>Ga0247740_1000009_pt1 | contig 94713 bp, 94 predicted proteins | sample UWRJL148409B2_FD_180942 | JGI IMG/M metagenome (GOLD analysis project Ga0247740, IMG submission 180942) | Plant litter microbial communities from Arlington Agricultural Research Station in Wisconsin, United States - UWRJ-L148-409B-2 | ecosystem: Environmental > Terrestrial > Plant litter >...
TTCTGGCTTGCCGAGTTGGCCTTTCACGGGTCAAAGCTATATGCAGAAAAATTAAATCAAAGCGAAGCGATTACACTTAAGGAAATACTCGCTGGATTTGATAAAGAAATTATTGACTCGTCCGGTGAGCCGAGCGGCGGGATTGAGCGTCAAGACTAATCTCTAATCAACCAGTCAACTAATCAACCAACACCGCAAGAAACGGGTTTCACGGCGTTTTGCAAGCCGGTAAATTTGTATCATTAAATAGCATTGATGATGGAAACGCAAAACGACATTGATTATAACCGGATAGCCCGGGCCATTGAATTTTTAAGGCTGAATCACAAACTGCAACCCACATTGGAGCAGGCGGCAGAACATGTAAACCTAAGCCCCTTTCACTTTCAGCGGATGTTTAAGGATTGGGCCGGCGTAACACCTAAACAGTTTTTGCAATACCTTAGCATTGATTACGCCAAATCAATCCTGAAAGAAAAACAAGCTTCGCTTTTTGATGCCGCTTTCGAGACCGGCCTATCAGGCACGGGCCGCCTGCACGATCTTTTTATAAAAGTTGAAGGCATGACACCCGGCGAATACAAGAACGGCGGCGAACAACTCAACATCAACTATAGCTTTGCCGAAAGCCCGTTCGGGCCGGTGCTGGTGGCCTCAACCGATAAAGGAATTTGCTATATGGCATTTGCCGACGAAGGAAATGAAGAGGCCTTCTCGCATTTGCAGCGGGCATTTCCCAATGCCATGTTTAACCTGTTTTTAGACCGCATACAGCAAAATGCCATCTTTATTTTTACGCAGGACTGGAGTAAACTGGACCAGATAAAACTACACCTAAAGGGCACACCCTTCCAATTAAAAGTATGGGAAACGCTGCTTAAGGTACCCATAGGCGGGTTAATAACTTACGGCGGCCTGGCAGGTAAACTGCAAAGCCCAAATGCCAGCAGGGCAGTGGGTTCGGCAGTTGGCGACAATCCTGTGGCGTTTCTTATCCCCTGTCACCGTGTTATCCGTTCAACGGGCGAGATAGGGCAGTATCATTGGGGCAGCAATCGCAAAACCGCCATGATTGGCTGGGAAGCTGCAAGAGCCTTTGGAGGTGTGTAATTTGAGGTAGCCGCGTTTCATAGAAATATAGAGATCAAACGGAACCTGTGGAACTGATTTTAATGTAAAACACTCCTAATCAATTTCTTATATTTTTTTAATGAAACGCCATGAAACTACTTTTACGTCAGGAAGGTTAGCTATTAAATATTTATAACAACCTCATAGCCAAGAAATTAAAAAATGGAAATTTTTAGCTCGTTTTTTTAAACTTTTGAAACGCGAGGTTTGACCTGCTGCCAGGCTTAAACAGACTGGTCATCACGTCTTACCAATTGCAATTTCCTCAAAAAAACAGATGTAAAATGATCAATCACATCGTACTAAGCAATGAACCATTTACCCGAAGCCGCGCTTTGTACAAGCTTATTGCCGCAGGCGAAATAAAACTGGGCGGCAATAAAAAACTAAAAATTTATGGCCAACTTAATTGTTCATCGGGCAGACGTATGAAGGTGGAGAACCGCGTGTTTTTTTATGAAGAAGCGGAGGCTATTGCTAATAGCTACCGGCCATGTGGTAACTGCATGGCTAATGAATACAAAATATGGAGACAGAAAAATGCAACTATTTGAACAAGATAAAAACACCAACCTGCTGCCCTACGGTGGCAAGGTAATATACCATGGCAAAGTAACGGAGCCAGCAAAAGCAGAACATTACCTTGATGTATTATTGAACACTATTGCCTGGAAAAATGATGAAGCGGTAATATTCGGCAGGCATATTATCACCAAAAGAAAAGTGGCCTGGTACGCCGATGCCGACTATAGCTACACCTACTCCAACACCACCAAACAGGCCCTACCCTGGACCAAGGAGTTGCTTGAATTAAAACAACTTACCGAACAGCTAACCGGCCACCAATTTAACTCTTGCCTGCTTAACCTGTATCATAATGGCGATGAAGGCATGGCCTGGCACAGCGACGATGAAAAAGCTTTGGGGAAGGATACGGCCATAGCATCGTTAAGTTTTGGTGCAGAACGTAAATTCGCGCTCAAACATCGCGAAAGCAGATTTAAAACAGAGCTGATATTAGAACACGGCAGTTTGTTAATAATGAAAGGCACCACGCAAAGCAACTGGCTGCACTGCCTGCCCAAATCTAAAAAGATAAACCAACCGCGGGTGAACCTTACTTTTAGAAGCATGGTGAACGGTTGATATTCCATGCAGGGAATTATTAAAATGCACTAAAACGAAGCTTTTAGGTAATTATTATACTTTTAAAGCCCGTGAAAAATTTATTATAAATTGAGTGCATAAAGCAATGGCGTAACAAAATATTACCTGTTATTCCCCGTTCTTCACTCAAATTAACTAAACAATCTCAATGAAAAAAAACCTTATCCTTACTATTGCCGGTATGCTGGCAATACAAATCTCTATGGCGCAAACCCAAAAGGGCGCGCAAACACTTGGTGGCTACTTAAGCTACAGCCGCAGCACTGTAGACGATAGTGCCTTTGATTATTATAGTAACCAAATGGGCAGACAAAAAAGCACAAACAGTAATTTTCAAATCGGACCCTCTTATGGTTATTTTGTTGCTAATGAACTTGAAATTAAAGGTTCTTTGCAGTATTCCAGAGCTACAAATAAAATTGCTTACGATAATGTATTTACAAACGGCGGATCGGACCAGACATCAAACACCTTCGGCGGACAGTTGTCGCTTTTAAAATACTTTATGTATGGTAAGCTTGGCCTGCGTACAGGCCCGTACCTCGGCTATTCACATGGTGTAAGCAAACTAACGCAGGAAGGATCGGCGGTAACTACCACTACTAACAGCAACAGCTACAACGGCGGGCTGAGGGCCGAACTGGTTTATTATCCATCTAAATCTTTAGGGTTCGCTGCTACATTGGCTAACTTAGGCTATTCTAAAACTAAATCCCGTAACCCTAGTGATTGGCGGCAAAACGGCAGCAACGAATACTTTAACACTACTTTTATTTCCAATGGTTTGGGGCTATCGGTATTTTATGTATTTGGCAGCAAATAGCAAATTATACTGTACAGCCTGCAAAAAAGGGTCGGCAGTAAAATTGCCTACTGCCTGTCAAGCCAGGGCTGATAGGTATACGCGCGGCCGGATTTGAACTGCATAACATAGTTTAAACGGGAGGGTGTTCCGCGGGTAGTTATATAATTATAGGTATATGTTCTGTACAACACACCTGTATTTCCGTCTTTGAGTTGAATCACAAGCACATATTCGCCGGGTAAGACTTCTGCGCTGAAGTCGGTTATAGCGGTTTTAGCATTTTGCTGTATGGTGGCGAAATACCTGTCAATAGCACCCTCATCAGAAAAAATACCCGACTGGTTTGGAGACAATAATGCGAAGTTACCTACTGCCTTGTTAGCATCTACGTATGCAGAGACGTTTATAGTAACCAAGTCCACACGCTTGTCGTTACAGCCTGCAAAAACAAAAACAACACACAGTAGGCCTAAAAATTTATTCATTTAAGTAATTGAACCAAACATACAAATTTTTAATTTATTGTCCAGCTGCTTAGCTCACAATACAATTATTGAGTAATTAAAATGCACGCTACTTATCATTTAACAAAATCAATCATAATTATTACACTTTTTTGCCGCATAATGGTCCAATAGCCCCAAATTTAGTTTGAGGATATGCCTAATAAACTTAGATTTGCGCTACAAAAAACAAAAGTCAATGAGTGTACTCGTAAATAAGGATTCTAAAGTTATTGTTCAGGGTTTTACAGGTAATGAAGGCACGTACCACGCGTCGCAAATGATAGCGTACGGCACACAGCTTGTTGGTGGGGTTACTCCCGGCAAAGGCGGCCAGCAACACCTGGAAAGACCTGTATTTAACACTGTAGCCGATGCCGTTAAAGAAACCGGTGCCGATGTATCTATCATTTTTGTTCCGCCTGCATTTGCTGCCGACGCGATAATGGAAGCTGCAGAAGCGGGCATAAAAGTTATTGTTTGTATTACCGAAGGTATCCCTACAAAGGATATGATACAAGTTAAAGAATACCTGAGCGATAAAGATGCACGTTTAATTGGCCCTAACTGCCCGGGTATTATTACTGCCGATGAAAGCAAAATTGGCATTATGCCGGGCTTTATCTTTAAAAAAGGTAACGTTGGTGTAGTTTCAAAATCGGGCACTTTAACTTACGAAGCGGTTGACCAGGTTGTTAAAGCCGGCTTAGGTATAACCACTGCAATTGGTATTGGTGGCGACCCAATTATTGGTACCCCAACCAAAGAGGCAGTTGAGTTATTGATGAATGATCCGGATACGCATGGCATCATCATGATTGGTGAAATTGGCGGTGGCATGGAAGCAGAAGCTGCACGCTGGATAAAAGAGCATGGCACTAAACCCGTTGTAGGCTTTATTGCAGGCCAAACCGCGCCTCCGGGACGCCGTATGGGTCATGCCGGTGCAATTGTGGGCGGTGCCGACGATACTGCAGCTGCAAAAATGAAGATCATGGCCGAGTGTGGTATACGTGTGGTTGAATCACCTGCCGAAATTGGCGCTGCTATGGCAGAAGAACTGGCTAAGCTGGCTTAATTAAGCATTTAATTTATAAAAGAAAAACCCTGAGCGAAGGCTTCGGGTTTTTTTTTGTTTCTTTTTTCTTGAGTGGCTGTTGCGCAGTTACAATAAAAGTATAATTTTTTATTAAAGTGCTTTAACTTCCATTAACTATACTAAAGTTGGCGGGAAACAATGACCGACTCTACCGCCAACAACGGCGACTGGCAGCCGGCTCAAAATTACCATGGGCAGGTTGGCAAAGGCAGCACCAGTAAAACCACAAAATAAACTCTATTTACGGCAGCGTGAAGTTTAATTAGAGAGCCAAGAATCAAGATACAAGAGTCAAGATTTTAATACTGTACTATCTGTCTTGAATCTCGTCTCTTGCTTCTTGGCTCTTGGTTCTTGGCTCTTGAATCTCAGCACCTACCATACTCTGCAAAGCAAGCCCTTCAAATATTCCCCTTCGGGGAAAGATGATCTGACCGGGTGATCTTCGGGTTGGCAAAACTGGTAAATAAATTGCACCTGCTTACCTGCATCCAGCGCGGCCCATGCCAAAACCTGCTTAAAATTTTCCATGTCCATAGCGCCCGAGCAGGAGAAGGTAGCCAGCAGGCCGCCACTGTTTAGCAGCAACATGCCTATACGGTTCAAATCCTTGTAAGCCCTGGCAGCACGGTCAAGCGCCGAACGCGATGGCGCGTACTTAGGCGGATCTAGCACAATAATATCAAACTTCTCCCCTGCTTCTTTAAATGCACGCAGCTGTTTATTCACATCAGATTGTATAGCGGTATGCTTACCGGCATCCAGTTTGTTCAGGCTGATGTTTTGCTTTAGTGTTTCAATAGCCAGTGCTGAGCTGTCTACGCTTGTTACAGAAACTGCTCCGCTTTTTAAAGCATTCAGGGTAAAACCACCGGTGTAGCTAAAGCAATCTAACACGTTTTTACCGGCTGCATAAGCTGCAACAATACGACGATTGTCGCGCTGATCGCAATAAAAGCCTGATTTCTGGCCCTCGGCTATGTTAATGCTGTAAACAACGGCGTTCTCTTTCACTTCAACAGATGCAGGTGGTTCATCGCCCCATAAAACAGCATTGTCCGTCTCCATCCCTTCATGCTGGCGCGATGAGGCATCACTTTTATCAAAAATACTTAGCGGATTTAACAGGCTCTTTAACTCTTCAATAATAACAGGCATCAATTTTTCAATGCCCGATGTTAAAATCTGCACCGCCAGATGATCGGCGTATTTATCTACAATCAACCCCGGCAAATAATCGGCTTCGCTAAAAATCAGTCGGCAGGTATCTGTGTCGGCGTTTAATATATTACTGCGAGCGTGTACGGCCGTTGCTACTTTTTGCCTAAACCAGTCTTCGTTAACCAGTGTACTCTCATCCCACTCCAACAAACGCAGCGCCACACGCGATTGATCGTTATAAAAACCATAAGCCATAAAATCGCCTTTATGGTTCATCAACCGCACAATATCGCCATTTGCGGGTTTGCCCTTCACCCTATCTATCGCACCCGAAAATACCCAGGGGTGCCTGTGATTAACTGCCTTCTCTTTATCCTTTTTTAATACAACATCCGTCATGCCTGCAAAAGTATTGATTTTTATGCGTTTGGCGTCAGCGGATAGGGATTTGCCCGCGGGTAAGGCTTCGCCTGCGTACCGTTGTAGAATTATTGTTCTGCCTTAGGCGTTACCCAAAAGTTATTATAACCCAGGCCTATTTGTATATCCAGCAGCTCTTGCTGCAACATCTCTAACACGGCTAAAAAATTGTATACAAAGTGCACTTTGTTTTCGGAGTTACCGGCTATGGTTTTAAAATCAAGGCGCTTGTTTATGCTTAGCAGGTTTTCTATAGCTTTCTTTTGCGCCTCAATGGTGTAGGGGTATTGTACCACAGTATGTGTTACCTCCTGCGCGCGGTTTTGATAATTGCGCATTAGCCTGGCATACACCATCATTAGCTTATACAGGCTGATGTCGGCCAGATCTTCACCCGGTATTTTCGCAGTTGATTCTGTTTGTTCAATATCGAATTTAATATTGCCCCGGCGCTCCTGCTTAAAGCGCTCGTCCTCCATTGGCCTCAGTTCCTCGCATATCTGCTTAAATTTCTTGTATTCTATCAGCCTGCGTATCAGCTCGTCCTTTTGGTCAATTTCGCTTTCGCCGTTCTCCGTATCATACCGAGGGAGCAGCATTTTAGCCTTAATGCGCATCAGCGTAGCGGCAACAAATATAAACTCGCTTGCCAACTCAATGTTCAGGCTGGTCATGTGGTGAATGTAGTCCAGAAAATCGTTAGCTATCCGCGTGATAGAAATTGCATGGATATCCAGCTCATCGCGTTCAATAAAGAACAACAACAGGTCAAACGGACCTTCAAACTGCGGCAGTTTTATTTCAAAGCTTTCATCGGTCATGGCTTAGCCAAATATAGTGTTTTTGCCTATACCGGGCAGCAGTCTTGTTCCGCCTTAGTGTGCGAAACAAGCGGAACAAAGCGGAGCAAATTATTTTTTAAGCTATTGTCAGTAAGCAGTTTGAAATTTGCACCGGAGCAGACCGACGCAACTTATTCGTCAGGAAATTTAACTGTAAAAAACTGTTAAATTATTGATTAACAATATACTGCGAAAATCACCCAAAAGCGGAACAAGATTTTCAGCAAAAAATCTGAGAAAACCACCAATCTCATTAATAAATTTCTATCGTTCAAAAAGCAAATAACCCATCCTCACAAATAGATGTACAAAGATCTATAACGCAACAAACTATTTTTTTATATATAAGTTATGATATTTATTAGCTTAATTTGTAGGTTAATATCGGTAACATAACAAATGCAGGTACCCGCTGGTAAATTACTGGAAGGCATTAATTCTCCTTCTGATCTAAAAAAAATCTCTGAAGACCAACTTGAACAGGTTTGCCAGGAACTACGACAGTACATAATTGATGTGGTATCGGTAAACGGCGGTCACTTCGCCGCCAGTTTAGGTGTGGTTGAACTAACTGTAGCACTGCATTATATCCTCAATACGCCTTATGATCAGTTAGTGTGGGACGTTGGCCACCAGGCTTACGGGCACAAAATATTAACCGGCAGACGCAACGATTTTCATACTAACCGCATTCATGGCGGCATCAGCGGTTTCCCCAAACGATCTGAAAGCGAATACGATACTTTTGGCGTCGGGCACTCCTCCACCTCCATATCGGCGGCATTAGGCATGGCCGTTGCGTCTAAATATAAAGGCGAACACGACAGGCAGCACGTAGCTGTTATAGGCGATGGTGCCATGACAGCGGGCTTGGCTTTTGAAGCATTGAACCACGCCGGTATAGCTAACTCAAACGTTTTGGTTATTCTGAACGACAATAACATGTCTATAGATCCTAACGTTGGGGCTCTTAAAGAATATTTAACCAGTATAACCACATCCAAGCCATATAACCGCTTCCGCGACGATATTGCCAGTGTTTTAGCCAAGATCTCATCTATTGGGCCAGATGCTTATAACATGGCGCTTAAGATTGAGAAAAGCATAAAAGGTACATTACTTAAGCGAAGCAACTTTTTTGAGGCGCTTAAATTCAGATACTTTGGCCCGGTTGATGGGCACGATGTTAAAAACCTGGCAAAAGTATTGCGCGATCTGCGCGACATACCCGGCCCTAAATTGCTGCATTGCATCACCGTTAAAGGCAAGGGTTATGCCCTTGCAGAAAAGGACCAGACCAAGTGGCATGCACCCGGCCTGTTTGATAAAATTACGGGCGAAATAAAAAAGACCAAAAGCGAAAAGCCACAACCGCCTAAGTACCAGGATGTATTTGGCCATACCATAATTGAACTGGCCGAGCAGAACTCTAAAATAATGGGTATTACGCCTGCAATGCCATCCGGCTGCTCATTAAACCTGATGATGAAGGCTATGCCAAAGCGCGCTTTTGACGTAGGTATTGCAGAGCAGCACGCCGTTACATTTTCGGCCGGTTTAGCAACCCAGGGCTTGGTACCCTTCTGTAACATCTACTCCAGCTTTATGCAAAGGGCTTATGACCAGGTTATACATGATGTGGCTATACAGAACCTTAACGTAGTATTTTGTTTAGACAGGGCAGGTATTGCCGGTGCCGATGGTGCCACTCACCACGGCGCTTATGACCTTGCTTTTATGCGCTGCATACCTAATATGACGGTTTCTTCGCCCATGAACGAGGAAGAACTGCGCAATCTGATGTATACCGGCCAGCAGGATAATATGGGGCCATTTGTTATCCGCTACCCGCGCGGTAATGGGGTTATGGTTGATTGGCAGCGCCCGTTTAAAGCCATACCGGTAGGTAAGGGACGTAAAATATGCGACGGTGAAGATGTAGCCATACTTACTATAGGCCACATAGGCAACGAAGCTGTAAACGCTGTTGCCGATTTAAACGCTGATGGTTACTACCCGGCCCACTATGATATGCGTTTTGTGAAGCCCATAGACGAAGCATTGCTGCATGAGGTTTTTAAGAAATTCAGTAAGGTTATAACCGTTGAGGATGGCTGTATTGAAGGCGGAATGGGGACAGCGGTATTAGAATTTATGGCCGACAACAACTACAACGCACAAGTAATACGTTTGGGCATCCCCGACCAATTTGTAGAGCATGGCGAACAACCCGAACTTTGGGCAGAATGCGGATACAACGCCCAGGGCATTGTAAAAAAGGTAAAAAGCATAGCTACACAACGCGAGGCGCATACCATAGCTAGTTGATATTCAACAACAATAGCGATGGGTTTGAAACTAGGAGTGTTCGAAAGATTTGCGGCGATAAAAACTCCTTCCTTGGGGAAGGGTGCGGTTGACCGTGTAATGGCGGGTAGGGGTTTGCACAGAAGGAAAAAAGTTCAATAACCCCTTCCTACACCTTCCCCGAGGAAGGAATCGCACAGGCCGCCACTTCTTTTCAAATCTTTCGAACACAACTAGTTTCAAACCCATCGCTATGAAACAACCCTGCTCATAAAACAGCTATTGAATACCCTTTATTCTCAAATCCACCGTTACCTCAACTGCTTTTAAAAGCCATCATATTGTATTTAGTAATCATATCATCATAGCGATGGGTTTAAAACCCATCGTTATCTTAGCCGCATTTAATACAAACCCCATTAAACCTTACCCCACCTATCCGAGTCAAAAAAGAGAGTTTAATGATTTTTAGTTTTAATGAGAGGTGGTTTAGTGAGGATGGCCCTGGCCATCGCCTTAATGATTATAGTGAGGAACGAGGCGATGGCCCAGGGGTACCATCAATTAATACCATCTGATTTTCAGGGAAGACCCAAACCCCGAATAACGGGCCACGTAGCCTATACCAATTGTACTATTGATTTTAAATACAGCGCTAGCCGCGAAAGGGACGGCAGCTACCGGCTGTATGCCACGGTGCAGTTGATACTTAACCGCGATAGATGCTGGTTGGATACCAGAAATATAATTTCTAAACAGATGTTGGATGAAGTGCTGAACCATGAGCAGGGGCACTACATAATAGCCTACATGGAGCAGCAGGAGTTGTTGCGCGATATAAACCGTACCCGCTTCACAGCAAATTACAGAGCCGAAGCCATGCAGTTGTTTAACACCATTGATGGTAAATACAAAGAACTTAACCAAAATTACGAGACCGGTACGCAGCACATGCAAAACAAGGCACAGCAACACAGCTGGGATGATTATTTTGCAAAGCGACTGGATAACGCGCCGCCTTTGGCGCGAATTGGTTACTAAGATAGTGTGATGTAGTTTGTGTCTAATTGGTTTTCTTGGGCATTACATCGAGAATTTACTTTGCAATGAGACCTCGAAGTTGAGACAAGGTGATGATTTCTGTTCGCTTATATTTATTAACGCCTAATAGCAATTTATCACCTGTTACCAGATAATCAACCTTTGCTTTTATAGATAAAGCAAACAAGTAATCGTCGTTCTTGTCAGCGGTAACTTTGATTATTTTGCCAATAGTATAATTCTTGGTAACAAGGTCATGTAATTCAATTACCTTATCTATGTCTGATGTCGATATATACCTGCTAAACTTAGGTCGGTTTAGCACGCTATTAATTTCATTACGCAATAACTCGCAAGTTGCCAAAGTTATACCTTCGTCTGATAAGTCTGCTAAGAAATCTATTTCCCGATTTAAAGTGAGAGTGATCCAAATATTGCAGTCTAATAAAAGAATCATTATTACTGGTTTCCGCGCACAGCATTTATTTCAGATAATATTTCATCTATACTTGGCTTGGGCCCAGGTTTGATGCTGTTGTTAATATCTTCTGCTAATTGTCTTGCTTTAGTTTTGTTTTGGATGGTAACGCCAAGTTCCTTTAATAAAAGCTTAACCAGCATGCTCTTTTTTTCCGGGACTTTGATTATCAATGTTTCCATAAACAAATTTAATTAAAACAGCGCAACAAAACAATGTAGTAACCCATTAAAACCCCTTCTTCCTCGTTACTCCAGGTTTTCTGGCTCTTTTTGTTTCAACCGATCCAAAACCTTCTGCGCCATATTGCCTGGCCATTTTTGCTATGCGGTCTTCCAGGCTTTCGGTAGTTAAACGCTCGCGGCCTAAACTATCTACCATTATGGGGAACGCAAAGGGTGTTGGGCGCTCAATGGTTTTAAGTACAATGCTTTGCTTTGCTATGCGTTGTAAGGCGGCGCGTAGGCGGAACTCTTCTAACTGGAAAGCCAATGCCTCGTTATAAGCCTGGCGCACCAGCAAATTATCCGGTTCGTACTCGCTGAAAACCTCGAACAGTAATGATGATGAAGCCTGCAGGTGCCGGTTCTTTATTTGCTGACCGGGATAGCCGGTGAACAATAAGCCGCCAATATGCGCTATATCCCTAAAACGGCGACGCGCCATTTCATTAGCGTTAAGGCTGTGCATAATATCGTCTAACAGGTTATCAATAGAGAAAAACGAAGCGTCTTCCAGTACCTCTTCAATAGGTACATCCTCGTCTGTAAGCAGCTCAAAGCCGTAATCGTTCATGGCAATAGAGAAGCTGGCGGGCCGTATGCGGGAGATGCGAAGGGCAAGCAGCGACGCCATACCCTCGTGCACCAGCCGCCCCTCAAAAGGATAAAACAGCAGATGGTGCCCCTCGCGCGATTTGAAGGATTCTATTAAAAACTCATGGCTTTGCGGCAAATGCGACAGTTCCTGTTGCAATGCGAACAACGGTTTGAGCGCTTTCACTTCCTCGTCCTGTTCAATGCCATGGGCCACCTCGTCCAGCTTATCTCTGAATACGGCGGATAATTGCGACGATAATGGCATCCGCCCACCGTTCCAGCTGGGTATCATACCTTTTTGTGCTGTTGATTTTTTTACATAGGCGCTCATGTCTTTTAAACGCACAAACTCCAGACTGCGCCCCGCGAACCAGAATGTATTGCCGGGTTTAAGTTTTGAGATGAAGGATTCTTCTACCGTACCCAGGCTACCACCGCTGAGCCACTTTACCCGAACGCTCATATCGCTGGTAATGGTGCCGATGCTTAAACGGTGGCGCATGGCTACCCTGCGGCTGTTAACTTTGTACAGGCCGTTTTCAACCTCAACTTTTAAAAATTCATCATACTGCGCCAGTGTTTTGCCGCCGTTTACAATAAAATCAAGCAACTGGTTAAATTCATCGCGTTTCAGGTCGGCAAAAGCGTAGGTTGTTTTTACTTCTTTAAAAAGTTCACCGGCTTTAAAACCGTCAGAAACGGCCAGCGTAACCATGTATTGTATCAGCACATCCATAGTAAGCAGCATGGGGTCACGGCTTTCAAAAATGCCGCGCTTCAGGGCCTCTTTTAAAGCTGCTCCTTCCAGTAATTCAAGCGAATGGGTAGGCACAAAATAAGCCTTTGATACAGCGCCGGGGTGGTGCCCGCTGCGCCCTGCGCGCTGCATAAACCGGGCAACACCTTTGGGGCTGCCCACCTGTATAACGGTATCAACGGGCCTAAAATCAACACCAAGATCCAGGCTTGATGTGCACACCACTACTTTTAGCGCCTCGGCATGCAGCGCCTGCTCAACCCAATTGCGCAGCTCGTTATCTAATGATCCGTGGTGCATAGCCATAATGCCGGCATACTCCGGGTAGTTATCTAAAATAGCATGATACCAGATCTCGGCCTGCGACCGCGTATTGGTAAATATCAGCGTGGTTTTGCTTTTGGCTACCAGCTCCATCACCTGCGCTATCAGTTTAACGCCAATATGCCCCGCCCACGAGTAATTTTCAATATTTGGGGGGATGACAGATTGTATAACCAGTTTTTTTTCGATGTTGGCACGAATCAATTTTACTTTTTCTTTCGGGAAGGTATTGCCCAACAGCACATCGCCAGCCTGCTCAAGGTTGCCTATGGTTGCGCTTATTCCCCATATTTTGAGTTTGCAGTTGGCAGTGTACAGTGGGCGGGCCTCAGTTTGCAGTTTGCGGTTTGCAGTTTGCATATCCTCGTTAGGGAATCGCGAAGTATTATTTGCATGTCCGATATCATCGCCTGCTGCCAACCGCCCACTGCCAACTGCCAACTCACTATTGTCCACTGCCAACTGCGCACTGCCTACTGCCAACTCACTACTGCCTACTACCTTCAAACGAGATAAGCCCAACTCCACCTGTACCCCCCGTTTGGTGCCCAGTAGCTCGTGCCATTCATCAACCACTAAAACCTGCAGGCCTTTAAATACTGTTGGGTAGTCTTTTTGTGCAAGCATTAAATGCAAGCTCTCGGGCGTGGTTAGCAATACCTCCGGTAGCTTCCGCTTCAGTGCGGCTTTTTCAGCGGCAGATGTGTCGCCGGTGCGGGTACCAATTTTCCAAGGCAATTCCAGATCATCACACACCTCCTGCATGGCCTTGCGGATGTCGTTGGTAAGCGCCCGTAGCGGCGTTATCCATAACATTTGCAGGCCGTTGTTTTTGCGCGTTTTGTAATCGGGATTTTTGTTGATAAAATCGGCCAGAAAAGGTAAAAACAAGGCGAAAGTTTTACCGCTGCCCGTAGGTGCATTCAACAAACCCGAATTGCCATCAAGGTAAGCCGCTTCCATTTCTTTTTGAAACGGAAACTGCCGCCATTTTTTTTGGCGATACCACTGCTGAATAACTTTTTGCCCCGGCGTGCTCATTGTTTGCTAACAAAATAAGTAAAGTATTTGTTATATGTAAATGATGAAGTATTGTGTGATATTATTAACGATGATCTGGTTAGCCGGATGCACGCCACCAGATAAACCGAAAGTAGAACTTGCGGAAAGTACGAATAACCTGCCGGACAGCTTGCTGATAAAGCCCGGGGAGAGCATTGGCAACATAAAATTGCGCAGTGATATGGAGAAGCTTACTACGCAATACGGCAAACCCGATGAAAGTGATGCCGCGATGGGAAGCGTTGCGTATACCTGGTATATCCGGCATGATACTGCCGCATACCGTACAAGCGTTTACGGGCATCGCAATTTTGGCGCGGCTGATGAGGATGTGTTGCATATAAAAAAAGTGTTGGTCACCTCACCTTTATACGTTACTTCTGATGGCATCCACACCGGGACAGATAAGGATAGTTTAGGCCTTTTTTATCAGTTGGCCGATAGCAGCAGGCACTCCGTTAAAGGCAGGGCAGTAAATTTATTTGCCGATATTAACAAAGGAATAGCTTTTGATGTTGATGTGCTTACCAACAAATGCATAGGCATCAGCATTTTTAAACCGGGTGATATCTCGGCTGCAAACATCAATTTGTATTAAAACAAAGCCGCCATGATGATCATGACGGCTCTTGTTTAATATCAACATAAAAATATTACTTCTTTTCGGGCATTAAGGTTAGTTTTATTAAGTTGGCATTATTAAGATATTTAACTGCCGCCTCTTTGGTACGCGGTATGGTTAATTGCTGAAGCAATTGCGCGTGCAGCAGTATCTTGTCAGGGTCGTCGCCATTTTGTGCTGCAACGTTCAGGGCACCGCTCCAAAACGCGTTCTGTCTCATCTGCGATTGCGTGCTACGTGCATCTTCTAAAACAAAAGTGTTCAGCTCTTTTTGTTCGGCACCATTTTGTTTAAACTTGCTTATTTCGTCCATAACCAGGCCTGTAACGCGTTCAAGTTCAGCCGCAGGGCACTCAATATCAACGTTTACCCGGTACCTGCTTTCAGGCAGCTTGGCGTAGTTTACCCTCACCCCTACTTGTATGTTTCCGGTGGTATCCTTTATTCGCTGTGCTACTTTTAAGTATAAGATAGTTTCTATTGCATCCAGGTCAATGTTGTTCACCGCGTTGTAGTCGTACTTTCCGCTAAATACTAATTGCGTTATGGCATTGCTGCCCTTACCCTTAACTATGGTTTTGGCTATGTTACCCGCAGGCGGATGCATCCCGTGGTCTTTAAACGTTTCGGTACCACCTTTAACCGGTAACGAGCCCAGGTAAATTTCAAGGAAAGGCAATATGGCCTCAACGGTAAATGAGCCCGTAAATGTAAATGTAAAATTGCCCGCGTTTGAAAAACGGTCTTTATAAAATTGAAATGCTTTATCTAAACTGGCGGCATTTAACTCGGCTATGGTGGTTGTCATGCCACGTTTATTATAGCTGCTTAAAATGGCATTGAGTGTGTCTTGCAACACAGCGGTTTCTTCTACGGCACGCAAAACCAGGGCACCCTTACTTTGCGATATTATGTTTTGCCATGCGGCGGCGTCTTTACGGGGCTGGGTAAAATAAAGATGAAGCAATTGCATAGCGGTTTCAAAATCGGCAGATGATGTGAACCCTGTAAAACCGTGAATAATATCACTTGTGTAAGGCGCTACGTTTACGTTTTTATTACGCATCATTCTTTCCAGTTGTGTTTGGCTAAACCCGGCTACGCCGCTTACGCCTATTAAGCGGGCCGCAAGGTCGGCCGAAGGGAAATCATTGTCAGACGCGAGCGATGTACCGCCAAATGCAAAGCCATTCATAATGATCTGCCCTTCCTGAAACTGGGTAGGTTTTAAAATTACTTTTACCCCGTTTGATAGGGTTACATTGGTAACTATTATAACGCTATCGGTTTTAGTGCTCACTACCTTACCCGGCGCGGGCAGTTTCTCCATTAGTGGCGTACTGGCATTGTCCTCGTAAGCGTTAAGCGCGGCGCCACCTGTGGCAAACCAGGTACGCAATGTTTGTTCTGTTGGTAACTGGGCCTTATCAACCTCGGGCGCCTGAATTAAAATTGCGCGGTTTTGATTTAGTAGTTTTGCTGCCAGCGCGTTCATTGCCGCCAGGTCTATCCTTCCAATATTGTCCAGATAAAAATTATACTTGTAACTGCTGCCTGTTGGCACCGCCCCTGAAAGAAAATTGCGCTGATAATCATTAACTAAACTGGCGGGTAGTATATTATCGCGGTTTTCATACTCATAACCGGCTTGCGAAAGCCCATTTTGTTTGGCGCGTTCCAGTTCTGTTGATACAAACCCAAATTTGCGGATGCGTTCAATCTCTGCGGCCAGCGTTTTTACCGCGGTATCAATTCCCCTTGCGTTAGCTATAGCCAGCGCAATAAACGCATCCTGTTTGCCAATAAAGCCGTTATAGCCGGCCTGGGCAAACAAAAAAGGCGAGTTGGATTGCTGCCGCAATTCATCAATACGCGCTGACAGCATTTCGTTAAATAAATTTAATTGTACAGTTTGCATGTAACCAGCAGGGGTTTTGGCAGCATTTTGAGGATGCGTTATAACCACCTGGGTAATTACATACTGTAGCTCTTTATCGGTAATAATTTTTATTTGCGTACCCGCAACCGGCGCAATGGCAAACGGCGTAACCGGCTTTGATCCGGCAGCAACTTTTAAAGCCGAAAAGTTATTTTTTATTAGAGCTTCAACCTGTTTTGCGTCTATATCGCCAACAACAATAATGGCCTGCAGATCCGGGCGATACCAGTCGGCATAAAAACTTTTCAGTTTACTTGCATCCGCCGCAGCCACAGTAGCTTCCTCTCCTTTGGTGTTACGTTGCGCATAGCGCGAGTTATTCAGCAAAAATGGTAACGTGGCTTTATCAAGCCTGTCTTTCATTACATTGGTACTGCTTTTTATTTCTGCTAAAACAGCGGTTTGTGCGGCACTTACTTTTGCAGGATCAAAGTTTATGCTACCTGCCCATCCGGCTAATAAATTCAGGCTTTTATTCAACGCATCCGCCGTATCTGTTGGTACGGTAAGCCGGTATATGCTCTCGTCGTAACCACTTACCGCATTAGTATCTGTTTTTAAACTGATCTTATTACCTTTTAGAAAGGTGGCCAATTGATCTTCTGTAAGCTCAGAAGTGCCTTTTAGCGCCAAATGACTTATTAAATGGGCGTAACCACGCTGTGCATCCGTCTCTAAAACAGAGCCTGCCTTGTTTACTAAAACCAGTTCGGCTTTTTTGGGCAGCGCCTTGGTGCTTCGTATATAATAGGTAAGGCCATTTGGTAAAATGCCTTTAACTAAAAATGGGTCGGTGGGTAAGGTTTGGGCAGAAGCTGGTGACACATTCTGCGGGGCAATTTGCTTTGCAGGCGATACCGGCTTACTTTTGGGTGATGGTGCAGGTTTTTTCTTTACCTGGGCAAACGCTCCGCATGCAGTAACCAACAACACCGTTGCCGACAAAAAAAAGGTATGCTTAAAATTCATATCAAGGTTTAAAATAATTAGCGCTAAGATGCAAAAACGAGAGGGTTAGTTAAAAATTATTTTTCGAGGCCATTTTTTTCAAAATTCGCTATACCTTAATAACTATGTGCCGTTTATACAACACACGCATCAATGCCCAAATTATAAAAACCAACAGCAAGCCACTCAATGCAGACGCTGCATATGACGGGAAATTAGGTTGAAAGATTAATTGGTAAAGGGTTTTGCCGCCAAGCTTTATTTTATTGGTTATATAATACGGAATGTAATTAGACAGTACGTAGGCCGTTATGGCGTTCACCCCTAACGGAACGAAAAACATAGTTACTTTTTTATGGCCCTGCGCGTCAATTAACCAATAACATAATGCCAGAGCCGCCGTTGCCCAACCGCCGGTATACAGCACAAACGAGCTTGTCCACAATGCCTTATTCAGGGGGAAGAACAAGCCCCACAACAGGCCCACAACAATAGCGGTAATGCCATAAACAAAAAGCCAGCTTACTTTAACGTTATCATCGCGGTCTTTACGCTTTAGCCAGCTGCCAACCCTTAGGCCAAACAAGCAGGTGGCAATGGCGGGTAGCGTACCCAACAAACCTTCGGGGTCCCAGGTTTTTGACTCGGACCACAGGTGGTTGGTTGAAAACACCACACGGTCAACCCAGGCACCCATGTTAGTTTCAGGATCAAGGCTTGGTTTGCCGGTATCGGGCACAGGTACAAACACCATAATAATATAATAGCCTATAAGCAATACCGCTAACAAAACATCGCGGGTTCTTTGTGTTGTTTTTAGGTAGATAACCGTGCTGATAAAGTAGCACACACCAATACGCTGCAAAACGCCCGGAAAACGCAGATGCGCAAAACCCGGATGGAAAAGCAATTGTGTTATCAGGCTGATAGCGATCAATATAAGCATCCGCCTAAAGGCGCTCCATAACATTTTTGAATGATTTGCCTTTACAGCCGCTTTGCTTTCCATAGCATAAACTACAGATACGCCTACAATAAACAAGAAGAAGGGAAATATCAGGTCGGTTGGGGTGCAGCCGTTCCACGCCGAGTGTTCAAGGGGAGCGTAAATATGCCCCCAATCGCCGGGATTGTTAACCAGTATCATGGCAGCAACCGTAGCACCCCGAAAAACATCAAGCGATAAAAGGCGGGGTTTGGGGGTTGAAGTCATAAATCACGGTTTAGGTAAAACTACAAATATTTTGCATTAAAGCTGTAGCGTAGCAGGTAGGGTGCTACACCCTGCTACACCAGCAGCCGAAGTATGCTACAAACACAAAAAATGCCCCTTAATAGCATTTAAACAAGGTTTTTACTGACTTTAACGGAATTTTGAGTGTTTAGACTTTCTAAGCTTTGTTTCTGAATTCTAAACAAAGTTTAGAAAATCTAAACGACTTATGTTAAGTATAGGTGGTATGCTACAGGTAATAATTAACGTGAGTTAGGTATAAAAGAACCTTGATGTCATTTCGATAGAGCATGGGCTGCTTGTGTAGTGGGGCGAAAGAGAAATATTTTCGAACTGTGCATAGCGGACTCGCTTCAAAAGGATTTCTCTTTCGCCCCATCTCACAGCCTCTGCGCTGCTCTATCGAAATGACATTTTTGTGTTATACTTACCCCAAAACCACTTTTTGATGCTGATGGGGAATTTCAACATCGGCAAATCCATTCTCTCTAAGCGTTTCGGCAAAGTGCTGCTGCACCTCATATTCGCCGTGTACCAAGAATAATTTACGCACTTTGGCAGGGTCCTGGCATTTTAAAAAATGCAGCAGATCCTCATAATCGCCATGCGCGCTCATTGAGCGTATTTCTGCCACTTCCGCCTTTACTTCATATTCATTCCCAAAAATGCGCACTTCTTTGTCGCCCCGCAGCAATCGGCCCCCCAACGAGTTTGGCTCGCAATAACCTACCATTAATATGGTGTTCTTAAGGTTGTTGATAGCGTATTTTATATGATGTTTTACCCGGCCCGCCTCGGCCATACCCGATGATGAGATAACCACACAAGGCTGGGGGTTATTGTTTAAGGCGATAGATGCCTCTGCTGACGGCACGAAACTTAAACCTTTAAAAGCGAACGGGTCGGCATCAACTTTCATCACCTCTTTTACGCCGTTATTGTAAACTTCGGGATGGCTCTTTATTACTTTTGTTGCTTTTTCTGACAGCGGGCTATCAACATAATAAGGCACATCAGGCAATATGCCGCGCAGTTCAAGCGCATTTAAGGCGTACAAAAGCTCCTGGGTGCGCCCAACGCTAAAGGCCGGTATAATAACCTTTCCTTTTTTTACAAGGCAGGTTTGTTTTATAATTTCAAGCAGGGCGTCTTCAATGGGCCCTATATCTTTATGCAACGAATCGCCATAGGTTGACTCCATCAAAATATAGTCAGCCTGCGGAAAGCCTTGCGGGTTTTTCAACAACAGATCGCCGTAGCGCCCAACATCGCCGCTAAAACTTATATTGGTTTCCTTCTCTTCCTCGTTAATGGTTAAATGCACCGCCGCACTACCCAAAATATGCCCGGCATCGGTAAAATGGAATTTTACATCAGGGGTTATAGCATAATGCTCATGGTAATCAACTGTTTTAAACAAGCGCAAAGCCTCAATTGCCTGTTCATCGCTGTATAGCGGATCAAGCAAAGGCAGCCCTTTGCGCTGGCGGTGTTTGTTGCTGTACTCGGCATCCTGCATTTGTATCTTTGCCGAGTCCATCAATAAAATTCTCGCCAGATCCATTGTTGCAGGTGTGCAAAATATTGTACCGCTAAAGCCATCGGCCACCAGTCGCGGTATCAATCCGCAGTGGTCAATGTGCGCGTGCGATAGTATCAAGTAGTTTACCTTGGCGGGGTCAAAACCAAAATGCTCATTCATACTATCGGTATCTTCGCCCATGCCCTGGAACATGCCGCAGTCAAGTAATATAGTGGTGCCGTTATTTAAACGTAATAAATGCTTGCTGCCGGTAACATTGCGGGCAGCACCGTGAAAAATAATTTCCATCAAATAAATTTTGGTTTATAAGGCTAAACATAAACTAAATGTTTTATTTAAATAATAACTAAAAAATTAGTTGTATTTATAAAAACAAACTAATATCTTCGTTATACCATTTTAACCCAATACTAAATAAACATGAGAACACTAAAAAACACCTTTACAATAGCAATAGTATTTGCTATTGCATTTACCTTTTCTGCAAGCGCACAACAAAAAAAACCCAATGCCCCGGTTGCAAAGCAACAAAAGGGAAATGTGTTTACCGTGGTTGAAAAGGCCCCCAACTTTCCCGGAGGTACGAAAGCGTTTGGAACATATTTGTCAAAAAACATAAAATATCCCGCCGCGGATAGAGAAAACAATGTACAGGGGAAAGTATTTGTATCCTTTATTGTTGAACCTGACGGCGGGCTGAGCGAAGTTAGCGCTATCCGCGGCCCATCAGAAGCCATGAAGACCGAAGCAGTACGAGTAGTAAAAAATTCGCCAAAGTGGATACCGGGCGCGCAAAATGGAAAGAAAGTGCGTGTTCAATACACCGTACCTATTAATTTTGCTTTAGGCGCTTAATCTTAATAGTTGATACAGCTATTAAGATCTGAAAAAGCGGCCGGCTCATAATCGGTTCAACACACCGTCAGTAAATTGTAGTTAATTAAATACCAACACCTTATCCACCATCAAAAGCAAACTAATTTAATTTAGTTTGCTTTTATCAATTTAAACTAATAAATTCGTTATAAGTTTATAAAATACCCCGCTACTAAAAATTAACTACAAAAACAATCATGGAAATTAAAGAACTGACACGTGCTGAGGAACAATTAATGCAGATTTTATGGCAGCTAAAAAAAGGTTTTGTTAAGGATGTAATTGAATTATTGCCAGAGCCAAAGCCTGCCTACAATACCGTATCCACCATTATCAGGATATTGGAAACAAAAGGTTTTGTAAGCCATAACGCATACGGCAAAAGCCATGAGTATTTCCCGATTATAAGCAAGGAGCAATACCAGAACTTTGCTACTGACAAGCTTATGAACGGTTATTTTGATAACTCTGTACAGCACATGTTCTCTTATTTTGTAAAGAAAGAGAAGATTGATCTGAAAGAGGCCGATGAGATACTTAAACTGATAGAGAAACTTAAAAGCAAATAGGTTATGAGCTGGTGGCATTATTTATTGCTGGTAAACTTTTACCTGCTTTTGTTTTTTGCCTTTTACGCGCTGCTGCTGCGCCGCGAAACGTTTTTTCAACTGAACCGAATTTATTTGGTAGCGGCATCTTTGCTTTCGTTCGCTATACCTGTAATACAAGCCGATTGGGTAAAGGATCTGTTCATAACCAAACAGGTTCAGTATACCTTATACGGTACCGGTGCCGAATTTATGGTTTACAACTTTCAGCAGGCAGAACGCGCGGTTACCATCGGAAACCTGTTAATTGTTATTTATATAACGGTTACCTCTTTTTTAACCCTGCGTTTACTATGGCAACTGATAGTACTGAAAAAACAAATAGAGAAGCCATCACCATCAGCGGCCTATTCTTTCTTCAAAAAAATAAGCTTGGGTAAAGATGTTGCAGATCATCATGTAATTGCACGCCATGAGCAGGTGCACGCCAGGCAATGGCATTCTGTTGATGTTATGATAATAGAAACGGTAATGATAATTAACTGGTTTAACCCGGTGGTTTATCTTTACCGTTTTGCTATTAAATATATACACGAGTATATTGCAGATATGCAGGTAATAAAATCGGGAACAGATAAAGCCGATTACGCCCTGCTGCTGCTTAGCCAAACCTTTCATGTTCCGGCGCATAAGTTAACTAATCCCTTTTTCAGTAACAGCATGCTTAAAAAACGTATCATGATGCTGCAAAAAAGCCGGTCGCAGCGAATAATGCTGGTTAAATATTGCCTGTCAGCCCCTTTGTTTGTGTTAATGATGATACTATCGTCGGCAACGGTAAATAACAGCACCGCAGTTAATAATATACATGATGGCGTTAAACAAGCGCTGCAGGCACCTGTTGACAAGATTACCAATATTATAACAGAGCACGCAGAGATACCCGCAGATGAGCTGCAGGTTAAATTCCTCGCCCCGTCTGCATCTGCTGCTGATAAAGCGTCTTACGCGTATGCCACACCTTATGCCAACCACCCTACTTATGGTGCAGATTCTGAAGACCTTTTTGCAGAACGAAAAGTATTTGTTTCGGTAGAGCAGGCTCCCAGCTTTCCGGGCGGCTTAAATGCATTTGGCAAATTTTTAGAGCATAATATTAAATACCCGGCAAAAAGCAGAGAAAACAATATTCAGGGCAAAGTATTTGTTTCGTTTATTGTTGAGGTAGACGGGTCGCTTTCTGATGTAGTTGCCCTGCGCGGCCCTTCTGAGGATATTAAGGCAGAAGCTGTTCGCGTACTTGCCAGTTCGCCCAAATGGGACCCCGGCATTCAAAATGGCAGGGAAGTAAGGGTGCAATACACGGTGCCTATCAATTTTGCCCTTGGCGACGATGAAGATTTTAACGCTGCCGACGCTAACAGAAATGACAAAGTATTTCTGGCTGTTGAGCGCTACCCCGAGTTTCCGGGCGGTTTCTCGGCCTTTACCAAATTCCTGTCAAAAAACATTCATTATCCAGCTGAAATGAGAAGCAGTGGTCTTCAGGGAAAAGTGTTTGTAACTTTTATTGTGGGTGCCGATGGCCAGCTTTCAGACATCCGGGCTTTGCGCGGGCCAAGCGAAGAATTTAAAGACGAGGCCGTTAGGGTGCTTTCATCCTCCCCAAAATGGAGGCCTGGCTTTCAAAATGGCAGAGCGGTAAATGTACAATATACTTTGCCTGTAAATTTCAGGTTAGCTTTTGACGAAGCCACAGAATAATCATACAGCTTATAAAACATTGGTTGAGGCCTGTGCATAAGCAATTAACAACAATTTTATCGGTTTAGCTTCGCGGATGTTTCTGCGAGGCTTTTTTGTTTAGAAATTGTCTGCCTGGCTAAACAAGGTTTTGCAAGGGCGCAATTGGAAGCATCAGAAACTTTTTTGCTGCACTAATTGGGTGTTTTTTAGGTTTAATTATTACTTTTGCTACATAAGCAAAAATTAAAACATGAGCCCATTTATTTCAAGAAGCTTTTACGGAATTATAAATTATGTAACCGCCTTAACCTCAATGGCGTCTCCCTGGTTGTTCGGATTTGAACATTCTCATGGTGCAACCTTTTTTCTGCCGATACTGATAGGTTGGGTGCAGTTAATAATGGCTATTTTTAGCAATAACAGCCACGGTTTTATAAAAATATTCCCTATGCCAACACATAATGTGCTTGATGCATTCTCAGGTTTTATATTATTTGTTTCGCCGTTTTTATATGGGTTTGCCTTTGGCGAACACGGCATTTTCTGGCCTCATGTTTTAATTGGCGGCACTTTTTTAATAGCCGGTGTATTTACACACGGTTCGCCGTTCACTACAGATGACGTACACCACGAAGTAGTTAATAATTAATTGAAAGTATAAAATAAAAAAGCGGTCTTCACAATATTGTGGTGACCGCTTTTTTATTGCTGATTTTTATCGCGTTAGAAAACCTCGTTAAGCCCTATAAATATGCCTTTGGCACCGTAGGTACCAATACCATAATCAATACAAAGGTTGGATCGGGTATATTTATTAAACAATATACGCAGGCCAAATCCGCCGCCGGGTTCAATATACTCGCCCAGGTTAATGTCATTAAAATTGCGTTGGGCACTTGCGGTTTGCGCATTGGCAAATACCACGCCGCTAAACAATTTATTACTGCTTATCGGGAAACGGTATTCCGCCTCGGTATAGGCAAAAGATTGGCCCTTAAAGCGCCCAATAGTATATCCGCGGCCCAGGCGGTTGGTTTGGTCGCTACCGGTACCCGGCAGTTCCAGGTAGGGTAAATCACCGTCTAACAAAAAGCTGCCCCATATCCAAAACGCAAGTACATGTTCGCGGTTAACTTTTGAAAGGCTCCAGAATTTTCTCAGTTCAGTTCGTAGCTGGGTAGCCCGTTTGTTGCTACCCATCCAGGTTTCGTTGGTACGTATTATTAAATCAGCAAACATGCCTTGGTATGGCCGGTTAATATGGTCGCGCGAGTTGTATTCCAGGTTAAGCAACAGGCCATTATTTGTATATTCAGATGTTGGGAACCCGTGGTTTACACTATATCGGTAATTGTGTGCATTGGGGTTTACTCCTCTTTTCCGTTCATCGTCAATATCATTATAAATATTAAAAATAACGCCCGCGCCTATCAACAAATGTTTGGTTATACGGCGGTAAACTCTTTCAGAAATTTTAATGTAAGAGTAATTTATCGGCATTACCTCGTTGTTGCTGCTTAGTGGCAGGCCGTCAAAAGTAAAGCCCTGTTCACCGCGTGCGCGGCTTCCGGTGCCTACACCATAATCTAACGCAACGGTTTTACCAACCTGTACGTTGCCTTGTATGTTGTAAAGATCATCATTGGTGAAGATATTGTTCTTCATTTCAAATTGCAAAAGCCCTTTAGTGGAGATATAGGCGTTGGCATTTAAAACAGACATTGTTGTGATGCTGGGGTCGCCAAACACCAGGCCGGCTGTTGAAGTTATGCCCGCAGACAAGCCAACACTGGGGTTGAAGCCGGCAGAAGGCAGGGTAGAAATAGTTGAAGGCTTTTTTGTTGTTGTATCTGTGCCGGGTTTCTTTCTACCGAACCACTTGCTCAGCACTTGCTTAGCATCTGTTTGCTTAGCTAAAATCTCGGGCGCGTCTTGCCGTTCCTGAGCTATAATTATCTCTGTGCTTAACAGCACAATGCCCGCCGTACAAGCGAGCTTCCACAACAGTCTAATCAATTTGGGGTTTATTTAATTGGAACGCAATATAGTCATTGGAGTGTAAAAATTGTAAAATTTGCAATAATTTTAGTATTTTAATTTCTGATTCTTTCAATACCTTTAATTTCAAATTAAATTACTCGCGCTATTAGATAATTATAGCTGGTTTTAAACCATCTTGAAGCGGCGCGGTCAAACATCAAAAGAAGAAAGGACGATAATATGGGAATGATTAAAGTTTGCTGGAATTATTGTTTTGCAGATACCAATAAGCTGCTTAAGGAGGTGTGTTCTGCTCAGATCTTTTAACTTTTGCTGAGATAAGCAACAAACAAAAAAGCCCCTTACGGGGCTTTATTTCTATTCATCTAAAAAAAACGACAGCTATTCTATAACAGAGACCTTAACCGTATTGGTGCGGCCCTGGCGCGCTATTGGTGCAGATACGGTGTTGATGATAACATCGCCGGTTGCTATTAATTTTTCAGCTATCAACATGTTATTACAATCAGTTATGGTTTGGTCTGTGCTTTCTGTTTTATCATAGTAAAAAGTACGTACGCCCCACACTAAACTTAAAGCAGTTAACAAATTTCTATCGGCGGTAAACGTGTATGTCGGGGCCTCGGGCCTGTAGCTTGATATTTCAAACGCGGTGTAGCCAGATGAGGTCATGGCTATAATACCTTTTGCATCAGTTTGTTCTGACAGGTAAACGGCAGATCCGCAAATGGCATCGGCCAAATGGGTTGATTTTGCGTTATCAATGTCTGCCTTGCCGGTGTTGAACGGATAGCCTACTTCTTCAACATTCCTGATGATTTTTGACATCGTCTCTATAACTATCAGCGGAAACTCACCTACCGATGTTTCGCCGCTTAGCATAACCGCGTCTGCGCCGTCAAGTACAGAGTTGGCCACATCATTAACCTCTGCGCGGGTTGGGCGCGGGGTAGTTATCATTGATTCCAGCATCTGCGTAGCAACAATAACCGGTTTTGAGGCAGCGCGGCATTTGCGGGCAATCATTTTTTGCAGCAAAGGCACCTCTTCCAATGGCATTTCAACCCCAAGATCGCCACGCGCAACCATTATACCATCTGTTACTGCTATAATGGCATCAATATTATCAATAGCCTCCGGCTTTTCTATTTTGGCAATAACACGTGCGGCTTTACCACTGCGGCTAATTATTTGTTTTAGCTCAACTATATCCTGGGCGTTTCTAACAAACGAGAGGCCTATCCAGTCCACATCGCACTCCAATACAAAATGCAAGTGTTCTAAATCTTCGGGCGTTAAGCTGGGTATAGATACTTTGGTAGCAGGCAGGTTGACCCCCTTGCGCGATGTTAATATACCGCCATGCACAATCTCGCAAACAACGGTATCAATTTTATTGGTTTCCAAAACGCGCATCTGTATTTTGCCATCATCCAACAAAATTATCTCATTAGCCTGCACATCATTCGGAAACTCTGGGTAGGTAATGTAGATCTGGTTATCATCGCCAATACACTCCTGGGTAGTAATTTTAATATGTGTGCCGTTAATTAAATTAATGCCACCATCCTTAACAAGGCCTATACGTATTTTTGGTCCTTGCAAATCGGCCAGTATGGCTACGTTGGTTTTATGCTGCTCGTTAATCTCGCGAATTGTCTCAATAACTTTTTTGTGATCGGAAATTTTTCCGTGCGAAAAGTTAAGGCGGCATACATTTACGCCGGCTTTTATCATAGACAGCAGAACATCCTTATTTGACGATGCCGGCCCCATGGTGGCAACAATTTTGGTGCGGTTATTAGCTAATTTCATGTTTTTTCAATATCCAATTTTGTGTAATTATAACACAATGTAAATTTGCGCTAAAATAACAGATTTTCGCGTGATTTTATTTTTTTTGGGTCGATCTTTACTGCTGTCACAATTTCGGGGATACGATTTACCGACGAGATTAGGTTTTCAAGGTCTATTTCATCAATATAATTTTTAATCAGCAAAAAGTAGTCGGCTTTGCGCATTTCCGGAACAAGATATCCCTCTGTGCCTTTGTTGGCAATAAAATAAAAGTTGGTTTCGCTGGCTTCCCAACTGTAAGTAAACAAAGAAAAATAACCCTGGCTACTGCCGCCATTTATATTGTCTACGCTAAGATCATCCACCCTAACAAAGTTAAAATTCAAGTGTTTATTAATAACATAGCACGCACGATAGTCTTTTAATGAGGTAGTTACAGCTATTAAAATAAAATCAAGGTCTATCTCGAACTTTAAAAATTTCCTATTCAATTATAACTATATTTAGCCCCGTAAAGATACAAAAACAGCACTGCTGAATTAAATTTTGTTGCACATCAAACTAAAAAGGTTTTAGATTTGATATTTGATAGATTTTATTTTTCTTTGCACAGAATTTTATTTAATCATTAAACTATAAAACTATGTCTGATATCGCTTCAAGAGTAAAGGCTATTATCGTTGAAAAATTGGGTGTTGACGAAAGTGAAGTAACACCTGAGGCTAGCTTCACCAATGATCTTGGTGCTGACTCTTTAGACACCGTGGAACTTATCATGGAGTTTGAAAAAGAATTTAATGTGGCTATACCTGATGATCAGGCAGAAACTATCGGCACTGTAGGTCAAGCCATTGCTTACCTTGAAAAAAACGTTAAATAAGCTCTCCTTATTTTAATTAAATGGGGTTTAAAAGAGTAGTTGTAACCGGGCTTGGGGCACTCACTCCAATTGGCAATAGCGTTTCTGAATATTGGGACGCTCTTATCAATGGGGTGAGTGGCGCTGCTTTGATCAAAAGTTTTGATACCGAAAAGTTCAAAACAAAATTTGCATGCGAAGTTAAAAACTTTGATGCTGATGGCTTTTTAGGCCGCAAGGATGCCCGCAAACTTGATCCGTTTGTTCAGTACGCGCTTTATTCAACAGAAGAAGCCGTAAAAGATGCAGGTTTAGATTTTACCAAACTTGATACCAACCGCATAGGTGTAATATGGGGATCAGGTATTGGTGGTTTAAAAACCTTTTTAGATGAGGTTGTAGCATTTGCTAAAGGCGATGGTACACCCCGATTTAATCCTTTTTTTATCCCTAAAATGATTGCAGATATAGCTCCCGGGCATATCTCTATCAAATATGGGTTACGCGGGCCAAACTTTACTACTGTTTCGGCCTGTGCATCATCCAACAACTCTTTAATTGATTCTTTCAATTATATACGTTTGGGCCGCGCTGATATGTTTATTACAGGTGGGTCTGAGGCTATTATAAACGAAGCAGGCATTGGTGGTTTTAATGCCATGCATGCCCTTTCAGTACGCAATGACGATCCTGCTACAGCTTCGCGCCCGTTTGATCTGTACCGCGATGGTTTTGTTGCAGGCGAAGGTGCCGGTACAATAATTTTAGAAGAACTGGAACACGCTAAAGCGCGTGGTGCAAAAATTTATGCCGAAATGATTGGCGGTGGCATGAGTGCCGACGCATACCATATGACAGCTCCGCATCCTGATGGATTAGGCGCAGCACTGGTTATGAGAGCAGCACTAAGCGATGCCGGATTAACCCCTGCCGACATAGATTATGTAAACGTGCACGGAACCTCTACTCCAATAGGCGATCCGCAGGAAGTAAAAGCTATTACCGATGTTTTTGGTGATGATATTTACCGTATCAACATCAGCTCAACCAAATCAATGACCGGGCACCTTTTAGGCGCTGCGGGTGCAGTTGAGGCAATAGCATCTATTTTAGCCCTGAACCACGGCATAATACCGCCAACTATTAACCACTTTACAGATGATCCATCATTTGACCCTAAAATAAACTTTACTTTTAACACCGCTCAAAAGCGTGATGTTAAAATAGTGCAAAGCAACGGCTTTGGTTTTGGCGGCCACAATGCCTCTGTAATTTTTAAAAAGTATGAAGGTTAATAGTAACGTTAATGCCCGTTAGCCGTTTATATAAGCTTTATTTATCTCCTCACAGAAAATACGTTAAAGTTTTAAGAAATTTGCTCGGCTTTGTGCCGGGCAATTTGCTGTTATACCGTTTGGCCTTCAGGCACAAATCTGTAGCGCAAAACGTTAAAAAAGGTGTAAAGAACAGCAACGAGCGCCTTGAGTTTTTAGGCGATGCCGTTTTAGGAAGTGTAGTGGCCGAGGTGCTTTTTAAACTTTACCCATATGAGGATGAAGGCTTTTTAACGGAGCTTAGGTCAAAAATAGTTAACCGCCAAAACCTTAATCAACTGGCCCGTAAACTGGGTTTTGAGCAGCTTATTGAGTACGATGCCCGCATGTTGGGCCCGTCCCGCCAGGGCTCGTTATTGGGCGATGCCTTTGAGGCATTGGTAGGTGCAGTTTACCTGGATAAAGGATATAACTTTACGCGCGATTTTTTGGTGAACCAGATCATCAAAACGCATATTGATATCCACATGCTTGAACAAACCGAAACCAACTTTAAAAGCAAGCTGATAGAGTGGTGCCAAAGGCACGCAAAGGATATCTCTTTTGATGTAGTGGAGAACCAGGTTGGCGAAAGCTTAAAGCTGTTTACCGTACAGGCTAGTATTGAGGGCCAGGTATTGGGCGTTGGCAAAGAGTTTAGTAAAAAAAATGCTGAAAAGCTTGCCGCCGAGAAAGCCTGCGAAGCTTTAGGGATATAACTGGTTGTAAGTTATAAGTTATACGTCTTCTTCTGCCTTAAGTACCAACAGAAAAACGTTGTATGTATTTCTCACAACATACAACTTATAACGTACAACTCACAACATACAACCTATAACGTCAAACGTAACACCTAATACAGTTTTTGTGGCTTCAAATTCTCTTTGTTCTTCACAAAATAAGCGTATGAAGTTTGTATGTATTTAATAATATCATAATCTGCCCATACCTTTATCTGATCGTACGAGGGTGTAAAAGCCATCATAAACGCTGTAATATCTTCATCAGGTATATTAACTACCTTTTTTATTACACCAGCGTTATATCGTTTCTCTATTTCAACCTGCTCCAACTCTCTTTTTGAATAAGCTGCAAAGCGCCGCGCGTTGTTAGCCGTTTTGCCAAAGATGTTAGATATGCCGGATATGGGAGAAAAAATATAAGCCCCTACCCCCGGTTTCAAGGTGCGAAAGGGGGTGTTTTTCATATAATTCTGCATGGTATTGCCCAACTCCTGCCGGGTGCTAAGGTCTCTTATCTTCACCTCTTCTAATACTACTACAGGCTGCAGATAAACAGATAGCAGGTCGTCGTTTTGTACTACAATAGCTTGCGTGGTATATTTAAATTTGCTAAACAGAATTGTATCGCCCGGGCCGGCCTGTATCCTAAAAACACCCAGATTGTCACTATTAGCAATGGTTCTACGGCTAGCATTATTAACTACCACCTGTGCCACACGGGTTTGCGTAGCCCTTTCAAATGTAACCCCTGTTACCGTAAATAACTTCTGGGCTTTTGCATCCTGGCTAAAAAAGGCAATTAGCATCAGCAAAAAGGTAAAAACCGGGTATAAAGTTGTCTTAATCAACACACCGCAAAATTAGTTAATCTATTGAATTATTAAACGTTAAAAATTGTTAAAGCTTATCCGGTAAATAATAACTGCTTAAAAATGACTTAATAGAATATTAATATGCGGGGAATAGTAATTTGCTAAAAACATTATCTTTGCGCATGATAAAATCTATGACAGGGTACGGCATTGCCAGTTTTGATACGGGTAATACAAAATACACCGTCGAAATAAAATCCCTTAACAGTAAGTTTCTGGAACTTAGTTTGCGCTTGCCAAAAGTGTTTTCTGAAAAAGAATTTCAGTTGCGAAATGATTGCAGCAGACAAATTGAGCGCGGAAAGGTAAATCTTTCAATAAATACAGAACAAGCCGGTTCAAAAGTAAAGGCCGCCGGTATTGATGCCACGTTGCTCAAACATTACTTAACGCAGCTACAGCAGGTTAGTACAGATCTGGGCCAACCCGCAGATAACCTTTTACAATTGGCATTAGGGCTGCCGGAGGTGGTAAAGTATGACGAGGAAACGGTATCAGAAGAGGAGTGGAAAATAGTTGACGACACCTTTAAACAGGCTATGGCCGCTTTTCAGCAATTCAGACAAGATGAAGGTGATACCCTTGAAAAAGATATTAAGTATCGCATAGGTATTATTGTTGAAAACCTTAAACTGGTAGAAGTAGAGGAGCCGAAACGCGTACCCGTTATACGCGAGCGGTTAAATCAGTTTTTGAGCGAAGCTGTAGGTCGCGAGGCGATAGATCAGAACCGTTTTGAACAGGAACTTATTTATTATATTGATAAGCTGGATATTACCGAAGAGAAGATCCGCCTTAAAGCGCATTGTGATTATTTCTTAGAAACCCTGCAAAATGCTGACGCCAATGGTAAAAAACTGGGCTTTATCTCGCAAGAGATAGGCAGGGAGGTAAACACCCTGGGATCAAAAGCGAATGATGCCAATATGCAAAAGCTTGTGGTAGGTATGAAGGAAGAGCTTGAAAAAATAAAGGAACAATTACTAAATGTATTATAGTCAATGGTCATTAGTCAATCGTCATTAGTGTATTGCTGATGTATGACTAACCAACCAATGACCAATGACTAATGACCAATGACCAAAGAAGGTAAACTCATTATATTCTCAGCCCCATCGGGTGCCGGCAAAACAACCATAGTACATCATTTGCTAGGTAAAGTACCGAACCTGGAGTTTTCTATATCGGCAACTACCCGCGATCGCCGTGGCGACGAGGTTGATAAAAAAGATTATTATTTTATTAGCAAGGAAGAGTTTTTACACCGCATTGCTAAAAAGCATTTTGTTGAGTTTGAAGAGGTTTACAGCGGCACATTTTACGGCACCCTGCGCGAAGAGATTGAGCGGATCTGGCAATCTGGTAAAACAGTAATATTTGATATAGATGTTGAGGGCGGTCTTCACCTTAAAAAAAAATACGAAGATCAGGCTTTAGCCATATTTGTGCAGCCACCCTCATTAGAGGTTTTAAAGCAGCGTTTAAGCGGCCGTGGTACTGATAGTGCCGAAAAATTGCAGGAGCGCTTTATAAAAGCCGAAAAAGAGTTGAATTACGCTCCTAAATTTGATATTATACTTAAAAATCACGATCTTGATACTGCATGTGCAGAGGCTGAGAAACTGGTGACAGATTTTATTGAGCAATAGCTCTGTTCATAATTGATGGTTCATAGATCATAGTGAGCTTGTCAACAGGAAAGCAACTATTAAAACCCATTGCAACTATGATCCATGAACTATTAACCATCAACTAAATGAAAATAGGCTTGCTATTTGGTTCATTTAATCCTATTCACATCGGCCATTTAATTATAGCCAATTACCTTGCTAACCATACCGCTTTAGATAAAGTTTGGCTGGTGGTATCGCCGCAAAACCCGTTAAAAAAATACGGCGACCTTATTAATACTTATGATAGGTTAGAGATGGCCCGCCTGGCTACAGACAATGCGCAGAACATTGAAGTGAGCGATGTTGAGCTTAAACTACCCCAACCCTCTTACACTATTGATACCCTTACCCATTTAAAAGAGAAGTATCCGCAGCACGAGTTTGCGTTGATAATGGGGTCAGACAATCTTATATCCTTACCCAAGTGGAAAAACTATAAATTGATATTGCGAGATCACCAGATCTATGTATACCCTCGGCCCGGTTATGAAAATGCTGAGCTGGCCTCGCACCCATCAGTAACCATTACCATGACACCGCAAATGGAGCTTTCGGCAACCTTCATCCGCAAATCTATTGCCGAGAAAAAGAACGTACAGTTTTTTGTACCAGACCCCGTACTGAAATTTATAGAGAGCAAAAGCTTGTACAGGATATAACTCGAAGGAATCCAACCAAGGATTAGGGCAGGATTGGGATGAATTCAAAAAAGAATGGTTGGCAGAAGACTGATAAAAATAGAGATACTACCCACGCCCGTTCCATATCCCAAAATCCTGCTTTCAACGCTAACGAATAAACTCTGTCAGGAAATTAATATGCTCTATAACGCGCTATATCTTCATAAATATGGCGGAACGAACTACGCAGTGCTAAAAACACCATGGTAGTTTTGTCATTAAACTGGGTATTGCTTTCTGTGCGGAAAGTTAAACCGGTTTCTACACGCAGGTTGTACTTGGGATTAATAACATAGGCAATTCTGCCGTTTAAAAAAACCATATCGGTAGTTAAGCCCTGGCCTATGTAGTTGCCCAGCTGCTTAGCCGGATAGATATAGCTTTTAAAAATATCCTTGCCGTAATTGGTGGCGTCAACATCCAGTCCATAACGTGCATAATTTAACTGTCCGCTAAAATCAAAGCGTTTATAGCTGTAGTTAAGCATACCAACCGCCTCTCTAAAGTTGGCGCCAAAGGGGTGCGCTAAAGGCTCGGCTTGCTGGCTATAGTTGGTAATAGAGTTTTGCTCAGAATAAGTATGTGGCCGTGCTGAATTATACTCCACTAAATAATTCAGGTTTTTAACCTTGAAGAGGTTGGCGCCCCGCACACCCACTTGAAAAGCATATTTGTTTCGTACACTACCGGTATTTGAAAAGAAACTTTTTGCTTCAAACTCATCCAAAACAAACTGCCCATAAGCCGCTATGCCGTCTGTTAATTTATACTTACCGGTAAAGCCTATCATAGCATTATCCGGCGACCCTATTGAAGCCTCGGTAGGTCTTAAAAACACAACCGGGTTAAGGTAGTTATAATCAAATCCTCTAAAATTACCATCACCATCGCGTTCGGCCCATATTATGGATTCAAAAAAGCCCAACGAAAGTCTGTTGCTTACACTCCAATCCACATAATGGAATGCGCCCCATTTTTTACGGTAACCGTTAACGTACGATACCTGCGGCGATGCAGGATCTGTCATGTATGACCACATGGTCATGTACTTTACATTACCAAGATTGGCCGTAAGTTTTAGAAAAGGGTATGGCGATGCGTTGTCTGACAGTATTTGCGAGCGGTAACCGTCGCCGATAAAATTCCTGTCGTGCCCCAGCGTAACATTTAAAAATTTTGCGGGTGTGTATGATGCCAATGCTATAACGTTTGACCAATCTTTCTCATCGTGCTGAGCAAAGCTACGGTCATAAGCCTGGCCAGGGATTACCCCAACCTGGTCAATATATTTTCTGTAGTAATCAGGAAATACTGCCTGGTTTTCATAACCTGCAGAATAGAAGTAAAAGTTTTTGCCAATAGTACCACCCACCTGAAAACCGCGCGTATTGCGCCATGTATTTTTTTTACCGGTTAAATCTCTGCCCGCTGTAACGTCGGTTAGGTAGTCGGCAAAAAAAGTATATTCCTTGTCGTTTACTTCAATTAAATGCTCATTAAAAATTTTGCGATATATCCAGCCGTGCTTTACCGTAGTATCTTTGCCATAATTGATAAGCTCCTGATACCGACGCTGCAGTATGGTATCATCCATAAAAAACGGCTTTAACGTTGTATGAAAACGCGTTTTTGTTGAATAAGCTTCGGCATTAAATTTTTGATAGAACTGGTACGAATAAGGTTGATATTGAGCCTGCCCGTTTGATACGCTTACCGCAGTTAACAGTATAATTATGCTTAGGTAGATTTTTTTCATATAGGCAAGCTGATTTTTATATTAAATACTACTCAAAATAATTTAGTGTTTTAAACCCTCCTTTTTGCAGGTAGTCATCCTTTTTTACCAGATGCAGATCTGATATCACCATATCTTTAATCAAAGCAGACAGATCATATTTGGGTGTCCAACCCAGCTTTTGCTGCGCTTTTGAAGCATCGCCTATTAACAGATCAACCTCTGTAGGGCGGAAATATTGAGGATCAACCTTAACAACTGTTTGCCCGTATGGCAGCGCTGATACATCCAGGCCAAGCTCTTCTGCCTTTTGCTTGTCTACATCAATTATCACACCGCGTTCGTACTCGTCTTTGCCGCTAAACTCAACTTCAATTCCCAACTCGGCAAAAGCCATTTTTATAAAATCCCTTACGGTGGTGGTAACGCCGGTGGCAACAACAAAATCGTCGGCAACATCCTGCTGAAGCATTAACCACATGGCTTCTACATAATCTTTAGCGTGGCCCCAATCGCGCTGTGCAGATAGATTACCCACGTAAAGGCATTGCTGCAGCCCCAGCGCTATTTTTGCAGCTGCACGTGTAATTTTACGTGTTACAAAAGTTTCGCCGCGTACGGGGCTCTCATGGTTAAATAATATGCCGTTGCATGCATACATACCATATGCTTCGCGATAATTCACAATTATCCAATAGCCGTATAACTTAGCCACGGCATATGGCGAGCGCGGATAGAAAGGCGTGGTTTCGCTTTGCGGCACGGCCTGCACCAAACCATAAAGTTCAGAAGTTGATGCCTGGTAAATGCGGGTCTTTTTAGTCATGCCCAATAAACGCACGGCTTCCAGTATCCGCAGGGTTCCAATTCCATCGGCATTGGCTGTATATTCCGGCGTGTCAAAACTCACTTTTACGTGGCTTTGGGCAGCCAGATTATAAATTTCGTCGGGTTGTGTTTCCTGTATAATGCGTATAAGGTTGGTAGAATCGGTTAAATCGCCGTAATGTAATTTAAATTTCAGGCCGGCCTCGTGCTGATCGTGGTACAAGTGGTCAATACGGTCTGTATTGAACAATGAAGCTCTTCTTTTAACCCCGTGAACAAAATAACCCTTTTTTAAAAGAAACTCAGCCAGATACGCACCGTCTTGACCGGTAATACCTGTTATTAATGCTATTTTCATTATTGTGTAGTAATAATTGCAATATTATTCAATTTTATTGTAAAACCTGTTAGTGTTTTGGGTTATTACGTGTATAATATCACAATAGCTGCAACAAGCAAAAGCTATTTGAGTTTCATTAGGCTAACTTAATTAATGTCCCGAAGCCTTATAATAACCTACCGCTTCTTCCAACTCGGTGTACCATTCGGCACCGTACTTCCTAATTAGCGGGCCTTTTAAAAACTCGTGTACATTTACCTTAAGTTCATTACCAAAATTACAGGCAGGGCTACAAATGCTCCAACGGTCATAATTCAACACATCAAACTCGGGGTATTTGGTTATACGGATGGGGTACAGATGGCAGGAGATAGGTTTTTTCCAGTTGATAACACCCTGTTCATATGCTTTTTCAATGGCGCATTTGGTTATGCCTGCTTCCCATATTACATAAGCGCATTCTTTATTGGTATCAACACATGGGGTGGTATAATCGCCTTCAAAATCAGTAACATGTGTACCTTCGCGCTCAATGGTTGCTATGCCTTTGGCAGTCATATAAGGTTTTACTTTCGGATATATCTCTTTCAATATATCCAGTTCGGCAGCGTCAAGCGGCGCACCTGAGTCGCCTTCAAGGCAGCAGGCACCTTTGCATTTATTTAAATTGCAAACAAAATTTTCTTTTACTACATCTTCGTGCACCAGCACACTGCCTACTTCAATCATTTATTGTTCTTATTGTTTAACAGGATTTAAAGGATATTTAAGTCCGCTAGCTCCTGTTAGGTCCATTGTTACGCTACCTACTATTAAGCCAACATGGGCCTTTACGGGTATGCGGTTGCCGTCATCTGTTATCCACAAATAAAGCTTACTGTCTTTTTTAAATATACGCCCCGGTATAATGGTTGGACTAAACTTTAAACAATTAAAGGTACCCATTGAACATTTAACCTGCTCTTTACCCAAATAAGTAATAGTAAGCGTGTGTATGCCGTCTTCTAAAAAATAGGGCATATCCAGTTTGTCGCCAATTTTTAGCTGTGATATGTCCAGATTACGGGCAAAATAGTAAGCCGATACAAAATCAAATATTTTACCTTTAAAAGGGAAAGTGCCTTTATCGGCAGTTACTTTTCCTTCCTGGTGATTAAAGCTTACATTATCGGTATGCCGGTATCCGCCTTCGCGCCTGTTCTCGGTATAATAATAGGGCAAGAGCGTATTCTTATCTATATAACTATCGTACTGATTACGCACTTTATAAAAAACATCAAAACTGCCTGCGGTTTTCCCTGTGGCCGATATATGATAGCTGGGGTGGCCGCTTATTTTCTGTCCCCCGTCTTCAAGTTTCAGCGTTGCTTCTGCACCGGTAAAAATACCATATTTCAGTTTATAGTTAAGCTCCTCGCCGGGCTTAAAAACAGGGTCGCCGGTAGCTTTAAGTTCCTGGGCGTTTACCAGCCCAAAACAGCTTACAAAAAGTATAGTTGTAATAATATATTTCTTCATTATCAGGTTAATACAAATGCTAACCAATTAATTTTGGTATATTATTAAGACGATCAATACTTATAAAAGTTTAAACACTGGTTACCGGGGGGCCTATTACACCATTAATCTTTGCGTTTATAAATAGGCACCGTTGAACAAGGCTCGCCAAACATAAGACTTTTAACTACAGGAGAAAGCTTTTTACCCAGCTCTACATAAGCAGAAACCGGAATATCAATATCGCCACAGCCTTTTATTACCAGGCGCTGGTCGCGGTACTGTTCAGCGTCAAGTTTAGCTATAGCTTTAACAAATAATACGGTTTCTAAAACGTCAGCATCGCCAAAAACAACCTCACTTGCATAAGGTGCCATACGGTTAGCCAGCAGCAAATAAGCCCAGGCCGGCACAATGGCATCAGCAGTACAGGTAACGGCCACATTCTTGTCTTGATATTGCGTCCAGTCGTGTTCCTTTACAAACTCCCTGAAATCTTTCTCGCGCAAAATAAGCCCCTGGAACAAATTATCTTTTATATCATATACAACCCGCTCACCTGTAGCATAAAAATCGGCCGGGTCTAATGTAACCAGCCCGCTCTGTGCTACTTTATTCAATATATTTTCTTGTATATCCATTTCGCTAAAATAAAAAAATCCGGGATCACGATATTATCGCAATCCCGGATGCAAAATTAATCTAATTTATAACTATAACAGCCTGGCTCTGTAATCTTTTACATTGCCCTTATTTTTCAGCGCCTCAAGTGCTTGTCCTTGCGCACGCTGAGCCAGTGACTGTGCCAGTTGTTGTTTTTGTGTGATGTTATTAGCCAGGGCAGCCGGATTTACAAAACTGTTTACAACAAACAGGTATACGCCCTGCTGACCTGTAACGGGTTTTGATAATTTATTTATCTGAGAACCAAATACTGTACCTATCAACTTATACTCGGGCCCGATGGCCGGAATAATAGGATTAGCCAATACTATATTTTGAACAGGCGTAACTGTTGTGCCTGCTTTTTGTGCGGCCTGCTCAATAGTTGCCGAACCGTTTAAAGCAGAATTAAATTTATCGGTAAGCATTTTGGCTTTAACCTCGTTGCGTACCATTGGTTCAATTTGTTTCTTAACCAAATCAAGCGCCACGGTACCTTGTGGTTTAATGGTAGTTAGCTTTGCAACTATATACTGATCGCCTGATGTGTAAACCTGATCATAAACATCGCCCTTTTCTGCGTTAAATGCCCATCTTACTAATTCGCGGGCAGATTCAAGGCCTGGTAATGATGCAGCAACACCAGTAACATCATCAGCAGTTTTTACTTCAAGACCTGCTTTTTTTGCTTCGGCTGTAAAATCACCATCATTAGTGGTGATGAGGAAGTTCTGTGCTTTGGTGTATGCTGCCGACTGGGTTTCGCTGCTGGCGCTTAAAGGCTTATCAACAACGGCAACCTTAACTACCTTAGATGAGCCTTTTTGCGCTATTATGTATATAAGGTGTACGCCAAACTGTGAAGTTACAATTTTGTATTCGCCGGGCTTGCCGTTAAATGCCGCATCTTCAAAAGCGGGCACCATAGCTCCGCGACCAAATGTAGGTAGCGTGCCACCCTCAACGGCCGAGCCTTGATCAATTGAGTACGTTTTTGCCAGATCTGCAAATGACTTGCCGCCTTGTATTAAAGCTTTCAAAGAATCGGCTTTTTTCAAACCGTCAGCAGGGCTTAACAGAATGTGTTTTGCTGTAACTGAATCGGGGCTAACTTTAGACTCAACCAATTTGGCTAATGCATAATAACCGCTTTGTAAATACGGGCCATAAACAAAACCTGGCGCGGCGCTAAACATAACAGAATCTAAACCGTTACCCAGTTCGCCTTTCTTTTTGTAGGCAAAAGGCGCTTTGTTTTCTGAGTTGATCTGTACAAACAACGAATCGTTAGTTGAAGCAGAAAACTCACCTTTCAGTTTTTCAACCTGTGCTTTTACCGCAGCCGAGTCTGATTTTGACGGGGCACCATTAAAGGTTACATACTCAAGCGTGCGTGTTTCCTGCAAGTTTTTAAACTCGCTTTTATGCTCATCATAATAGCTGCTGTAATCGGCATCGGTTATAGTAACCTTATTATCCGCAATGGTTTGGTAGTTTAAAACGGCATATTTAAAGTTAGCCAGTTTGTTTTTTGCCTCGTAATCGTCTTTTGCTTCTAACGAGTTTACATAAAGACCGTTGCTTACGGCCGACATATATTTTTCGGCAAGTTTATTTTGGATCAACTCTTCAACAAATTTATTCCATTGTTTTTTTTGCGGATCTGTATCCGGCGTAACACGCAACTTATTTATTGTTTCGGTTAGATTATTTCTATCAAACTGACCGGTTTGCGGGTTGGTAAATGCACGCACTATCTCCGGGCTTGGGTTGCTTCCGCTAATCATTGCCTGAGATTCGTCGCCGGTAACCTGCAAGCCAACTCTATCCGCTTCGTGCTCTATCATGGCTTTGCTCAACATCTGGTTCCAGGTGTTTTCCTGCACATAAGCAGTTATTTGAGGCGAAAGACTGTTTTGACCCGATTGCTGTTTAAACTGATTGCCATTTTGCTCTACCGTTTCTGTAAAATCAGCATATGGAATTTTTTGGCCATATATTTCTCCGATGGTGCTGTTGTCGCCCTTAAAAAAAGAACCGCCCGATTGCACAACCTCTGTTACAACAAAGGCAACAAGCGATATGCCTATTACAACTGCAACAATTTTACCCATCCGCTCGCGCAGATAACCCATTATACCCATATTGATCTATAATATTTTAGTGATACTTGTTTTCTTTAAAAGAGGGCGCAAGATACAACTTTTGATAAAATTATATAATACAATTTTTTAACTCAAAATAAGGCTATTCGGTAGCTTTTTCTGAAACTTCAATATCCGCTGTGCCGCTTGTCCATCTGGGATGTTCCAGCTTATCGTCGCTTGTAAAATCCGCTCCATTTGTTATATCTCCTTTGGCGGTGCGCATCTCTACCGGTTTGGATGAGTAGATGATCTTTTTAGGCTGATCCCATATCAGTTCTTCTGATTTGAAAGTACTGCCATCAGCGTTTGTTGCCACTACATTCTTATAAAATTTGGTAATACTCTCGTTCTCTAACTGTACTGCCGAATCGGCTACTATGGTACCGTTTTCTTTTCCGTACTGATCAAATAATATCACCTTAATACCATCTGGCATAACATCATAAGGCTTGTCTGAAGTGTATTTAATAAGTAAGGGGGTTTGCATGCGGCCTTTAACCAAGGCAGAATCGCTGTAGATAACGTCAACACCGCGGGTGGTATCAACCGGCAGGCCCGATGTCATGTTAGCGATTTTTTTTATGTTTTCCAGGTCATTCTCGCAAGCGGCAAGTCCTAGCATAAAAATTGCCAAAAAGGGTAAAAGCAAGCGCGGTACACATTTTGGGCTATGCGGCAACATGTTTAATCGAATTTATACCGTTGGAACCACCTGTCGTTAAGTGTAAAGCCGAGTCGTATCTTAAAATAGTTTTCGCGCACAAGGCCGTTTGTCAGCGTCCCCCTGTTGCCTATTTCGGCGGCCAGGTTTATTTTATAAAAGCTGCTGCCGTTAACTGCGCGCAACGGTAACCCAAAACCAAATGTAAACGCGTACGATTTGATATTGGTTTGACCCGCGCCTTTAACATTGTTAACGTTAAAATAGGTTTGATCTAAAATAACGCCAGCGCGGTAATCAATTGTCGCCAAATAACTGTTTAATGCGTAAAGGTTGGGCGTAATTTGGCCACCTATATTAAGCGTGCTGCTGTTTGCCATACCCGCGTTGGTGCCATTAATAGTTAATGCAGACCAGTTGCCCATAGTGTAATCAACACCTACTAAAAACTTCTGGTCTCGTTGATAGGATATACCAAAATGGTGAATATTAGGTAGCTGTATTGTAGACTTGGCGTTTTGAACGTTGATGATAGAATCGGTAGCTATGCTTTCACTCCCAGTCTCGTCGCTTTTGTAATGACTAACTATATGACTTTTTTGAGAACCAAGGCTTGACTTGGCCGAACCCGAGTAGCCAAAAATAATGTGTCTGGTTAATGAAAGATCAACCTGATACTGTGCTCCGTAATCAAAGTTAAGCCCTCCTACCGAGTTGCTTTTCTCATCTCGCGAATTAAGCACGCCGTAAAGGTTTGGAAACTCGGTTGTTTGGTACTGCTTAAGGTTACCAAATATGTACGACATGTTGGCACCCAGCTTCAGGTTTCTGAAAACTGAAAAACCATAGCCCAAAAATGCTTTTGAAAGGCCACCTTCGCCGCGGTAGCTTAAAAGTGCGCGATTAGTATCGGCCGGCGCGCTTGAGCCAAAGCCCCTCTCTAATGTTTGGGTATAGTTATAACCTACTTCACTATAAGGCAATAAACCAAAGGCCAATGCCGAACGGCGGGTTACCGGAATACCAAATGTGATATGACTAAGCCTGAAACTTGCATCGCGCTGCGACGTTTGCCCCGTTTGGTTCAGTGTAAAAAAAGCGCCGTACAAGCCGGCATCAATTGTTGTGTAATTAATACTTGAGTACGATGCCGGGCTACTTGGGTTTACCGTGCTGTAGCCATTTATTTGGCCCACGCCGGTACCTATGCCGCCCATTGCCATGTTCTGAGGCAGAACTTGGGGGTTAAGATCGCCCAGGCCGTAACGCGAATAGGGAGAACTGGTAGTAGTCTGAGATCTTGCATCCAGCACAATACCGGCAAGTAAAAACAGCAGTAAAAACTTTATATATTTAATCATTATGCTCAATGGCTGCGTTTAATCCTTTTAAAACCAGGTGGGGTTCAATTTTTATATAGGGGGCAAAGATGCTATTTTTAAGCAGCGTATCAAAAAAAACATTATCGCCCCCGGTTAGTATAATATTTATGCCTTGCTTGTTGTTAGCATAACTTTCAATAAATCCTGTCAGTTCATATTTTATTCCATTCTGCACTCCTGATGTTATTGCGGTTACGGTATCATCGCCGTAGCTACTGTTAAAATCAGCATTTGCTTTAAGCAAGGGTAATGCTGCTGTGTAATGATGCAGCGCATTATAACGCATATTTAAGCCTGGTGATATGCTGCCGCCGAAATAATTTCCATCAGCATCAATCCAATCATATGTTATGCATGTGCCGCCATCAACTACCAGATTACCTTTATCACGGTACAAACTACGCGCCCCTACCACAGCTGCCAACCTGTCTGGCCCTAGTGTTTGCGGCGTTTTGTAGTAATTGTTTATGTTTTTTACCATACCGGCATTAAAGTACATTAAAGCTGTTTTAGCTTTTAACTCAGGCTCCCAGGGCTGATTGTTTTTTTGTACCGATGAAATTATGGCTTTATCAATATTGTGTTTTTGTAGAATATCGTCTATAGCAACCTCATCCGTATTGTCGTAACGCGCCATATCAATCATTTCATGCTGATCAAATACGGCTAGTTTTATATGCGTATTACCAATATCGATAACCAAATTGGCCATCAGGCTCGCGCAATTGCTATAATAGATTCAAATATAGCCAAACCGTCTTCGTTAGCCAGCAGGCTATCTGCTGCGCGTTCAGGGTGAGGCATAAAACCAAATACGTTTCTTTCTGCATTACAAACACCGGCAATGTTTTCAACAGAACCGTTAGGATTAGCATCTGTGGTTATATTGCCCGCTTCGTCGCAATATCTAAACAATATCTGGTCGTTATCATTTAACTGTTTAAGCAGCGCAGCATCTGCAAAGTAGTTGCCTTCGCCATGCGCAATTGGTATTTTAAGTGCGCGTTGCTGATCTATCTGCCGTGTTACCAAAGCGTTAGCTGTTTGCGGTTTCATGTAAATATTACGGCAAATAAACTTACGATGCGCATTGTGCAACAATGCACCCGGCAGTAAGCCCGCTTCTGTTAATATCTGAAAGCCATTGCAAATACCCAAAACCTTGCCGCCTTTTGCTGCAAACTGTATAACCTCTTGCATAATTGGCGAGAAGCGTGCAATTGCGCCTGAGCGCAGGTAATCGCCAAAGGAGAAACCTCCGGGCAAAATTATAAAATCGACCCCTTGCAGGTCATGATCTTTATGCCACAGGCGCACAACCTGCTGACCCATTATTTTTTCTAATACGTGGATGATATCTTCATCGCAATTGGAACCGGGGAATATTACTACGCCAAACTTCATGCTACAAAACTAATATAACCGCTCAAATTTGAACGCATATAAAAGGTTAAAAAGTGTTAAACTGAAAATAAATGATGCTTGCCACCAGTAAAATAAACATCCCCTCGTAAAACCACCTGCTTGTGGCATACAAAAAGTAATAGGAGAAAAACACGGCAAGCGGTACCGCGCACAGCAAAAAATGCTCCAGATGAAACTCTTTTTTGATATAAAAGGATAGCCCGTTTATGACTGCAAGCACCATTAAAAGCTGAAATGACTTGCGCGTTTGCACATAACTTCTGAAAAATATCTGGCTTACCTTTAAAAAACAAAGCAGCAATATTATAGCAACCGGCACCAACACCAGGTAATTGTATGAACTTGTTTGAATATGCGCCGGAAAACTGCCAGTTAAAGGCAGCCATATTTTTGCAAAGGCGGGCAACCTGTCGGTAAGGTAATAGATAACGGCTAAAAAGAAAAACACTGTTGCAAAACCCATAATAGCTGCTACCCACTCGCGCCAGTTAAACGGCCTGAAAACTAATAACCCCGCCCATATTACCAAAAACATAAATATAAATGGCAGGTAAAAGAGTGTCCCCAACGCTACAATCATACCCAGATCATAAGCTACAGACTTTGCATCGGGTGTTTTATAGGTGCCAAACAATCTGAACAACATGCCTATTATCAGGAAATTACAGATCAGCGGAGCACTTAATATTGAAAAAGGAGCAAAAAGCGATGTTAATACTATATACATCAATGCGGGCAAAAAGCTGGGCCGCCCCATTAAATTAAAACTGTTAACCAAACGGTTTACCCACAATGCCTGTAAAAAAATAAGTATGCCCGCAAAAAAGATATTCATTAACGGCGAGAGCGCAAACTCATAGTCAACCGGGATAAGCAAACGCGCAAAGGGCTCAACAAATACAAATTGTATTTCGTGAGGGGCGTTATATATATAGCCAACACGTAGAATAATCAACAAAACAGCCAGCCATATTGCGTTAAGCGGGTTGTATGTTCTGAACAGGTTGATCATGCGCTTTTTTAGAGATTAGTTGATTGGAGATTAGTGATTAAGACACATGTATTATTATAAGATGCCGTAAATTTTTTGAAGAACAAAGATATTAGATATTCCGCTATCTCCTTGCATACCTCTTCACCATATCATCCACTATCTGCGCGGTTTCATCAGGGAAATTAACAAACACGCGTTCATCCTGGTGCACCCATTTGGCAACGTGCTCTGCAAATTTATGTCCAATGGCGGGCACCACAGGCACACCCATACGCGATGCTGCCAGTGCATTGCATTGCTGCTCATACTGGCCTTGCATAGGTATCATCATTACCTTTTTTTGCAGAAACAGCGCTTCTGCAGGGCCCTCAAAACCGCCGCCCGTAAGCAAACCCTCACAGCTTGCCAAGCTGCTGTTAAAAGCCTCGTTACTTACCGGGAAAATGTTAACGTTGTCTAATTTATAAGGTGTTTTTTGCCGTTTTGAGAAGATGTGCCACTCCGTATTTTTTACTTTGCAAAGGTGCTGCGCCAGTTTCTTATCATCGTAAGCAGGCAAATAAACAGTGTAATGCCCGGCGTTGCCGGTTATCATGTTACGTATGCCACTGCGTATAACTGGGGTATGAATAAAATTATCATACCGCTCAAAATGAAAGCCTATGTGATGCGTAGTTGGAGAATAATATTTAAAAAGCCACTCGCCATAGTGCCATTTGCGCGGACGGGGGGTATTTTTAGAAACAAAAGCGCATTGATGACTTAATGATACCGACGGAATACTCTGTATTTTGCAGGCCCAGGCACTTACAGGCTCAAAATCATTAACTATCAAATCATATTGACTCAGCGGCAGGCTGTGCATGTCTTTCCAAAGCTGCGGCAGGTTCATTAGTTTAAAGGTGGCCCACTTGTCAACCCCGCCATTGGTGCCAAAAACAAAACTAAACCCGTGAAAACGATATTTAAGGGGCTGTGATAGCGTAACCTCGGCTTCGGTACCGCTTATTAGCAGATCAACCTCGCCATACTGCTGCAGCAACGGTACAATCTCGCGGGCGCGACTAATGTGCCCGTTACCTGTACCTTGTATAGCAAATAATATCTTCATCAGGTTGTTCTCTTCACAAAGATATTATTTGCTTGCACTTATATCAGGAGCACAGAGAAATTAAAATGCATAGCCTAGCGTAAACGCAAAGCCGCTGTTTCTTTCCCCTCCATCATAGTCCTCTTCGAATGCGTGGTTAAAATCAACCATATAATTAATATTTAAACCCACACTGCTTGTAAGTTTATAACCAGCACCCACATTGCCCCCCAAAATTTGTTTTTATTGTTCCGGTACTCTCTGTAGAAGTTACTGTACTCCTACCTATAGTTAATATATAGTGTTCTGAAACATAAAATGACGCCTGTGGTCCTGCATAAAATGTCAGGTTAGGAAAGGCTTTAAAGCCTACCAATAATGGCACATCAATGTAATTTAATTGAGTGCTTCCTTTTAAAATTACTCCGCGTGCACTAGTTGTATTTACATTGCCACCCCGTTGCGTAAATAATACTTGTGGAGAAAATAAAACAGATTTAGAAATTGGTGTTTCAAGAAATACACCGCCTTGAAATCCCGGTCTAAGATTATAATCATATGCAAGAGTAGAGTATGAAAAAGACCCTAAAGTTGTTAAGCTTAAACCTGCCTTTACACCAATTTTTGTTTGTGTTTGCTGTGCATAAATGTCAGTTGCACTTAATATCATAGTTGTACCGACCATGACTATAGAAAAGATAAATTTTTTCATTATTGTATATAAGGTTTGAGCGGCAAAAATAATGTTTTAGGTTTTATTAAAACATTATTTAAAGTGTGACACTACTCTAATTCCGTTTTAAACCGCTGTAACAACAATGACATATCTAATTTGGCATTTAAGTCCTCGGTATCAGTTTTATCGTCCTCGTCATCATCACTTTTAAAATCATCGGGATTGTATTTGAATATCTCCCAATTGCCATTATTATACTCAAGTGAGGTAAGGTTCTCTACCCAATCGCCCGAGTTAAGGTACAACACCTTACCCGGATTATCAGTTGCAATTATCTCGCGCATTTCGGCCTGATGGATATGTCCGCATATCACATATTGGTACTCTTTGCTCACGGCAAGGTCGGCCGCGGTTTGCTCAAACTGGTTGATGAACTTTACGGCATCTTTAAATTTCGCTTTTATTTTTTTTGAGAAACTCATCTTATCGCGGCCCATAGCGGTAAGCACCCAATTGGTAAAACTGTTAAGCAATATAAGCGTATCATAACCAACGGCGCCTAATTTGGCCAGCCATTTGGAGTGCTGCATGGTAACATCAAATACATCGCCATGAAATATCCAAGCCTTTTTGCCATCAATATTTAAAACCAGTTTATTCAGCAACTGGAACGAGCCCAGGTTCATATCTGCAAATTTGCGCAGCATTTCATCATGATTACCGGTTAAATAGTATACCGGCACGCCATCGGTAACAAATTTCAGTATGCGCCTAACAACCTTCATGTGCGATTCTGGCCAGTAAGATTTGCTGAACTGCCAGATATCAATAATATCGCCGTTAAGAATGAGTATTTTGGGTTTAATACTTTTAAGGTATTTAAGCAGCTCTTTAGCGTGGCAGCCGTAAGTGCCCAAATGCACATCAGATATAATTACAATATCAACCTCGCGTTTTGCCATTAATTATAGGGGGATAAAAGGCACAACCGGTAAAATATTACCGGTGTAAAAAAATTGAAGTGGTGCGAAACAACGTTTATTCGTCGTCTTCGTCTTCATTAACTTTAAGCTCATACGGACTTAGATAGAAAGCGCCCACCATAACCAGCAGCGCTACTACAATCATATATGATATATATTCAAATTGCATGTTAAAGGTTTTTACAAAGGTCTGATAATCATTTAATTTTAATGTTAAGACGCTGTTAAATGTAAAAGGTTTCAGGGAGTGAAAAATTTATTTTTTATGAACATATTAACAACGGCGCGGAGCCAGAAAGAAACTATTAGCTATATTTATCGAAGCGGAAAATTTATGGATTTAAAAAGAAAGTTAAACTACTTAAAAAATTCTATAGCTATAATATTCCTGTTTGCTGGCGCTTACGTTATGGATTATAACTCTGCCATAGCCTTAATTAAAAATGAAACATCGGATCGGCTACTTATAGTGACACAGCCCGTCAATCTAATGACTGACAGTCTTTTATATCATGAATTGTTTGACACAGATTATGTTGAAACTCATCAATCAGGAATTGTTGCATTACCAAATATAAACCCCCGTTCTCAGCCGGATACAGTCAAAGCCTATCTGTATGTCTTCAACGAAGATTCAGTTTATAAATATCAGACATCAAAAAAATGGAAGGTATAATGAAAAAAACTTTCATACGAAAGATTGAAATAAAATTGAATAAAGTAGAAGAACCGTTGGATACTATTTATATAAGATAACTTTTATAAATCCGGACTAACTTTAAAGATGCTTAATCACATGACGAAAATCTTAGTAATTGTTTTAATCCTTATCACCTCACAACTTCATGCTCAATCGTCCGGAAACATGAAGGTGCCATTTGATAAACAATTGAATGACTTGTTTGGTTCCGTAAAATATGACTCGGTTAAAATTTATAGTATTAACTGTGGGATGACAAGTATTAAGCCATTGAGTATTTCAATGAATGATATTTCGAAATACTTTAGCGCATACCGCTCCAACGACTCTTTAACACATGGGCAAAATTTAAAAGCGGATGATATTAAAACGCTAGTAAAATTATTGAGGACTAAACACAAGGACACTTTCGCCGATGATCCGATAGGCTTTTTCTATCCTAATTTAGGAGTCGCCTTTTTTAAAGGAGGCAAGGTAGTAACGCATTTGGAATATAGCGCGGTAAGCACCGGTCTTCAGTTGCAGTTTTATAAAGATAACGAGATAGTTTATAAAAAATATTGGTCTGTTGTGGGTGTCAATATGTTTAACTTCTTTAGCTTTTTATGCAAAAGATACAAATTAGAATGTTGTGAAAGTCAGGAAAATTTGAAAATTTTATACCGAATAGGACCCGGAATTCATTATAGTGTAGATTAACTTTACAGTTTTCAACAACGATGCCTGTTGTTCCGCTCGGAAGTGCGGACTAACGCTACAACATCACCATCAATTCCTGCAAACAATTAATCTGCACCGGCACATCATGCGGCTTGTCAGCATTAAAAGGATTAAAGTAAATAGCATCCATCCCAAAATTAAGTGCGCCGTAAACATCAGCTTCTAAACTGTCGCCTATCATTAAGCTTTCTTGCTTTTGTGCACCGGCCACATCCAGCGCATGCTGAAAAATGGCTTTATCAGGTTTGTTTACGCCGACTAATTCTGATACTACAATATGCTGAAAATACTTGCCAATGCCCGTGTTACTTATCTTAACATCCTGCGATTCTTTAAACCCGTTGGATATTAAATGCAGGGTATACTTACTTTGCAGATAGTTCAGTGTTTCGTGGGCGTGGGGGAACAGGTTGGTTTTGGTAGGGCAAAGTTGCACATAGGCATCCTCAAACCCTATGGGGATAACGTCTGGATGAACGCCCAGATCTAAAAAAGTTTGATTAAAACGCGCCTGGCGCAACTGTTCTTTGCTAATGTTGCCTATATGGTATTCGCGCCATAGGCGATGGTTATTGGCTGTATAGGTTTCAATAAACAGGTCGGCGGAGTTTAAGCCCAGGTCAGCCAATTTGTGTAACAGGTATAGCTCGTGCAGGGTTTCCTCGGCGTTCTTGTCAAAATCCCAAATAGTGTGGTCAAGATCAAAATAAATGTGCTTATACTGCTTAGCCATGGATGGTTTCCTGCTTGCCATAGTTCTGTATCACTTTAGCCTCATAGGCTAAAAACTCTTTCCAGCGGGTATCAACGTCTATGCTGACCGCGTATTTTCTAGCCAGGTTAATAAACATGGTATAGTGCGTGGCCTCGCTTATCATCAGCTCATGATAAAAAACAGAAAGCTGTTCATCATTAATGTTTTCTGAAAGTACTTTAAAACGCTCGCAACTGCGGGCCTCTATCATGGCCGAAAACAGCAGCCTATCTATCAATTGCGCTTCGCGACCACCGCCGACGATAATAAACTTGCGCAGTTCGTTAACGTAATCGTCTTTGCGCTCTTTTCCCATAACAAAGCCCCGCTCTATTATAATTTGGTGCACCCGTTTAAAGTGATCCATTTCTTCGCGCACCAAATCGGCCATTTGTTGCACCAGATCGCTCAGGTTGGGGTTTTGTACTATCAGAGTAATGGCGTTGCTGGCGGCCTTTTGCTCACAAAAAGCATGGTCGGTAAGTAGTTCTTCAATATTGCTTTCAACTACATTTTTTACCCAAACCGGGTCGGTGGGTAACTGCAACTTCAGAATGGTTGTCTGGCTCACAGGGCAAAGATAGAGATATATTTTTCCTATTCCTTTGAACAGCTTAAAAACAATCAGGGGGCACCTGGCCAATAAAAAGATATTCAGTATTAATCGTCTTTATTTCAAATTCCCTGTACAAATAAAAAAAACTGTCCGTTGCAGATATTATTAGTATTCCCATGGTTACAAATAAAGTTGCTACTATATAAAGGCTAAAAAAAATGACTTTATGTGGCTGTTGTGGAATAATATAGCAATAAACCAGATACGTCACTGCAAAAACTATTGCAAAATACACCGTCAGATCAACTAAAAATTCAAAAAGAAAGTATTGAAAAGACATTGAGCTTCCCCACGCCTTTCCGGTGTACGGAAAAGGGAACCCCGACAAGGGAGTATTTGGAGCATCAACAGCTACACACCACCATTTAGTGACGCAGAAAAATAAGATGATGGTTAAAGGCAATACTAATTTTAGCGTAACTTTCTTCATTGCCCACTGTCATTGTAACCCCTTCACAAACTCCTTCATCGCCTCACCCGGGTTTTCCTGCTTCATAAAATTTTCGCCTATTAAAAAGCCATTAAAACCGGCTTGCTTAAGCTGGTAAATTACATGGGTATTGCTGATGGCACTTTCAGAGATCTTCATAAATTCTGCAGGGATATGATCTACCAGATCAAATGAAGTTTGAACAGATACAGTAAAATCTGCCAGGTTGCGGTTATTTACACCAATGGCATCCAGCTTAGGGTGAATACTGCGCTCCAGTTCTTCCCTATTATGCACTTCAAGCAGAACATTTAGCCCTACGCTTTTAGCTAATGATGCCAGTGTACCAATCTCTTTGGGCGTAAGTATGGCGGCTATCAGCAAAATAATATCGGCGCCCCAGGCCTTGGCTTCTAATACCTGGTACTCGTCAATCATAAAATCCTTGCGCAGTACCGGGATTTGGTTTGCTGAGCGTGCCTTTGCCAGATCTGCTTGCGTACCCATAAAAAAGTCGGTATCTGTTAAAACAGAAAGTGCCGAGGCTCCGGCAGCCGCGTAGCCGGCAGTTACTTCTTCAACCGTAACCTTATCATTAATAATTCCTTTTGATGGCGACCTGCGTTTAAACTCGGCAATAATACCTGTACGCACAGGGTCTAACAAAAAATCTTTAAAAGAATAAGTATCGCGACTAAATAACGCGGCTCCCTCCAGTTCCTTAACAGAAACGTTTGCTTTCGCCGCAGCTATTTCTTCGCGTTTACGAACGACGATCTTATCGAGTATGGTCATAACCTTTGCTTGCTGCAAAGGTAAAATTTCAGCGCTCATTGTTATCCTTCTAAAGCTTAATTTTCAACCAGCGCATCTACAGTTTCTGTACGTAAGGCCAACCAGTTCTGCATCATTTCTTTTCCAAATTCTGTAAGGATGGATTCCGGGTGAAACTGCACGCCTCTAACGTCATAAAATTGATGGCGTAAAGCCATTGCAGACCCATCACGCTCATCAACAGCGGTAACGGTTAGTACCTCCGGCAGGTTTTTTTCGTCAACCACCCATGAGTGGTATCTGCCTACTTTAAACTGATTTGGCAAACCCTGAAAAAGTTGCTCCTGAGCGTCTGTTACTGTTATAGGTGTTGCTATGCCATGCATAGGCTGTTTAAGATTATATAGACTACCGCCAAACGCCTCGGCTATGGCCTGCTGACCCAAACACACACCAAATATGCTTTTTGTAGCGGCATATTTTTTAATAACATCAAGCAGTAACCCGGCTTCGGAAGGGATGCCCGGCCCGGGAGAAAGAATGATCTTGTCAAACGCGTCTACATCTTCCAGTTTAAATTTGTCATTGCGCCATACCTCGCACTGCAGGCCAATTTCATTAACCAAATGCACCAGGTTGTAGGTAAACGAATCGTAGTTATCAATAATTAAAATTTTGCCCCCGGGCCCCCTAAAGGGGGTGGAAGCTTGTATGTTTTCTTTTGTAATCATTATAGTTGTATTACGTATTAAATCAATTTTATGTTCCCCTTTAGTCCAAAAGACTCCTTCGGAGGGGGTTAGGGGGCTAAAGTTCTTCAGCTAGTTCAATTGCTTTTCGCAACGCTGCTATTTTGTTGTTTACCTCATTTAATTCGCTCTCGGCTACAGAGCCGGCTACTATACCTGCCCCCGCCTGATAATGCAGGGTATTACTTTTACTCAAAAAAGAACGGATCATGATAGCGTGGTTAAAATCGCCGTTAAAACCCAAATATCCAATGGCGCCGCTGTAAAAACTGCGTTTAATGTTCTCGTTCTTGTCAATAATTTCCATAGCGCGGTATTTTGGCGCCCCGCTTAAAGTTCCGGCCGGGAAGGTATCGGCCACTACCTTAAACGTTGGCACATCGGGCAACAATTCTCCGCTTACTTTTGATACCAGGTGGATTAGGTGCGAGTAATATTGCACCTCTTTAAAGGCTTTTACCTCTACGTGGTCGCAATGGCGGCTCAGATCATTCCGGGCAAGGTCAACCAGCATTACATGCTCTGATGACTCCTTAGGGTCATTCTTTAAGCTCATTGCTATCTCTGCATCCTTGGCATCATCTCCGCTGCGTTTAAATGTACCTGCTATGGGGAATATTGTGGCGCGGCGGTCTTTTATCGTGATCTGGGCCTCCGGCGACGAGCCAAAGATCCTGAAATCGCCAAAATCAAAATAAAACAGATAGGGCGATGGGTTGATGGAACGTAATGCGCGGTATACATTAAACTCATCACCAGTAAATTTTTTAGAGAAAGCACGCGAAGGCACTATCTGAAAAACATCGCCGCGATAAATATGCTGCTTCATTTTTTCAACGATGGCGATAAACCCCTGGTCGCTTAGATTAGAGCTTTCCTCAGCAGTGCTCTGGAAGCTATATTGAGGGAAGTTTTTATTTTTTATCAGATCCTCGATCCGGCTTATAGATGCGCTATCTGTATCTTCTTCGGTTGAATTAAGGAAGATGTACAACTCATTCTTAAAGTGATCAATAGCTATGATGTAACGGTAAAGATGGTACTGCATTACCGGTATTTTGCGGCTGGTGTCGTCGCTCTTTTTTAGTTTGATGGTTTCAAAATGCTCCACGGCCTCGTGCGTAAAATAACCGAACAATCCATTCGATGTTATTTTAAGCGGCAGCTCGGTTGTTTCAAAGCTTCCTAAAAAATTACTTATTTCATCTATCAACTCAAAGTTGCCCTCAGTTAGTTGCTCTATGCTGTTATCGGGGTAGCTTTTGGTTAATACACCATCATTTAATAACACGCCTGCAAAAGGCTGGCAGCACACAAAGCTTAAGCTGTTTTCGCGGCTGTGGTAGTCTGAACTTTCCAGCAATAGCGAATTAGGGAAAACATCGCGCAAACGCAGATAAATGCTCACAGGTGTGGTAGTATCGGCAAGCAGCTTTTTATAAGTGGTAGTAATTTTAAACTTTTTCATTCAGTATTTTAAAATATGGTATAAAACAAAAAACCCGGCAGATGAGGGCTCGCCGGGTTTTTGTATTAGGTTTACAATTGATTAGTCTTGCTGATCACAAACGACTCCGGCTGCCCAATTTAATGAGTGCCACCAGTAGTTTTTATTGTTGTTTTTGATCATTGTGGTGACAAATTTATAAAGAAAATTGAATTACCAAACTTTTTTGTAATCTTTTTTTAACTGGTAGCAAATAAACCTCTACCACTTTGAAGAATAGCCACTACTATTACCAGCAGCGCCAACGAATACGAAATAGCTATAACGCGGAACTTCCCTTCGTGCAAAACCGTCTTTTTAGCGCGGCTGTGCCCAACTGTAATTAATGCGATGGCAAATAGCATCATAACAGCGTGTTCCATTGTCCAGTAACGTAAGGTAGTATCTTTCATGGTGATGCTTGTGAACTGCACATACGGACTAACGAAATACAATATCAAGCCTATTAAAAACTGCGTGTGTACCGATATCATGGCAAACAGGTTTAACTTACGGTTACCGTCGGTATATGATTTTTTACCAAACCAGCCCACAAAGGCTACCAATATAGCTACCACAACCAGCAGCATTACTAAATACCTGAACCCTGAGTGCAGGTGTAAAAGGAAATTATACATGAGTGAAAAATTTGTGCAATATACGAGAAAGGGGATTTTGTTGTACGTTATACGTTTTAAGTTGTAGGTTTTCTTTTACTAATCAAATATTGCTAACTTGTATACTATTTAAAGTAACGCTTAATTTATAGTTTTATATCAGCTTAAACTGTAGTCGATGCTTGAAACGTTTATTTCTTATGATGGATTGCCTTTAAAATCAGGTGGCGCACATAGCATCAGTAATGCGGAAGGACTGCACGCCTATCAAAAGCTACGTAGCTTTTTTGAATTAATGACCACAAATCCCCAATCTGCCAATATCTTTCAACTTGATGTGTCTCTTAAAGGCGAGGGTTCAAAAGCAAATTTTTGGCATATGGTTAGGGTATTTGGGCTGCCTAATTGGTCTTTTTACGGTAGTAGCACGGGAGGATTTATCTGGACTTTTTATGTTAATGAAAAACAAATACCTAAAGCTATTGAGTTAAGTAAGCAATTTGCTAACCTAACTTTGGCAATAAACTGGCAGTTTCAATTTGTGGCTATTGAAACAAAGGCTATTTTAAAAGGTCAAAATGATATTCCGATATTAGACAAGAGACAACCCAGCTCACAGGTATATCTTAGATTATCCCAAAAAAACACCATGTCTTTGTGGTTTACACTTCCCTTTGATGGGCTTGATACAGGTGCAATTGCTTACATTAAATTGCTAAAAGCCAACCTACCAGTCAAACTCTCTAATAATCATTGGAAAATATGGAAGCTATCAAAAAATGGAAATTGGATAAGCCGTAAATTGGACGTATCAATAACTGATGAGTAGAGGCTAAAAACAGTCACTATCCCGCGAAACTAAACTTTCCCAACAATACCGACGGATTACCGCCTACCGCCAACGGTTCGCCTGCCAACGCTTCATTACCCAACAAAGCAAACAATATCGCTTCTTTAGCATCAGGGTTAATGCCAAGGCTTCCGGTATCGTTAATTTCTGTACGATACAGGCGCTTTTTAAGGTAATCCATTACAAACGGATTCTTCGCTCCGCCACCGCTCACAAACATCTTGGCCCCCTTAGGCATGTAGGCACGGGTAAAATCGGCAATGGCCTTGGCAGTGAAGGCGCTTAGGGTGCTAATCACATCCTCGGGCGCTATGTGGCTGGTGCCTGATCGCTCCTGCGCCGCGCGAACATATTCCTCATTAAATAACTCCGGTCCGGTGGTTTTTGGTGGTTTTTCCTGAAAGAACGGATGTTTAAGTAAGGAGTTCAACAGGCCCTCGTTCACAGTACCTGAGTTGGCAATGGCTGAGTCCTCATCAAATGCCTTATTGAAAAACTTGCGGCTGAAGGTATCTATCAAAGTATTCCCCGGTCCAATGTCCGAGCAAAGTATACGGTCTGTATCACCATCAGCAGGCAGGTAGGTAAGGTTGGAGATACCCCCTATATTAACCAATATGCGGTCATCGCCCAAACGGCTGCCCAATATCACATCGCCGTATAAAGCTAAAGGCGCGCCCTCGCCACCGGCTGCTACGTGTTTCTGCCTGAAATCTGATATGGTTAATATTCCGGTTTTAACCGCCAGATGGTCGCCATCGCCAATTTGCAGGGTAGCGTTGGGGTAACCGGTGTGCTTGTGCAGGCGTTGGGGGGCGTGGTAGATTGTTTGCCCGTGGCTGGCTATAAAATCAACATCTTCTACCGCCACATTCCAATGCCGCAGGGCTTCCAGCACCAGGTTGGCGTGGTAACTGCCTATGTAGGCATTCAGTAAACAAACCTTCTCCAAATCAACCTGCTTTTTTGAAAAAATAGCGCGTACATCATCTTTAAAATTATCAGTATAAGGTACTGTACTAAAGTTGAGCAACTCAAACTGTGTTTCTAAACCGTTGCCTGTAAAGCTGCACAGCGCAATATCAAGCCCATCAAGCGAGGTGCCCGACATAAGGCCTATACCCAGCCGCGATGGCTTTTGAGCTATATCTACCAGTTGTTTTATGTTTTTGTTGAGTAGCTGCATATAGATTAGTTAGAGTCAAGATGCAAGAATCAAGATGCAAGACTTAAATCAAAAGGATCTTGATTCTTAGTTCTTGACTCTCCAGAAAGCTGTTGCTTTAAAATTACCAATTTGCCGCCGCAACCGCAAAACTTAAATCAATAAATGTTGATATTTGTTAAAACGCATAGCGTTCTGTATATAACCTGCTGCATCATGGCCAGATTGAATTTATTAGAAGAGACCCGTTACGAAAAACTGCCCGTTACCATCTATACCACACCTGCAGAGGCATCTGTTGCAGTAGCAGCGAGAATAGCTAAACTGATACGTGATAAGCAATCAAAAGACGAAAACGCGGTACTGGGCCTGGCTACCGGTGTAACACCTGTAGCCGTTTATGCCGAACTGGTGCGCCTGCATGAAGAGGAAGGGTTAAGCTTTAAAAACGTTATTACCTTTAACCTGGATGAGTATTACCCTATGCAACCCGAAGCCGCGCAAAGCTATGTGCGTTTTATGAACGAGCATTTGTTTGATCATGTTGATATAGACCGCGATAATATTCATATTCCTGATGGTACCCTCCCGCAGGATGAGATAGTTAACTTTTGTCTGAATTATGAACAACAGATTGAAGAGCTTGACGGTCTTGATCTACAAATATTAGGCATCGGCCGAACAGGGCATATTGGGTTTAACGAACCAGGCTCCGCCCCCAACTCGGGTACCCGGTTGGTGACGTTAGATGACATGACCCGCGCTGATGCTGCCCGCGATTTTGGCGGTAAGCAGAACGTACCCACCAAGGCTATTACCATGGGGATAGGCACCATTTTTAAGGCGCGCGAAATTATACTGATGGCATGGAGCAGTAAGAAAGCGCCCATAGTTAAAAAGGCTGTGGAGGGTGAGATCTCGCCTGATGTGCCTGCTACTTACCTTCAGCTATCAGATAATGTGGACTTTGTTTTGGATGAGCCTGCGGCTTCTGAGCTTACCCGCTTTAAAACCCCATGGCTGGTGAAGGACTGCCTTTGGGATAACGAGTTGAAAAAGAAAGCGGTAATATGGCTGGCTGAACACGTAAACAAACCCATTTTAAAACTGGTTGCCGACGACTATAATAACAACGGCATGGCCCAGCTGGCAGTAGCGCAAGGGCCGGTTTATGATATCAACATTGCCATATTTAACCAGATACAGCATACCATTACCGGCTGGCCGGGCGGCAAGCCCGAGGCCGACGACAGCCAGCGGCCTGAGCGGGAACTGCCCGCCAAAAAACGATCGGTGATATTCTCGCCGCACCCGGATGATGATGTGATATCAATGGGTGGCACGTTTATGCGCCTTGTTAATCAGGGGCACGATGTGCATGTGGCTTATCAAACATCAGGCAATACGGCAGTATGGGATGATGATGTGTTGCGCTATGTTGAATTTGCCATTGATTTTGAAGAACGCTTAGGGACTGATGCCGCCAAGTTGCACAGCGTGTACGATGATATGCGCGCCTTCATCGCCCAAAAACAACCTAACCAACCTGATACAACGGAAATAAGGGACGTGAAAGGCTTTATACGCAAAACCGAAGCGATTGCAGGTGCCCGTTATGCCGGATTAAATGACGACCATATCCATTTTATGGCGCTGCCTTTTTACGAAACGGGCAAAGTTAAGAAGAACCCCGTAAGCGACGAAGACATCCGCCTTACTATGGAGCTATTGCAAGAGATTAAACCCCACCAGGTGTTTGCAGCAGGCGACTTTGCCGACCCCCACGGAACCCATATAATTTGCTTCAATATTGTGGTTGAAGCACTGCGGCGCCTGGGCAAGACCGAAGCCTGGGTTAACGACTGCTGGCTGTGGATGTACCGTGGTGCCTGGTTTGAGTTTGAAACCAACGAGATTGAAATGGCCGTACCCCTATCGCCGGATGAGGTGCTGCGGAAACGTTATGCTATCTTCAAGCACCAGTCGCAAAAGGACCCGGCAGTGTTTCCGGGCGAGGACCAGCGCGAGTTTTGGGTGCGCGCCGAAGACCGTAACCGCGAAACTGCCGAGCGGTTTGACAACCTGGGCTTTGCCGAGTACGCTGCCATGGAGGCCTTTAAACGTTACTACTATTAGAGATTAGTTGATCGGTGATTAGTTGGGCCTTGTCCGGATTTTGGTTTACACTATTGGAGGTTTTAGCCTGAGAAGTTAAAACGGACTTTTAAAATCCCTAAACTCCGGCAGTACGGCATCTTTGGGCGATACCAACGCCTCGGCTTCGGTAACTCCCCAATTTATAGCTAGTGTAGGGTCGTTCCATTTTACACCTATTTCGCAATCTTTGCTGTAGTAGTTGTCTACTTTATAGGCAAATATGGTATCGTCCTCCAAAGCTGTAAAGCCATGTAAAAAGCCATGCGGTATCAGCAACTGCAATTGGTTATTGCTGCTTAACTCAAATGTTTCGTATTTACCGTAGGTGGGCGAGTTTGGGCGGATATCAACAGCAACATCCAAAACACGGCCCTTTACTACCCTTACCAGTTTAGCCTGCGCATGTGGGTTGGCCTGTCCGTGCAGCCCGCGTACGCTGTTTTTGCATGATACGGACTGATTGTCCTGAATAAAGTCAATAGCAATACCTGCCTGGGCAAATTTCGCTTTACTATAACTCTCAAAAAAATATCCGCGGCTATCCGTGAAAATTTGAGGCTCAATTAGCAGCAAGCCCTCTATACTGGTGGTGCTTATCTTCATTAAATTACGGTTTGCATTAAGGTATTAAATAATACAAATTGGTTCTCAAATTGTTGTAAATGAAGTGCCTGTAATTGCGGAAGATGTGCCTCCGCAAATTTTGCGTATTCGTTATGGCTATCTGCAAAATACTGCACGCAATAAGTTACACCTTCGTTAGGCGAATCAAGCACATTCAACATGGTATAACGGCTAAAATGGCCGGTGGCCATTACGCGGGGTATATACTGTTGCTGCATCCAGCTAAGCCATTGCCTGTGTATGGCCTCATCAACAATCACGGTTTCGTTGTAAACGATCATGCCGCAAAAGTATAAATAAATTACAAGCTCTCTGCGTTGTCGCCACGCAAAATGCGAAAGCGCTTGCGCGCATCGTTTATCCACAAACTACCGGGGTAATCGGTAATTATTTTCTGGTATAAGGCTTTAGCCTGTTCTTTATCATTCAATTGGTTATCGTAAATATCTGCCAGCATATAAACGGCATCATCTGCCCAAAGCTCTGTGGGGTTTTCTGTAAATATCTTTTTAAGGTAAGTTATGGCTTCGGTATAGTTTTTTTGCTGGATGTAGATCCGCGCTTTTGACATGGAAATATCATCAGCAAGGATATTGCTCGGATACAAAACATTAATACTATCCAACACCAGCATGGCTTTTTCAGGCTCCTGCGCAAATATCAGCATATCAGCCTTGGCATATACCTTCAGCGCGTTTCCGGCACTATCGGCAGCCAGATTATCAGTTACCAGCAACGATAGGTTAAGCGCATCATTGGCTATCAGCTGCGAGGTTGCCGACTTTAATACCATTAACTGGCCCTTTGCAAAAGCAAAATCGCCGGTGTAGTAAGAGAAGCGGGCGTTTCGGTATTTTGCATCCTGCCCTATGGCCGTGTTGGGGTTGTCTTTTTCTACCTGGCTGTATAATAAAGTTGCATCCCAGGGCAGCTTATTTAAAAGATATACATCAGCCAGATCAAGCTTGCATGCTGCGGCCAGCTCGGCCCTAACGTTAGGTATTTTACTTACTTCTTCCAACAGTTTTTGTGCATCGTCCAGCTTGTGCAGTTTAAACGCCTCTAACCTGGCCAGCCGCTGCATGGCATACACGGTTGATTGAGTTCGGCCAAGCTCGGTAAGCAGGTCTAAATAATCTTTTTCAAGCCCCACCAAATCATCATAAACATACTTTCCGCTGGTTACTTTAAGGTTTTTGGCATCAATCAATTCAATTTTTGCTGATATGTACCAGGGTTGTGCTTTGCCCTTGGCTATAACAAACTCGTAGCCGCGTATAGCAGTATCATAAGCCTCATTAACTACCAGTGTGCGGCACAGATCGTACACATCTCCCCCATCGCTGTTGGTGCGGCGGCTTAGCGCCAGTGTTTGATTAAGTGCCTGGTCGTAATCTTTTTGCTGCATATACATCCATGTCAGCATATTAATAAATATGGTTTGCTGCGGGTCTTTCTGTATCCTTTTTAAAAGCGCTATGCGCAGCATGTCATAATCTTCATCCCCCTCATACAAAGTTGATAACGTATATTGCGCCTGCCCCAAATAGCCCGCGTTTGCCGGCAAAAAATTCAAAAACTCTTCTGTTATATTTACCTTATCACGTTTGTAGCGGTATAGGGTTATCAGTTCGTTGGCAAAAAGCTCGTCCTTACCAATCTTTTTTCGGCCCTGCAAAAACGTTTTAATGGCATAGTCAACATTACCTGCCTGGTAAAACAGCGATGCCACATTACTTACCTCGGCCGGGTTGGCCGGCACAACCTTTATCAGATCATCATATATTAAATTTGCTTTGGGCGTGTCGCCCTTTTTGGCATATACACTACCCAGCGCAATAACATACTTATTGTTTTTAGGAAACTGTTTAACCATTTTTTTTGCAGCACTTTCGGCCACGTCAAATTTCTTTACTTCAAAAAGCGTGTTCAGGTAAAAGGTAAAATAAGCCTCGGCATCCTGCTTAAACAATTTATCATACAACTCCAGCGCCTTTTCAGGTTCGCCATTGGCGGTATACTGGCGGGCCAGCGCAAACTCATTACCCTGAGCCAATAACCTGGCAGAGCACAGCAAAACCACAAATACAAATCCTAAAAAGCGTTTCATAGCGTTAAAATTAAATATTATATTGTTGAAGTAATGCTTATTGGCATTTAGTAAACGTGTTATATGGGTAAAATTGTGGTGACAAATAAAAAGTGGGATACATATTTTATTACTTTAAGCTGTTATAATACGGAGTAATCTACGATGATAAGGAGCTGGAGACTTTTACTTTTATTTATTTTACTGATCGCTTTTTCTGGTTGCAAGGATAAAAAAGCGGATGATATACCTGTGAGCGATTTTTTCACATCGGCAGAAAAAAGCAATTTTAAAATTTCGCCAAATGGCAAGTATGTTGCTTATTTAAAAAGATACAACGGCAAGCAAAACCTTTTTATAAATAAGCTGGAAAACGGCGGCGATGTGCCTGCTACATCATATACTGATGTTAACGTGCGCGGCGACTATTACTGGACATTTGATAACGAGGTATTGTTTAGTAAACAAAATTTTGGTGATAAAGACAGCCATCAGATCTTTGCATTGAATGTACAGAGCCTGAAGGTGCGCCTGCTCTTTGCCGCTGAACCCAAGGTTAGAACCTGGATATTAAACACCAACCGCCTTGCGCCCGATGTGCTGTCTATTACCATGAACAAGCGCACAATGAACACGCCCGATTCTGCAGTAAGCGATGTATACAAGCTTAATTTAAAAACCGGCGACGTAAAGCTTTACCTTGTTAACCCCGGCAATATAACCGAATGGTTTGTTGATGCTGACGGCAGCATACGCCTGGCTAAGGCCAACGAGGGTGCCGACGAAAGCATTTTTTACCGGGCGGGCGAGGGCGCTCCGTTTAAACTTATTATTAAAAATAACTTTCGTAACTCAGTAAGGCCCGTAGGGTTCAGCGGGGTTAAAAACTATTTCTACGCTACATCAAACGTAGGCAGAGATAAAACCGCTATTGTTGAAATTAATGCCGAGGATGGTAAGGAACAACGGGTTGTTTATGCCAGCGACAAGGCCGATATACTACGGGTTGAATATATGAGGAGCAAGCACCGCATTGAATCAGTAGCATGGGAAGAGGATAAGCCCCAAAAACATTTTTTTGATAAAGATTTAAGCGAAGTTTACCGGAATGTGAGCGCCCTGCTGGCAGGCAGCGAAATTAGTTTAACCAGCAGAGATACCGCCGAACAGAAATTTATTGTAACAGCATCAACAGACAGGGGAAGGGGCGCGGTTTATTTATATGAGCGAAAGCAAGATAAACTAAGCAAACTTAACGACAACTCAAAACCTAGCCCGGAAGATATGTGCGCAATGGAGCCAATAAGCTACCACGCAAGTGACGGTACCCTTATAAATGGTTATATTACCTATCCGCAAGGTGATGACCACACCAATTTGCCGGTAATAGTTATTCCGCATGACGGGCCTTTTGAGCAGCGTGACCAATGGGGATACAGAGCAGAAACCCAGTTTTTCGCCAACCGGGGGTACGCCGTGCTACAGGTAAACTACCGGGGCTCATCGGGCTATGGTAAAGCCTTTAATAACGCAGGCTTTAAAGAACAGGGCGCAAAAATTCAACAGGATATTTTAGATGGTGTAAACTGGCTCATTCAAAGTAAGATTGCCAACCCTACCAAAATAGCCATAGTTGGGCGGCGCTTTGGTGGTTTTTCTGCCTTGTTCGGGGTGTCCTTTTATCCGCATAAATACGCCTGCGCAGTAGCTATTGATGCGCCCATAAATGCTTTTACTTATGTAAAAGAACTGCCATCATTTTTAAAACCAATTATGCAAAGGCGGTATGAGATGTTTGGCGACCCTGAGAAAGATGCCGAGCGACTTAAAGCCATATCGCCTGTTTTTAATACAGGTAAGGTAAAATCACCAGTAATGATCTTTCAGGCGGGGATGGATCAGCGCTTAAACACCAGCGAAATGAGCCACTACATCAGCAATTTGCGACGCCGCAATGTACAGGTTGAATACAATAGCAGTAACAAAGAGTACCGGTCGGGGTCTACAGATAGCAGCAGAACGCAGATGTATCAGAAAATTGAAAAATTTTTGCATGATAATATGCTGGCTAAACCGTAACCTTGTGCAATGAGGGCACCCAATACCTCTTACCGGAAGAATTTTTCGCTGATAGTAGCTTTTTTAATACTGGTATCGGTAACGCTGTTTGTGGCACTTTATGCGGCTTACCAGATAACGGCCCAAAACGTAGAGAACGATTTTGGATCAAAGAAAAACCGGGTTGCTGAAAAAACCTTTGTAAACCCTTACAACGATCTTTACAAAAACAGAATACCCATTATTACGTCCTATACCGGGTCGCTTGATTCGGCCCTGGCACAGGAGTATGCGGATACCATTTTCAGCAATTTTTCCTTTGTTCGTAAAATAGTTTTTTATCAGATAACTGTGGGTAACCCTCCGGGCTCCAAAAAAAGGGTTAGCAACCTGGGCATGCGTATTAATGCCATTCAGCAATATTATCCACCCAAACAAAGTGTTCTGCCTACAAAAAATGATGTTACCATAAACGAGAACGACTTTAGGCAGATGAGAGATAAGCTGAGTGACTATATAGCCGCCTATGATACATCACGCGGCGCGCGTAATGAGGATCAGGCTAAATTTTATTTGACCCGGCCCGGTAAAGTTAGCTTTTTGAATATACCCAATAACGAGGAGCTTAAAGTTTATCATGGTCTGCAAAAAAGTGGCTACTCTCCTGCTTACTATAAGCAAAACATGTTTACGTTTTACCTTGATCCGCAATACCTCAAGATCATTAATACAAACCCTGAGCTTTACGAGGATATATCCATCAAGCAGTTTGTTTATGACCCGCCGGATATTGACCGCACCCAAGTATTAACAGATGAGGTTGCGCTGTCGGGCGCACTCTCAGACTATAAGCTATACTTTATTTCGTCAAGAAGCCATTTGCGTGCCGAAGCCAACCGCAGATTTGCACCCGCCGGGGGAATTATAGTGCTGGTTTATTTCTTTTTTGTGCTGTTTGGCTGGCTCATTTACCGCAACCTGAATGTTAACCTTAAACTGTTTAAGCTGCAGTACGATTTTATAAACAACTTTACGCACGAGTTTAAAACACCCGTAAGCGTAATAAAAATTGCCGGCTCAAACCTGCGGGGCGACAATGAGCTAACCGAACGGCAACGCAAACACTACGGCAAAATTTTGGATGAAGAGGCTGATAAGTTGAACGAGCTGATGAATAAATTGCTATCGTTTACCCAATTAGAGAATAAATCCATCAAAATAAAAAAGGATAAAATAAACATTGCAGATTTTGTTAAGAGCTATATTGATACATTTACAATTAAGTACCCCGATTTTAAGCTGAGTTATAAAATAACAAATGTGCAGTATTTTGAAACAGACGCCGTTTTGCTAGGCAGTATTTTTCAAAACCTGATGGAGAATGCCTACAAATACTCGCATCCGCAGCAAAAAACGCTTTTAATAAATGTAAGCGCCGAAAAGCGTAATATTATATTTTCGTTTATTGACAACGGAATAGGTATTCCAAAAAGTGAATTAAACAATATCTTTAAAAAATTTTATAGATTAGAGAACCAATATAACAAAAACGGAAGCGTTGGCCTGGGTTTGGCTTTTTGCAAAGAACTGGTGAACTTTATGAATGGCACCATTGTAGTTAAAAGCAAAGTTAACGAGGGATCGGAATTTACAATAACGCTGCCGTACGAGAATTAGATTATGAACAAAGAGATAAAGATAGCGCTGGTTGAAGATGACGAAAACCTGCGTTTTTTGGTGGCCGAGCGCCTGGAATCAGAAGGATATAAGGTTTTAGAGGCCAGCAATGGCGATGATGCCGAGGAGATCATTCTATCGGCGCAGCCTGACATTGTTTTGCTGGATTGGATGCTGCCCGGTAAACAGGGATCAGAAGTTTGTGCCAACGTGCGCGCAAAAGGCTTTGATAAACTGATAATAATGACCACCGCCAAACAGCAGGATATAGATAAGATTGATGCCTATGGCTTCGGCGTGTCAGACTATATTACCAAGCCATTTAACATGGATGTGATGGTGGCGCTGATTGATAATAAGATCAAATTTCAGCTGAACAATGAAAAGTCTGAAACGTATAGCTTTGCCAACATGGAGCACCACCCTAATACCCACCTGCTGGTAAAGGATGGTAAAAAAATTGAGCTGACGATATTAGAGAACCGCATATTGCTTTACTTTTTAAAGAACAAAAACAAAGTAATAAACCGCGAAGAACTGATGATGGAGGTTTGGGGTTACAATGCCGATGTAAACACCCGCACGCTTGATATGCACATTGTACGCCTGCGTAAAAAGATTGAAACCAATCCTGATTATCCGCAGTATTTGCAAACTGTGAGGGGTATTGGGTATAAGTTTGCTTATGTGGCGTAGTGCATCAGATTGACAAGGGCGCCTTGGACGAGGTGTTGCATTTGCTGCTGGTTTTTAATTTCCATGCAGTATGAGTATCATTAAATAAAAATGGGTCAAATTGCCGCGTTAATAGATCATGCTTTAGTTGTAAGTGCTTTTGCGGGAATAATTTGCTTTCTTTTGGCATTTTTTTTAATTTTTGAGAAGAAAACTCCTCTTTATAAAAGAGCTATAGTCAGTTTTCTTACTGCACTCTTGATATTTATAGTCTCAATGTTCCTGGTAGTTAATAGTGTCGCCTATATATAACAGTAGATAAATTCATTTAGGCGGACACCAATTGTCATCTAAATCTATCCCTTGCAGGAGCAGACTCAAGGGCCTCGGAAATCTCTTAAAACTGCGGATAGAAACTAAATTTTATTCCATACTCCCGTGCGTTAGGGTGGTCCAGATAATTAAACCGGCGGATCAGGTCTACGCGTAAGGCTTTAAAAATATTGGCTATACCTACTCCGGCTTCTATATAAGGAGTGCTGCCCAATGCAGAAACGGCAACAGGGAAACGGTAAAGATCCACGTTTTGCGCCGGGTTGTTTTCGGCGCGCAGGCCGCCGTACAAAATTTTGGCCGACAAAAATTCACGCCATTTTAGGTGCTTTATAAGCGGGATCTTGTTCAGGAAAAAACCGTTAAAGGTATGCGTGAAATTTAAGCCCGCGTAATGATCGCTCACAAATTCCAGGTAATTCATTGCGTTATATGCATCGCGTTTATAAGCCAAAGACTGGTTAGCGGGGCTGATATTAAGCAACGGAAAAGGCACTTTGCCCAGAACATAGCCACCCAGCAGCGTAACATCAGCAAAACCGGCCTGCGACATGTACACGCGTTTATAAATATTGATGCCGAAAGCAGTGTAGTTATAGTTGCTACCAATGCTACGGTTAATCTGCAGGTCGTAAATAGGGTAGGGATTATGGATACTGTACCTGTTGCGAGCGCCTTGTATTATCTCTTCATTGGGGGCGTAGCGCAAATGCAGGCCAATTTCACTTGTTGTTAAACCAGGTATGGTTGTGCCATCAGCCAGTTGAAAAACTAAGGCTTTTGCAGGCGTTTGTTGCCAGTTTTTGTAACCTATGCGATACGAAAAATGGTTTTCAAAATCCTTTACATACTCAAACTGTATAATGCGACTGTAAAGCCAGTAATCCGTTCGCCCTATTTGAAGCGAGGATAATGTTGTAGATCTGTTGGTAACCGAAAATGTATGCCCGGGCACATCTACATCATATAAATAGCTCGCCTTAATATAATCATTAGGGAAACGATAAGGCGCAACTTTATTTAACGACAGGTACGTTATCAGGTTGCCTTTAATCTGATGATCCCTGGTGCCATAAGATACAAATCCTTCAAAATACAAAGCGCTATCCAATTTAGGTGTCGTCCTGAAGCCAAGTTCCGGCTTCAGCCCTTCCTGGCCGTTAAATGAAAGCGCCTGCGTTAATGGCCCAATTTGTACAGGCCCCAGGTCGGCGTAGCCGGATGTAAGGGTGGTTAAGCCCCAAATGGTCCGTTTGTAGGATGGCATTTGCTCCAGCTTATACAGTTTAGCGTAAACCTGCGCCTGGCCCTTACTTAGCGTATCAAAGCCCTTGGCTGGCATAAGTACCTGTACCGAATCATTCCGGTAGTTGCGAAACACCGATAGGCGCTCGCCAAATATGCCCCAACCTTTTTTTGTCACACCAAAATCTGCCTTAACTTTGCTCTGTGTTAGCAGGTAACGGCCATCGCCTTGCGGCGCGAAGTTTAAAAACACATCAAAGCTGCGCACAAAATTCACGTTGATCTGCCGGTTAAGGCGTAGTTCGCAGGCCGTTACCGCGTAATTCCCGTCAAGGCTGATCTTGAGTTTACCCTCAAACAACAGATCACCTTTAGTACGCGGTGTAAAACTAAGTTCCACCTGGTTATCAACCGTATCCACAATAAAAAACTTATAAAAATTAGGCGCGTTATCTGCTATCGGACTTAAAAACTGGTAAGCCAGAATGAACACGTTATTTTCATAAATGTCTATCTCGCGCCCATAAAACTGGTTTACATACTGCTTAACGCCTGCAGTATCAATAAACTGCATTATATTCACCCCTTTGTAAGCTTTCTGTACCCGTTTTTTCCTGTATATATCAGATAGTTTCTCTTCCAGCAGCACCGGCAAAAGCGTCTGTCCCTGCACGGTATCTAACATAAACTTGTACTGACTAAAAAACTTACTTTCTACTAATTTTTGCGGCAAATTAAACAGTGAGAGGCCCATGCGCTCGTACTGCTCATATTGCAAATACTCGCCGCCGCGGTTATCTTTTTTATGGTCTATAACCTTTTGTATCAATTCTACTGCCGGATTGCCTTTGTTACGGTACCTGCCGCCTTTGGCCGAAGTGACGGTAACCTCTTGCAGCTGCGCCAAATCGCGTTCCAATAGCACCTGCAACCTGTTTAAGCGCCCCGGCACTATTGTTTTAGTAGTAGGTAAGTACCCCACGTGCGAAAACTTAACCTGCGTAAAACTCCCTTCTGCTGATAGGCTGAACCTCCCAACGGAATCTGCCCGCGTGCCTGTATTGCTTCCGCCAAAACTTACAGATACATCGCCCAGCGGCTCTCCGCTTGACGCGTCAACTACCTGGCCTGTGGCCAGAGTTTGCCCGGCACACCGTAAACCCAGCAGTAAAAAAGTAACAAAAAACCAAAAATACCAGCGCATTTGTAGTTAACCTAAGTATTGCTGATATGTTTTTAAAGTGCCCGCACATTATTATACAGGCCTAAGAAGTGTGGGTTGAAAAAATACCTAAATTTAGTGGCGGCTTTATTAACGATTATAACACCTGCGGCCAAAAACAAATTATTATTGCAGTATATGAAAAAGATAATATCAACCTGTTGGCTGTTTTGCTGCGTAGTTGCCGCTGGTTATGGGCAGTCGGTTAATAACTATGACCAACTCATAAAAAGCGCTGACTCGCTCTACAGAGCCAGGCAATTTAAGGCCTCGGCGGTTAAGTTTAATGACGCTTTTAATACCAAACCGCGAAAGGTTAAATCTAATCACCCCTATAACGCAGCATGTTCATGGGCACTTGCGGGCAATCGTGACAGCGCCTTTTATTATTTAAACCTTAGTGCAAAGCAATTTGCTTATTCAAACCTGGAACATATTACGTCTGATAGTGATTTGCAGCCGCTGTATAAAGATGCCAGGTGGAATGCGATAATAGAGCAGGTAGGAAAAAATAAAATCAAGGCCAAGGCTAAATTAAACAAACCGTTGATAGCGCTTTTAGATTCTGTTTACAAAGCAGATCAAGACCCGCGTTCCCAGATAGACAGCGTAGAGAAGACATACGGGTTAAAATCTAAAGAACGGAGCGATTTGTTTGTTAGCATGGCCAAAAGCGATTCTTCCAACCTTATAATTGTGCTCCATATTTTAACAAAGTATGGGTGGTTGGGCACAGATATAGTTGGGGAAAATGGTAATAAAACTATTTGGCTAGTAGTTCAGCATGCCGACCTGCAAACACAGATCAAATATCTGCCCCAGTTGCGAAAGTCTGTTGAAAAAGGACTATCCCCGCCGTACTATCTGGCTTTAACGGAGGATCGCATTGCTTTGCAACAAGGGAAAGATCAAATATATGGAAGCCAGTACACGCATGACCTTGAAACGGGTAAGTACTCCATTTATCCCATTAGAGATGAAGCGCATGTTGACGAAAGAAGAAAAGCAATGGGCATGGCGCCTTTGGCTGATGAAGCTAAGCTATACGGAATTGATTATTTTTTACCTAAATAGTTAATGGCGAAACCGCGGTTTATCCGGATAATTGCCTGATAAATAATATTTATATTGGCGTTATATTTTTATAACGATGAAAACTTTATCCGCTTGCATTTTATCCGCTTTTTTTATCTTAATGGCAGGTTTTGCCCATGCCCAATCTGTTAAGGTAAACGGCGAAGTTACCACTCCCTTGAACATTGATCAAGCAGAATTTCAAAAATTCAAACAGGTATCAGTAGTTTATAAAGACAAGGCAGGTAAAGACCACACCTATGCTGGTGTTGCACTGGCAGATATTTTACAGAAGGCCGGAGTAACAACAGGGGCCGCGCTTAGGGGGCATAACCTAACCAAATACGTAATGGCAGAAGCTGCCGATGGTTACCAGGTGATTTTTGCATTGGTTGAGTTGGATAAAGAATTTACCGATAAGCAAATTATTTTGGCTGATAAGGTGGACGGGAACGCTTTACCCGCAACTGAAGGCCCTTTCAGAATTATAGTACCGGATGAAAAAAAGGCAGCCAGGAGTATAAGGCAGGTAACAGGTTTAAAAGTAGCTTTTGGTAAATAAAGAGCTCTTTATACGGGTATTTATCTACCCCGCATCATAATTTTTTCTTTTTAATTTCCTCCAGGTTAGCTACCGACGCAGCCGCTGTGGCCTTATCCCATATAATATTAATAGTTTTATCTGTGGGCTTTACCTTAACAACGTTTATTTCGTCTTTAAGCCTAACCCTTATGTAAACAACCTTATTAGCCGGTGCATCAACAGTAAAGGCGCCGTTTGCATCACTCGTAGTAGCGTCATTATAGTTGTCATATAACATTATTACGGCCCGCGTAATAGGTTGCTGTTGCTCGTTTACAATTTTGCCCTCTAATATCCTGGTTTCTTGTTGCGCCCGGGCAATAGGTGTAAACAATAAACTAAATGCAGCGCTTAAAAGCAATATGATCTGTCTCATTTTGAAAAATTTAGGTGGTGATAAATATGCTTAAGTTACTCAAATATAATTACATAAGATGATAATAGCAAAATGTTATTGGCTTCTTGCTTTTTCAACTCATATCTTATATTAAACCTCATCGCCGGCTGGCGAAGGATATAGCTATTCTTTAGTCTCCTCGTCTATCACTGCCATCATTTCGTTAACCTGATGCAGCGTTTCGGCATAGGTTGTTACTGCGGCGCGGTAGTTATACTCTAAAAATAATACATGATGTTCATTTTTTTAGTGGTTAAAAACTCATTCAGCGTTAAATTGCCAATTTCGTTTCTGGATACATCCAGTATTTTGGTATGCTCTGTATTCACAAAGGTTGCGCGCGATATTAGGTTAGGAATGGTTTGCTGATAATAAGCCAATATTTTATTCTTTAAATCGGCATTCTCAATCGTTCCAATTTTTCCGCTTGATTTAAAACCTTCATAGCGGCCCACGTTAAAGTTAGTAACTAAAAAGTCAACATCTGTACGTGGCCCAATCACGCTATCACTCAAATTGCCTTTTTTTAAAGCCAGGATGTACTGAAAATTGTCGTCGAGTTTTTTGGCTATACTTTGATTCTCTTTTAGCAGGGCGGCATCATTTTTAAGGTCTTCTTTTAATTCCCGCAGAAAATTATGGGCTTCTTCCTGCTGGTGCCTGTGCTCGCTCCAGCTATGCAGCCAAATAGACAGCGTTACAGCAAAAACAATTATCAGAATTTCAGTAGCTATTTCTTTCAGTTTTTCGCCAATCGTATGCGATGGGTTTTTAGCAGTATTGATTATTTTGCGGGTGTGTTTGGTAACTTCGTCTTGCATGTTTTAATATGTTTTTTGCTGAATAAAATTCAGGCATCAACAGCGCCCGTTCAACTCAAAAATACAGGTAAATTGCCGCGCAATCAATAACAAAATTAAATAAAGCGGCCCGCTGGGGTAGGAAGAAAACACAAACGGCTTTAGCCAAACCTATAGTGGTTTAACTAAAGCCGTCTGTGCAGATCTTATTCTTTACTTGGTTATCAAATTATATAACTCATCCAGTTTAGGGCTCAACACAATTTCTATCCTGCGGTTTTTTGACAATGCTTCGGGGGTAGTGGCGGGGTCAACCGGTTGAAACTCGCCCTTACCGGTAGCGGTTAACCGTTTCGCATCTATCTTTTCTACATCGGTTAGGTACCGGGTTACCGATGTGGCACGCAGCACGCTTAAATCCCAGTTATCTTTTATCTGCCCCAGGTTTATTATCTTTTTATTATCGGTATGCCCCTCAACAGCCATGTTAATATCGGGCTCTTTTTGCATCACCGCGGCTAATTGTTTTAACGCAGTTTTTCCTTTTTCATCAATAACTATACTACCCGACGGGAACAGCAATTTATCTGTTAATGATACATATACTTTGCCATTGCGTATATCAACCGTTAAACCATTTTGTTGGAAGCCTAACAGCGCCTTTTGTAGTTTATCTTTTAAAGCATTGGTAGCTTCGTCGCGTTTTTTAAGAATGTCCTCTACTTCCTTTAAACGTTGCTCGCGTTTTTGCAAATCGGCAGATAGCTGGCTTACCTTTGATGTTGTGCTGTTAAAATTGGTGTTTAACGCTCCGTACTTATCATTAAGGGTGTTGTAATTACCCTGCAAGGCACTCAAATCCCGGCGTAAGCCTGCTATATCCCGATGTAAACGGGCAGTATCGCCTTCCAGGCCTGATACCTGTTCTTCAAGGGTAGTGGTACGGGTTGTTAACGAGTCGCGCTGGGCTAATAAACCGTTAAATTTTTTTGGCGACATTACTACGCAGGCGTTCAGCCCTAACGTCAATAAGATGATTCCGGTTAAAAATTTTACTTTCATGGTAAAGGGGTAATGTGATGTTAAACAATAGCGTTCCGCAAAAAAACATTTAGCGGATATATCTTGCTGCATATTTCTGTAATTTTTTCGGCAATAACCGGCTTTAACATTTCCGCATCATTGAACTTATGCCAGGCAACAAAGCTTTTAAGTTTAATTAAGTCAATGTGCTGGTTGTCGGCATCATAATCTCGCGGCAGCGACTTCAATTGTTCCTGTTCCCTAAAGTTACCAAATAGTTTTACAAACTCATCGTTGTCAATAATTGCTTTAAGATCGTTGCCATTATAGTCAATTTCTTGCCTTATTGCTTTAAGCGCATTGGCTTCGGGCATCCAATAACCGCCTGCTACAAAGCTGTTGCCGGGCTGTATCTGCAAATAATACTCTGCCCCGCCCAGCTTTACACCACCTGTTGGAAAACTGATACCAAAATTGGTTTTGTAAGGGGTTTTGTCTTTGCTGAAACGGATATCGCGATAGATGCGCATTACACATTTTTTGGCGTCCAGATCCGTGGATACTGCGGGATCAACCTCGTGCAGAAGCTTGATAAGTTTATCGGCCAGTGCAATTATATTTTCGCGGGCAGCATCGTAGTCTGGTTTGTTATCCATAAACCACTCTCTGTTATTGTTGGCAGCCAGCCGGTTTAAAAAATCAAGTGTTTGCTTTTGTATCATCAGTGTCCAGATAGGGTTGATAATGTATTCTGGGCGATAACCAGTATAATAATAACACACGCGACGCCCTGAAAATTACTGGTGCCAGTAAAACGCATCCACCAATTATAACCCCGGTATACAACCAGGGCGACGTAGCGTTGTTGGTAATTAAATAGGTTACTAAAGCCAAACTAACAGATAAGCCAACGTTAAGTGCATAGCTTACATACATAGCGGCATAAAAATAGCCGGGCTCAATCTCGAAGTACAGGTTGCAGTGAGGACAGTTAAGATTGATTTTGTTGGAGCCAAGGTTGTAAACCTTCCCGCTAAACATATCGCCACGGCGGCAACGCGGGCATTTTGCATGCAGCATTGCGTATAGTTTTGATGTGTTAGCCACAGGCGTTTAGTTTAAATGCAGCTTCTCCTGGCGCATTTCCATAGGGATATTTTTTTTGCGGTATTTTTTGTACCATATATATCCAACTATGGCTACAGCAAGATAAGGCGCTGCCAAAAGGTACATAATACCACTGTTAAGGCCACCGGTAGCATTGCCTCCGTTGGCGTTGTTGGTTTCAACAGTAGCGCTGCACATGGCGCATTGCGCGTTAGCATCTACACAGGCAAAAACCAATAAACCCAATGCTAATATTGACAGGAAAAATTTGGAGCTTTTCATTAAGGCAAAAATAACTAATAAATAGTAAAAACTATGCTTTAGAGCGGGATATTATATTGCTATTTCTTTTCCCTAAAGTGCTTGTAGATCTTAACCGCGCACATAATAATTACAGAAAAGGCTATTATGCCTACTACGCCAAATATCCAGTTAAGAGAATTCTTCAGTACTACTAAAAAAACTATGGCAAACAGAAAAATGGTAGCAAGCTCGTTCCAAACCCTCAATTGCGTTGACGACCATTTATAAATACCGTTACGCATCTGTTTCATTTTATGTTGGCATATAAAATGATAAACTACCAATGCCCCTACAAATGCAAGTTTAATATGCATCCAGGGTTGTTGCAGCCAATAATCCCTCAAATAAAGCAAGGTGCCGCCCGCCGCTAAAACCAGGTACATAGATGGTGTGGCAATTACCCACCAAAGTTTACTCTCCATTATCTCAAATTGTTTGGAAAGAATAGTGCGGTCGGGCTCTGGCTTGGCTTGTGCCTCTGTATGGTAAATAAACAAACGCACCATATAAAACAGCCCCGCCATCCAGCAGACTACAAAGATGATATGAATGGCGAGAATATATTGATCCATACAACTTGCGTAGGGTGTTATAGCGAGCTTGTCGAACTATCGCGCGTAAGGGCCCAACGCTCGCCCTTCGACAGGCTCAGGGTGACACCGTCACCTTTTAATATTTATACTCTTTTATAACCTCCACCGCGTACTTCACATTATCAAACGGAATATCGGGCATAATGCCATGACCAAGGTTGAATATGTATCCGTTCTCGCCTTTCATACGGTCGAACAGGCGGTGAATGCGTTCTTTTATAACTTTTTTATCAGCATATAAAATATGCGGATCTAAATTGCCTTGCACGGCTATGCCTTGCGGTAAGCGTTTTTTCATATCCAGCAGATCAACGTTCCAGTCGATAGAAATAACATCAGGCTTCGCCTCGGCCATTAGCGGTGCGAAAACCGAGCTGCCTTTACAAAAAGATATAACAGGGATATCCTTGCGATTCAACTTGCTGATGATCTCCGTGATATACCGATGCGAAAATTCCTTGTAATCATCCCACGCTAAGGCCTGTGCCCAGCTGTCGAAGATCTGCACAGCATTTACACCGGCTGCAATCTGCATGTTCAGATAATCTGCCGTAACGGTTGCTATTTTTGATAATAACTGATGCGCCATTTCCGGCTCATTATGCAGCATCAGTTTGGTGCGTTTAAAATCTTTAGATGATCCACCTTCAACCAGATAGCTCATTACTGTAAACGGCGCACCGGCAAAGCCTATCAGCGGAATACGACCATTTAAACGCTGCTGAATAACTTTTATAGCATCGGCCACATATTGCAGCTTATCTATACAATTAACATTTAAGTTATCAATATCCGCTTTGGTACGTACCGGGTTGGCAAACCGGGGACCAATGTTGGCCTCAAAGCTCAGGTCGCCGCCCATGGCTTCGCCTGTTACCAATATGTCAGAAAACAGAATAGCTCCGTCAATATCCAGCAGATCAACAGGCAACATGGTAACATCCGCAGCAATCTCGGGCGTTTTGCACATTTCTAAAAAGGAATACTTGTTCTTTATCTCCCAGTATTGTGGCATAAAACGCCCTGCCTGGCGCATCATCCATACAGGTGGGCGTTCCGTAGCCTCAGAAAACGCGGCTTTTATTAATAGTGAATCTCTCATTGCTTTTTTAGAATCAAGAGACAAGAATCAAGAATTAAGATTTCTCATCGCTCCTCGATTTGCCTGTTGATTCTATATTTTATATTTATAATTCGGTTTTGTCTTGACTCTTGATTCTTATGTCTTGATTCTATCCTGGCTCTTGATTCTTGTCTCTTGATTCTAAAAATCTACTTCCCGTCCAACTCCTGATGAAGTTTACTAATAACTTCCTTCATTTTGGCGGTTGTTTTTGCTTCGTGCTGATCTGTTAATTGTAAATAGGCTTTCGCCTTTTCAAAATTACCCAATCGAATATTAATATTGGCCACATGCACCAACGCGGCCACATGGTCATTAGCTGAACGCAAAGGATATTGTGCCGCAATTTCGTAATGTATTTCTGCTTCCTCAAAATCCTGCCTTTGCAGGTTAATGCCTCCCATTATAAACTCGTAAAAACCACGGCGCTGCTTGCTTAACCATTGTGGTTTAGCTATCTGGCTTAATAGCGATTCAGCCCGGGCATAATCTTTTTTATGAAAAGCCTTTGCTGCCATTATGACAGTACCTTCTTTAAAGTAACCGTATACCAACAGCCCTATAAACATTATGATAACACCAACAAGCTCATAAACCCGCCACTGTAATGCAAAGCCTAATAAAACAATAAATGCCCCTGTAACAAGTATGCGTGCCCGGTTGGTAAACATTAATGCTGATCTGTAAATTTATAGCCTACACCACGTATAGAGTGGAAATAAACCGGGTTTTTAGGATCGGGTTCAAAGTATTTACGGAAGGTGAGGATGAAGTTATCAATGGTACGGGTTGACGGATAAACGTCATAGTTCCACACAGTTTCCAGGATCTGCTCGCGCGATACGGCCTCATTACGGCGCTCAATCAGTAATTTAAGCAGCATCGTTTCTTTTTTGGTAAGCGGGGTAATAGAGCCATCGCCGTTAACTAGTTCAAACGAATTGAAGTGAATCGTTTTATCGCCAATTTTATAGCTGTTAAACTCCTTTAGATCGTCGCCTTTTAAGCTGCGTTTTACAAGGTTATTAACGCGTAAAATCAGTTCTTCTAAGTTGAAGGGTTTGGTAAGATAATCGTCTGCGCCTTTTTTAAGGCCTGCAATTTTATCCTCGTTGGTGTTTTTTGCGGTAAGGAACATAATAGGCACCTCGGAGTTTTCCAGTCTGATGGTTTCAGCAACCACAAAACCATCAATCTCCGGCATCATTACATCTAGTATAACCAGGTTAAAACGTTCTTCTTTAAATATTTGTAAAGCTTTTTTGCCATTGTTGGCAGTTGAAACTTTGTAGCCCTCTAACTCAAGGTTAAGTTTTATAGCCTCTAAAAGATGATCCTCATCTTCGGCTAACAGAATTCTTTTTTTGGTTTGCATTGTGAGTTTATTTATGCGCTAAATTATCGATTTGATATATAACCCTTAGGTTATTCTGTTGCGTCATGCTCAATAATCGTGCAGAGTTAACAAAAATCAACCTTATCCCTGCAATCCCATTGTCATATCTGTTATCCAAACACCACCTCAAAAACGCTTCCCACGGGGCGGTTATCCTTAACCTTTATACTGGCTTCGTGCTTATCAAGCACCTGCTTCACTATATACAAACCTAAACCTGTACCTTTTGTGTTCCTGGTATCTTCGTTGCCAACACGGTAAAATCTATCAAAAATGCGATTTTTTTCTGCATCAGCTATACCAATGCCATGATCAGCCACATTAAAATGGATCCGCCCATCTTTTGCATACAGCTTAACCTCTACCGTTTCGCAAGGTTTTGAGTATTTAATGGCGTTTTCTATCAGGTTGGTAACAACCGATGTAAGCGCAAATTTATCGCCTGTCATTTCAATTTTAGGTTCAATTTCGGCATCTATTATCTGTTGGTTACCGTCGCATCTGGTTATTTGCAGGCGATTGACAATACTATCTACCAATACTGACAAGTTGAACTTTGCCTTTGGGAAAGAGTACGAGCTGTTCTCTATTTTTGATGCCAGCAGCATATTTTCTACCATATCATCCAAACGCTCTATATCCAGTAATGATTTGCCAATAAAATCCTGGATCTGTGCTTTAGTAAGATCGCGCTTTTGTATAGTTTGCAGCAATAGCTTTATGGAAGCCAGGGGCGATTTTAATTCGTGCGTTACTGATAGCAGAAAGTTCTTTTTCTGCTCTTGCAGCTTACGCTCGCGCGCAAGCGACTTGTGCATATAAAACGCACCGGCAAACAGCACCAAACCAAACATCATGCCCTCACTCATGATCATCCCCTTGCGCTCCGGCTGCATTTTTACAAGCATATAACCCCACCAAACCAGTTCGGCAACGGCGTAGATGATGATGGCGTAAAATATTACTAATGGCTTCTTCATTTGCCCCCTAACCCCCTAAAGGGGGAATATTGTTAATTTACTTTTTAAACACAAGGTCTAAGCTATCAAATATAGCTCTTTTTGTTTTTTCGAGATCTATCTTGTTATGGGCCGCTGATATAAAACCAACCTCGTAACCTGATGGACCTAAATATATCCCACGATTGATTAGTTCGCGATGTAATACCTTGAATTTCTCCATGCTGGCGGGGTCAATTTGTTCGGCGCTGCTGATGCTTTCTTTATCCGTAAACGCGAACCAAAAGATAGAGCCGATGCTGAACACTTTAAACTTGTAGCTGCGTGCTGTAGCAAAACGTTGCAAAGCATCTACAAACTCCTGCGTTTTACTATTCAGGTCTTTATAAAAACTTGATTTAAGCAATTCTGTAAGTTGTGCTATACCTGCAGCCATAGCAACCGGGTTGCCTGATAATGTACCTGCCTGATAAACGCCGCCATCAGGCGATACATGGCCCATAATCTCAGCCGATGCGCCATACATACCTACCGGCAAACCGCCACCTATTATTTTACCATAGGTAATAATATCAGGCTTTATCTGGTAATGCCCGGCAGCGCCCTCAAAGCCCACACGGAAGCCGGAGATCACCTCATCAAATATTAAGAGCGTTCCGTTTGCTGTACAAATATCACGAAGGGACTGTAAGTACTCCTTGCTTTGCAGCAACAAGCCATTGTTGGCTGGTATAGGCTCAATAATTACAGCCGCAATCTGATCTTTAAAATCAGCAAAGGCTTTGTTAAGCGCATCAACATCATTTAAGCCGACAACAATAGTTTCATCTGCAAAAGATTTTGGCACACCTGCTGATGAAGTTTCACCAAAGGTAACCAGACCTGAGCCTGCTTTAACCAGCAAAGAATCTGAGTGACCGTGATAACAACCTTCAAACTTTAAGATCTTATCGCGCCTTGTATACCCGCGTGCCAGCCTGATAGCCGACATAACTGCTTCGGTACCAGAGCTTACAAAGCGCAGTTTTTCAATAAACTTGTTGTTTTTAACAATCAGCTCAGCTAGTTCATTCTCTAAAGCGGTAGGTGCGCCGAACGACATGCCATTCTGCATTACTTCAATTACCTTCTCTTTTACTTTGGCGTTATTATGGCCCAAAATAAGCGGCCCCCATGAACAGCAAAAGTCTATAAACTCGTTATCATCCGCATCCCAGACACGGCAACCATCGCCCTTTTTAATAAATAGCGGTGTTCCATAAACCGACTTGAACGCCCTTACCGGCGAGTTTACCCCACCCGGAAAAAACGTTTTAGCCTTTGCATATAACTCCGCCGATTTTTCCCTGCTGATATCCGGTTTACCTGTAGAATTTACAGGCTGAACATCCTCATCCCCCGAAAACATTTTTTTTATTGAATCTAACATTTGCCTCCCAACCCCCTAAAGGGGGAGTTTATCTTTTGTATTCTATTATTTACTGTCGCCCACCATCGTTCCCCCTTTAGGGGGTTAGGGGGGCTACAACCATTTATTCTCTAAAACCTCTTTAGCATGATACGTCAATATTGCGCTTGCGCCTGCCCTGCGTATGCCCATTAGCACTTCGGTAACGGCGCGTTGCTCATTTAACCAACCGTTGCGTACGGCTGCCTTAAGCATGGCGTATTCGCCGCTTACGTTGTAGGCAGCTACCGGCAATTGAGTATTGTCTTTTAATAGTTTTATAACATCCAGATAGGCCAAAGCAGGTTTCACCATTAAAAAATCCGCCCCTTCTGCTTCATCCAAACGCGCCTCTATCAAAGCTTCCTGCTGGTTGGCAGGGTTCATTTGATAGGTTTTTTTATCGCCAAATTTTGGGGCCGAGTTTAATGCATCCCTAAACGGCCCGTAAAACGCGCTGGCATACTTGGCCGTGTACGACATTATGGAAACGTGCTTAAAGCCATTATCGTCTAAAACCTTGCGGATATAGCCAACCCTGCCGTCCATCATATCACTAGGGGCAATAATATCTGCACCGCTTTGGGCATGTGCTAACGCCATTTTGCCTAAAACCTCCAGCGTTTCATCATTTAATATCTCGCCGTTCTCAACAATGCCGTCGTGCCCGTCAATACTGTAGGGGTCCATGGCAACATCAGTAACAATGCATGCCTCAGGAAAATTCATCCTTACCTCGCGGATGGCACGCAGATATAATGTTTCCTCACGATAGCTTTCACTAGCATATTTATCTTTCAATTCCTCACTAACGTTCGGGAACAGATCAAAAGAATATAAACCCAGTTTTAAGCAGCTTTCAATCTCGCGCAGCAGATTATCCATCGAATAACGATAAAGCCCCGGCATAGACGCCACCTCTGTTTTTTGGTTCACACCATCAACAATAAACAGCGGAAATATCAAATTAGCGGCGCTAATATGCGTTTCCTGCACCATTTGGCGAATAACCTCGCTTTTCCTGTTTCTTCTTGGTCGTTGGTTCATTTAGTTCATAGTTAATGGTTCATGGTTCATGGTGTTGAGTTCATTTGCTATGAACTATTAACCATGATCTATGAACCTACAGCCCAAACACCGCTTCTGCCAAACCCACTTCATCGGGCGAGAAAGGCAAGGCATATTTCACACCCATTTCGTCAAATTTCTTTCCGGTTGATTTGCCTATAGCGATAACTTTTTGGTACGGATCAAGCAGGTTATCTGCAAAGTAGGCATCAACGTTTGACGGGCTGGTAAACACCAGCACCTCGGCACCCGATGCTTCTGCGTCGTCCTCTAACACGGTTTCGTATATGGGTAGGTCAATTATCTTAACTTCTGCTGGTAGTCCTTTTTGTACACTTCTTAATGATTCTTCCGCACCAGGGAACAGTACAGTATCACCCGCGCTGATCAAGGCCGCAAATTCGGCGGCTACCTCGGCGCTGTCATTGCCTATGCCTGTGTAATTAGCAAAAAAACCTTTTCTGCGTAGCATTTCTTCTGATCCCGCACCCATTACCCCAAACTTTACGCCCTTTGGCAATTGCGGCTCCAACTGAAAAAAGTACTCCACCGCATTTTTGCTGCTAAAGAACACCCAATCTACGTGCTTTAATATGTAAGGGTCTAACTTGGTAATAACCGGAACGGTGCGGATAAGCGACCGGCCATCGATATCTATATTATGTTTCTCCAGCGCGCGGCGGAAATAGCTTTGCTCTGATACCTCGCGCGATATAAACACGCTGGATGGCATTTTGCGGCCCTTTTCAAAGTAGCTGAATACCTTTTTAGAAAGCCCTTCGGTAGTGGACGCTTCAATAAACAATCTGTCCGGAAACTCATCGCCTTCGTCAGCCTTTGAAGTAAACACCTGGTAAAGGCCATCTTCTTTGCGGCAATAACAGCCCAAAGGCAAGTGGCAACCGCCGCCAAACATTTTTAACAGGGTGCGCTCAACAGCCAGTTCTTCGGCCACATCAGTATGATGCAACGGCTGCAACGCCGCAAACAATTCCGCATCGCTTTCGCGAATCTGTATTGCTAGTGCCCCCTGCGCCGGGGCGGGTATTAATTCGTTGGGGGTTAATTCTTCAACGTGAAACTCGCTCAGATCTATACCCAGCCTATGCACACCTGCTTTGGCCAGCATAATGGCATCATAGTTTTCGTCGCGCAGTTTCTGTATGCGGGTAGGCACGTTGCCTCTTAACTCTTCTATTTCCAAGTCGGGGCGATAGGCCAGTAACTGAGCTTTACGCCTGTTAGATGAGGTACCCACAATAGCACCGTATTTTACAGACAGCTTTTGCTTAACATCAACACAATCTTTCAAAATCAACAATAATTCTGATGGGTCTTCGCGCTCTGATACTGCTGCAATGATCAATCCGGCAGGGTTGTCGGTAGGCAAATCCTTGTGCGAATGCACGGCAAGGTCAATGGTACCGGCCAACAGTTCTTCCTCCAGTTCTTTGGTGAAAAAGCCCTTTCCTTCCAGCTTATCAAAACTTAAATTCAGAATACGGTCGCCCTGCGTTTTAATGATCTTTAACTCGGCGCTGATGTTCAGGTTAGCCAAACTATCTTTAATAAAGTTGGCCTGCCATAGTGCCAGTTCGCTGCCGCGTGTTCCTATAATTAATGTTCTTTCCAATTGGCTTGAATATTTGCAACCGCAAATTTAATTTTTTAATGCGAGGATAATAACATTAATTGAGGATATGACGCAGATGTGCAAATATGCCGATGGGTGGATGTGCAGATGTGCGCGTTTTGTAAATTGTATCGTAATCAAACAGATACTGTTTCAGTTGCGAACATTTCCAATTTGAATATTTTGTATAATGTATTGTTAATTAGATATTTATATTATTGGCACATGTTTTAGATCATAGGAAATGAAAAATATTGAATTATGCTGAAAAATTATTTTAAAGTAGCCTGGCGAAATATCCAAAAGCAAAAAGCATTTTCTTTTATAAACATTTTTGGCCTGGCCGTTGGTATTGCCGCTTTTTGGCTCATTACCCTTTATGTTACCGATGAGTGGAGCTATGACCGCCATAATACCCACGCCGACCGCATATTCCGTGTGGTGCAGCATGGGCAATGGAACGGTGGTAAGTTTGACCTGGCGATCACGTCGCCGCCATACGCGCCAACTTTAAAAGCAGAGTTTCCGCAGGTTGAAGAAGCCATACGCGTAAATGCAGAGGGCGGTGGCAATATTATTTATAGTGATAAAAAACTCAACGAGGGAGGTATGTTATTTACTGATGCCGCTTTCTTTAAGTTTTTTACGCATCAATTTTTATATGGTGATGCTACCACGGCTTTACAAAAACCACAAAGTATTGTATTAACAAAAACCTTTGCCGAGACCATTTTTGGCGACGCAGCAAAGGCACTAAACCAGCTAATACAGGTAGACGGCAACGCGACTACGGTTACCGGGGTAATAGCGGATGTGCCTGTAAACTCCCATTTTACATTTAAAGCCCTGCGCAGTTTATCACTAAAAGATAATGGCGCTACGGAGAACTGGGGTAACTCCGGATTGTATACCTATTTACTTTTAAAAAACCCCGGCGACAATAAACAGATTGAGGCCATGGGCGAAAGCTTTTTTAACCGCCATATTAAAGCGGATTTAGGCCCGATGAACTTCAGGATGGAATTGCAACCGCTTACAGACATACATTTACACTCTAACTTAGGCTATGAGCTTGGCGCAAACGGTAACATTACCTATGTGTATGTGTTCAGCATAACTGCTTTGCTTATACTGATTATTGCCATAATAAACTACGTTAATTTAACCACAGCAAGGTCATCAATCCGCATTAAAGAGGTTGGGGTACGTAAAGTGATTGGGTCGGGTAGGCAGCAATTAATCGGATTGTTTTTTATTGAATGCATTGTATTAACTATCATCGCTACCCTTATAGCTTTAGTCCTTATCTATTTTGCACTGCCGTACTTTAATCACTTATCGGGCAAAACATTGGTATTATTGCAATTTGGGGCAGTAAAAACCATAGCAGTATTTGCTGTGTTTGCACTTTTTACGGGCATTTTATGTGGTATTTATCCGGCTTTATTCCTGTCGGGATTTAAAACAATCCCTGCTATGAAGGGGCAGTTGGGTAATCAGTTTTCTACCATTATTTTCCGGAAATCGTTGGTTACCTTCCAGTTTGTTATTACTATAATAATGATATCCGGTTCGGTTATCATCTACAAACAGCTTAACTATTTTTCAAATAAAGATCTGGGTTTTAATAAGGCGCAAACCCTAACTTTTCATATCAATAATCAAAATGTACGCGGCCAGACAGACGCGCTAAAGCAACAGCTACTGCAAAATCCCAATATTGAAAGTGTGGGTGTGGCCGGAAACCCTATTGGCAACAACAACATAGGTGGTGGAGATTTTAACCTGGGCGCGGATGGCAAGCCTACTTCCGAGTCGAAAATAGTACAGCACTTAATTATTGATGCAGATTTTATCCCCACGCTTCAGATAAAAATGGCCGCAGGTCGAAATTTTTCGGCAAGCAATTCAACGGATAAAACCAGTGCCATTATTGTAAACGAAACCCTGGTTAAAGACTTTGGCTGGACCAACGCTGTAGGCAAACAGGTACGCACCGGAGTAGATGAAAAAGGGAATGTAATAACGCCTACTATAATAGGTGTTGTAAAAGACTTTAACACTTACTCGCTACAGCATAAAATATCTCCTATGATGTTATATATGCCAACTACAGCCGGAGACAAGGACAATTTGTACGTTAGGATAAGTAGCGGCAATACGCAGGCATCTTTAAACTATATAACGCAGGTATTTAGCAAATTTGATAACGAAAATAAACCTGAGTTCCATTTCCTGGATCAAAATTTTGCTGCCCAATACCAAACCGAGCAAAAGCAGGGTAATATATTACTGATATTTACCTTGCTTGCCATAAGCATTGCCTGTTTAGGGTTGTTTGGGCTGGTAACGTTTTCTACTGAGCAACGCGTAAAAGAAATAGGTATCCGCAAAACATTAGGTGCAAGTGTAGCCAGCATTGTGCAATTACTATCAACCGAACTAATGCGCCTTGTTGTGATAGCTATACTGATAGCCTGCCCCATTGCCTGGTTGGTTATGAATAAATGGCTACAGGAGTTTGCTTATAAAATTGATATAAATGTGTGGATCTTTATTTTATCGGGAGGTGCTGCTGCTTTAGTAGCGCTTGCAACCATAAGTACACAATCTGTAAAAGCCGCATTAACCAACCCTGTAAAAAGTTTAAAAAGCGAGTAGCCAAATGAATTAAATTGTTTAATGGTTGCGACTACTGACATAGCGTTGTCACTAAATCTTAATAATTTTATGAAAACAATGTAAGTTCAAATAAAATTAATGTGTTATGACAACTGAAACATTTAAAGACATTGAAGCTGTTTACGCTGAGACAAGGCGGCAGTGGCGCAATTGGCTGCAAAAGAACAGCCAGATAAAGACTGAAGTTTTTGCAATTATATACCATAAAAAAAGCCTGACACCAAGCGTAACTTATGTTGAAGCTGTAGAAGAAGCGTTGTGTTTTGGCTGGATAGACTCCATATCCTACAAGCGCGATGCTGAAAGTAATTATCAGCGTTTTTCAATCCGTAAGCCCAAAAGCAATTGGAGCAAATCAAATATTGAAAGAGTGGAACGTTTAACGGCAGCGGGATTAATGACAGCGGGTCAAACATTTGTTGACGCTGCTAAAGAGGCTGGCAAGTGGAACGCTTCCACATAACATAATACTCAATTGCAAAGGTGGGCTGCCAAATTATCTACTTTGTTTTATCGCGATATTTTATTGAATGGCTGTAATTGATAGCTGGTTTTTCTATTGCCAGATAAAATACAATTGCTGCAATTAAACTAAACAATACGCTTAACAAAAAAAGAGATCCGCTTGCGGGTACATATTGTTTCGCAATACGCACAACCAAAATTGATACAGGAATATGTATCAGATAGAGCGAATAAGAAATACTCCCAATAAATAACAAAGGTTTAAAGGATAATGTATTGCTGTAAAATAAAATTATCATTGCTGCAATAAGTGGCACCAGGCCTGATTTTACTGACACCGCGAGCATTACATAGCCTGAGAAAAAAAGCAAAGTAAGGATAGTGTACTTTATGTCTATCTTTTTTACAAAACCCATAAACACGATGAAACCGATAGTAAAGTCGTACAGATTAGTAACTATTATTCCCCGTAAATTGGCTTTTAAAAGTATGCAGATAACCGGGGCTATTATAACCGCGGCTAAAGTAAACACAGGCTTTAATCGCATTAAAAAAGGATACGCCAACCCAATTAAAATATAATACTGAAACTCTATTGAAAGTGTCCAGTAAACATCGCTAAACCATTTTTCATTTTTTATAAACGGAACCAGATAAGTTAGATGCAGGAATATTGATTTATAGTTTATTACCCCCTAAAGGCTGCAACCCTAATAAAAAAACCAGCAAAATACTTGCCCAGTATGGCGGATCTATCCTGATTATACGGCCTGCTAAAAACAACCAAAAGTGTTTAAGCATATAATCTTTATTATATAAAGCATAGGGCAAAATAAATCCGGAAACTACGAAGAAAATGGCAACGCCTTGCTGCCCTTCGTTGATAACAAACTGGATAAGCCCATCTGTACGGAAGCCCGCTACCTGGCCCGCATGAATAAAACATACCAAAAGGGCGGCTATTGCTCTTAGCGTTGTTATGCTCTCTAAACGGTGATTGGGCGGCATTATTGGCTAAAATGCGCTATTTTTTGGTAAGATCATAGCTATAAAACTATTGATTTTACACACAGTTAAATGCAGTAAATGTTTTTTTAGTTACCGTTGATCAATATATCCTTTGCCATTAGCATGGGCACGCTGATATATTTTTTCTCCATGTAATTGATCACACGCTCCAGCACCTCGCGAGATTGCTCATCCATACCCTGCACTTCATCAGCAAAAACGCTGTTAATGGCAGTATTGCGAATCTCTTTTATTTTCTCAGGCACGCAGCGCATTGCCAATTCAACACGGCGTTGTTTAAGCTGCTGCAAAAACTCGCACATGTTGTCTTCAATAATAGCCTCGGCATGTACAAGTTCCTGGTAGCGTTCCTGCAGGTTACGTTTGGCTACTTCGGTAAGCGAGTGTACCTCAATGAAATTAACAGGGAACTGCTCCAATACTTCGGGCGCGGTATCGTTAGGGATGGCAAGATCCACAATGGTTTTGCGGGTGGTTTCGCCATTCAATAATGAAGTGTATATTTCGGGTGTAATGATGGGCTCAACTGCCGATGTGCAGGTGATAATTACATCAAAACCTTTATTATAATTTTTTAAAGCATCCAGATCAAAAGCTTCGCCGTTCAAATCGGCAGCCAATTTTTCGGCCTTCGCCAGCGTGCGGTTAAACACAGCAAAGTTGGAAAACTTATGCTTTTGAAGATACTTGGAGATATTTTGGTTGGTTTCGCCTGCGCCGATGAGGAGAATGCGTGCGTTGGTGCAAAGTTTGAGGCTATTTAATTTACGGTAAGCCAGTGATACAACCGAGATTGGGTTTTTGGAGATGTTGGTATTAGTGTAAACCTCTTTAGCTGTTTTTACGACACAGCTCATAAACATTCGCATTCCATCGCCGGTAAGGCCCGCCTCGCGACAATTCTCATACGCTTTACGCAACTGCGCCAGTATTTCTTTTTCGCCAACTACCAAACTTTCTAAAGAGCACGATGTTCTAAGTAAGTGGTTAAGCGCTTCTTTATCTTCGTAAATTAAAGCGGCATCAACAAAAGTGCTCATGTAATGCGAGCAAAGTCCGATCTCAAGTTTTTCGATAAATTTTTCGGCAAAGGCTTTATCAACCGTTTGAGGAGTAAGCATAACAAACTCTACACGGTTGCAGGTAGCAAGGTAAAACATTTCGGATATACCGAATTCAGCTTTTACCTCACGCAGTTTATCAGCCAGATTTTCCTGACAGATAACCAGCTTGCCCAATTCCTTCAGCTCAATCTGTTTATGCGTAAAAGCTATTACCTTTAAATACTTCAAATCAGTTTTAAATTAACCCAACAAAAATAATATCCTGTAGCTCAACCAATGTCAACATTTTGTCATACCGCCGTATTTAGACCGTTTATAAATAATTCAAAATTTAGTTGATAACCAACTGTTTATCAACATCAAGCAAACCCATTTAAATGACAACGTTAAAAAAAGTGAGCACTATCACTTTAATTTTAGGCTACGTAGCGGCGGGTATCAATCATTTCAGGGTTCCGGAATTTTATATTGCTATCATTCCGCAGTACATCCCCTACCCGCAATTAATGAATGCAGCGGCGGGTGTATTTGAAATAATATTCGGCTTAGGTTTGATTTTTAATACTACCCTAAAATATGCCGCCTGGGGTATTGTTTTAATGCTTGCCGCCTTTTTTCCGGTACACACCAGCATGATAACGGATGCACCCTTTAAGGTTGGCACAGCAACCGTAAGCCCGGTATTGGCATGGTTAAGGCTGGCCTTGCAGCCTGTGTTAATGGCTTGGGCGTGGTGGCATACCAGAGATTAAAATACACTTGCGAAGCGTTTGCTAATATGGTATAATTGAGCAACAATTATGATAAAAAAAGAAACCTTCACCCTGCCCGGCGCTAAGGGCCGTGGTATGCTTGCCGATATTACTTATGACGATGCTCACAAAGCCGCTCCACTCGTAATTTTTGCGCACGGGTTTAAGGGGTTTAAAGACTGGGGCACGCACAATATGCTGGCTAATTTTTTTGCCGAAAATGGCTTCCGTTTTTTAAAGTTCAATTTCTCGCACAATGGTACCACGCCTGATAGTCCGGTTGATTTTACCGACCTGATAGCCTTTGCCGATAATACTTTTTTGATGGAACTGGAGGATTTAGGTACAGTGATTGATTTTGCCTGCAATGGCTCATCCATGCCACGCGCCAATGGCGTTTACTTAATGGGCCACAGCATGGGTGGCGGCATAAGTATTATAAAAGCTGCAGAGGATAAGCGCGTAAAAAAACTGATAACATTAGGTGCGGTAGCAAGTTTCCGCAACTTGTGGCCCAAACAGGCCGAGGAGCAATGGCGACTGCAAGGCATTATGTACTTGTACAACAGCCGCACCGGGCAGCAAATGCCGGTAAAAAGCACCTTGCTGAATGAGCTTGACCAACACCCCGCCAGATTAGATATTTTAGCGAAGGCCGCTTCAGTAACCTGCCCCTGGCTAATTGTACATGGCGATGCTGATACAACAGTAAATATAAGCCACGCCAACGATCTGAAAGCCACCCAACCCAATGCCCAATTAATTGTTGTTGAAAAAGGAGACCATACACTTGGTGGTATGCATCCTTATACCAACCAGGGCTTGCCTATAGATTTGGCTGCTTTTAGTAAAGAGGCGGTAGCCTTTTTTAAAGATTAATTTTAAATGGTTTAAAATATTTTGGGCGATGGTTCGTCTGCACAAATAGATATATAGATAATGAGCTTAGAAAGACCTGCCAAAAAAGGCAGTAAATACATGAATACCCTGCCAACAGACGAGGCTGGTTTTGATAAGATGATCCCCATTATGCGGGCATACATGAATAACAAATCTGAAGGCACACCGCTCAAAACACTTGGGCCCTTTAAAACCGATACTTCTGTTTATAACACACCACCGCAAAATGGCTTGCGTGTAACCTGGGTTGGGCATTCCAGTTTATTAATTGAGATTGACGGCTGTACCATCCTTACTGATCCTGTATGGAGCAACCGCGTTTCCTTTACGCAATTGATGGGGCCGAAGCGCTTTTTTCAACCACCTATTGCTTTAAAAGATCTGCCATCTATAGATGCCATCATTTGCTCGCACGATCATTACGACCATCTGGATACTGCCACTATTGAATTTTTTGCAGGCAGCACCATCCCTTTTTATTGCTCGTTAGGGGTAGGCCAATACCTTAAAAAATGGGGCATAGTGGAGAACTATATCACCGAAATGGATTGGGGTGATAGCGTAATGTTGGGGCATGATTGCGTTATAACCGCTACCCCGGCAAGACATTTTTCGGGTCGCGGTGTTACAAAAAGGAACGAGACTTTATGGTCATCATTTGTAATAAAAGGGCAAAAACATAAAATATTTTTTGGCGCCGACTCTGGCTGGCACCCGCAATTTGCAGAGATTGGCGAGGCTTACGGCCCGTTTGATTTAACCATGCTGGAGATTGGCGCTTACGGCAAATACTGGCCGGATATACACATGGGGCCCGATAATGCCAGCAACGCCCACAAAGCCCTGAAAGGCAAACTGATGATGCCGATACACTGGGGCACATTTAATCTAGCCCTGCACGATTGGTATGAGCCTATTGAACTGCTGATTGAATATGCCCGCGAAAAGAATATTGAACTGTTTGTGCCTGAGCCAGGCAAACCAACTGAGGTTGATGGTGCTTTTAATTCGGAATGGTGGAGAAGGTATATGTAGTTTGCAGTTTTTAGTTGGCAGTTTGCGGAGGCTTTTTTATATTAGATGACTTATATAGATGATTTCATTGGATATGAAAAATATATTTCAAAATCTTTCCTGTCAGCAATGGCGCACATCATCTTGGAAGAATTTATTGGTATTTGCGATAGTTTTAATGGTGAATTTTTCTCAACAATTAGTCGAAGCTCAAACTCCAAAAATCCAGCCGAAAAACAACAACATATCAGCGAGTAAAAAAAATACAGAAATCTCCATTTCTACTGAGGAGTTTGCGACATTTCCCGACGGGGAAAAAGGGCTCTCTAAGTTCCTTAAACAAAATATTGAGTGTAAGAAAGGAACTGTAAACGGTCGGGTTTATGCAAGTTTCACCGTCAATAAAAGTGGAATGTTGACAGACATAAAATTAATCAAAGGCTTAAACTCAATTAACGACAAAGAGGTGCTACGGGTATTAAAGCTATCGCCTAAATGGCGACCGGCGAAAATAAACGGTAAACCAATAGATACACAATTTACGCTACCTGTAAGTTTCAGTAAAGACTAATCTTCTAACACCGGCTCAATCCAGTTCCCATCCTCCCGAATAATACCTATCAATTCATCCAACGCATTGGCAGAGCTGATATTCTTTTTCACAGCTTCCTTGCCTCTATAAAGGGTGATCTTATCCGTACCTGAACCTACATAACCATAATCCGCATCCGCCATTTCGCCGGGGCCGTTCACTATGCAGCCCATGATGCCAATTTTCAGTCCTTTTAAATGGCTGGTGCGGCTGCGGATCATCTGTGTGGTCACCATCAAATCAAACAGGGTACGCCCACAGCTTGGGCAGCTTATGTACTCCGTTTTTGATATGCGGGAGCGCGTTGCCTGCAGAATACCGAATGCGGTAGAAGTAATTGTTTTTGTGTCCACCCGGGGCGCATCAATCCAAATACCATCACCAAAACCATCAACTAATAAAGCACCCAAATCCGTGGCTGCATAAAGCTGCAGAAGAGTAGCATTACTTTCCGTCTCTCCGACTTCCGGCCTTTCGGACTCAAACGAATAACTTCTTTTAATAATCACCGGCACTTCCAACCCCAACTCTTCCATTTTAAAGAAGAAAGAGCGTTGATCAGCCATGCCGTGTGTAGCATCAGTCTCTAAAACAAAAACCAGCGTATTGCTGAAAGGCAAAGAGCCGAATTCATCCGTTTCTATATCAGCCGGTTTTATTTTAACCAGGTTCAACGCTGAAGATCGGTCAACATCGCCAATAAACTCCTTTAAAGTAAAAACGGGGTGGCACAGAGTTTTATTAGACAGCTTGTGCCAGGTGGCGTAATTATATAATTGCTTTAAATTGCCGGGCAAATTAAATGATGGCAACTCATCAGCCAAATAAACAAAATCAACCGATTGCTCGCCCATGTTGTACTTATCCAACAATGGCGAATAGATATAGCCGGCATCATTCAGTACAGCGGGATCTTTCAAGTTAGCTTTTGACAAATCCACCACCACACGCGGCACCATATGCCCGCCAATAAAGGCGTTAGCTTCGTAGGTGTGGCGTTTTTTGTATTCGTAGGGGTTGTGTTGTGAGCGCTGAGTGGCGAGTGGTGAGTGCCCAGCCTCCTCTTGATTCTTGATTCTTGATTCTTGATTCCTCAAAGAATATCTCTTCACTAAAGCAATAGCCACCGGCGCCTCCGCTTCCGGTTCTTCGGTTAGGGATACACGCACGGTATCGCCCAGCCCGTCTTCTAATAAAGTACCAATTCCTACGGCAGATTTAATACGACCATCTTCTCCGTCACCCGCTTCGGTAACGCCTAAATGCAGCGGGTAGTTCATGCCTTCGGCAACCATAGTCTCCACCAGCAAACGGTACGCCTGCACCATAACCTGCGGGTTGCTGGATTTCATGGAAACCACCAAATTATAATAGTTCAGCGTTTCGCACATCCGCATAAACTCCATTGCCGACTCTACCATGCCTTGTGGTGTGTCGCCATAACGGCTCATTATCCGGTCGCTCAGCGATCCGTGGTTAGTGCCGATACGCATAGCGGTGCCATACTCCTTGCACACCTTTACCAGCGGTGTAAATTTTTGAAAGATGCGCTCCAGCTCTCCTCTGTATTCAAGGTCAGTATAATCTATTTGATCAAATTTCTTTTTATCGGCGTAGTTGCCGGGGTTAACACGCACTTTCTCTACTATACGTGCGGCCACCTCGGCAGCGTTGGGAGTAAAATGAATATCGGCTACCAGTGGCGCGGTATAACCACGACCACGTAATTCCTTTTTAATGGTGGCAAGATTTTGCGCCTCTTTAATGCTAGGTGCGGTAATGCGTATGTATTCGCAGCCTGCCTCTATCATGCGGATAGACTGCTCCACCGTACCCATGGTGTCCATGGTATCGGTAGTGGTCATGCTTTGTATTCGGATGGGGTTATTGCCGCCCATAGGCACATCGCCAATAAAAACCTCACGCGTTACAAAACGCGAGTATTCTGTAAGCGAGTTACAATAACGACCGGGTATTGATTTAATAGCAGTTGTGCTCATGTGGGGCAAATTTAGTGATTTTAAAAATGCGGCTCGTCAAATAATATCTATTTTAGCATAACCTTACTCCATCGAAAAGTGAAACGTATCATATATTTTATAGTGGCAGCAACTGTTATTACATCGTGTAAAAGAAAACTGTCGCCGACAGAAAATTTGATAGACAAATTCAAGCCAATGATACAAGGCGTTTGGAATAATAAAGAAGAAATGGAAGAGATGGCTCGTTCTAAACGCGTACCGGAAAGGGACACAACGCAACACTATGTAAGTGTTATGAATATCGAAACTGAAAAAATTAATGGTGACAGTATAACGATTGGTGTAGGTTTTAATAGTGGCGAGGGAGCTGATCTTGTTTTTAAGTTTCAGGCGGCACCACGACCAGCACTTGTTTGCGGAGATCGCTATGAATTGCGTTACAATGTAAGGAACCAAGACACCGTATTGTATTTATACAGCAAAGAACGGGACAGTATTAAGGCGACCGAGTTTGTAAAGATATTACAAAAATTTCCCCGTTTTGATGGTGTTCGCGATAACTAACTGGAATAGCTTTTTACTTCTCGGGTTAAGCATTTTCCTAATTCACCAACAACTTATACCCCCTGCCATGTACGTTAATGATCTCTACCGAGGGGTCATCTTTCAAATACTTGCGGATCTTACTTAAAAAAACATCCATACTGCGGCCGTTAAAGTAATTATCGTCATGCCATATATTAAGCAGGGCCTCTTCGCGGGTTAGTACCTCGTTTTGTTTAAGGCATAACAGGCGCAGTAGTTCCGCCTCTTTGGTGGATAATTTTTGCTGACTGCCGTTTATGGCTATTATCTGCGCAGAATAATCAAAATCATAAGCGCCAATTTTAAAGATAGATTGTTGTTTATCCTCGCGGCGGTCTGCACTTTCCGCGCGTTTTAGCAACGCGTTTACACGCAGCAACAATTCTTCAATGCGGAAGGGTTTGGTTATATAGTCATCGCCGCCTAAGGTATAGGCCTGGGTTTTATCCTCAATCATACCCTTTGCTGTAGCGAATATAATTGGCACGTCCTGGTTTATCTTACGGATATCCTTACCCAAAGTAAAACCATCCTTTTTGGGCATCATTACGTCCAGTATCAGCAAATCAAAACTTTGTTTGGTAAATGCCCGCAAACCTTCTTCCCCATCAGTACATAAAACAACATCAAACTTGCCTTTCAGCTGCAGGTAATCTTGCGTTAACAATCCCAGGTTCGGATCATCTTCAACCAGTAATATTTTTTTCATATGCTGATTTGTTAGTCCGGAAGTCGGGAAGTCCGAAAGTCCGAAAGGTTTAGTCAATAACAATTATTTTAAAATTAAATTGCATAGCCGCCATCAGGCAGTAGCAAATTTCAATTCAAATTCTGATCCTTTATCTTTTTCAGACCGTACGCTTATAGATCCGTTTAGCCTTTTCACAATGGTATTTACATAGCTCAGACCCAACCCAAAGCCTTTAACATTGTGCACATTACCGGTTGGTATGCGGTAAAACTGCTCAAATATTTTGGCTTGCTGATCGCGGCTCATGCCAATACCCTCATCGGCTACTTTAATTACCACCTGCCCGCTTTTATTAAAACTGCTTATGGTTATTTTAGGCTTATTTTCACTGTATTTTATGGCATTATCAACCAGGTTATACAGCACATTTGAAAAATGTAGCTCATCAGCAATAATCACCGCGTGTTCTGCACTCAGCTCCAGCTTAATTTCTGCATCGCATTTTTGCAGCTTAAGTTCCATGCTATCCAGAACAATGGCTATCAGCTCATTTATATTTACAGGCTTGTTCTCCAGTTTAAAGTCATTTTTATCTATACGGGCAACATTAAGCACCCTTTCTATATGATTTCCCAACCGGGCATTTTCTTCGTAAATAATATGGGCCAGGCGGTTTATACGGCTTCTATCGGCGCTTATTTCAGGATCAAGTAATGATTCGCTGGCTATCATAATGGTTGACACCGGAGTTTTAAACTCGTGCGTCATGTTATTGATAAA
>Ga0247740_1000011_pt1 | contig 92208 bp, 102 predicted proteins | sample UWRJL148409B2_FD_180942 | JGI IMG/M metagenome (GOLD analysis project Ga0247740, IMG submission 180942) | Plant litter microbial communities from Arlington Agricultural Research Station in Wisconsin, United States - UWRJ-L148-409B-2 | ecosystem: Environmental > Terrestrial > Plant litter >...
GACGTGATCGACCGGCTCATCACGCACGCGGTGAACGCACCCGACGGAGACGACCCGCTGCAACTGCTGCTGCTCCTGCGGTCCTCTGGCGACGAAAGCGCCGACCGCATCCGCCGGCGCACCCTGGAGAGCTTCACCGAGAGACTCGCGGCACGCGCCGGCTGGAGCGCCGACGACCCCACCACCGAGAAGATCCTCCTGCGCGCGCAGCTGGCCATCGCGACGATGCTCGGCGTCGTTATGCTGCGCACCTCCGCAGCGGCGCATCCCATCGCCTCGGCCGGGCGCGACGACCTCGCCGCCCCGCTCGGGCAGGTCTTCCGGGTTCTCCTGGCGGAATCCCGCCCGTAGGCCCGCGGTCATGTCGCCTCGACGGCGGACGACCAGACCCACGCCCGGTGCACCGCCTCGCCCGCGGGCCAGCGGACGGCGACGGCGCGGGCGGTCCAGGCGACCGCCTCGCCGTCGACCTGCGGCGGCCCGGCCGGATAGCGCACCCAGGCACGCACCGCGTGCGGCCGCGGGGTCTTGGTCACGGGTTGCACGTCGAGTTCGAGCTCTTCGCGCCCGAGGCTGATCGGTTCTCCGGACTCCATGATGCCGCGCATGATGCGGTCGTTCATCTGCCTGTCGGCCTTGTCGGCGTACCGCTTTGCTGTTCCCACTGGTTGCTCCTCGAAGTGACGAAGCATCCGGCCATGCGCGAGTCAGACTACGGCCACCCTGCGACGTCGGCGAGCGCGACAGGTACTCGCAGAGCCTCTCAATCCGACGGGTGTCGGCGTAAAGTCGCCCCCATGGACCCGCGCGAAGACATCCGAGAATTCTTGACCTCGCGGCGTGCGAAGATCACGCCGGAGCAGGCGAAACTGCCCGCCTACGGAGGCAACCGGCGCGTCGCCGGGCTGCGCCGCGAGGAGGTCGCGATGCTCGCCGGAGTGAGCGTCGACTATTACACGAAGCTCGAACGCGGAAACTTCGGATCGGTGTCGGAGGGCGTTCTCGAAGCGCTCGTGCGAGCGCTCCAGCTCGACGAGGCCGAGCGCGAACACCTGTTCCACCTCGCCAACGCGACAGCGACCGTGAAGCAGGGCGGCCACCGAGAGGCGTCGCCGCACGTGCGGCAGGCGGTGCAGCGGGTCGTAGACGGTCTCGCCGACGCCCCGGCGTTCGTGCGCAACAACCGCCGCGACCTGCTCGCCAGCAACGCGCTCGGGCGTGCGGTGTACGCGCCGATCTACGAAGACACCCCGCCCGGCGCGCCGGTCAACACCGTGCGCTTTCTCTTCTTCAGCCCGAGGGCGCGCGTCTTCTTCGTCGACTGGAAGAAGGCGGCTGCCGACGTCGTCGCGAACCTGCGCACCGAGGTCGGCCGCGACCCGCACGACCGGCTGCTGCAAGAACTGATCGGCGACCTGCTCGCGCAGAGCACCGAGTTCTCGACACTCTGGGCCTCCCACGACGTGCGCTATCACGACACCGGTTTCAAGACGGTGCACCACCCGGAGGTCGGCGACCTCGACCTCACCTTCGAGACGATGGACCTGCCGGCCGACCCCGGCCAGGCGCTCATCGTCTACGGCGCCGAACCCGGTTCGGTCACGGAAGGCTCGCTGCGCCTGCTCTCGAGCCTGGCGGCGACGACCGCCGCTGAGGCGCGCGCCGACGCGGAATAAGGGAGGCACTGCCAGTACCCCGAACGACAGGGACTCTCGGATCCCGGCCGTGAGGCGTTGACTGGAAACATGAAAGCAACACTGATGTACGGCGCAGGCGATGTTCGCATCGAGACCGTGCCGAACCCCGTCATCCAAGAACCGACCGACGCCATCGTGCGTATCGTCGCCGGCTGCATCTGCGGCAGCGACCTCTGGCCCTACGCCTCCAAGCCGCACACCACCGACGGAGCCCGCATGGGGCACGAGTTCGTCGGCATCGTCGAAGAACTCGGTTCCGCGACATCCGGCCTGTCCGTCGGCGATTTTGTCATCGCACCGTTCGTCGCCTCCGACGGCACCTGCGATTTCTGCAAGGAAGGCCTGCAGACGAGCTGCCGCCACGGCGGCCACTGGGGCGGGACCGAAGACGGCGGACAGGGCGAATTCGCCCGCGTCCCCCAGGCGACCGGCACCCTCGTCGTGGTTCCCGCCGGCTTCGACGAGAAACTCATCCCGTCGCTTCTCAGCCTGTCCGACGTGATGTCGACCGGATACCACGCGGCGAAGAAGGCCCGCATCGAGCCCGGCCAGACCGTCACGGTCATCGGTGACGGCGCGGTCGGACTCTCGGCGGTGCTCTCGGCCAAGATCATGGGTGCGTCGCGCATCATCCTGATGGGCCGGCACGAGGCACGCACCGACCTCGGTCGTGAGTTCGGCGCCACCGACGTCGTCGTCGAGCGCGGCGACGAGGGGATCGCGGCGGTCAAGGCGCTCACCGGCGGCGACGGAACACACGTCGTGCTCGAGGCCGTGGGTCTGCTCTCGGCCATGCAAATGGCGATCGGCGTCGTGCGCGATGGCGGCGTCATCAGCCGTGTCGGTGCGCCGCAGTTCGGCGAGGTGCCGCTCGGCTTCCCCGAGTTCATGCGCAACATCACGCTCACCGGCGGAGTCGCCCCGGCCCGCGCCTACATCGACGAGCTATTGCCGCTCGTGCTCGACGGCACGATCGACCCGGGCCGCGTCTTCGACCGCACCATCGGAATCGACGAGGTGCCCGCCGGCTACCAGGCGATGGCCGACCGCGAAGCGCTCAAAGTGCTCGTGCGCCCGTAACCGAAGGAGTAAGAAAATGAACAACATCACCCTGAACAACGGCGCGATCATTCCCGCCATCGGGCTCGGCGTCTTCCAGACGCCCCCTGACGAGACGACGGATGCCGTGGCATCCGCCCTCGAGGCCGGCTACCGCCACATAGACACCGCTGCCGCGTATGGCAACGAGCGCGAGGTCGGAGAGGGAATCCGTCGATCCGGCGTGCCGCGCGACGAGATCTTCATCGAGACCAAGGTGTGGATCAGTGACTACGGCTACGACGAGACCCTGCACGCCTTCGAGAAGAGCGCGGGCAAGCTGGGCGTCGAGCAGATCGACCTGCTGATTCTGCACCAAGCGCTGCCGAGCGAGTTCGAGAAGACCGTCGGCGCCTACAAGGCGCTCGAGAAGCTGCTCGCCGACGGCAAGGTGCGCGCGATCGGCGTCAGCAACTTCATGGTCGAGCACCTCACCGACCTGCTCGCGCAGACCGAGGTCGTGCCCGCCATCAACCAGATCGAGCTGCACCCGTACTTCCAGCAGCCCGAGGTGCACGCCTTCGACACCGAGCACGGAATCGTCACCCAGGCGTGGTCGCCCATCGGCGGCATCACCGCCTATCGCGACTCGGCCAAGCGCAGCTTCGACGAGCCCGTCATCCTCGCGATCGGCGAGAAGTACGGAAAGACCGCCGCCCAGGTCATGCTGCGCTGGCACATCCAGAAGGGGGTTCAGGTCATCCCGAAGTCGACGAAGGCCGAACGCATCGCCGAGAACTTCGACGTCTTCGACTTCGAGCTCACCGGCGACGAGCTCGCGCAGATCGACGCCCTCGACACCGGTGTGCGCGGCGGACCGGAGCCCGAGGCCGTCACGCTCGAGTCGTTCGGACGCGAGATCCCCGAAGCATGAGCGCCTCGACGAAACCCGGAGTCGTGCTCGTCGTCGGCGCGACCGGCAGCATCGGCAGGCATGTCGTGGCCGAGGCCGTGCGACAGGGCTACGAGACGCGCGCCCTCGTGCGCGACTCCGCCCGTGCCGGCCGCCTCGACCCCGGGGCCCAGCTCGTCGTCGGCCAGCTCACCCGCCCCGAGACCCTGGCAGACGCCGTCGCCGGTATCGACGCGGTCGTCTTCACGCATGGCGGGTCGTACGGCGACGCCGCTGCGGCCGAAGCCGTCGACTACGGCGCCGTGAAGAACGTGCTCGCGGCCCTCGGCGGCCGGAAGGTGCGCATCGCGCTGATGACCTCGATCGGCGTGACCAAGCCGGGCGGCAGCCACGACTGGAAGCGCCGCGGCGAACGCCTCGTGCGCGCCAGCGGCAACGCCTACACGATCGTGCGTCCGGGTTGGTTCGACTACAACGACGACGACCAGCTCGAGATCACCCTGCTGCAGGGCGACACGCGTCTCGCCGGAAGCCCGGCCGACGGTGTCATCGCGCGGCACCAGATAGCCCGAGTGCTCGTCGACAGCCTCGCCTCCGACGCCGCCGACCACCTCACTGTCGAACTCGTCGCCGAGCGTGGAGCCGCGCAAGACGACCTCGACCCCGTGTTTGCGCGGCTCGACAAAGACCCGTCGGATTCGATCGACGGGGTGCGCGATCGCGACAACCTGCCGCTCGCATCCGAACCAGACCGCGTGCGCGCCGACCTCGACGCGTACCGCAACTAGGGAGAGACACGATGGACTACCGCCTTCTCGGACGCACCGGCGTCGAGGTCAGCCCGCTCGCACTCGGCACCATGATGTTCGGTGCGTGGGGAAATAGGGATACGGATGACTCGATCCGTGTCATCCACAAAGCTCTCGATTCAGGCATCAACTTCGTCGACACGGCCGACGTGTACTCCGCGGGAGAGTCGGAGGAGATCGTCGGCAAGGCGCTCAAGGGCCGCCGCGACGACGTCGTGCTGGCCACCAAGTTCTTCATGCCCATGGGGGAGGGCCCGAACCGCGGCGGCGGATCGCGCCGCTACATCATGAAGGCGGTCGAAGACTCGCTGCGCCGCCTCGACACCGACTACATCGACCTCTACCAGGTGCATCGCCCGAGCGCGCTGATGGACGTCGAAGAGACCCTCGGCGCCCTGACCGACCTCGTGCGCCAGGGCAAGGTGCGGTATATCGGTTCGTCGTCGTACTCGGGCAGCCAGATCGTCGAGGCGCAGGTCGCCTCCCGTGACGGCAACCTCGAGCGATTCGTCACCGAGCAGCCGCCCTACTCGATCCTCGTGCGCGGCATCGAGCAGGACGTGCTGCCAACGACCGAGCGCCACGGCATGGGGACCCTCAGCTACAGCCCGCTCGCGGGTGGCTGGCTCTCGGGCAAGTGGCGCAAAGACACGGCACCCGTGCCGACGTCGGCCAACCGGCCGAGCGCTCGCTTCGACATGACGAGCGTGGCCAACCAGCAGAAGCTCGAGGTCGTCGACGCGCTCGCCGGCATCGCCGAAGACGCGGGGATCACGCTGATCGAGCTCGCTATCGCGTTCGTGATCAACCACCCGGGCATCACCTCGGCGATCATCGGCCCGCGCACCATGGAGCAGCTGGAGTCGCAGATTTCTGCGGCCGACGTCACGCTCAGTGCCGAGATCCTCGACCGCATCGACGAGCTCGTGGCGCCCGGCGTCACGATCAACCCCGACGACAACAGCTACGGCACGACCGAGCTGGCGCCCGCCGCGCGTCGTCGTTAGGCGGCCGGCATGAAGGTGAAACGAACGACCCTCGGCGCGGCGGTCATGGTCGCTGCGATCGGGATGTCCGGATGCAGCTCCGAAGCGCCCCGCCCGGCGCCGACGCAGCAGCCGGAACGGCCCGAACAGACGACCGAATCCGGCTACCGCGACGGGGTCTACTCGGCCACCGGCTGGTATGGCGGGCTGCCGTCGCACCACGACGTCACCCTCACGATCGAGCAAGACGTCGTCACCGCGGTCGAGATCACCACGCCCGCCGAAGACCCGACCTCTCTCGGCTATCAGCAGCGTTTCGCCGAGGCGCTGCCGCAGGAGGTCATCGGCCGCAACATCGACGAACTCGCCGTCGACCGGCTGGCGGGTTCGAGCGGGTGCTCCGAAGGCTTTATGGACGCGCTCGCGCAGATCAAGGCTCAAGCAACGGAAGGAACACCATGAACGATCACCCGAAGCAGGTAGGCCGGGGCCGAGAGCTGTTCGGCGATTTCGCGCCGAAACTCGCCGAGCTCACCGACGACATGCTCTTCGCCGACGTCTGGAACCGGCCGGAGCTCTCGCCCCGCGACCGCAGTCTCATCACCGTCGCCGTGCTGACCGCGGGCGGCAACACCGAACAGCTGCGCTCGCACCTCGCGCTCGCCGTGAAGAACGGCGTCACCCAAGACGAACTCATCGAGGCGATCACCCACGTGACCCTCTACGCCGGCTGGCCCAAGGGCATGTCTGCGATGGGCGTCGCCAAAGCTCTCTTCACAGAAAACGAATAGAGGACCACCGTGAACATCGAACCCGCCGCCCCCACATCGAAGAACCCGCCCGCCCAGTTCGCCGGCGACGTCTGGCTCGACCCGATCGCGCTGCCGCACGAGCCGGGCCAGACGATGGTCGTCGCCACCGTGCGTTTCGCCCCGGGCGCCCGCACCGCGTGGCACTCGCACGCGAACGGCCAGTACCTGCGCGTGACGCAGGGCATCGGCCGCTTCGGCACCCGCGACGGCGCGATCGTCGAGGTGCACCCCGGGCAGACGATCTACACGCCGCCCGGCGAGGAGCACTGGCACGCCGCCGCACCCGGTGTCTTTATGGAGCACATCGCGATGATCCAGGGCAGCGACGACCCCGCGAAGACCACGACGTGGGCCGAGCACATCACCGACGACGAGTACAACGGCGCGTAGACGGCGGCGCCTGGGTCAGTAGGCCGCCGCGACGTCGAGGATCCAGGTCACTCCGAAGCGATCGGTGAGCATGCCGAAGCCGGGGCTCCAGGCCGACGCCGCGAGTGGTTCGACGATCGAGCCGCCGACCGAGAGCGACGCCCAGTAGCCCTCGACCTCGGCGAGGGTCTCGCCGCGCACGGAGACGAAGAACGGCTGGTCGGTGACGGTGGTGCCGTTCTCGCGGTGCGTCGATCCGGCGCTCGCCGCCGAGCCGCCCGACTGGCCGGGGATGTCGTACGCCATCACCCGGAAGCCGTCGTCGGTCTCGACCTGCCCGAAGACGACGTTGTCGGCGCCGGGTACGCCGGCGGGCATACCGAAGTCGCCGTAGGTCGCGATCGTGACCCGACCGCCGAAGACCGACCGGTAGAAATCGAGTGCCGCTCGGGCGTCGCCGCGGAAGTTGAGGTGTGTGGTCGTCGTGATGCTCATGTCTGCTCCTAGGTGTCTCGTCGCCGGGCTTTTCCCCGGCAGCATCCACTCTCCCAACCGTCTAGGTCACCTTTCGTCCTACACTCGGTTTACTGTCGACGAATGACGACGACCACCTCGCGGCTGCTGAACCTGCTCTCGCTGCTGCAGTCCAGACGCGACTGGCCGGGCGCCGTTCTGGCCGAGCGGCTCGAGATCAGCCATCGCACCGTGCGTCGCGACGTCGACCGGCTGCGCGAGATGGGCTACAGCATCAGCGCGACGATGGGGCCCGACGGCGGGTACCGGCTCGACGCCGGAAGCGAGCTGCCCCCGCTGCTATTCGACGACGACCAGGTCGTCGCGTTGGCCGTCGCGCTCCAGTCGGCGACCGCTGCCGGCGCGGGCATCGAGGAGGCCGCGCTGCGGGCGCTCACCACGGTGCGGCAGGTGATGCCGCCTCGGCTGCGCCATCGGTTGGATGCCGTCGAGTTCTCGACGGTGCCGCGTTCGGGAGAGGGGCCCGCGCCGACCGTCTCTCCGGACGTGCTCATCGCGGTGTCCGCGGCGGTGCGCGCGAGAGCGGTGCTGCGGTTCGATTACGGTCGCTCCGATAGAGACGGGGCGGATGCCGCGGAGGCCGACCCGCCGCCGCCGCGCCGGGTCGAGCCCCATCACCTCCTCGCATCCCAGAGCCGCTGGTACCTCGTTGGCTGGGACCTCGACCGCGACGACTGGCGCATCTTCCGGGCCGACCGCATCGCACCGCGCACCCCGACAGGGCCGCGCTTCACACCGCGCGAGGTGCCGGGCGGCGACGCGCGGGCCTTCGTCTCGGCCCGGTTCAAGGGGTCCGACCGGGCCGACGAATGGCCGTGCGTCGGAACCGTCGTACTCCACCTGCCGGCCGACGCGGTACTCCCGTTCGCCGGCGACGGCACGGTCGTGCCGCTCGGACCCGACTGGTGCAGCTACACCGCCGGATCCTGGTCGTGGGTCGCGCTCGCCGCCTCCCTCGGGCGATTCGATGCCGACGTCGATGTCATCGGCCCGCCCGACCTGGCCGCGGCCTTCGGAGTGCTCGCGATGCGCAGTGAGCGTTCCGCCGCATCCGGGCCCGGGTCTTGACGTGACACTTGTTTTTTGCAAGTGTGGGCGCATCGAAGTTCCGAATCCCTGAGAGGAAATGCACATGCCCCAGATGTTCGTCAACCTGCCGGTGACCGACCTCGAGCGCGCGAAAGCGTTCTACACGGCCCTCGGATTCACCATCAACCCGCTGTTCACCGACCACAATGCCGCGTGCGTCATCGTCGAAGAAGACCACAGCTACTTCATGATCCTCGTTCGTGACTTCTTCCAGACCTTTACCGACCTGCCCATCGGCGACCCGGCGGTAAACCCGTCGGTGTCGACGGCGATCTTCCTCGACAGCAAGCAGGCGGTCGACAAGGCGGTCGTCGACGGTGTCGCGGCGGGCGGAGCCGAGCCGAAGGCGGCCACCGACTACGGGTTTATGTACCAGCGCCAGCTCACCGACCCCGACGGCAATCTCCTCGAGTTCGGCTGGATGGACCCGGCCGCAGCGGCTCAGGGGCCCGAGGCCTTCGCCGAACAGCAGGCCTGAGGGTCATGGCCGCGCGCGACTACGGGCAGTACGGCGGAATCACGCGGGCGCTCGAGCTCGTGGGGGAACGCTGGACCCTGCTCATCGTGCGCGACCTGCTCGTCGGGCCGCGCCGCTACGGAGAGCTCGCCGCGGGACTGCCGCGGATCCCGAGCAACATCCTGGCGGCGCGGCTCAAAGAGCTGCAGGCGGTCGGCGTGCTGCGCCGGGTGCCTCACTCGCGCGTCATCGTCTACGAGCTGACGCCCTACGGCCGGGAGCTCGAGCCGGTCGTGCTCGCGCTCGGTGCGTGGGGATTCAAGGCGATGGATGATCCGCGTGACGAGCAGATCATCACGCCCGACTCGATGACGATGGAGCTGCGCACGGCCTTCCGGTCGTCGGTCGCGTCGTCCCTGCCCGCGACGGCCTATGCGGCGCGGCTCGGGCCGACCGAGCTGCTCATCCGTGTCGACGGCCGCGACCTCGACGTGTCGCGCGGCGACGGTCCCGCCGATCTCGCGTTCTCGGCAGGGGCAGACATCCGGCTGCTCATCTCTGGCGCACTGGCCCCCGACCACGCGATCGCGACCGGGGTGGTCGAGGTGCGGCACGGGCGCGGCGAGCTGCTCGGCCGTTTCGCGAACACGTTCCACCTGGCCGCCTGACCGTGGCCCTCGTCGAAGAACTGCCACTCTTCGGCGAGGTCCTGCCGGTGTGCGCCCCCGCCTCCACCGTGTCGGTGCGCGGGGACACAATGGGATCGTGACTCGCCGCGGACTCCTTCTCTTCGCCGGGCTCGGCATCGCCTGGGGCATCCCGTACCTGTTCATCAAGGTCGCCGTGGGCGAACTCGAGCCGGCGATGGTGGTGCTCGCGCGCTCAGCGTTGGCGGCTGTCCTTCTCGCGCCGCTCGCGCTGTACCGACGCGAGGTCGTTGCCGTTCTGCGCCGGTGGAAGCCGATGCTCGCGTACACGATCGTCGAGATCGTTCTGCCCTGGTACTTCCTCAGCTCGGCCGAGCGGCAGCTGCCGAGCTCCACCGCCGGCCTGCTGCTCGCGGCCGTGCCCCTCGCGGGCGTCGGCGTCGCGTTCGCCATGGGGCGGCCGACCCAGCTCTCCGGCACGAACTGGCTGGGCATCGGCATCGGCATGCTCGGGGTCGCCGCGCTCGTCGGGCTCGACGTCGGCGGTTCCGACCTGCCGAGCGTGCTCGAGATGAGCGTCGTGGTGATCGGCTACGCGCTCGGTCCGGCAATCCTGTCGCGGTGGATGCCCGACCTGCCCGGCGTCGGCGTCGTCGCGGTGTCGCTCGCGGGCGCCGCCCTGATCTACGTCCCCGTGGTGCTGCTGACGCAGAGCTGGCCCACCGCCTGGCCGTCGGCAGAGGTCACCGGTTCGATCATCGTGCTGGCGGTCGTCTGCAGTGCGCTCGCCTTCCTGCTGATGGTCGCGCTTATCGGCGAGATCGGGCCGGTCAAGGCGACCACGATCACCTACGTCAATCCGGCCGTCGCGATCCTCGCCGGCGTGCTCGTTCTCGGCGAGCGGGTGAGTGTCTGGACGATCGTCGGTTTCGTTCTTGTGCTCTCCGGATCGTGGCTCGTCACCCGCAGAAGACGTGAGCTTGCGACATCCGTCGGCCCGGAAGGTCTCGACCCGGAATCGATCGGCACGACCCGGGGTTCTCCGCGGCCGGAGTGAGCCGCGTTCCTCACGGCTTCGACGACAGCTCGGCCTCGGCGGGTTCGTCGGCGAGGTACTGCGCCGAGATGACCCGGTACGACCTGGTGAAGAACGCGCCGACGGCGGCCAGCACCATCGCGATGCCGGCGACGAGGAAGACGAGCGCGATTCCGCGGGCCTCGCCGTCGCCCAGCAGCCAGCCGAAGCTGGCGCGCCCGGCGTCGGAGTCCATGTACGGGATGATCAGGAACTCGGCGATCGGCGCGATGAGGAACGCGGTGACGGGGGCCGCGGCCGACTCGAACGCCGCGGCGAAGCCGAACACCCGGCCCTGGGTCGTGAACGGCACGACCTTCTGGATCACCGTCTGCTCCGACGCCTCGACCGCGGGGATCAGCGTCATGTAGAGCCAGATTCCCGCGGCGTAGAGCCACCACCAGTCGCGGATCGTGAACAGCGCACCGAGCACACCCATCAGCACGACGAGCATCAGCATGGTGCGGATCGGATTGCGCCCGAGCCCGAACTTGGCGATGAGGAGGCCGCCGATGATAAAGCCGGTGGAGGTGACGCCGAGCACGACGCCCCACCATTCGACGGGGAACAGCTCGAGTCCGTACGGGTCCATCAGCGCCATGTAGACGCCGCCGATCAGGTTGTTGAACGTCGAGAAGATGATCAGCGCGAACAGGCCGGTCGCCGCCCGCACCGCCGTGATGCTGCCGCGCAGGTCGATGAGCGGGCGCCGTTCGCCGTCCTGCTGCGGTTGCTGCTCGGGGATGCGCAGGAACAGCAGGTGCACGAGGGCCGCGGCCGAGAGGGCGATCGCGAGCAGGAGGGTCCAGCCCATGCCGAGCAGGCCGATCGACAGGCCGCTGAACACGCTCGTCACCATAAAGGCGAGTCCCTGCACGGTGCCGACGAGCCCGTTGGCGTTCGCGTGCCGCTCGACCGGGATCAGCAGGGTGACCGTCGTCGACAGCGCGATGTTGCGCATGTTCTCGATGACGGCCCCGAACAGGATGATGCCGCTGAACAGCCAGAACATCGGGCCGCCGAGGTCGAGCAGGGTGCTCTCGGGAAACGCGGTGTAGAAACCGAAGGCGATCGCGAACGAGACCAGCGTGACAGCTCCCGCGAACACCATCACCGCGTGCTTGCGGTGCCGGTCGACGATCGTTCCGAACGCCATCGAGCACACGGCCACGAGCAGCATGTAGGCGCCGCCGATGATGCCGGTCGCGAGCACCGAGCGGGTCTCGAGGTACACCCAGAAGGTCAGCGCGAACCACAGAAAGCTCGTCGTGACGTTCGCGACCGCGGTGTTCACTAGGATTTGCGCGAAGGTGCGCGATCCGCCGACCGGCGGTCGGTAGCCGGGATCCTGAGCAGGGGCGGATGCCACGGAGTCGGGGGTCTCGTCGGTGGTGGCCATGCGAAGTCTCCGATCGGCGCGGCTCGGGCTGTGGCGACCAGTTTATGTATACGCCGTGAACATGTCGAGCGCCGAGTATGGCCCGTCTTATAGACTCGGGAGAGCGAAAGACCAGCGGATGCGGCGAAAGACTGCTGTAAACCTCCGAGTTGCCGATAAGAAGCTTCGAAATGAGTTGTCTTGACGAATCTCTCCCGTGATGTCGTGATCATCGGCGCCGGCATAACCGGGCTCACCGCCGCCACCCGACTGCGGGCGGCCGGCAGATCGGTCATCGTGCTCGAAGCGCGCGACCGTGTGGGCGGCAGGCTGTGGACCGACAGCGTCGACGGCCAGATGTTCGAGGTGGGCGGCCAGTGGGTCTCGCCCGATCAGTCGGCACTCATCGAGACGCTCGACGAACTCGGGCTCGAGACCTACGAGCGCTATCGCGAGGGTGACAGCGTCTATATCGGCGCCGACCGGGTGGCCCACCGCTATCGCGGCGACATCTTTCCGGCGAGTGCCGAGACGCAGGCCGAACTCGAGCGGCTCATCGCGCTGCTCGACTCGCTCGTCGCCGAGGTCGATCCCGCCCGTCCGTGGGACCACCCGCGGGCCGCCGCGTTCGACCACGTGTCGTTCCGGCAGTGGCTCGAGAACCAGTCGGCCGACAGTGAAGCGATCGAGAACATCGCGCTGTTCATCGCCGACGCCATGCTCACCAAACCCGCGCACGCGTTTTCGCTGCTGCAGGCACTGCTTATGGCCGCCAGCGCGGGCAGCTTCAGCAACCTCGTCGACGCGGACTTCATCCTCGACCGCCGTGTCGTCGGCGGGCTGCAGCAGGTTCCGCTGCGGCTCGCAGACGACCTCGGTGCCGACGTTCTGCTCGGCGTGCCGGTCAGCTCGATCACCTGGACCGATGACGCGGTGCGCGTGACATCGGCCGCCGCCGGCATCACCGTCGACGCCCGCCACGCGATCATGGCGGTGCCGCCGAACCTGCACTCGCGGGTCGAGTACCGGCCGCCGCTGCCCGCGTTGCGCCAGCAGGCGCAGCAGCACCAGTCGCTCGGCCTGGTCATCAAGGTGCACGCCACCTACGACACCCCGTTCTGGCGCGCCGACGGCCTGTCGGGAACGGCGTTCAGCCCCTATCAACTGGTGCACGAGGCCTACGACAACTCGAACTTCGGCGAGACCCGCGGCACCCTGGTCGGATTCGTCTCCGACGAGAAGGCCGACGCGTTGCTGCGGCTCGATCCCGACGAACGCCGCCACCGCATTCTCGAGTCGCTTGCCGCGTACTACGGACCGCAGGCCCTGAACCCGGCCGTCTATTTCGAGAGCGACTGGGCATCCGACTACTGGACCCAGGGTGCCTACGCCAGTAGCTTCGACCTTGGCGGGCTCACCCGCTACGGCGCTCAGCAGTTGGAGCCGGTCGGAGCGATCCGGTTCGGTTCCAGCGACGTGGCGGCCGAGGGCTACCAGCACGTCGACGGCGGTATCCGCGTCGGGCGCCGGCTCGCGGCCGAGATCGTGGACCAAGACCGTAAACTCAGCGCGCGAACCGAAGGAGCCAGACCATGAGCCATTACGCAGTAGTCGACCCGGCATCGGGCGAGACGCTTCGCGAGTATCCGACCATCACCGACGCCGAGCTGCACCTGGCCCTGGAGACGGCGCAGAACGCCTACACGCACTGGTCGCGCACGGCGTCCGTGAGCGCCCGCACCGCTCTCGTCGCGCGCGTCGCCGAGCTGCACACCGAGCGGCGCGAGACGCTGGCCGAGATCATCGTTCGCGAGATGGGCAAACCCTACGAGCAGGCGCTCGGCGAGGTCGACTTCGCCGCCGCGATCTACCAGTACTACGCCGACAACGGCGAGGCGTTTCTCGCCGACGAGACCATCGAGCTCAGCGAGGGCACGGGCTCGGCGTTCGTGCGGCGTTCGGGGCTCGGCGTGCTGCTCGGCATCATGCCGTGGAACTTCCCGTACTACCAGGTCGCCCGTTTCGCCGGCCCGAACATCGTGGCCGGCAACACCATCCTGCTCAAGCACGCGCCGCAGTGCCCCGAGTCGGCAGCGGCGATCGCCGCGATCTTCGACGAGGCTATCGCCGAGGCGGGCGCGACCCCCGGCGTCTACGTGAACATCTACGCCGACAACGACCAGATCGCCACGCTGATCGCCGACCCGCTGCTGCAGGGGGTCTCGGTTACCGGATCCGAGCGCGCCGGTGCCGCTGTCGCCGAGCTGGCCGGCCGCCACCTGAAGAAGGTCGTGCTCGAGCTCGGCGGATCCGACCCGTTCATCCTGCTCTCCACCGACGACCTCGACGGGGCCGTCGACGACGCGGTGAACGCCCGCCTCGACAACAACGGGCAGTCGTGCAACGCGGCGAAGCGCTTCATCGTCATCGACGACCTCTACGACGAATTCGCGGCGAAGTTCACCGCGAAGTTCTCGGAGGCGCAGCCGGCCGACCCCTTCGCCGACGGCACCCTCCTCGGGCCGTTGTCGTCGAAGGCCGCGACCGAGCGCCTGACCGAGCAGCTCGACCGGGCCGTCGGCCAGGGCGTGACCGTTCTCGCCAGCGGGGAGGCCATCGGCAACTTCTTCCCGCCGGCCGTGATCGCCGACGTGACACCGCAGATGGACGCCTACCGTGAGGAGTTCTTCGGCCCCGTTGCGGCGCTCTACCGCGTGTCATCCGAAGACGAGGCGATCCGTCTGGCCAACGACACTCCCTTCGGTCTGGGGTCGTACGTCTACACGACCGACGAGCAGCAGGCGTTGCGCGTCGCCGACCGCATCGACGCCGGCATGGTCTGGATCAATATCGTTCTGGGTGACGCGGCGGAGCTTCCGTTCGGCGGCGTGAAGCGATCGGGCTCGGGGCGCGAGATGGGGCGTTTCGCGATGGAGGAGTTCGTGAACAAGAAGCTCATCCGGATCGCCTGACCGGTGCGGTGCCGACGATGACCGAACGCGCGGCCTACGGGCACGAAGCCCGCCTCCCGCGGGACGAACTCGAGCGCTCGCTCGTGGGCGCTTCGACAACGCCGTTCTGGTTGGACGTGCCGACGCCGGCCCACGCGCCGCGGCTCGTCGGTGATGAGGCCGCCGATCTGCTCGTGGTGGGCGGCGGGTTCTGCGGACTGTGGACGGCGCTGCAGGCCAAGGAACGCGACCCCGCCCGCGACGTGGTGCTCATCGAGGGCAAACGGGTGGCGTGGGCGGCGTCGGGGCGCAACGGCGGCTTCGTCGAGACCACGCTGACCCACGGCGACGAGAACGGGCGGCGGCACTTCGCCGACGAGCTCGAGGCGATCGAGAAGCTCGCCGCCGAGAACTTCGCCGGCCTGCGGGCGACACTCGAGCGCTACGGCATCGACGCCGAGTGGGAAGAGACCGGAGTGCTCACCGTGGCGACCGAGCCGCACCAGGTCGACGAGCTTCGTGGCGGTACCGAGCCGGTGCTCGAGGGTGAGCAACTGCGGCGGGTGACGACGTCGCCGGTCGTGCGGGCGGCGGTCTTGGAGCACGACGGCCTCGCGCTGGTGAACCCGGTGAAGCTCGCGCGTGGTCTGCTCGACGTCTGCGTGCGCCTGGGCGTCCGCGTCTACGAGGGGACCCCGGCGCTCGGCATCTCCGATGACGGCGACACGGTCGTGGTCACCACTCCGAAGGGCGCGGTCAGGGCGCGACGGGTCGCCCTCGCCACCAACGGTTTCCCCTCGCTGCTGAAGCGCACCGCACTGTTGACGGTGCCGGTCTACGACTACGTGCTCGTCACCGAGCCGTTGACCGCCGAGCAGCTCGAGCGAATCGGCTGGGTCGGGCGCTACGGCATGACCGACATGTCGCGGCAGTTTCACTACTACCGCAAGACCGCCGACAACCGGATTCTGTGGGGCGGCTACGACGTCGTCTACCACCGCGGCCGCCGCATCCGGCCCGAGTACGACCAGGACAACGACACGTTCCTGCGGCTCGCCGACCACTTCTTCACCGCGCATCCCACCCTGCGCGGAACCCGGTTCAGCCATGCCTGGGGCGGCATGATCGACATGTCGACGAAGTTCGTGTCGTTTCAGGGGCTCGCGCTCGGAGGCAAGGTCTCGTACAGCGCGGGATACACCGGGCTCGGTGTCGCTGCTACCCGTTTCGGCGCCGCCGTCATGCTCGACCTGCTGGCGGGCGAGACGACCCCGCGCACAGCGCTGAAGTTCGTGACGACGAAGCCGTTTCCGGTGCCGCCCGAACCGCTCGCCTACCCGGCCATCCAGATCATGCGGGGCGCGATCGCGCGGTCGGACGCGAACGGCGGCAAAGACGGCGTGCTGATCAAGGGGCTCGAGCTGTTCGGCATCGGGTTCGACTCGTAGCGCGCCTTACGCGGCACTACCTCACTCGGCACTTACTCACTCGGCCTGGTCGAGCACGTAGAACGCGTTGCCCGCGGGGTCTTCGAATCCGACGACGGCGCCGCCCGGAATCTCCTCGAGCGGCACGACGACCTCGAGGTCGGGGTGCTCGCGAATCCACTCGGCGGCGGAGGGCACCTGGTACATTGGGCCGTGATCGCCGGGCGCCGACGACACCATGATCTGCAGGTCGCTGTCGGGCAGGGCGAAGGCGATCGTGTCGTCGCCCTCCCGCCAGGCTTCTTCGAGACCGAGCTGCTCGGCGTAGAAGCGGGCCGTGCCCGCGAGATCCTGGGTCGGAACGTAGAGGAATGCCGGTTTCATTTCACACCTTCGATAGTGGAGTGCGCCGCTTCGTACCCGAACTATAGGGGAGCGGGATAGGGTTCGGGAATGACCTGGGGCCGCAGATATTTCGCCGTGCAGGCGGTCGCCGGGGCGGCGTGGTGGGTCGCCGTGGCGCTCTCGCCGTTCGTGCGCGAGACCACTCTCGGCGGTCTCGACCCGATGCTGGTCGCCGTGTTCGACGTGCCGCTCTTCGTCGTGGCGTCGGCCGTTGCGGCCGCGGGGGCGGGCGCTGGAGCCAGGGCGGCCGGCTGGGTGGCAACAGTCTGGACGATCTTCGTCGCGCTCGCGCTCGCCGGGTACGCCACGGTCACGGGCGAGGCGGGGTGGGGCGTGCTGGTCATGGCGGCTGCCGCGGCCGGATCGGTCGTCGGGCTCTGCCTGCTGCTGTTCGGTCGCGTGCCGACGGGATGGCTGATCGCCGGGCCGTTCGCGTTCCGCCCCGCATTGCCGCGCAACACGTCGGTCGCACACCTCGCTTCGACCTTCGCGCAGATCGTGGTGTTCTGGGGCTTCTTCCTCTGGGTCGTGCCGGTCGCGATCACCTTCTTCGAGCAGCGATGGGGTGTCGCGCTTCCGCTGCCGTGGTTCGTCAGTCCCGCCGGGGCGGTGCTGCTCGCACTGGCCAGCGCGCTCGGACTCTGGTCGGGCGTCACCATGTCGGTGCTGGGCAAAGGCACTCCGCTGCCCGCCGCGATGCCGAACCGGCTCGTGATCGCCGGCCCCTACCGGTTCATCCGAAATCCAATGGCGGTCGCCGGGTTTATGCAGGGCGCGGCCGTCGGCCTGCTGCTGTCATCGTGGCTGGTCGTGGCCTACGGCGTTCTCGGCGCGCTGCTGTGGAACTACGCGATACGCCCGCACGAGGAAGCCGACCTCGAGGCGCGGTTCGGCGACGCGTTCCGGCGCTACCGCGACGAGGTGCGCTGCTGGATTCCGCGGCTGGCGAGGCCGCGCGTCGCGCCCAAGGTCACCCTCAGTAGCTGACGCTCAGCAGCTCACGCTCAGCCGGTGAACTGCGCCAGCTGCAGCAGGTTGCCGCAGGTGTCGTCGAGCACGGCGACGATCACCGGGCCCATCGCGGTGGGCGGCTGGGTGAACGTCTCGCCCAGCGCGATCAGCCGATCGTACTCGGCCTGCACGTCGTCGACGCCCAGCACGCAATAGGGAATGCCGTCGGCGATCAACGCGTCGGTGAACGTCGCCGCGGCGGGATGTCCCTTCGGCTCGAGCGAGATCTGCGTGCCGTCGGGCCGGTCGGGGTCGACGACGGTGAGCCAGCGGTGTTCGCCCATCGGGATGTCGGCGGTCACGGCGAAGCCGAGGCGCTCGGTATAGAACTCGACGGCCCGTTGCTGGTCGTCGACGAAGATGCTGACGGTCTGGAGTTTCACTGTTGCGCCTTTCTTCGGGGCCACCGCTCGGCGATCTCGGCGAGCGGGGCCGTGTCGATGGTGTGGAACTTGTAGCGGCCGCGCTTTTCGGTGCGAATCAGACCTGCGGCCTCGAGCACATCGAGGTGCTGCGACACCGCCTGACGCGAGGGCGTCAGGTCGTGGTTCACCGCGAGTTTCCCGCACAGTTCGAACAGGGTCTGCTCGTCACGCTGCAGGAGTTCGTCGAGCAGCGCGCGTCGCGTCTCGTCGGCCAGTGCCTTGTAAACGTCCGCCACGAGGTGACTATAGGCAAGTGGTGACTTGCCTGTCAACGGCGGGGGTTGGACATTTGTCGAGACAAGGTTTGACTCGCGTCTACTGTCGCGCCCGTAGCGCGCTCATACGCTGATGCCCTCAGCCGACGAGCACTGGAGCAGCGCAATGACATCCCTCGACCTACCCACCCCCGGCGCGGCCTTCGACCCGCTCGATTTCGCGATCGTCGAGGGCAAGACCTTCGAAGACCTTGTGGTCGGCGACGTCTTCCGCGCCCCCAGCCGCACGCTGACCGACGCGCACTCCTCGGCGTTCCAGACGGTGTCGGCCGACAACCACCCCGTGCACTACGACGCCGTCTGGGCGAGGGCGCACGGGCACAGCGCGCCGGTGGTGCACGGTCTGCAGGTGCTCGCCTTCACCGCCCCGGGCGCCACGCTCTTCCCGCACGTCATCGGCCAGGTCTTCATCGCCTTCACCGGGCTGTCGTGCGAGTTCACCGGCGAGGTGCACAGCGGCGATACCCTCTACTCGCAGCTGGTCATCGAATCGCTGGAAGAGTCGGATGACACGGGGCTCGTCACCACGGCGGTGACGGTGCACAACCAACGCGGCGAGGTCGTGCTTCGTGGTCACCACCAGTACACCCTCAAGCTCACGCCGAAGCCGTGACGACCACGACCGCCACCCCGGCAGCGCCTCCCGTCGTCGGTGCGTTCGCGCCGCTCAAGGTGAAGCTGTTCCGCGCGCTCTGGACGGCCTCGCTGATCAGCAGCATCGGCGGCTGGATGCAGACGGTCGGGGCGCAGTGGTTTCTTGTCGAGAGCCACAGTGACGCGGCGCTCGTCGCGCTGATCCAGACGGCGTCGGCGGCACCGTTCCTCATCCTCGGCATCCCGTCGGGGGTGCTCGGCGAGTTCGTGAACCGGCGCAAGCTGCTCATCGCGGTGCAGTCGTCGCTCGTCGCGGTCGGCGTCGTACTCAGCGTCGTCACGCTCGTCGGCGGCATGACCCCGTGGCTGCTGCTGGCCTTCACCTTCCTGCTCGGCGCGGGTTCGGCGATCCAGGGCCCGGCCTACCAGGCGCTCGTGCCCGAGATCGTCTCGCGTCCGCTCATCCCGAGCGCGGCGGCGCTGAGCTCGATCGGCGTCAACATCGCGCGGTCGATCGGCCCGGCGATCGCCGGCCTCGCCGTCGCGGCTATCGGCATCCCCTTCGTCTTCGCGTTGAACGCCCTGTCGTTCGCGGTGTTCCTCGTCGTTCTCGTGGCCTGGCGCGGGTACGAGCCGCCCGTGCGCCGGCCCGAACCGTTTCTCGAGGCAACGAGGGCCGGCATCCGCTACGTCTGGAATGCCGGCGTCGTGCGCCGGGTCATGGTGCGCTTGGCGCTCTTCATCGTTCCCGCGTCGGCGCTCTGGGCGCTCCTGCCGCTGCTCGCATCGCAGCAGCTCGGGCTCGATTCCAACGGATACGGCCTGCTCCTGGCGGCGGTCGGCGTCGGCTCGGTCGGGGGCGCCTTCGTGATCCCGCGGGCGCGCGCGAAACTCGGCTCGAACGTCACGGTCATGATCGCCTCGGCGGTCTTCGGGGTCGTCATCGTCGTCTCGGCTCTGTCGCGGTCCCTGCCGGTGACCCTGGTCGTTCTGGTCTTCGGCGGTGTCGGCTGGATCGCGGTGATCGCGTCGCTCAACGGGTCGGTGCAGGCGTTCCTGCCCGCGTGGGTGCGGTCGCGCGGGCTCTCGGTCTACCAGCTCGTGCTGTTCGGCAGCACCGCAGGCGGCTCGGCCGTCGTCGGAGCGGTCGCACAGGGCGTGGGTGTCGTGCCGACCAGCGTGGGGGCGGGCGCGCTCGTCGTCGTGGTCGCCGCGAGTCAGCTGGTCTGGCCGCTGCTGTCGACCGCCGACAAGGAACGCAGCGTCGTCACGATCCCGCTCACCGACGTGCCACCGGTCGACGACGTGCCGCCGCTGTCTATCAGCGATACCGCCGAGACGCTCGTGCTCATCAGCTACACCGTCGAGCCGGCGAATCGCGCGGCGTTCGTTACCCAGATGCAGGTGGTGCGGCACTCGCGTCGGCGCACCGGTGCGCGGAGCTGGGCGCTCTATGACGACCGCGAAGACGCGCACGTCGTGATCGAGGCCTTCGCCGTCGGATCGTGGCGCGAACATCTCAGCCAGCACGAAGACCGCATGACCGGTTTCGACCAGGTCGAGCTCGACCGCGCGAGGGCGCTCGCGACCGGTGACCCGCAGGTGCGGCATCTCACCGAGATCGACCCGGCGGCGCCCGCGGAGCCGGGATCGTGACGGTGATGCTGAGGCGGGCGCGGACCGGGCACACCCCGGGTGTCGACGCAGGCGTCGCCGGTCCAGGCGTGGCCGGTGTCGGTGGCGGTGCCGTCGCGGCCACCCGGCCGACCGCGGCCCAGATCCTCCGGCACGGCGACCACGGCCTCGGAGCGCTCGACAGCGGCCTCGGCGACTTCGTCGTGCTGCGCGGACGCTGCTTCACTCTGCGTGCCGACTTCACCGCGGAGACGACCGACCGACGCGCCCGTGCGGCCAGCGCCGCGATCACGTGGTTCCGGCCGGAGCACCGGATGGCCGTGCGTCGGCCGCAACCGCTGGCCGAGGTTGCCGCCCGGATCGACCAGGCCTTCGGCGACGACGGGCCCGGTGCATTCCGCATCGACGCCTGGTTCTCGTACGTGCGCCTGCTCGGCCCGAACGCCGAGGTGCTCGAGGTCTCCGATGTCGTGGGCAGCATCGTCGGTTTCAGAAACGTCGCCGTCGAGGCCGACCGGCCGGATCCCATGCGCCTGCACTTCCTCGACGGCCGATGCCTGGTCGGCGGGCGCGTCGCAGATTGCGAGGTGCTGCGGGCGCGTGTCGAGCTGGCGACGATCACCCCGGTCGGGCCGCGCCCGTAGCCACGGCATGTCTGCAACCACGCGCCGCCGCGGCCTGCGCCGCTCGTGGCCCGCGACGCCCGGGACCCGCGCCGGCCAAGTCAGTGCGCGACGCGCCGCCAGCGCAGTTCGGAGTGGAACGCCCGACCGTCGGCCGCGACCCGGGGCGACGCCACGATCGTGACGGTGTCGCCGTCGAGCTGGAGCACTCGCAGCTGGCTCTGCCCCTGCCAGTTCGGGTAGAGCGAGATCTCGATGCTGTGCATGACCTCGCCGGTCTCCTCGTGCAGCGTGTACGTACCCGAGTAGGCGACGAAGGTGCGCGCCGAGCTCGCGTATTCCTGCGCCGTCGCGTCCTGCGGATCCTGCGCCGCCAGCCGCGGCCGGTCCGACGCTCCGAGCACGGCGCTGACCGTTCCCTCCGTCGTGTAGACGAGGTAGCCGCGGGCGTCTGGCCCGAACTCGGCGACCTTCGATCCGTCGTCGAAGTGCTGCACGGCGCTGAGCAGTCTCCACGCGCCGACTATCGCGGCACGGCTGATCGTGCGGGTCATGGTGAGGCCTCTCTCGCTACGCATTGCCGGCTCGCTTCTTCGTGATGACGACCGCGGCCAACACCGCGATCGCGAGAACCGCGGGTACGACGGCCGCGTGGTCGCCGAAGAGCGTCGAGGAGCCCGCGCCGACGAGGCATCCGCTGATAAATCCGGCCAGTAGCGGCCAGGTGTCCGTCCAGTGCTCGCGTGCGGCCTGCGACCTGCCTCGCGAAACGACGAGGTCGAAGGCGGCGATCGTGGCGACGACGAGATTGCCCGTCATGACCGCGGTCGACGGCGCCTTGGGCAGCGCGAGGTGCAGGTAGGCGTTCTGGCTCGCCATGGCGCAGACGGCGCAGAGACCGATCGCGAGGGCGAGACCGCTCTGAGGGGCGGATGACGCGTGGCCGACGAACGACAGACCCGCGGCGACAACGAGCAGCAGTGCCTGCCCGCCCAGCAAGACGTTCTGCGTGCGGGCGTCGTGGCCCGCGAGCCTTCGCGCCACCGCGGTCGCTGCGACCGTCGTCACGACGAAGACCGGGATCGCGAGCACCGCGGCGAGGTGGGGCGGCTTGCCGGTCACGACGTCTGCGGCGACGAGCACCAGGTTGCCGGTGACGTGCGCGGTGAACAGGCCGCCGAGCAGCAGCCAGCTGGTGACGTCGGTGACGCCCGAGATCAAGCTGAGGGCTGCCGGCAACCGAACGTCGGAGCGTTTCGCGACGGTGACAGTGGTCATGAGGTCTGCTTCCTGCGGTCGTCGAGCTGTGCGTAGATGTGCTTCGGCAGTGCGAGTCCGACCGCCATCGCGAGAACCACGATCGTCGCGGTCGTCGCGTCGGAGATCGCGCCGAGCAGCGTCGCCTCGGCGCTCGCTCCCGCCGCCCCGGCCGCAGCGCCGAACGGCAGGCCGCCGAGCGCGTCGATCGCACGGAAGACGTAGACGCCTGGCACGAGCGACACGACGGCGGCGAACGCCACGGCGGCGAACGGGATGTGCAGACGGTGCGACACCGGAGCCATTACGACGCCGACCAGCAGGCAGGCGACGAGCGCACCGACCGCGATGTTCCAGCCGAGGTCGTTCATCGCCCACCAGCGCAGCGCGTGCGCGACGGCACCGACGACCACAGGCCAGGCGATGAGCCGGTACGGCATGGCGAAGTAGACCGGGTACGACGCGGCCGCGATCGCCGCCGCCGCGACGTCGAGCCAGAACGGAACGCTGCGCCCGGCCGGCTCTACGGGAAGCCCGGTGCCGAAGAGGGCGAGCGTGATCGCGAGGCCGGATCCGATCGAGAGCAGGAGCACGACGGCGTACCCCAGGCGGGCGAACCCCAGGGGGATGCGCAGTGCGAACAGGTCGAGCACGCCGTTGAGAATGTGCGGGCCCGGCACCAAAATCATCGCGGGGCAGACCGCGATGAGCCGCAGCGACGAGCTGAGGTCGGCGTTCACCGCGATGCCGCCGATGACGCCGGCGAGCACCGCGGCGGCGAACACCTGGCCGATCGCTCCCACCCGCAGTCGCCCGAGGCCGCGGCGCAGGAGTCCGCCGAGCGCGGCGCTCAGCGCGACCAGCAGCACCGCGGTGATGTCCTGTGCGCCGAAGATGACCGACAGCGCGGCGGCCCCGGCGGCGCAGGCGAGCACGAACGCCCACAGCCCCGCCGCACCGGACGTGTCGGCCCGGTCGAGGGCGTCGACGAGACGGGTGCGCGTCGAGCGCCGCGTACCGGTCTCGTCGACCGCCGACATAACAGTCGCGACGGTGCGCATCGCGACCCCGGTCGGAGGGGCGACCGCGACGAGCGGCCGGGAGTCGCCGTCGAGCACGGACAGCGAGGTGAAGCCCGGCACGAGCCGGAACCGGGTGCCGAGCGCCGCGTTGAGCCGGTCGACCGCCGTGAGCGTGACGGTGGTCGATTCGCCATTCGCGTGCAACAGCGCGGCCGCGCGGGCGACGAGGGCCTGGTCGGCCGCCTCCGTCGCCCGCGTACCGACCGCGGGGTCGGTGGTCGACATCAGGCGCCGCCGACTCCGCTGCCGACCATGTCGAGCGGGTTGACGATCTCGTCGAACTTCTCGGCCGTCACCTTGCCGGAGGCGAGAGCGGCCTCGCGCAGCGACGTTCCCTTGGCAATGGCGTCTTCGGCGATGTGTGCCGAGTTCTGGTAGCCGATCACGGGGCTGAGCGCGGTGACGAGCATCACGCTGTCGCCCACGTACTGGGCGATCTTGTCGCGGTTGAGCTCGGTGCCGGTGACCGAGAACTCGAGGAACTTCGCGACGCCGTCGCCGAGGATGCGCGCCGAGTGAAGGTAGTTGTTGATGATGATGGGTCGCATCGCGTTGAGTTCGAAGTTGCCCTGGGATCCGGCGAACGCGACGGCCGTGTCATCCCCGATCACCTGGATCGCGATCATCACGATCGCCTCGCACTGCGTCGGGTTGACCTTGCCCGGCATGATCGACGAACCCGGCTCGTTTGCGGGCAGCAGCAGTTCGGCGAATCCGGTGCGCGGGCCGGAGGCCAGCCAGCGCATGTCGTTGGCGATCTTCATCAGCGACACGGCGGCGCCGCGCAGAGCGGCGTGCGCGCGCACCATAGCGTCGAGCGACCCCTGCGCCTCGAACTTGTTCGGGGCCGTGACGAACTCTTTACCGGTCAGCTCGGCGATCTGGGTGGCCACGTTCACCGAGAACCCCTCGGGAGCGTTCAGCCCGGTACCGACCGCGGTGCCGCCGAGGGCGAGCTTCAGCAGGCCGGTGCGGCTGTGCTCGATCTCGCGGATGACCTCTTCGATCATCGCCGCGTAGCCCGACCACTCCTGGCCGACGGTGAGTGGAACAGCGTCTTCGAGGTGGGTGCGGCCGATCTTGACCACGTCCATCCACAGTCTCGACTTCGCGGCGATCTCGGTGTGGAGCGCCTTCAAGCTGGGTAGCAGGCGCTCGTCGATCTCGGTGATGGCGGCGATGTGCATCGCGGTGGGGAAGGAGTCGTTGCTCGACTGCCCCATGTTGACATCGTCGTTGGGGCCGACGGGCTGCTGGCTGCCGATCTCGCCGCCGAGCAGCTGGATCGCCCGGTTCGACAGCACCTCGTTGATGTTCATGTTGCTCTGCGTGCCCGATCCGGTCTGCCAGACGAACAGCGGGAATTCGGCGTCGAGCTTGCCGGCGATGGTCTCGTCGGCGGCCTGGACGATGGCCTTCGCCTTCCAGTCGGAGAGGCGGCCGGCCTTCTGGTTCACCAGTGCCGCGGCCTTCTTCACGATGCCGTAGGCGCGATAGACCTCGATCGGCATGTGGTCGTTGCCGATCGAGAAGTGCTGCAGCGAGCGTTGGGTCTGCGCGCCCCAGTAGTGCTCGGCCGGTACGTCGACGTCGCCCATGCTGTCGAACTCGACGCGGGATCCCGAGGCGTCGATGCCGATCGGGCGGTCTGTGTAGGTCGGGTCTGTCGTGGTCAGGGCTGTCGTGGTCATTGCGAACCTCCAGGGAGTGGCTGACTGAACGGGGCACCCGGATGTGGCCCGTGGTGACGACGATAGGAATGGCCGCCCCGCGGCCTGCTCACCCGATGTTCAGATCTCGCTAGACAAACGTCGCAGCAGCGCTCGAGATGCGGAGTCGGCGCCCCGCCAGACGACCGCCACCCGGTCGGGATCGCCGTGGACCGCCGTGATCCGGTACCCGAGTCTCACGGTGCCGGCCGCGGGGTGCGCGGTGTGCACGATGCCGCTCGTGCGCAGGCGCTCGGTGCCGTGGGCCCATTCCGTCGAGAAGGCGCGGCTCATCGTGGACAGTTCGCCGACGATGTGACGCAGCTCCGTGTCATCCGTCCCGCTGTCATTCGGCTCTGACTCATCCGACTGCCGGACGCTCCGCAGCGCGGCGACGACCTGTGCGCCCGCGTCGGCGACCGAGAACGGTCCTGTCCCTAAGAAGACCAGCCGGGCGAGATTGTCGCCCGGGCGGAGGGAGGGGAACAGAGCTCGTGCGCCGCCGTCGAGCCGGTCGACGGTGAGCCGGCGCGTGAGCAGCAGCGTCGGAGGGACGGGTCTGGTCACACCTCGACGCTAGCCCCGGGCGGAACGGGCGGATTCGACAATTGTCGGAACGCGCTCAGACGGCTGTCTGAACGCGGCCGAAACCGGGGGTTTGACTGGTACCGCTGGTGTTACCCGGTGCCACGGAAGCCTCTCTAACGTCGAGAACATCATGCTGAACTTTCAGAACGTAGTCGACGAACTCGCGGACACGATCGGCCGCTCGGTCATCATCGGTGACCCCCACTACCGCCTCATCGCGGCCAGCGCGCAGGGCGACGACATCGACGTGATCCGGTCGACCAGTCTGCTGCGCCGGCAGGCGACGGCCGAGCACAAGGAGTTCTTCGACAGCCTCAGCCTGCACGACGCTCACCAGCCGGTGACGGTCGACCTGCACCGGCTCGGCGGTCGCGAACGGCTCGCCGTACCGGTGCGCGACACCCACGACCACCTCGCCACGCTGTGGCTGATCACCGGCGACCTGCCGCCGCTGCGCGGTGCGGACTACGCGGCAATCGACACCGCCGTCTCGATCACCCGCGACCTGCTCGCCGGCGACCACATCGACCGGGAGCCAGGCACCAGCGACGAGGTGATGGGGCATCTGCTGTCGTCCGACTCCGACCGCCGTCGGCACGCCTTCGACGAGGCCGTCGCACGACGCCGGCTCGAGCGCGGCGACGCCACGGTCGTCTACGCGGTCGACCTGCCCGCCACGATCGCACTGCTCGACCGGCTCGCCTTCGCCCGCCGGCTGTCGACGGCACGCACGTCGTCGCTCGCCTACATCGGTGAGCGGCACGACCGGATGCTCTTCGTCGGACGCAGCGTCGACCTCGAGACGAGCAGGAAGGCGATTTCGGATGAAGCGGAGGCGCGCGCCATAACGGTGAACGCCATCGGCACCGCGCACCACGCGAGGACCTCTCCCGACCTCGCCGACGCCGCCGAACAGGCGGCAATGGCAGCGGGCATCGTCTATGCGGTGCCGCAGCTCGACGGCGACACCGACATCAGCGCACTCGGCCCCTGGGCGTTGCTGTCGTCGGTCGTGGGGGACCGCTCGCAGCTCTCGATCTTCTCGCCCGCCGCGTACGCCCTGTGCGTCGACGGCGACGAGACGCAGCGCAAGACCATCGAGGTCTACCTCGACGGTGCCGGCCATGCGACGCACGTCTGCGAGCAGTTGCACATCCACCGCGCGACGCTCTACTACCGCCTCGAACGGATGCCGGAGGTGGTGAAGGAGGCGCTCGACGACGGCGTCAAACGCAGCGCGCTGCACCTGTGCCTCAAGCTCATCCGGCTCTGGGAGGCGACCGGACGCATCTGACTCGACGATCGTCGCATCAGGATTTGACGCCCGTCTTAGAACCCGCGGCCCCTCGCGCGGCACTCTTGAAATCCACCCGCTACACCCCCTCGAACGAGAAGAAGAGACCATGTCGAACGAACCCACCATCGTCCTCGTCCACGGCGCATTCGCCGACGCCAGCAGCTGGGCGCCGGTCACCCTGCGTCTGCTCGAAGACGGCCACACGGTACTCGTGCCGCCCGTGTTCAACCGCAGCCTGATCGCCGACGCCGCGTACATCAAGTCGTTCGTCGAGCAGATCGACGGCCCCGTGATCCTCGCCGGGCACTCCTACGGCGGTGCCGTGATCACGGTCGCCGGTGTCGCCGAGAACGTCGTCGGACTCGTCTACGTCTCGGCCTATGCGCTCGACGAGGGCGAGAGCCTCGGCCAGCTGCAGGGCGGCTTCCCCGACTCCGATCTCGCCGCCAACCTCGTCTACGCCCCGTACCCGATCGAGGGCGCCGAGCCCGGCACCGACGTGTCGGTGAAGATCGACGCGTTCCCCGCCGTCTTCGCCGGGGGAGTCGCCGTCGAGGAGGCGAAGGTCTTCGCAGTCTCGCAGCGTCCGCTCTCGGCCATCGCCTTCGGCGAGCCGGCTTCGGTCGCCGCGTGGAAGACCAAGCCGGGCTGGGGCATCGTCTCCAGCGCCGACCACACCATCAACCCCGAGGTCGAGCGCTTCGGCTACAAGCGCGCCGGGCTGCGCAGCGTCGTCGAGATCGACGCGCCCCACCTCGTGATGCAGACCAACCCCGCCGAGGTCGCGAAGGTCATCACCGACGCGATCGCAGAGCTCGGCTAGGGCTCGTCTCCAGGCAGAGTTCGCCCATTACGCGGCCGCCGGCTCCCCACCCCCGTCGAGCCGGCGGCCGATCCCGCCTCACCCTCACCCGCCTCACCGCCCTCACCCATACCCGCCCCACCCGTCGAACCCGGAGACAGCCGTGACTGAGAGCCCGCATGACTGAGAACCGGCGATCGCCGATGCGCCTCGGCCCCGTCGGCAACGTGTTCTACTTTGTCGACGATCTCGACGCCGCCATGGCCTGGTATACCGAGCGCCTCGGCCGCGAGCCCGTCACGCTCGGCCGGGCGCTCGTGGCGTTCGACATCGACGGTGTGCGGCTCACGCTGCACGAGGCCGACGACGTGAACTCGCCGGGACCAGCCGGCACCGTGCCCTACTGGACCGTTTCCGACGTCGACGCCGTGGTCGCCGACTGGACCGCGCACGGCGCCACGACCCATCGCGGGCCGAAGACGGTATTCACCGGAGAACGGCTCTGCCAGCTGCTCGATCCCTTCGGAAACCTCTTCGCCGTGCGGGAGGTTGCTCCGCTGGTATAGCCGCTGCCGTGCCGTGGGGGTATTGAATGGGACGATGACGACGACGGACATCGGGCGCGCCCCGCGTGGCGCAAGCGGCCCCAGCCTCGTCGGCAGCGCCAGCGACCTGTTCAGACTTCCGTTGCGTGGCAGGCAGAGAGAGTCCGCGATCGTCGACGGCGCAGTGCGCGACGTCGAGGCGGGGATGTCACGCACGCTGGTGTTCAGGGGCGTCGCCGGTGTGGGCAAGACGCGGCTGCTCGGCGAGGTGTTGGCCGCCGTGGCCGACCGCGACTGGGGCACGGTTCTCGCGGTTTCCGAACCGGGCTCGCACCTCCTGCCCACTGCCGTTCTCGTCGAAGCCGCGCTCGGCTCCACGCCGCCGCTGCTCCGGTCCTCGGATATCGAGCCGTTCTCGGGCGACCCCGACTCGCGCTACTGGCTCACCCACAAACTGCGCAACGCGCTCGAAGCCGAGGCGTCCGTGCGCAGTGTCGCGGTCGTCGTCGACGACCTGCAGTGGGCGGACTCCGCCTCGCTCGCTATTCTGCGGGCACTGGCCGCCGGGCTCGCCGACATGCCGATCCTGTGGGTGGTCGCCGTGCGCTCGGGCGACCACGGTCACGCGGTGAATACGTCGCTCGCCGCCTTCGCGAAGTCGGGCACGGTCATCGAGGTCGAGCCGCTGCCCGATGCGGCCGTGGGTGATATGGCGGCCGACCTGCTCGGAGCCACGCCGGACGCCCGGCTGACGCGCGCGCTGCGCCGGGCGGAGAACCTGCCCCTGTTGGTGTCGGAACTCGTCAACGGGCTGGTCGAGGAGAACCTCGTCACGGTCGTCGGCGACACGGCTACGGCCGACGAGGCGACGATGCCCGAGCGCTTCGGATCATCCATTCGCGAACGCATCGACCACCTGCCCGACGATGTCTCCCGACTGGTGCAGGCGGCGTCGACTCTCGGGCGCACCTTCACGATCGCGAACCTGACCGAGCTGCTCGGGGTCGAGGTCGACGACCTGATGCGCGGAATCGAACGCGCCGTCGCATCCGATCTCTTCGAGGACGGCTCGACACTCGGCTTCCGGCACGACGCCATCCGCGAGACGGCCGAGGCGATGCTGAGCACGTCGATGCGGGCCTATCTGCGACGCCGTGCCGCAGACATCCGGGTGCGGGCCGGCGAACCCCTGCTCGCCGTGGCGGCCTCGGTCGCCGACTCCGCGAGCACGGGTGACGCCGCCGCGGTCGTGCTGCTGCACGATGCGGCCCTGCAGCTCGTGGCGAGCGATGCCGGCGGCGCGGCGGCTTTGGCTCGGCGCGGGGTAGAACTGTCGACCGCGGTCGGCGACGGTGCACTGCTCGCCGAACTGATCCCGGTGCTCTGGGCGGGCGGCGAGGCCGAGTTCGCCCGTGGTCTCGCCGCTCGCCTCGAGCGCTCGCTCGCGCCCGAGGAACGCGCCAGGGTGCAGCTCGCCGTGGCCAGGCTCGAGACCGAGTCGTCGTTCTCCGACGCCATCCGCACGAGCGAAGCCGCTCTCGCGATCGTCGGGGTCTCGCCCGCGACGCGCGCGCAGTTGTTGGCCGTGCGTGCGCTCAACCTCGCCAACGTCGGTGACCCGGCGCGACTGGTGCCGGCGCTCGGCGAAGCGCGCGCTGCAGCGACCGCGGCGGGGGAATTGGGGGCGCTCGCAACCGTCAACGCGACGGAGTCGGTGCTGCGGTTCTACCAGCACCGGTTCGCCGATGCGACCCAGCTCATCGATGCGGCCGTCGAACAGCTCGCCGGCGACCCCGGCTTCGTGGCCGCCCAGTGGTTGCCCGAGGGGCTCTGGCCGGCCTTCCTCGCGAACTCGGTCGGCGAGTGCGCCCGCGCCCTCCGACTTGCGGAAGAGAGCATCGACGACGCCACCCGAACCCGCAGCGCCGTAGCCACGGCCTATTGGACGATGCTGAAGAGCCGGGTGCTGTTCGACCTCGGCGACCTGGCCGAGGCCAAGTCGCAGGCGAAGACGGTCATGGCGATGGCCGACGAGCTCGGACTCGGCGACTTCGCGCAGGCGACCGCCGGGGTGGTGCTCTACCGGGTGGCGCTGCACGAGGGCGACAACGCAGCCTGTCAGGCGGGACTCGACGGTGTGCGCGCCATGGCAGACGGCCCGGCGCTGCACCTCGCGGGCGCCTGGCTGCTCGCGCTCACGGCCGACGCCGACGGAGACCGCCGCGGCGTGCTCGATCTCACGGCGGACGTGTATGCGACCCTCGACCAGGCGAGCCCGTCGATGACGACCCCGGCCGACTTCGGCGATGACGCCCGTCTCGCCGGGATGTGGAAGCGGGCCGGCGCCGTTGACCGGCTCGACGCACTCGTCGCGGTCACCGCTGCGCGGGCGTCCGCGAACCCCGGAAACGTTCTCGCGGGCGGCATCGACGAACACGTGCGCGGCATCGTCGCGGGTTCGCCCGACACACTTCGCGCGGCCGTCGATAGCCTGCGCGCGGGTGAACGCCCGCTGCTTCTCGCCGCGGCGCTGGAAGACCTCGGTGTCGCGCTCGCCGCGGCGAGCGTCTCGGGCGCTGACCTGCCGTGGCGCGAAGCTGCCGACCTCTTCGAAAACCACGGGGCGACGCGCGACGCCGGTCGCGTGCTGAAGAGGCTGCGTGATGTGGGCGTGCGGCGTCGCCCGAAGGCCGCCGCGGACCACCGTGGCGTGCTCAGCTCACGCGAGCTCGAGGTCGCGGAACGCCTCGCCCGCGGGTCTACGACCAGGCAGGTGGCATCCGACCTGTCTCTCTCGCACAGCACGGTGCTGACCCACGTGCGCCACATCTACGAGAAGTGGGGAATCTCGAACCGCAGGGCGCTCGTCGAGCGGGTGTCGAGGCGTCCCGACCGGATCGGCTGAAACAGGGGATATCCGTCGCGTCGACAGGCGATTACAGCCGGGCGCCGGTGGGGCATGGTGAAGATCGGGCGAAAGCCGCCGCCAGCCAGCCGACGAGAGGGGTGCCGTGTCTGCCGATACCAACGCCCTCGGCGAGTACCTGCGGGCGCGACGGTCGCAACTCAAGCCCGAGGACTTCGGTTATCCACACGACCCGTCGCGGCGGGTTCGGGGTCTCCGACGCGAAGAGATCGCCGAACTCGCTGGGATCAGCAGCGAGTACTACACCCGTCTCGAGCAGGGACGTACATATCAGGCCTCCGAGTCTGTGCTGGCCGGGCTGACCCGGGCCCTGAAACTCGACGGGGCGGCGGCCGAGTACTTCTATCGGCTCGCTCTGCCTACTCCGCGCCTGCGTCTCTCGCGTCGGACCGCGCCTCCCAGCGAGGGGCTCAGTCACCTGCTCGACCACCTGTCGGCGATGCCCGTCTACGTGATCGACGGCAACCAGGACATCGTCATCGTGAACGATCTCGCTCGCGCTTTCTTCCCGATTCTCGCGGTCGACGGCGCCAACACGGTGCAAGCCGTGTTCCGCGCACCGCTGGAGGAGCGTCGGTCTGCGTGGTGGCCGGCGGTCGCGCGAGACGCCGTGGCGGCTCTGCGGTTGCACGGCGATCCGTCTGATCCGCGGATGCAGGAGATCGTCGGCGACCTCTCAGTTCGCGACGACGACTTCCGCGCGATCTGGGCGGACTACGACGTGCGGCCGTTCACCACCGGCTCGGTTCTGTCGTTCGTCGAGGGATACGGGGTAGTCGAACTGCCCTGGCAAACCCTCGCCGCCCCCCACGGTCTCACCATCGTGATGTACCTCGCGTTGCCCGGCACCATGGCGGCGCACGCCGTCGAGCACGTGCGCAGGGGCAACCCGCGCACCACTCCCGCAAGGTGGAGCATCGCCGAGTCGACGAGCGCGGCCACACCGACGACCGCTGCCTGACCGGGGCTGGCCTGGCTGGTCTCCGGCGGCGATGGTGGCGAGGCGGTCAGAACGGGAACTCGTTGCGTTCGGGTGAGTCGTACCAGTCGTAGCCGGGTGGGGCGGCGCCTCGTGTGTTCTTGTTTTCGGGCGGAGCGGTGCCATCGGGCTCACCGGGCTCGCCGGGCTCACCGGTGCTGTCGTTGCCGGGGGAGCCCCGTTGCAGCATGTCTCCGCCGAGGATGTTGGTGGGTCTGACGGTGACGGTTTTGCCGGTGGCGGTGGTCCAGTGCATGGTGCCGTCGGGGAGTTTGGTGAGTGCGATCTTGGTGTGGTGTTTGAGGTTGTGGTGTTCGGTGCAGAGCGGGCTGAGGTTGGCGAGGCAGGTGGTTCCCTTGCCGTCGCCGTCGCCGTCGCTGCCGGTGTCGTTGAAGGGTTGGGTGTGGTCGAGTTGGCAGTGGACGGCTCTCTTGTTGCAGCCGGGGGCGGTGCAGGTCTCGTGTTGGAGTCGGACGATCTGTGTGAGGTCTGCGGGGACGGCGTATTTGCTGCGGTCGAAGTCGAGGATCGCGGAGGTGATCGGGTCGGTGAGGATGCGGGCGAAACTCGGTGCCTTCACTGCGAGGTCGCGGGCGGTGTCGGGGCTGATGGGACCGTAGCCGTCGAGATGGGCGGGGGTCTCCGCCTGTCCGAGGAGGGTGAGCACGGGAACGGTGACGAGGACTTTGGGGCGGATGCCGTGCGGGACGGGGTCGCCGCGGTCGCAGAGGTCGCCGTCGAGGAGCAGGTCGGTGGCCGCGTCGGCCCGGCGCTGGGCGAGGGTGCGCTTGCCCGCGGTATCCGCAGAGCCGTCGCCCTCGCCGTCGGTGTCGCTGGTGTTGGCCATGGCGATGCGGGTGATGCGGTCGAAGGCGGCGATGGCGTTCTCGGCGGTCATGAGGGTGGAGAGGATGGCCATGCCGTCGTGTTGCGGGTCGATCCAGCAGTTGCGGTCCTCGACCGCGACACGGTGCCGGCGTTCGATGCTGTCGGGGTCGAGGGCCTCCCGTTTCTTGCGGGCGTCCTGTTTGAACTTCGCCACCGTCAGCTCTTTCGCCCGCGGTAACACCACCTTCTCGAACTCGGTGGTGACGATGTCGGAGAGTCCGGCGGTCTGGTCGATGATGATCTGCGCGTGCCGGTAGCTGATCTCACCCGCACCGAGCGCTTTGTGGGTGTCGGGGAGTGACTGGACGAGACGTTGGGATTCGCCGATCAGGGTCTCGGCGGTGCGTTCCGGGATGCGGAGGCGGGCGGCGAGATCGAACGCGAGCTCGCGGCGGGCACGGACGGCCGCGTTCCACCCGTGCGGCTCCGACCCGAGAGATCCGGGAGCGCCCGAGGACGCGGTCTCGACGGCGAGGGCTTCGCTGGTGCGGCGGGCGGCATCGATCAGCTCCGCACGCGCCGCCGCGGTGGCGCCCTGGATGCGGTCGACTGACTCCACGGTGTCGAGGACCCCGCCGAGCGACCCGCGCAGCATGACCACACGCGGCGCCTCCGCACCGGGCACGCCACCCGCGGAATCACCCGCAGAGCCACCCGGCGGGAGCTCGATCAGATCTGTCATGCCCGCATACAAACTCCGGCCACCGACATTGCCCCGCACCCGGCAAAATCCGGTGGACAACGGACTTATCCCCAAGCGGGATAGGGAGAAGAGAACCGCGAACGCCAGCTACCCCAGCCGTGCCGCCCCAGGCGCATCCGCCCCCCATGAGAACCAACCCGCGAGAGCGAGGCCAACCTCCCGAGAACTACACCAACGTGCGCTGCATAATCGCCGCAGTCAACGCCGCGACCGGCTCGACCGGCGCGAGCGGGTTCGACAGCAGCGTGAACCGCACCTGCCCGAGGTCGGGCAGCTCGAACCGCCGGCTCACCTTCACCAGGTCGTCGGGGATGAGCGTGTGCGGATACACCGCGACTCCGAGTCCAGCCCGTACCGCGGTCAGCACCCCGTTCACCTCGCGGGTGTTACAGCCGATGCGCCATGTGCGCCCGTCGGCCTCCAGCGCCTCGATCGCGAGCCGGCGGCTGATGCTCGGCGACTGGTACATCACGAGCGGCACGGGCTCGCCCGGTTCGAGCAGCGTCTTCTCTTGCGCCATCCAGACCATCTCGTCGGTGCGCACAACGGTGCCGACGTCGGTCGACGCCGGGTCGGTCGCCTCAGGAAACTGCTTGATGAAGATGAGATCGAGCTGCCCGGCCTTGAGTCGACGGTGCAGCACTCCGCTCTGATTGACGACGAGTTCGAGCGAGATCTGCGGATAGGACTGCCTGAAATGCCTGAGGATGCGCGGAAGCTGCGTCGTGGCTAGGTCGTCGGCAGCGCCGAACCGGATGCGACCCCTCGTCGCCGATCCACTGAAATAGCTCGAGGCCGACGCGTGGGCGGCCAGGATCGTGCGCGCGAATCCCGCCATGGCGTCGCCGTTGTCGGTGAGCCGCACCTCGCGGGTGTCGCGTGCGACGAGCTGCCGACCCGAAGCTGCCTCGAGCTTGCGGATCTGCTGGCTCACCGTCGGCTGGCTCACCCCCAGCTGCGCGGCGGCCCCGGTGAAGCTGCGCGTTTCGGCGACGGCGAGGAAGGTCTGCAGCAGCACGGGATCGAACATCGTCGCCTCTCATTCGAAAACGTAATGCCAGTTATACCCTCGATTCACTATCGCGATCAATGGTCGGGTGGATACGGTCAAAGGAGCCATACAGAACCGAACTAGGACATACGTGACGACCGCGACCGGCTTTCCCCCGACCGAACCACTGACCCAACTCACCGCCCCTCCACCGTGGAAGCAGACCTTCTCGTCGCTCTCGGTGCGCAACTACCGCATCTTCGCCCTCTCTAACCTCATCGCGATGACCGCGCTGTGGATGCAGCGCATCGCGCAGGACTGGCTCGTGCTCGAGCTCTCGGGCAGCGTGACCGCCGTCGGTATCACGGTCGCCCTGCAGTTCGCGCCGATGCTCTTCTTCGGCCTGCTCGGCGGCGTAATCGTCGACCGCTATCCGAAGCGCACCCTGCTGATGATCTGCCAGTCGGTCGCCGTGCTCACGAGCGCCTCGCTGGCCGCCCTCGTGCTCACCGAGACCGTCGAGGTCTGGCACATCTACCTCGCCGCCCTGCTGCTCGGCTTCGTCACCGTGGTCGACAACCCGGCCCGTCAGTCGTTCACCGGCGAGATGGTCGGCCCCTTCCACCTGCGCAACGCCATCAGCATGAACTCGTCGACCTTCCAGGTCGGCGCGCTCGTCGGTCCGGCGCTGAGCGGAGCTCTGCTGGTCGCGGTCGGTGCCGGCTGGTCGTTCGGGATCAATGCGCTGGCGTGCGTGTTCGTGGTCGTCAGCCTCGCGCGGTTGCGCAGCAGCGAATTGTTCCGTACCCCCTCGATGCCGCGGGCACGCGGGCAGCTGAGGGAGGGCATCCGCTATGTCGCCTCGAAACCGACGATCCTCTACACGATCATCATCATGGGGTTCCTGGCCGTGTTCGGGCAGAACCTGCCGGTGATCCTGTCGGCGTACGCGAAAGACGAGTTCGGCGTCGGCGCGGCGGGCTACGGCCTGTTCAACACCCTCGTCGCCGTGGGCGCCCTCGTCGGAGCGGTCGCGTCGACCCGTCGCCGCGGATTCGGGCTGCGCGCCATCGTCATCGCGGCCCTCTGTTACGCGCTGGTGCAGACCGTGAGCGGGCTGATGCCGACCGAGGAGACCTTCGCGATCGCCCTCGCCGGCGTCGGATTGACCTGGCTGCTGTTCATCACCGCGGCCAACTCGCTCGTGCAGCTCTCGTCGAACGCGGGAGTGCGCGGTCGGGTGATGGCGCTCTACGTGCTCGTTCTGCTCGGCGGCCAGTCGATCGGCGGGCCGCTGATGGGCGTCGTTGTCGAACACCTCGGCGCGCCCACCGGCATGCTCATCGCCGGGGGAGTGCCGCTCGTGGCGGTGAGCGTGATCGCGGTGGTGCTCGCCCGCCGCGGACTGCTGGAAAAGCCGCGACTGGGCTAGCGGGCAATATCCCTCGAAGGGATGACGGCGACGCTCCTATCGACCGACGCGCGGTGGTCTGAGGTTTTCTAACGTCGATAGTGCGATCGCCGGGCTCTGCCCGCGGTCGACGATCTTCGACCTCAGGAGCACCATGATCAGCCTCACCCTTCGCGAAATCGCCACCACGCTCGGTGGCCGGCTCGCGGCGACAACCGCGGGCGACGACACAGCGGTCGGCGGATCGGTGCAGACCGACTCCCGGCTCGTCACCGCCGGCTCGATCTTCTTCGCGATGCCCGGCGAAGAGGCCGACGGCCACGACTTCATCCCGCAGGCCATCGCCAACGGCGCCGCGCTCATCATCGCCGAGCGCGCCGTCGACGTGAGCGTGCCGACCATCGTCGTCGACAACGGTGTCGCCGCCCTCGCCGATCTTGCCCGCGAGATCGTCGCGCGCGTGCGTGCCGGCGGCGACCTCAGAGTGGTCGCCGTGACCGGGTCGAACGGCAAGACCACGACCAAGAACATGCTGCGCGCCATCCTCGGCGCCCAGGGCCCGACGGTCGGGCCCGACGGATCGTTCAACAACCACGTCGGCGCGCCCATCTCGATGTTGCGCATCGACGAATCGACGCGATACCTCGTGGTCGAGATGGGGGCCAGCCACACCGGCGAGATCGCGCACCTGGTATCGATCGCGCGCCCCGACGTGGGCATCGTGCTCGCCGTCGGGCGGGCGCACGTCGGCGAGTTCGGCGGCATCGACGTCATCGCCCGCGCGAAGGCAGAGATGGTGGTGGAGCTGCCAGCGGATGCCACGGCCATCCTCAACTCCGACGATCGCCGCGTCGCCGCGATGGCGGGCCAGACCGCCGCCGACGTGAGCTGGTTCGGCCGCGACGAGGGAAGCGGGCTGCGCGCCTGGAACGTCGTCTCGAGTCTCGCCGGCACCTCGTTCGACCTCGTGATCGACGACCGGATCATCGCGGTGCAGCTGCGGATCGTCGGCGAACACCACGCGATGAACGCCCTCGCCGCGCTCTCCGCCGCCCGTGTTCTCGGCGTGGACGCCGACGAGGCCGTCGCCGCGCTCGAAGCCATGCCGCGGGCCGAACGCTGGCGGATGGAACTGCTCACGTCGCCGGCCGGCGCGGTCATCATCAACGACGCCTACAACGCGAGCCCCGAATCGGCCTCAGCTGCGCTGCACGCTCTCGCCGCGGTGCGTCCGCACGGTTCGCGCTCGGTCGCGGTGCTCGGCGAGATGACCGAGCTCGGCGCGACCGCAGAGGAAGAACACTCAGCGATCGGCAGCCTCGCCGCCCGCCTCGGCATCGACCGGCTCGTCGTCGTCGGGCCCAGGGCCATGGCCATCCACAGCGCGGTCACGGCGAGCGACGGCTGGATCGGCGACGCCGACTTCGTGCAGAACGCCGACGACGCCTACCTGCTGCTCGACGGCGACCTCGGCCCAGACGACGTCGTTCTCGTCAAGTCGTCGAAGTCGGCGAACCTGCGTTTCCTGGGGGATCGGCTCGCCGGGATCACCCAGTGACGGTGCAGACCGCGGCCCGCCCGCTCGCCCGCCGTTCGGTCGACCACGCCGCCATCGCGCACAACGTGCGCGTTCTGCTCGCCGCGAGCGGGCGCCCGGTGATGGCCGTGGTCAAGGCCGACGCCTTCGGGCACGGCGCCAGGGAGGTGGCGGCGACGGCTCTCGCCGCGGGCGCTTCCTGGCTCGGGGTGGCGACCGTCACCGAGGCCGTCGACCTGCGCCGAGCCGGTTTCGACGCCCCGATCTTCGCCTGGCTGATCGATCCCTGGTGCTACCTCGACCTCGCCGTGACCCAGAACATCTCGCTTTCCTGCGCCAACCTCGAGACTCTCGACGCGGTCGTGGCGGCTGCCCGGCGCAACGGAGTCGTCGCCCGGGTGCATCTCGAGCTCGACACCGGCATGGCCCGCGGCGGCGCCACCCCTGCCTCGTGGCGCGACCTGTGCCTCGCCGCCCGCGCCGCCGAGGCGACCGGAGTCGTCGCCGTCGAGGGCCTCTGGTCGCACCTCGCTCTTGCCAGCGCGCCCGATCCGCGAAGCGTGGCGCATCCGCTGGCCGTCTTCCGCGCCGCCGTCAGGGTGGCCCGCGCCGCCGGTTTGCACCCCCGCCACGTGCACATCGCGAACTCGGCGGCGGCGCTCGCGCACCCCGACACCGCCATGACGATGGTGCGCGCCGGCGCCGCGATCTACGGCATCGAGACCGTGGAGGGGCTGACTCACGGTCTACGCCCGGCGCTGCGCGTCACGTCACGCGTCACGCAACTGCGCGACGTCGCGCCCGGAACCGGCGTCGGCTACCACCACGCCTACCGCACCGCGACACGGTCACGCCTCGCCCTCGTGCCGATCGGCTACGGCGACGGGGTGCCCCGCGCGCTGAGCAACGGCGGGCGCGTCGTCATCGGCGGCACCTCGTTCCCCGTGCGCGGGGTCGTCTCGATGGACCAGCTGATGGTCGAGGTCGATGCGGGCGTGGGGCTCGGCGACGAGGTCGTGCTGATCGGCCCCGGCGCCGGCGAGCCGACTGCTCTCGAGTGGGCCGCGCTGGCGGGCACGATCCCGCACGAGGTGCTCACCGGTTTCGGTGCGCGCGTCGCGCTCGATCACGTCAGGGTGTAGCTCCGCTGGGCCCGCCGGACGCGCCACGCCGCTACCGGACGCTCGATCGCCCACCAGCTGAGCGCGGCCGCCGCCACCGTTAGCGGCACCGCAGCGAGTCGCCCGAGCCAGGCCGCGTCCGTAGGTTCGAGTGCCGCCTCCAGCCAGAGTGTGAGCGGGTAGTTCCAGAGGTAGGCGCCGTACGAGACGGTGCCGAGCAGCACGAGCGGCCGCAGCCAGCCGGCCACGACCGGCCACCGAGACCACCGCAGCATCAGGCAGGCGGCGAGCAGGGCGACGACCGGCCCGACCACGAGGTAGGTCCAGACGTGACCGCGCACCGGCGCGACGCTCAGTGCGACGAGAGCCACGAGGGCGACGGGCGTCACCCAGGAGGGGATACGGATGCTGCGACGCCAGTACCTCGACGCGGCACCGATGACGAAGCACACCACCCACGACGTCGGCAGTGCGTAGGCGAGATCGGGTTCGGGACCGAGCCAGACCAGGGTGGCGACGCACACGCCGAGGCCGGCGACCGCGGCCGCCACGATCGCCCACGCCGCCCGGCCGCGACGCAGCGCGAACACCAGCAGCGCCGGCCAGAGCAGATAGAACTGCTCCTCGGTGGCGAGCGTCCAGAGGTGGAAGATCGCGTCGCTGCCGCCGGCGAACGGCAGGTTCGCCGTCCAGGTGAGGGCTACCGCGACGCTGCGGGCGAGGATCTCCCTGTCGCCCAGCGGGTTGAAGAGCAGGGTCACCGCCACGAGGCCGACGACGAGAAACAGCAGCGCGGGCACGAGCCGCAGGGCGCGGCGGGCGTAGAACCGCCTGAACCGGAGGCCTCCGGTGCGTTCGACCTCGTCGATGAGCAGGCCGGTGATGAGGTGCCCGCTGAGCGAGAAGAACATCACGACACCGACCACGCCGGCGCCGGCGAACTGGTCGGGCAATGCGTGCCGCAGCATAACGAGGGCCACGGCGAACCCGCGCAGCAGGTCGATGCCCTGGATGCGCGCGCGGGTCACCGGGTGGTGCCGAGGGCGTCGACGATGAGCATCTCCACTAGCTCGGCGTACGGGATCCCGATCGCGGCGAACATCCGCGGCACCTGCGACAGATCGGTCATGCCCGGCATTGTGTTGACCTCGTTCAGCACAATGCCGTCAGGGGTAACGAAGAAGTCGACCCGCGCCACACCGGCGCAGCCGAGCGCGTTGTAGAGGGCGACGGCGGCGCGCTCCAGCTGCGCGCGCACCGCCGCCGGCAGCTGTGCCGGAACCCTGAAGTCGGCGCTTCCGTCGTACTTCGTCTCGAGGTCGAACAGCCCGCCGTCGACGACGATCTCGAGCGGCGCGCCCACGAGGCGGCTGCCGTCGGGCCGCCCGAGCACGGCCACGTCGACCTCCCGGCCGACGAGCAGCTCTTCGACGAGCACCCGGCCGTCGAACCGGAAGGCCGCCTCGATCGCCGAAGTGAGAAGGGAGGGATCGTGCACAAGGCTGACGCCGAAGCTCGATCCGGATGCGACGGGCTTGACGACGACGGGCGTCGTCATCGTCGTCGGCGTGTGCCCGCGGTCGAGCAGGGCGCCGCGGGCGGTCGTGACCCCGACGGCGTCGGCGACCAGCTTCGTCGTCCACTTGTCCATCGCGATCGCGCCCGCGCGAACGCCCGAGCCCACGTAGGCCACGCCGGCGAGCTCGAGCAGACCGGCAACGGTGCCGTCTTCGCCGCGGGGGCCGTGCAGCACGGGGAAGGCCAGCGCGCACGACTGCAGCACGTCGACCGCCTCGGCGAAGCTGCGGGATTCGCCGCCCTCGCTCCAGCCGCCGTCGCGGTCGATCGTCAGGGAGACGAGCTCGAACCGCGCCGGGTCGATCGCCCGGGCTACGGCTGCCGCCGACGCCAGCGAGACGTCGTGCTCCGAGTTGGCGCCGCCTCCGATGACGGCGATGCGGGGGCGAGCGGTCAGGGAGGGCGCGGGTGTTTCCATTGCATCCACGCTATTCAGCCGCGATCGGCCGCGCGTCCTCCTCCCGGCTGAGCCCGGTAGTCCAAAGGATGAGTTGCGTCAGGACGAGTTGCGCCGAGCCCCCGGGCTACTTGGCGGCGGGCGACTGGGCCTTTTCGTCGGGGTGTCCCGGCGTCCAGCCGTACCAGCCGCCGTCGGCCGCGATCACGGTCCAGTCGCCGCAGGCCCACACACGGTCGGCGGCGTAGCCGTTCGGGGTCCAGTCGCGGTCGTACACCGGACCGGACAGGCGGTCGACCTCGCTGCACAGGCCGGGGTCGAGTTCGCTCTCCGAGGCCGCCAACAGCACGGCATTAGCGGCGTTCGTCGCTTCGACGGTCGTGATGTCGGTGGCGTCCTCGGGCAGCCATGGCGCCGACTTGCCCCACGTCTCGGCGAGCACCGTCGTGGTCGCGAACGCGCTCTCACGCTCGTTCTTCGCGAAGTCGGCGAGCGCGCAGCCGCTCAGACCGGTCATGGCGGCGACCGCGACCGCGGCGAACGTAAGTGCCGGTGCTTTTCTCATCTGCTCAGTCTGTGTGCCCGCGGCCGTGCAGCGCATCCGTCGCAGGGCGTTTCCTGATGAGCTTCGCGGATGACGCGCTTCGCGGATTCTCTGCCGAGGAAGGGGTTGTGAGCCGCAGAGCGCTGCGTATTCTGGAGCGATGGGACGCAATCGCAAGACCATCGCCGCCGTACTCGTCGCTGCCGCGGCCATCCTCTACGGAATCTCGCCGATCGACGTGATCCCCGAACTGCTCACCGGTCCGCTCGGTCTCGCCGACGATCTCGCCGTCTTCGTCGGCGCGGGTCTCGCGGTCTGGAAGCTGCTCGGCGGCCGCGACCCGCGCCCCGGTGGAGCGACCCCGCCCCCTCCGGCCGTCTAATTGCGGCCAAGCCGTCACAGACGGCACCCCTGCGTGGTCATAGCTGATAGACCGACGGCTTTCGACGCCGGCGGCGCAACCAGCTAGGGGATCACCATGAAGATCGTCGTCGTCGGCGGTACCGGACTCATCGGCTCGCGTCTCGTCACCCTCATCGCGCAGCACGGCCACACCGTGGTCTCGGCCGCGCGTGCCACCGGGGTCAACTCGTTCACCGGCGAGGGACTCGCCCACGCGTTGGAGGGCGCGAACGTCATCGTCGACGTCTCGAACTCGTCGTACACCGACGAGGAAGGGGCACGCGAGTTCTTCGAGACATCCACCCTCAATCTCCTCACCTACGGGGCTGCCGCGGGTGTCGGCCATCACGTCGCGCTCTCGGTCGTCGGCACCGAGCGACTGGCCGAATCGGAGCGCGGCTACTTCCGGGCGAAGTTCGAGCAGGAACAGCTGATCAGGGCGTCGACCACCCCGTTCACGATCGTGCACGCCACCCAGTTCTTCGAATTCCTCGGCAGCGTCGCCGACGAGGCCACCGACGGCAGCCTGGTGCGCGTTCCGCACGCGCGGATCCAGCCGATGGCCGCCGACGACGTCGCCGCCGCGGTCGGCCGGGTCGCCGCGGGCGCGCCCGAGAACGGCACGGTCGAGTTCGCCGGGCCCGAGGTGTTCACCCTCGACGAGCTGGTCTCGCGGCGACTCCTCGCTCAGCACGACCGTCGCAGCGTCGTCGCCGACCCGCTCGCCCGTTATTTCGGAAACACCCTCGGGGAGGACGAGCTGCTGCCCGGCGCCGCAGCCGTCATCGCGCCGACCCGGTTCGACGACTGGTTGGCGCGCTAGGTTTCGTAGAACGGATCGCAGAGGATGGGTGGGCGCGTGACTGGCGAAGACATCGACGACAACATGCAGCGGACGACCGAGACGTTCACCTCGGTGCGGCCCCGGCTGTTCGGCATCGCCTACCGCATGCTCGGCAGCGTGTCCGAGGCCGAGGACATCGTGCAAGAGACCTGGGTGCGCTGGCAGGGCGCCGACCGCGATGCGGTAGAGAACGCGCCGGCCTTCCTCGCGACGATCACCACCCGCCTCTCGATGAACCTCGCCCAGTCGGCCCGTGCCCGACACGAGACCTACGTCGGGCCGTGGCTGCCCGACCCGATCGACACGAGCGCCAACCCCGAGCTCGGTGCCGAGCGCGGCGAAGCCCTCGAGTACGCGGTGCTCCTGCTTCTCGAGAAACTCACGCCGGCCGAGCGGGCCGCCTATGTCTTGCGGGAGGCGTTCGACTACCCCTATCCGCTGATCGCCGACATCGTGCAGTCGAGCGAGCCGGCGACGCGCAAGCTCGTGAGCCGCGCCCGCAAACACCTGACCGTCGAGCGCCGCCGGCCCGCGCCCGCGCCCGAACACCGTCGGCTGCTCGCTGCCTTCCTCACCGCCGCCCAGTCGGGCGACGTGGTGAGCCTGGAGAAGCTGTTCGCGGCCGACGTGGTCAGCTACTCCGACGGCGGAGGGGTGAAGCTCGCCGCACGCATTCCGATCATCGGTCGCGAACGAGTCGCCAAGTTCATTGCTGCCTTCTCGTCGCATTTCTGGACCGATGCCGACCTGCGCTGGGTCGAGGCCAACGGGCATCCGGCGGTCGAGCTGTCACGCGACGGCGTGGTCTATACCATCCTCACGATGACCACCTCCGAAGCGGGAATCGACCAGTTGCTCTGGTTGATGAACCCCGCGAAACTGCGCCCGATGGCGACCGTCTCGCTGTGACGGGGCACCACTGCTCGAGTAAGACGACGCCGTACCAGCACGGCGCGGTCGTGCACGCACTTCGGGCGGCGGCCGAGACGGGGGACGCCGCGGTGATCTCCGCGCTGCTCGATCCCGCCGTCGAGATGCTCACCGACGGCGGAGGGCTCGTCGCCGCCAACCCGCACGGTGTGCGTGGGGCGCAGGCCGTCGCCCGCCGCATCTGCGACGTTCTCGACCGGCAGCCCGCCGAGATCAGCGTGCGCGAGATCAACGGCCAGGCCGGGCTTGTGCTGCGCCGCGGGGGATCCGTATCCGCGGTGGTCTGCGTGAACGTGCGACACAGACGCGTGACCGACCTCTGGGTCGTGCTGAACCCCGAGAAGCTGAGGCACTGGAACGCCCCGCACGACTGATTTCGCTCACGCGGTCACAGATCGCGTGAGCGCGCTGTCTTAGCTGATGAACCCGGCACACCGGCACGGGCCCAGAAGAGAACAGGCGAATCATGAAAATCGTAGTCATTGGCGGTACCGGTCTCATCGGCTCCAAAGTCATCACGAAGCTCACTGAACACGGTCACGAGGCGGTCTCCGCCTCGCCGAACTCGGGCGTGAACACCCTCACCGGCGAGGGCCTCGCCGAGGTCTTGGTCGGCGCAGACGTCGTCATCGACGTCTCCAACTCGCCGTCGTTCGAGGAGAACGCCGTGCTCGACTTCTTCACCACCTCGACCACCAACCTGCTCGCGGCCGAGAAGACCGCGGGCGTGGCCCACCACGTCGCACTCTCCGTCGTCGGCACCGACCGGCTGCCCGACAGCGGCTACTTCCGAGCGAAGGTGGCGCAGGAGGACCTCATCAAGCAGTCGGGCGTGCCTTACTCGATCGTGCACGCCACCCAGTTCTTCGAGTTCGTCAAGAGCATCGCCGATGCCGCGACCGACGGCACCACCGTGCGCCTCTCGCACGCCCTGATCCAGCCGATCGCCGCTAACGACGTCGCGACCGCCGTCGCCCGCACCGCGGTCGGCGCGCCCCTCGACGGCACCATCGAGGTTGCCGGACCGACGCAGCTCGGCCTCGACGAACTGGTGCGTACCGGTCTCTCGCTGCGCGGCGACCCGCGCGAGGTCGTCGTCGACGCGAACTCGCCGTACTTCGGCGCTATCCTCGCCGAGCGCACCCTGGTCCCCGACGCAGACGCGACGATCTTCGACACCACCTTCGAAGAGTGGCTCGCCGCGCAGGTCGCGGCGTAGCGATCGCGGGCGGCCCGCCGAGATCGACGGATGACCCCTTAGGTTGCGGCCACCTCGCGCGGTACATTGGTGCCGCAGACACCGCGCGAGGTGACCCTCGGCCCGACCCGGTGCTGCAACCGGTAACGTATTCGGGGTGAGGCAGCTATGACATCGGGTTCCTTTCCAGCGGCGATGGAGGCACTCAACAGCCAGTCCGACGACGCGACGGCGCTGTCGCATCCGTTCCTCGACGTCTTGCCCGTGACCGGCGCTGCGGTGTCTACGCTCGGCGATTTCCTCGGCAGCGAGACGCTCTCGGCGAGCGACGCACAGGCGGCCCGCATCGACGAGATCCAATTCGATCTCGGTGAGGGCCCGTGCTGGGACGCCATGACCACCGCGCGCCCGGTGTTGGCGCCCGATCTGCGGGCGCATCCGTCCACTTCCTGGCCCGCCTTCTCGCGCGCGATCCTCGACGACGACCTCGGAGCGATCTTCGCGTTCCCGCTCGTGATCGGCCCGCTGCGCATCGGCGCGGTCGACCTCTACTCGCGCCAACCCACCGAGCTGACCCCGACCCAGTCGCGCCAAGCCGCCGAGATGGCCGGGGCGGTCAGCCGGCGGGTTCTGCGACGCGCCATCATGCGCATGGGCGGCGACGGCAGCGGCGACGACCGGTCGAACAGCGCGTTCTCCCGCCGCGTCATCCACCAGGCGACCGGCATGGTGCTCAGCCAGCTCGACGTCGCCATCGACGACGCGCGCCTGGTGATCGAGGGGCACGCGTTCGCGTCGAACCGGTCGATGATGGAGGTCGCCACCGACATCGTCGACGGCACGCTGAACTTCTCCGTGCAGAGCGACGGGATCGAGGCCTCGCAGTGAGCGCACTCACCCGTGAAGGCCTGTTTTTGCAGACCTTCGCCAAGCTCGCCGACACGCTGGTCGTTGGCTACGACGTCGTCGACCTGCTGCAGATGCTCGTCGACTCCTGCCGGGATCTGCTCGGTGCGACCGCGGCCGGTATCCTGCTTGCAGACGACACGGGCGAACTCGAGGTCGTCGCGTCGACGAGCGAGTCCAGCCGGCTGGTCGAGATGATGCAGCTCGGCGCCGAGGCCGGGCCGTGCATCGACAGCTACTACACCGGCCAGGCGGTGATCGTCGAGAACATCGAGGCGAGCCCGCCCGAGTGGCAGCGGTTCCGCGAGAGCGCGCTCGAGCAGGGTTTCGCATCCGTTTACGCGCTGCCGCTGCGGCTGCGCGAGACGACGATCGGAACACTGAACCTGTTCCAGGGTGCTCCCGGTCAGATGAGCGCCGAAGACCTCACCGCCGCGCAGGCGTTCGCCGACGTCGCGACCATCGGCATCCTGCATGAGCGTTCGCTGCGCGAGAGCGACGTTATCCAGTCGCAACTGCAGAACGCGTTGAACAGCCGCATCGTGATCGAGCAGGCCAAGGGGGTGATCGCCCAGTCGCACGCGGTGTCGATGGACGAGGCGTTCACCCGCATCCGCGCCTTCGCCCGGTCGAACCAGCGCGGCATCGCCGAGGTGTCCGCCGACATCGTCGGGCGACGGCTCGCGATCTGAGCCGCCGACCCGCGACGGTGGGTGCTAGCCCATGTGCACCGAGGCGGCCTGGCCGTGCTGGGGCAGCAGGTCTTCCTTCTTGCCGCGGATGAGGAACACCGCGACCAGCGAGGCGGCGACCATAACGATCGCGGCGGCGACGAAGACCGCGGAGTAGCCGTCGGTGAACGCCACGAACTGCTCGCTTCCGGATGCCGCCGAGTCACCCATGGTCTGGGCGTAGATCGCCGTGAACACCGAGATGCCGATCGATCCGCCGATCTGCATTGACGCGTTGACCGCGGCCGAGGCGGCACCCGCGTCGTGCGGCGCGACGCCGGTGAGGGCCAGGTTCTGCAGCGGCACGAAGATCGCGGCGAGTCCAAGGCCGAGCAGCACGAGCGCGGGCAGCACCTGCGTGAAGTAGTTGCCGTCGGCGGTGATGAAGCTCAGGTAGAACAGTCCGGCGGCCGCGAAGAGCGGGCCGACGATCATCAGCGGGCGTGGGCCGATGGCGGGCAGCGCGTTGGTGAGCACCGGAACCGCGATAAGGATGACGACGGTCATCGCAACGTTTGCGACGCCGGCGACGAGGGGCTCCATGCCCAACACGATCTGGAAGTAGAAGGTGAGGTAGAGCGTCGCGCCGATGAGCACGCTGCCGACGATGGCCTGCATGATGAAGGCTCCGCCGCGCACGCGGTTCAGGATGACGCGCAGGGGCAGCAGCGGCTGCGAGACGCGCGACTCGATGAGAACGAACAGCGCGAGCAGTCCGACACCGAGCGCGAGGAAGCCGATCGTGTTGATCGAGCCCCATCCCTCTTCGGCGAGGCTGAAGCCGTAGACGAGCGAGCCGAGACCGAGGGCCACGGTGATGGTTCCCCAGATGTCGTAGCGGTTGTCGCCCTCTGCTTTGCTCTCCTTCACGAACAGGATTCCGCCGATGACGCCGACGATTACGAAGATCACGTTGACCAGCAGGCACCAGCGCCAGCTGGTGAACTCGGTGAGCGCGCCGCCGAGCAGCAGGCCGACGGCCGCACCGCTACCGCCGATGATGCCGAACACGGCGAAGGCGGTGTTGCGGTCGCGACCCGACGTGAAGGTGACGGTGAGCAGCGAGAGTGCGGCCGGCGCGAGCAGGGCGGCGAAGACACCCTGCAGCCCGCGGGCAACGATCAGCTCGGTACCGTTCTGAGCGAATCCGCCGAACGCCGAGGCGAGGCCGAAGCCGATCATGCCGACCATAAAGGCGCGCTTGCGGCCCCAGTAGTCGGCGATGCGGCCACCGAGCAGCAGCAGCGCACCGAACGCGAGCACGTAGGCGGTGACGACCCACTGGCGCTCGACGTCGGTGAGTCCGAGCTCCTCCTGCGCCTGCGGTAGGGCGATCGTCACGATGGTGGCGTCGAGCACGACGACCAGCTGGGTCAGTGCGAGAACGGCGAGCGTCCACCATCGACGGGAATTGGGCGGTGAAATAGACAAGAAAAAAGCCCCCAGGCTTCTAGAAAACGAAGTGCTGGAGGTTTCAAGCCTCGGACCGTCAGTGCACGTATGCCTGCGGCCTTCCCCGAACCACGTGGTCGGTCAGAAGTCCATTCTAACGCATGGTCATCAGACTTCACGCAGAAGTGCAACCACAGCGTCGGCCGAACGCTGCGCCGCGTCATCCACGTGGGTCAGAAAATCGCTGTGCGCGACCGGTCCGCACAGGTCGCTGACGGCCCGCACCGAGACGAACTCCCGGCCGTGCACGTACGACGTCTGTGCGATCGCGACCGATTCCATGTCGGTGGCGAGGGTTCCCGGCAACGCCGCGCGGATCGAGAGGGCGCGTTCGGGCGTCACGAACGAGTAGCTGGACGCGATGAGCCCGAAGTGCACGGTGGATGGCGAGACGTCGTCGACGTGGCCGCTTCTCGCAAACGCCTCGATCGCTTCGCTACTCGCGCTGTACGAGGCCGGCATGCGCGGCACCTGGCCCAGGACGTAGCCGAACGCCCGCGCGTCGGCGTCGATGTTGATGTAGTCGGTGCCGACGACGACGTCGCCGACGCGAACCCACTCGCCGACTCCGCCCGCGGTGCCGGCGCTGATCACGATCGGGCCGACACCGCCGTCGGCGCGGTCGGTGGCGAGGATGGCCGAGGTCGAGGCGCCCGCGGCGTTGACCAGTCCGATGCCGGTGCGCACCAGCAGCACCGTGCGGCCCTCGATCTCGACGTAGCGGTGCACGGCGAGGCCGACGGTGACGGGATCGCCGACGGTCGTGGCGGCCTCGAGAAAGGGGGCCTCTTCGTCGGGCATCGCGACGAGCACGACGGCGGAGGCTGAGGGGGGAGCGATGTTCATGAGTGACTCAATCATCGCTCACGCTTCTGTAAGAAGCGCGCGGCTGTCACAGACGCGCGGCTGTCAGGCGGGCACCGCCAGCACCGCGACCGACGCGGCGACCGTGCCGACCAGGTAGAGCACCATGCCGCCGCGGATGCAGAGCTTCTTCTGCCGCAGCGCCGTCTCGGCGTCCCAGGCGAGCACGGGGCAGCCCGCCCAGCCGAGCCCGGCCGTGCCGATGAGGGCAATCGCCGCGCCGAACCACCAGACGAGGTCGGCGGGAATCGGCAGGTCGGAGGGGCGCCAGCCCTGGGCGAGAAGTCCGGAGAGCGGGATGCCGGCCGCGATGACGGCGGCGGCGAACCAGATGGTGCCCGAGAACAGGGTGCGTCTCAGCTCTGCCGAGGGGCTCTCGTCGTCGACGGCTCCGACGATCGCGTCGGGGATCGAGGGGTATGCCTGTGCGGTGGTGATCGGTTTCGACGGGAGCTTCTGAGACATGGTCCGGTTCTACGCTCCCGCCGATCGGAGCGTCAAGACCCTTGCCCTAGCGCGGCTCGTGGAACTCGCTGATCGTGAACTCGGCGCCCTGCGGGTCGCGGATGTCGGCGAGGTCGGCCCAGACCTCGTCGTCGGTGCCGAGCACGGTGCCGCCGAGGTCTTCGGCGACGGCGATGCTCTGGGCGCGGCTCGCCACGCTGAACTTGACCCGCCAGTGCGACTCCCGCCCGGACGGCGCCGCCTCCAGCGCGCCGATGACGTCGGCGAAGCCCTCTGGCGCCCCGGCTTGGCGCTCATAGATCTGCGGATCCGAGGTGCCGGCCAGGTAGTCGCCGTACCCGTCGACCGCGATCATCGACTCGACCGTGGGGCCGAAGTCGAGATATCGCCAACCGAAGACCTCCGTGTAGAACCGTTTCGCGGCATCCGGATCCGTCGACCGCAGGTCGCTGAAGTTCCACGAGCCGGGGCCGTTCACCGCCTGCGCGCCCGGATGCCCGTTCGCCTGCCAGAGCCGGAACACCGCGCCCTGCGGGTCGCTCACCGTCGCCGTGCGCCCGTCGCTGCCGGCGTCGCGCGGCGGGGCGACTATCTCGCCGCCCGCGCGGGCGATGTGGGCGGCCGTCGCGACGACGTCGTCGACCGCGACGAACGTGTTCCACCGAGCCGTGCCGTGGCCGCCGCCGATCGCTCCGGCGTCGTGACCGTCGAGCGCGGCCATCAGGTAGACGGGCGAGCCCGGCGGCATGATGTTGGTGAACGTCCAGCCGAACAGCCCGCCGTAGAAGCGGGCGGCCGCCTCGGGGTCGGGTTCGTCGGCGGCGACCCAGCAGGTCACGCCGTGCGGGTAGGTGCGTGTGGTCACATCGACTCCCTCCGTTGGACTTCACACGCAGACTAGACCCGGGCGCCCGTGGTCTGCGAGACTCTTGATCGTTCTTGTTGTCCACAGTTAGGCATATCGGTGAAGATCGTCAACGGTTTCGCGCAGTCCGCGCGCTGACTCGACCCGCCGGCTCTCGGCGCTCCGATGTCAGTGCTCCATCTGACAACCCCGGAGACGCATGTCTACCCCCAAGAACCCCGCTATTTCCCTGTTCGACGTCGGCCTCGACTGGCCTGACGGTTCCACCGCGCTGAACGGCGTCACCGCCACCTTCGGCACCGGCCGCACCGGTCTCGTCGGCGCCAACGGCTCCGGCAAGTCGACGCTGCTGCGGCTGATCGCCGGTCGGCTCGCCCCGACGCGCGGTCAGATCGTCACGACCGGCGACGTCGACTACCTGCCGCAGACCCTCACTCTCGCCGTCGACGCGACGGTCGCCGACCTGCTCGGCGTCTCGGCCAAGGTCGCGGCGTTGCGCGCGATTGAGGCCGGCGATGTCGCCGCCGAGCACTTCGATGTGCTCGGTGACGACTGGGACATCGAGACCAGGGTCGACGAGGCCCTGCGCGACATCGGTCTGGGTGCCGCCGACCTCGAACGGCCCGTCGGCGCGATCTCGGGCGGCGAGGCGGTGCTCGCGGCAATCGCCGGGGTGCGGCTGCGGCGCGCACCGATCACGCTGCTCGACGAGCCGACCAACAATCTCGACCGCGATGCCCGAGCGCGGCTCTACGCGGTCGTGCGTGCGTGGCCGTCGACCCTCGTGGTCGTCAGTCACGACACGGCATTGCTGGAACTGATGGATGACACGGCCGAACTGCACTCCGGAAGTCTCTCGGTCTTCGGCGGCCCGTATAGCGCCTGGCGCGAACGCCTCGACGTCGAACAGGCTGCCGCGGCGCAGGTCGCGCGCACCGCGAAGCAGGCGGTGAAACTCGAGAAGCGGCAGCGCGTCGAGACGCAGACGAAGCTCGCGCACCGGGCCCGCACCGCGCAGACCGCGCGCGAGAACAAGACCGCGGCGAAGATCATGATGAACCAGAAGGCGTCGGACGCCCAGGTGTCGGCCGGGAAGCTGCGCACCCTCGCCGACGACAGGCTGTCGACGGCGCAGGCCGCCCTCGACGCGGCCGATGCGCGCGTGCGCGACGACGCGCACATCCGCGTCGATCTCCCCGATCCCGACGTGCCGAACAGCCGCCGCATCGCCGAGCTGCGCGGAACCGAGGGCGCTTTCCTGCTGCAGGGGCCCGAGCGGGTCGCGATCGTCGGGCCGAACGGCGTCGGCAAGACCACACTGCTCGAGTCGCTCGTCTACGCGCGACCGACCGACCAGGGCCGGGCCGGGGGAGTGCTGCACACCGACCGCGTCGGCTACCTGCCGCAGCGCCTCGACGGCCTCGACGATGCCGCGACCGTGCTCGACACTGTGCTCGCCGCCGCTCCAGGGGTGCCTCGGGTCGAGGTGCGCAACCGGCTGGCCCGCTTCCTGCTGCGCGGCGCGACCGTCGAGCGGCCGGTCGGCACCCTCTCCGGCGGCGAGCGCTTCCGCGTCTCGCTGGCCCGGCTGCTGCTCGCCGACCCGCCGCCGCAACTTCTCGTGCTCGACGAGCCGACGAACAACCTCGACCTGCAGAGCGTCGACCAGCTCGTCGACGCGTTGCGAAGCTACCGCGGCGCGCTGCTCGTGGTGAGCCACGACGACGCGTTCCTGGCGCGGCTCGAACTTACGGCGACCCTCGCGCTCGACGCCGACGGTGGGCTCGTGTGAACCGACTAGCCGCGCAGCAACGTGCTGCTCGCCGCCGCCACCGCGTCGACCATTGCGGCGCGGTGGCGCGCCTTGCGTGTGACCTCGGCGTCGCCGGCCGGATTTCGGATGCTGCCTGCCGTAAAGCTCCACGACTGCGCGGCCGCAAGAGCGAACATCATGGCGTCCATGCCGGCCTCGGGCGTCGTCGCGTGGGCGTCAGCGAGTGCCCGCGCTTTGTCGAGGTGCGCGGCGAGCTCGCCGTCGGATGCGCCGGGGCGCTCGAGCGCCTTCCACTGGGTGAGTCGCACCAGGCCGGGATCGGCGTCGAGCTGGTCGAAGAGTGCTCCCGCGTACCCGGGAAGGTCGCGCGGGGTAAACGGTACGAGATCGGCCAACACCCGGAGCCGCGCGTCGAGAACCGCATCGAACAGCGCATCTTTCGAGCCGAAGTAGGCGTAGATCGCTTGCTTATTGGCCGCCGCCGCCGAGGCGATGCGGTCGACCCGCGCTCCGGCGAGTCCCCGCTCGACGAATTCGACGTAGGCGGCGTCGAGCAGCCGTGATCGGGTTGCGGCGGAGTCGTAGGCCATGTCACCCAGCCTAAACCAACCGGGTGGTTGACATGCGGCCCCGTGCCGCCTACGCTGACTAAACCATCCAGTTGGATTAGAGAGCGAGCAAGACAATGACCACCATCACCCCCTTCGGCGCGACCAGTACGGCGGCCGACGTCATCGCCGGAGTCGATCTCACCGGGAAGCGCGCGGTCGTCACCGGCGGTGCATCCGGAATCGGCTTCGAAACAGCGCTCGCCCTCGCGACGGCAGGCGCGAGTGTGACCCTCGCGGTGCGCGCGGTCGAAGCCGGCGAGCAAGCGGCCGGGCGAATCCGCGCGATCGCACGGGGCGACATTCACGTCGCGCGGCTCGACCTTGCCGACCGAGCGAGCATCGCCGAATTCGTCGAAGGGTGGCACGGAGCGCTCGACATCCTGGTGAACAACGCGGGCATCATGGCGTTGCCCGAGTTGAGCAGAACCGCGGAGGGGTGGGAGGCGCAGTTCGGCACCAACCACCTCGGCCATGCCGCCCTGCTTCTCGGGCTGCACGACGCGCTCGCCGCAGCGGGTTCCGCGCGCGTCGTGGTCGTGAGCTCGTCGGCGCACCTGATGGGTCCCGTCGATTTCGACGACATCCAGTTCGACGAGCGCCCTTACGAGGCGTGGAGCGCGTACGCCCAGTCGAAGACCGCGACCATGCTTTTCGCCCTAGCGGCTTCGGAGAAGTGGGCGGTCGACGGCATCACCGTCAACTCGTTGCACCCGGGAGGCATCATGACCAACCTGCAGCGTCACCTCGACGACGCGGCGCTGGCGTTCGTGGGTGCGAAGGACGCCGACGGCACCATCCTCGACGTACCGCCGGGTTGGAAGACCCCCCAGCAGGGCGCGGCTACCTCGGTGTTGCTCGCCGCATCGCCGCTCGTCGAGAGCGTCACCGGGCGGTACTTCGAAGACGCCAACGAGTCGCCCGTGACCGACCGGCCGACGGCGGGCGGAACGGGTGCCGCGTTCTGGGCCGCCGACCGGGATGCTGCCGAACGACTATGGAACGTCACGATCGCGTTGCTCGCCGCCTGAACCGCGACGGTTACAGTGGGCCCATGGCACTCCTCCATCAGGCGACGATCACCCCCACCAAGCTCGAACTGCTGCGCGACTGGCTGCCCGCGCAGCCCTGGTTTCTCGGCACACCGGGCGCCGAGCTGACCCCGGTCGCGGCCTACCGGTTCGACGATCCCGCCGGCGAGGTTGGCATCGAGACGATCCTGACCGCGGGGCCGGATGGCGCCGTCGTGCAGGTTCCGGTCACCTATCGCGGCGCAGCTCTCGAGGGGGCCGAGCAGTGGCTGATCGGAACGATGCAGCACTCGGTGCTCGGCTCGCGCTGGGTCTACGACGGCCTCGGCGACCCGGTGTACCTCGAGGCCGTCGCGACCGCCGTGCGCAGCAGGGGTCGCCAGGCCGAGCTGCTCGTCGAGATCGAGGGTGAGATGGTGACGCGTGAACCAACCGCCCGTGTGCTGGGCAGCGGCGGAGGCGCGGAGACCGCGAGCGTCACTGTGGTGCGCTACCCGGTCGCGGGTGAACTGCCCGAGGGCGGCGTGCTCATCGGGACCTGGGGCGAGCTGCCGGGGCCCGTGCTGCTCGTCACCCTCGACGCATAAATCCTTACGAAATCCTTACGGCTAAACGCCTGAGCCGGCTGCGACCCCGGCCTAGCCTTGGATCTCACGTACGGATTCGAGGGTGTCGGTGTCGCAAGAAGCAGGCCAGAAGGCGGCACGGCTTCCGCGAACGCGCGCGTGGCTGCTGAGCGGCATGCCGCAGCGCGCCGCCTCACACCCCGGCCCGCACGCCGAGAGCGTCGAGAAGACCCACTCCTGGTGGCGCGTGATGTGCCTCACCGGCGTCGACTACTTCTCGACGCTCGGCTACCAGCCGGCGATCGCCGCCGTCGCCGCCGGGCTGCTTTCGCCGCTCGCCACGATCGTGCTCGTCGCCCTCACCCTGTTCGGCGCGCTGCCGGTCTACCGGCGCGTGGCGCGCGAGAGCTTCCGCGGCGAGGGATCGATCGCCATGCTCGAGAGGCTGCTGCCGTGGTGGGGCGGCAAACTGTTCGTGCTCGTGCTGCTCGGATTCGCCGCCACCGACTTCATGATCACCATCACCCTGTCGGCCGCGGATGCCACGGCTCACGCCGTCGAGAACCCTTTCGCCCCGGCGTGGTTCGAGGGCAACGAGGTGCTCATCACCCTCGTGTTCGTCGGGCTGCTCGCCGCCGTCTTCCTGCGCGGGTTCAAGGAGGCGATCAGCATCGCGGTCGTGCTCGTGGCCGTCTTCCTGCTGCTCAACGCCATCGTGATCGTCGTGTCGTTCTTCCACATCGGCAGCGACTTCACGGTCGTCGACGACTGGTGGTCGGCACTCACCGCTCAGCACAGCAACCCGCTGCTGATGGTGGGCATCGCGCTGCTCGTGTTCCCGAAACTGGCGCTCGGCCTCTCCGGCTTCGAAACGGGCGTCGCGGTCATGCCGCAGATCAAGGGCGGCGCGGGCGACACCGAGCAGAACCCGGCTGGGCGCATCCGCGGGGCCCAACGTCTGCTGACGACCGCCGCCCTCATCATGAGCGCCTTCCTCATCACGTCGAGCATCGTCACCACCTTCCTGATCCCGCAGGAGGAGTTCCAATCGGGCGGCGAGGCCAACGGCCGCGCGCTCGCCTACCTCGCCCACGCGTACCTCGGCGACGGATTCGGCACGCTCTACGACGTGAGCACGATCTGCATCCTCTGGTTCGCCGGGGCATCGGCGATGGCCGGCCTTCTCAACCTCGTGCCGCGCTACCTGCCGCGCTACGGCATGGCGCCGCAGTGGGCCCGCGCGGTGCGCCCCCTCGTCATCGTGTTCACGGTCGTCGCGTTCGCCATCACGATCGCGTTCCAGGCCGACGTCGACGCGCAGGGCGGCGCCTACGCGACCGGCGTGCTCGTGCTCATCACCTCGGCGTCGGTCGCGGTGACGCTCTCGGCGCTGCACAGGCAGCAGCGCAAGCGCACCGTCGGCTTCGGCATCATCGCGCTCGTGTTCATCTACACGACCGTCGTCAACGTGATCGAGCGGCCCGACGGCGTGCGCATCGCGGCACTGTTCATTTTGGGCATCCTCGTGGTGTCGCTGGTCTCCCGCGTGCAGCGGTCGTTCCAGCTGCGCGCGACCTCGGTCGAGCTCGACGCGATGGCGCAGCAGTTCGTGACCGCCGACGCCGACCAGTACGGCGCCATCCATGTCATCTCGCACGAGCCGAGCGCCGGCACCGCCGAGGAGTACCGCATGAAGCTGCACGACGAGCGTCGCGACAGCGGCATCCCCGCCCGTGCGCCGGTGCTCTTCCTCGAGGTGCACCCGGGCGACTCGTCGAACTTCGAAGAAGACCTCGTAGTGCGCGGCACGGTGCAGCACGGCTACCGGGTGCTGCAGGTGAACAGCGGCAACGTGCCGAACACGCTCGCCGCGGTGCTGCTCGCGATTCGCGACCAGACCGGCACGGCCCCGGGCATCTACTTCGAGTGGACGGAGGGCAACCCGATCTCGAACATGTTCCGCTTCCTCATCACCGGAACCGGTGAGGTCGCCCCCGTCACACGCGAGGTGCTGCGCCGCGCCGAGGCGCAGCGTGCACGCCGCCCCGACGTGCACGTCAGCTGAGTCAGCCCTCGACGACGAGCAGGATCAGGGATGCCGCGAAGCTGCCGGCGCCGATGCACGCGGTGATGGCGAAGAAGACGAGAACCGCGCGTTCCGCCTCGCTGCGCCGGGCGAACCTGACCGTCTCGGGGGAGCGGCGGCTGTAGTACACGGTGGCGCTCTCGAGGGTTCCGATCTCGCCGTGCTCGTGGTCGTCGAGTTCGCGCGAATAGAGCCGGCCGTCCTCGGCCATCCAACGCACCGTCGCACGGTCGTCGGACGGCAGCAGGATCGCGGTCGTCTCGAGCAGCGCACTGCTGGCGGCGCGCATCAGCAACCAGACGACGAGGCAGACGCCCGCGGAGACGAATCCGAGCAGGATCAGCGTCTCCAGTACCAGCCCGAGGATGTCTGCGCCATTCACTCCGTAATGCTATCGGCACCGTCTAGCTTTGGCGGTGTGGGCGTGTTTAGACTATGCCTCATGTCTATGATCCTGCCGATCTTGCTCCTCGCCCTCATCGTCGGTGCGCTCGTCGACATCATCACGAGGCCCGAGACGCACGTGAAGCACCTGCCGAAGGTCGGCTGGATTCTGCTCGTCGTCTTCCTGCCGCTGATCGGCAGCCTGGTCTGGTTTATGGCCGGCCACGACTACGGCCCGCAGCGCGAGTATGTCAGCTTCGGCGACCCGCGTCGCCGCGAACCGGCCCCGGCCGAGCGCGGATTCCGCACCACCGAGCAGGAGCTCGCCGACCTCGAGGCCGAGATCGAGTTTCACGAGAAGCAGGCGCGCATCGACCGGCTGCAGTCCGAACTCGGTGAGAAGCGCGAGCGCGCGGCCGAGTAGAGCGGCTAGGCCCAGCCGGCGAACGCCCGCAGCGCGGCGGCCGTCGCGGCGGCGGCGATCACCACGACGATGAACGGCGCACGCAGCAGCAGGGCGACGATCGCGGCGACGAGCCCCGCGGCGCGGGCGTCCAGCACGAGGCTCGACCCCGTCGTGAAGGTCTGCATCACCACGAGCGAGGCCAGCAGCGCCGCCGGCAAGAGGGTCGTGACGTGCGAGACCCGCGGCTTCTCGAGAAAGCTCGGCGGCACGGTGTAGCCCGCGAACTTGAGCGCAAAGGCGATGAGCGAGGCGCCGATGATGGCGATCCACACGGTCACAGGATCGTCCCGTCGGGCTGCTGCGGGTCGGCGGTGCGTGCCCGGGTGAGCAGCCCGAACACCGCGGCGACCGCCGCCGCCGCGATCACCGGGATGCCGACGGGCACCACCGGCACGAGAGCCGCGGCCACGACCGCCGCGGCGATCGCCACCGCCACCGGCTGCCGTGACTTCAGTCGCGGCCAGAGCAGGGCGATGAAGGCTCCGGACGCCGCGGCATCCAAGCCGTACTGTTTTGGGTCTCCGATCGCGTCGCCGACGAGGGCGCCGACCAGGGTCGTCAGGTTCCAGCCCAGGTAGATGGCGATTCCGGTGACCCAGAATCCCAAGCGGCGGTTCGGCACGGTGTCCTGCGCGATGGCGACCGCCGTCGACTCGTCGATCGTGAGCTGAGCGACCGGCACACGCCAGAGCCCGCGGGGTTGCATCGTCGGTGTGAGCTGCAGGCCGTAGAGGGTGTTGCGCACGCCGAGCAACGACGAGGCGGCAATCGCGGCCCCCACTCCGCCGCCACCGCCGAGCACCCCGATGAGGGCGAACTGCGAGCCGCCGCTGAACAGCAGCAGGGAGGTGACGCAGGTCTGCCAGATGGTCAGTCCGCTGGCGACGCCGAGCGCGCCGAAGCTGATGCCGTAGAGCCCGGTCGCGATGCCCACCGAGAGACCCTGACGGATCACCGCCCGGCGCGCAGGATCGACGGAGGCTGGGGGAGTCGGCATACAGAGAAACTACCGGGTCACGCGCCGCGCGTGCGGTAGCTCAGGTACACGACGCCGTTGCCGAACCGGTGCTCGTCGACCAGCTCGAGGTCGACCTTGATCCGGTCGGGCAGGTACCGGGTGCCGCCGCCCACCACCACCGGGTTCACGAAGACCACGAACTCGTCGACGAGCCCGGCCTCGATGGCGAAGGCGGCGAGGCCGGGGCCGCCGATGGAGAGGTCGCGTTCTTCGCTCTTTTTGAGGGCCCGGATGATTTCGGGGTCGAAGCCGTGCTCGAGGCGGGTCTTCGGCGTCGACACCTCCGCGAGGGAGTTCGAATAGACGATCTTCTCGGCCGCCCGCCAGATCTGCGCGTAGTCGGCGATCTCGGCCGGCTCGCCGTCGGTGGGCATCGTCTGCCAGACGCGCATCACCTCGTAGAGCCGTCGACCGTAGAGGTGTGTGCCGATCGGCCGCTCGAGGTCGTTGACGAAGCCGTGAACTTCCGCGTCGGGAACGCTCCAGTCGAAGTTGCCCGCCTCGTCGGCAATGTAGCCGTCGAGCGAGGTGATCCCGGTGTAGATGAGCCTGCCCATGTCGCGCCCTCCGTGTCTCCACCATTGTGGGGAGGGCGCGACATACGAGTCAACGGGTCAGGTACGCCTCGATGCGGTCGAACGCTCCCACCCACGCGTGCTGCGTGAAGAAGTCACGCATCTCGACGGTCGGGAACCCGCTCTGGGTCGCGGTCATCAGCGTTCCGCCGTCTTTGGCCTCGAACGTGATCACGATTTCGGTCGTCATCGTCTGGCCGTCGGGCGTGCTGCCGGTCGAGGTGGTCGCGAGCCGGTGCGGGCGGTCGATCTCGCGGAACACCTGCGTCTCGACGAAGAGCTCGTCGCGGCTCGGCCCCCACTTGGCGGTCTGCTCGCCGCCGACGCGCAGATCGACCTCGATCTCAACGATGCCCGGCTCGGTGTCGAGGATGCTGAACCATATCTTCTGCTTCTCGGCGTCGGTGTAGGCGTCGAAGACCTCTTCGGGCGTGGCCGGCAGCTGCCGGCTCATCGTGAGGGAGAGGGTCTCAGTGTCGTTCGTCATGGGTGTCGCCTTTCTCTGTTTCCGTGCGTGAGGGGTTGAGGAGGAAGTAGGCCTCGAGACCGTCGAACCGGCGCTCCCAGAGACCCTGGTAGAGGGTGATCCACTGCATGATGTCGTCCAGCCGCTCGGTACCCAGCCGGCATTCGCGCGACCGGCCCACTTTGGCGGTGGTGACGAGTCCGGCATCCTCGAGCACCTGTACGTGCTTTTTGAGGCCGGTGAGCGTCATCCCCGTCGGTTCGGCGAGCTCGCCGATCGTCGCCGGCCCGTCGCCCAGCCGGGCGAGGATCCCGCGCCTGGTCGAATCGGCGAGTGCGGCAAAGGTGCGATCGAGAGTCTCTTGTTGAACCATGTGGTTCAGCGTACATCACTGAACCGAAAGGTTCAACAACTATTTCGCGAGTCGGGCGAGAACGGCGGCCTCGTGCCGGTAGCCGAGCGCCTCGTAGCCGACGACCACCACGATCGGCGCCGCCATGACCACAAGAAGGCCGACGCCGATCGAGGCGCCAAGGGCGACGAGAATCGCGGATGCGGCGAGGGTGGCGAGTACCCCGCCGACCAGCACGAAGTGGAACGCGTCGACCGCCCGCACCAGAAACGAGTACAGGCAGAAGAACGCGACCATGTAGACGAGCACGGGTAGCGCGACCGAGTAGAGCGCGCCGAGTTCGCCGATCGCCGCGTGGTCCTCGATCACGTAGGCGGCGACGTGCAGACCGGCGCCGGTGGCGGCGATCGCGGTGTAGAGCACGATGTGCGAGTAGCTCCAGGCGTTCGCCAGCCCGCGCCGCACGCCGAGCACCTCGGCCGAGGGCACGATGAAGTAGGTCCACCACATGCCGAAGGTGAGGCCGACGCCGGCGACCACGATCAAGACGGCTTCCTGGCTCCAACCGTCGGCCTGCACGATGGCCGATACCGTCGCGACGGTGCCGAAGATGCTCTCGCCGAGCGCGATGATCACGAGCAGGCCGTAGCGCTCCGCGATGTGCCGGGGGTTCCACGGTGTGCCACCGCGGCGGCGCTCGCCGACGATCGGACCGAGAAAATCGAGCGAGATCGCGATGACCGCCACGGGCACCACGACCCAGGGCGATGCGGTGCGCACGAGATAGAGCACCACCCACGCCACCTGCGCCGCGAAGACCATGCCGGCGTAGGTGAGGTTGGTCTCCCGCCGCGCCGGATCCTGTACCGCCGCGCGGATCCACTGCCCGACGAGCGCGACCCGCATCACGACGTAGCCCGCCACCATCACGCCGTTCTCGAACGGGGCGCCCTCGTCGAGCGACACGAACAGCGCCGGGATGCCGAGCGTGAGCACCAGCACACCCACCATCTGCACGAGTGTCAGCACGCGGAAGAGCCAGTCGTCGGTGTCGTACGCCGAGGCGAACCAGCTGAAGTTAATCCACGCCCAGACCACGACGAGCATCGAGAAACCGAAGCCGCCGAGGGCGGGGCCGACGTGCCCCTCCGCGACATAGTGGGCGAGCTGGTCGGCGGCCTGGCCGAACGCCACCACGAAGGTGAGGTCGAACAGCAGCTCGAGCGGGGTGGCCGCGCGGTGCGACTGCAGCGGGTCGCGTCCGGTCATACGGCGAAGGCGATGGTGCAGGGCGGAGGCCGTGGGCATCGAGGTCATGCCCCATACAGTGGCATAGTGCAGCGAGCACGCACGAGTGGGGAAATGATGACCGCGCAATACGCAAGGCCCCGGTCGTCCTGAGGCAAGTCACGCGGGCGAAACGCCCTCTGGCGTAGGTTTGCCATGATGTCCGACACCGCCGCCTCAGCGCCCGCCCTGACCGACCGCGCCAAGTGGCAGGCGTTCGCCGTCGCGGTCAGCGTCGCCGCCCTCACCATCCTCGACCTGAGCAAGGTCAACGTGGGGCTTCCGTCGATCGAGAAGTCGCTCGGCGCCGGTGCCACCGAACTGCAGGTGATCGTCGCCGGCTACGCGCTCGCCTTCGGTCTCGCGCTCGTGCCCTCCGGCCGGCTCGGCGACATCTACTCGCGCAAGCTCATGTTCGTGATCGGCCTGAGCGGATTCACCGCTGCGAGCCTCGTCTGTGCCCTCGCTCCGAACATCGAGACGCTCGTGGTCGGGCGCATCCTGCAGGGCATCGCGGCGGGAGTGCAGATGCCGCAGGTGCTCGGACTGGTGCAGCAGCTGTTCCAGGGCGAGGCCCGCGGCCGCGCCTTCGGCGTCTTCGGCGCCACCATCGGCGTCTCCACCGCGTTCGCGCCGAGCCTCGGCGGGCTGCTCATTCTGCTCGGCGGCCCGACCGACGGCTGGCGCCTGCTGTTCTGGATGAACATCCCGCTCGGCCTCGCGGCGATCTTCTTCGCGCTCCGGCTGCTACCCAAGCGCTCGGGCCCGCGCACGAGGTCGAACCTCGACCTGTTCGGCGTTCTGCTGCTCGGCATCGCCACCTTCAGCCTGCTCTTCCCGTTTGTGCTCACGACGGGCGGCCCCGACGACAGCCCGCTGCGCTGGCTGTGGCTAGCGGCCGCGGCGGTCTTCGGCGGCCTGTTCGTCTGGTGGGAGCTCGCCTACCAGCGCCGCGGAAAATCGCCCGTCGTGCACTTCTCGCTGTTCCGCAAGTCGTCATACCGCAACGGGCTGCTGTTGGCGACGGCCTACTTCGGAGCGCTGCCGGCCGTGTTCCTGATCAGCACGCTCTACCTGCAGGAGGGACTCGGGCTGCAGCCGGTCTTCGCCGGGCTCGTCTCGATCCCGTTCGCCCTGACATCCGCCATCACCGCCTTCATCGGCGGACGTCTCGTGCAGAGATACGGCAGAAAGCTCGTCGTCTTCGGCCTGTGCTTCGTGATCGTCGGGTTCTCGCTCGACCTCGTGCTCGCGATCACGCTGCCCGCCGAGCTCGCGCCCTACGGAATGGGCGCCGGCCTGTTCGTCGCCGGAATCGGCGGCGGCTTCGTGATCTCGCCCAACCAGACGCTCACGCTCGCCGAGATCCCGGTGAGCGAGGGCGGGGTCGCCGGGTCGATGGCGCAGCTCGGGCAGCGCATCGGAACCTCGATCGGCGTGGCGGCCGCGACCTCGATGTTCTTCGCCACGATCCTGCGCGAGTCGGGCGGAGAGATCGCCCTCGCGGCCTACCGCGACGGCTTCCGCAACGCGCTGCTGATCTCGATCGCGCTCATCGTCGGAGCCCTGGCCCTCGGCGTCGTCGACCTCGTGGCCCGGCACAAGCGGGCGGCCGCGGTGGTCGATGTGGCCGCGGCTTCATAACTCAGGCAGAAAGAGGGCGGCGGATGTCGCGGGGCCGGGTTACCGCACATAGGTGCGACCCAGCCCCGTGGCATCCGCGATTCTGCCTGAGTTGTGAACGCCCGTGTTCATCATTCAGGACGGCTGCGCCGGAGCGCGCCCTAGGTTCGCGGGTTCTTGCGGGCCGGGTTCTGCGCCGGGCAATCCGTCCTGAATGACGAACGTCGGTTGCATAACTCAGGCAGAAAACGAGCCGCGGATGACGCGGGCCCGGGTTTCCGCGGACCCGCGCGGCCGCACCCCGTGGCATCCGCGATTCTGCCTGAGTTGTGAACGCACGCTCGCTCGCTTAACGACGAAGGGCCCCTCGCCGAAGCGAGAGGCCCTGCGAAGCTGGACTGACTAGCGTCCGAGGAGGCCGTCGATGCCGAGGCCGCCGGTGACGTCTCCGAGGAGCCCGTCGACGTCGGTGACGTTGTCAACGAGGTCGCTCACGCCGGCACCGATGTCAGTGCTCGTGTCGCCGCCGGTGACGGGAGCCGTCACGGGTGCCTCAACCGGAGCGGTGACGGGCACGTCGTTCGTGATCGGGGCGGTGACGGGGGCCGTGACCGGGGCGGTCACGGGTGCCTCGACCGAGGTGTCGTTGCCCGAGGCCACGGGGGCCGTAACGGGAGCGGCCACGTCATTGCCGCTGAGGATGTCGCCGCCGAGAACGTCGCCGGATGCGACATCGCCCACCTGGGGAGCGATCACGATGGGGGACTGTCCGGCGAGCGAGACGTTGCCGAAGAGGTCGGAGATGTCACCGAAGAGGTCGGTGTTGGTTGCGGTGTCGGTCGAGCTGTACTCGCTCGACGAGTCCGACGTGGTGTCGGCGGATGCGGGACCGGCAAAGCCGACGACGGCGAGAGCGGCCGCAGCAGCGGTTCCACCGGTAGCGAGCAGGGCCTTCTTCGTGATGTTGTTCATTGCTGAACTCCTTCATGTCAGCACCCGGACCTCCCCGAACCAGTAAGGCCGGTCGTTTCCGAGTGCACAGAGGGTCCGGAGAACGACGCCCGATCGGATTGGGGGAAAACCGCGGATGACCCCCGTTCGGGGCAGAACGGCACAGATTTCGAGAAATCCCATGCCGCATCCTGCCCCGTCATCTCGCGGATCCGGAGGGGTTCGCCGCGAGAACCTGAGCGAGTGCTGGCAGTGGTTTCCGGGGCTTTTTGCTATCCGCGCGCGGAATCCGATTCACGTTCTAGGCGTTGCCCGACCCCGCGATGTTGACCAACCAGTTGACGCCGAACCGGTCGATGCACATGCCGAAGCTGTCTCCCCATGGCGCTTTCGCGAGCGGTTCGGTGACCGAGCCGCCGGCCAGGAGCTTCTCGTAGTAGCCGCTGAGCTCGGCCTCGTCGTCGCCGCTGAGCGAGACCGAGATGTTCGTGCCGACGGTGTAGTCGAGCGAGTTCGGGGTGTCGGCGCCCATCAGCACCAGGTCGTTCGGGCTCGTGAGCTGCGCGTGCATGACCTTGTTCTGCTCCGCCGGGTCTTGGCTGGCGCCGAACTCGCCGAACGTGCTGACGGTGAGTTCGCCGCCGAAGACCGTCTGGTAGAACTCCATCGCTTCGCGGGCGTTGTCGCGGAAGCTGAGGTAGGGGTTGAGTCGGGTGGGCATGGTGATTCCTCCTCGTTGTCTGGTCACTGAATTCTGGAACCAGACGCGAGGCGCCGCAACCGCCTAGTTGGAGGGCTCGGAAGCGGGGGCGGCGGCGGCGGCGGCCTTCATCGTGTCGTAGGCCTTCAGGGCGTCGCGACGCGACTGGGCCAGGTCGACGATCGGCTCGAGCGGGTACTCGGCCGCCTCGAGCTCGGGGACCCAGCGGCGGATGTACCGGCCGTGCTTGTCGAACTTCTGCGCCTGCAGCACCGGGTTGAATACGCGGAAGTACGGCGCGGCGTCTGCTCCGCTGCCCGCGACCCACTGCCAGTTGGCCGGGTTGTTCGCCTCGTCGGCGTCGACAAGCGTGTCCCAGAACCAGGCCTCGCCCACCCGCCAGTCGACGAGCAGGTTCTTGATCAAAAAGCTCGCCGTGACCATGCGCACGCGGTTGTGCATCGTGCCGGTCTCCCAGAGCTCGCGCATGCCGGCGTCGACGAGCGGCACGCCGGTCTTGCCGTGCCGCCAGGCGTCGATCTCCCACTCGGGGGTGTCGGCCCACGGGAACGCGTCGAACGCCGGCCGGTAGTTGTCGGCGTGCAGCTCGGGGAAGTGGAACAGGATGTTGTAGTTGAACTCGCGCCAGCCGACCTCGCGCAAGAACTTGGCGGCGTTCTGCTGGGCGGGTGGCGGCACGGCTCCGTGCAGACGGTGCCAGATCTGCAGCGGGCTGATCTCGCCGAAGCGCAGGTACGGGCTCAGCCCGCTCGTCGCCTCTGTGCCCGGCTCGTCGCGCCGGTGATAGCTCTCGAGCACGTCGTCGACGAAACCCTCGAGCCTGTCATGCGCGCTGTTCTCGCCCGGCGCGCAGTGCTCGCGCAGCCCGCCGGCCCAGTCGGGGGCGGTGGGCAGGAGCGCCCAGTCGTCGAGGTCGTCGCTCCGCGCTTCGAACGAGCGGATGCTCGTGGGCGCGTCGAGCGGATCCCTCGCGACGCCCTGCTCCAGGCAGGTCTTCCAGAACTGCGTGAAGACGCGGTACGGATTTCCCTCCTGCGTCGTGATGGTCCACGGCTCGAAGAGCAGGTTGGCGCGGAAGCTCTCGACCGTCAGCCCTGCCTCGCGCAGGCTCGACTTCAGTGCCGCGTCGATGGCGCGGGACCGGCCGTAACGGCGGTTCCAATAGACCGCTGCGGCATCCGTCTCTTTCACCAGTTTGGGGATCTCGGTCTCGGCGTCGCCGCGGCGCAGCACGAGCGTTCCTCCGCGGGCCGCGATGTCGGCGCCGAGGGCGGTGAGGCTGTGGTGCAGCCACCACTTGACGGCTCCGCCCAGGGGACGGATGCCGCGGCTCACCTCGTCGAGCAGGTAGACGACCACGACCGGCGCCCCGCGTTCGATCGCGGCGGTCAGGGCCGGGTTGTCGGCGAGGCGCAGGTCGTCACGCAACCAGACGATCGACGGGCGGTCGTCGGTGGGATCGCGGGTCACTTGGCTCCGAGTCGCAGTTTGTCGGTGAGGGCGATCAGCTGGCGCAGCTCGTCGGGTTCGAGCACACCGCCGACGCGGTTGCGGATCGACTCCGCGTGCACGACCGCGACCCGGCGGAACAGCGCGTACCCCGGCTCGGTGATGCGCACGATCGTGCCGCGTCCGTCGCCCGGGTCGCTCTCTTTCGTCACGAGCTCGCGCTGCACCAAGCGGTCGACCAGGCGGCTCACGCTCGGCTGGGTGAGCAGCAGGTGCCGGTTCAGATCGCGGATGCGCAGCGCGTGCTCGGGCTGGCGGGTGAGGTTGAAGAGCACGTCGTACTCGTTGAACGACAGCTCGGCCGTCGGAAACTCGACGTTGAGCTGGCGGAGCACGGTCACTTGGGCTCGAAACAGGGATTCCCATGCGTCGACGGCTAGCGCTTTATCACTCACGGAACCAACTCTATGCATCTGCACCGATATGCGCGCAATGGGTCGGTGTGCATCGGCCAATTCAGATATGGCCCCGTTAAACAGGATTGAGGGTCGGTTTCAGAGGCTAGAAACCGACCCTCTCCCTTGCACCAAGAGTGTCCTGCAATCACATTCCGCATCAGCTGCCACAGCAAACAACTTCTGCCCTTGAAATATATAACGACAAGGTAACGGAGCGCTAGTTATCGAACCGTTATATTTCTGCGAGTTTGCCGAGTGCCATTCACCCCGGGCCGATCGAGGCGAATAGTTAGATGAGCAAAGCACGAATGCGCCTAGAGTCGTGTCGATAGGGGAGGCATCATGTTCGAGTGGTTGACCGGCAAGTCGAAGATGGCAGCGAGCGAAACCGGGGGCGACGACAACGTCCACGCGCCTACCGCCTCCGCTGATTCCCTGGGCGACGCTCTCGCTCGTATGCACGCGGCACGCGATTCGCTGTGGAGCGAGGTGGGCGACGTCGATCCCTATGTGGCGGCACCCATGATCAATCCCGCCTTCCTCGGCGGGCCGGCCTGGCCCGGTCTCCGCCAGGCATTCGTGAGGGTCACGCGGTCGGACGGCGTCGGAATCGTGACATCGTCAGGACTCGCCGACCCCTACGACGACGGAGGGCCGCTCGTCGGCCTCGGCTGCGAGGTGTATCTCGCAAGCCGGCTGTTCGCGACGACGGAGGTCGCCGACCTCTCGGCTCTCTGGCAGTTCAACACCGTCTACGCGATCGCCCAAAACGTCGCGGGTGCGGGATGGCAGCTGGGGGTCCAGCTCGAACGGTACGGCGCGTTGTCGATGGAGATTCCCGGGGCCGATGCGCCCGAGGGCTGGCTCAGTGACGACGGGGCGCTCGGTGTGCTTCTCGGCGTGAGTCTGCCCGGTGTTCCGAGCTCGGTCTCGGTTCCGGCCGGCGAGGTGTCGATCGTCGGCGCGGTGCCCCTGCGGGCAGACGAGCTCGCCTACGTGATCGCAGAGGGAGGCGCTGGGCGGGTAAGGGTCGCGGACGCCCTTCGATCGCTCCCGGCCGCACAGCTGGCGTCGCCAGAGCGCCCGAGCGTCGTTCAAGGCTGACCTATCACTCCGGGGTGACCCGGCTCGACCTTCGCTGCCGCACAGCCAAATCGTGCTCTATTCACCGCCACAGTTCGGTTTTGGTATTGGGGCGCGATCTGCCGACTGCCACGATCGAGACATGCGCCGAATCGAAGAACTCCACCACGCCGTCGACACCTACTTTCGCGGCATCTACACCTGCGATGTCACGCTGCTCGACGAGGTATTCCACCCCGCGAGCTCGCTCTTCGACGTCGATGAGGGCGTCGTGACCGTCGACCCGTATCCCGTCTGGCGCGAGGTGGTCGCGAACCGCGCCTCGCCGGCGTCGACCGGCCAGGAGCGTGCGGAGGAGGTGCTGAACATCGATTGGCTCTCAGACGCCGCAGCGGTGGTTCGCCTGCGGCTGCGGGCCATCGACAGCATCTTCGTCGATCAACTGTCGTTCGTCGATGGCCCCGACGGCTGGCAGATCGTGGCGAAGGTGTGGCACCTCGAAGCGACGCTCTAGCTACGTGCTCAGGCGCCGAGCTGACGCTCGATCGGCACGGTCCCCTCGACCACGACGTCGCCGGTGTGCGTGGTCGTGACGGTCTCGATCAGCACGATCCCGACCTCCTCGGCGGCGACAGGATTGTGGCGCACGCCCTTCGGCACGACATAGAAGTCACCGGGCGAAAGTGCCACCTCGCGGTCGCCTTCCAGCTGGATGCGGAGCTGCCCGTAGACGACGACGAACATCTCGTCTTCGCCGTCGTGCGCGTGCCAGACCAGTTCGCCGAGCAGCTTCGCCACTTTGACGTATTGGTCGTTGACCCGGCCGACCACGCGGGGCGTCCAGTGCTCGGTGACGAGATCGAGTTCGTCTTTGATGCGGGTCGGTGCGAGAAGATCCATGGTGCGAGCCTAGGTCGCGTAGCGTTGACGCGATGCCGCTCCTGTACTCGCTCACCGTCGATGGCTGGCGTTTCGACGTCACGTCAGACCCCGGCCAACCGGGAACCGCGCACTTCGCCTGGATCGACGGGCCGACGCCCGGCTACGGATTCACGGTCGGCAACTCGGGTGGCGTGTTGCCGACAGCCGTCGAGGCCGAGGCGGAGATCCGGTCGTTTCTGAGCGCGGTCGACCCGGCGACCGGAACGCTCTGAGTCAGTCTCGCGCCCTCAGCCGCCGCAGAACGAGCGAGACCAGCAGCAGCACCACGCCGATCACGGCGGCACCCAACCCGAGCACGACCAGGCCTCCCGCGCCGATGTTCGCGTCGGGGGTGGGGAACAGCGAGTTCCAGAGCGTCCCGAGGAGGGCGCTCAGCAGTCCGATGGCCAGCAGTACGATGCCGATGATCCGAGTCATCCGTAACCCTCCTACGAGCGCGCGAGCACCGCTTCGACGCTCGCCGCGATGATGTCGAGTCCGCGGTTCAGGGTCGCGTCGTCGATGACCAGGGCCGGCAGCAGCTTCAAGACCTCGTCGACGGGGCCGGATGTCTCGACCACGAGCCCGCGCGTGAACGCCTCGGCGGCCACCGCCGTCGCTAGGGTGGGGATCGCCGTGCTGGCGAAGCCGAAAATGAAGCCGCGGCCGCGAACCTCGAGCTGTGCCTCGGGGTGCAGGGCGGCGATCGCGGCGAGACGCTCGCGCACGAGGGCCTCTTTGCGGTGTACCTCACGCGTCAGCGTGTCATCCGCCCAGTATTCTTCCAACGCGACCGTGGCGCAGACGAAGGCCATGTTGTTGCCGCGGAAGGTTCCGCTGTGCGAGCCGCGCTTGAGCACGTCGATGTCGCGACGCAGCAGCACGAGCGACATGGGCAGGCCGTAGCCCGAGAGGGACTTCGAGAGTGTGACGATGTCGGGCACGATTCCGGATGACTCGAAGCTGAAGAACTCGCCGGTGCGACCCGACCCGACCTGGATGTCGTCGACGATCAACACGATGCCGTGGCGGGTGGTCAGTTCGCGGAGGCCGCGCAGCCACTCGGGACTCGCGACGTTGATGCCGCCCTCGGCCTGGATCGTCTCGACGATGACCGCGGCGGGCTTGTCGAGTCCGCTGCTGGGGTCGGTGAGCAGCTGCTCGAGGTAGGCGAGCGAGTCGAGCCCGGGGAAGTAGCCGTCGAACGGCACGAACACGGCGTCGTCGAGGGTGACGCCCGCGGCCTGGCGGAAGTGCTGGTTCGCGGTGACGGCCAGCGAACCTGCGCTCACGCCGTGGAAGGCGCGGGTGAACGCGACGACCGTGGAACGGCCGGTGGAGAGACGTGCGATCTTCAGCGCGGCTTCGACGGCGTTGGTGCCGGTCGGGCCGGTGAACTGCAGTTTGTAGTCGAGGCCGCGCGGCTCGAGGATGATGCTCTGGAAGGCCTCAAGGAACCGCTTCTTAGCGGCGGTAGCCATGTCGAGCGAGTGCGAGATCGAGTCGTCGGCGATGTAGTCGATCAGTTTCGACTTCATGATCGGGTTGTTGTGCCCGTAGTTGAGGGCGCCGGCGCCGGCGAAGAAGTCGATGTACTCGGTGCCCTGCTGGTCGGTCATGATCGAGCCGACCGCGCGCTCGAAGACCACCGGGAACGAGCGGATGTAGCCCCGTACGTCAGACTCAATGTCCGAAAAGATGTCGAGGTTCATGTCAATCGTCATCCCTCATGGTAACTACCGACACGAACATGCGTATGTACAGGGCAATTGCAAACTCGATGTTGAAACTCTCCCGCTTTACGCTGGGGTTATGTCTTCCGAGCTCCGCCCCGCCTCAGCTGTCCAACGGTGGGTGTTCTGGCCCGCCGCCGTCATCGTCACCATCTTCGTCGCCTTCGCCATGATCTGGCCCGACGCGACCGAGGCCGTGTTCGACGACGTGCAGTCGACCATCGTCAGCAACTTCAACTGGTACTACGTGCTGCTCGCGGCGTTCTTCGTGGTGTTCTGCCTCTGGATGGGTTTCAGCCGCTACGGCGACATCAAACTCGGTAAAGACGACGACGAGCCGGAGTTCTCGCTGGCCTCGTGGTTCTCGCTGCTCTTCGCGGCAGGGATGGGCATCGGCCTCGTGTTCTACGGCGTGAGCGAGCCGCTCAGCCACTTCGCCCAGCCGCGCCCCGGCGTCACCGGCACCGAGAACCAGCTGGCCCAGCAGGCCCTCTCGCAGACCTACCTGCACTGGGGAGTGCACGCCTGGTCGATCTACGTGGTGATCGGGCTCGCCTTGGCCTACGCGATCCACCGGCGCGGCCGCCCGGTGTCGATCCGCTGGGCGCTCGAGCCGATCCTGGGCAAGCGGGTGCGCGGCGGCTGGGGCAACGCGATCGACGTGATCGCCCTCGTCGGAACGTTGTTCGGCGTCGCGACCTCGCTCGGCCTCGGCGTGCTGCAGATCAGCGCCGGCCTCGAGAGCGCCGGCTTCGTCGAATCGTCTGAGCTGCTCAACGTGGGCATCATCGTCGTGATCACCGGGTTCGTGCTCTTCTCGGTGCTCTCGGGTGTCGGCAAGGGCATGAAGTGGCTGTCGAACTTCAACCTCGCACTCGCCGCGGCGCTCGTGATCTTCGTGCTCATAGTGGGGCCGACGCAGTTCTTGCTGCGCGACTTCGTGCAGTCGATCGGCTTCTACCTGCAGAACGTCGTGGGCCTCACCTTCAACGTGAGCGCCTACACCGGCGAGGAGGGCGAGGCGTGGCAGGGCGCGTGGACCACCTTCTACTGGGCCTGGTGGATCTCGTGGTCCCCGTTCGTCGGCATCTTCATCGCGCGCATCTCGCGCGGACGCACCGTGCGCCAGTTCGTGACCGGCGTCATCCTCGTTCCGACGCTCATCACCTTCCTCTGGTTCAGCGTGCTCGGCGGAACCGCGCTGTACTCTGAGCTTCAGGGCGAGGGCGGCCTGGTCGGCGCCGACGGCTCGGTCGACGTCGAGAGCGCGCTGTTCGCGGCACTCGGGCAGCTGCCGGGCGGTTCGATCCTCGTCATCGGTGCCATCGTCTTGATCGCCATCTTCTTCATCACGTCGGCCGACTCCGGCTCGCTCGTGATGGCGATGATCGCGACCGGCGGGCAGATCGAGCCGAAGGGCTGGATCCGCGTGTTCTTCACCTGCATCACCTCGTTGCTCGCGATCGCCCTCCTGCTGTCGGGCGGCCTCGAGGCGCTGAAGACCGCGGCGATCATCATCGCGCTGCCGTTCTCGGTGGTGATGCTGGCGATCTGCTGGTCAACGGTCGTCGCGTTCAACCGCGAACTGCGCGCCTACGACAAGGCCGAGCGGGCCGCGCTGCTCGACCGCATCGGCGACTACTACGGCCTCGAGGTCGAGGAGCCGACCGAACGCGGCGTCTTCGCCGGGTCGATTCTCGGCAAGCTGCGACGCAAGAAGATCTAGCCCGCCCGCACTCACTGGTCTCGCCCGGTTCGCTGCTTTATGCTGAGGTTCCTCCGTTCGGCGCACACCGGTGGTCGATAGAACCTTGAGCCTCACCGAGCGAAGCGAATGGGCATGCAGATGACAGAACAGGCGACGAAGCCCCGCCGCGGTGCGGCGCGCCTTTTCCGCGACATCCTGATCATCCTCGTCGTCGCCCTCCTCGCGTCGTTCCTCATCAAGACCTTTCTCGTGCGGTCGTTCTACATCCCGTCGGGGTCGATGGAGAACACCCTCATGGTCGACGACCGCATCCTGGTGAACGAGCTCGCCCCCGACCTGGTCGCGCTCGCGAACGGAGACGTCGTGGTGTTCGAAGACCCCGGCGGCTGGCTGCCGAACCCGGAGGTCGAATCGAATCCGCTCGAAATCGTGTTGTCGGCCATCGGTCTGGCCGCGGCCGACCCCAACAACCACCTCATCAAGCGCGTCATCGGACTGCCGGGCGACACCGTCGCCTGCTGCGACCCGTTCGGGCACCTCACGGTGAACGGGGTGCCGATAGAAGAGCCGTACATCGCGCTGCCGAGCTCGAACAGCGCGGCGGCGCCGGCCTCGTTCGAGGTGGTGGTGCCCGACGGCATGATCTGGGTCATGGGCGACAACCGCTACAACTCGAAGGACTCGGTCTTCCATCGCGACGAGGAGGGCGGCGGGTTCGTGCCACTTGCCAACGTCGTCGGCACCGCGTTCGTCATCAACTGGCCGGCCGACCGGTGGACGTTCCTCGGCAACTACCCCTTCGTCTTCCGCGAGGCGGTTGAGAGCGCGGCTCAGCCGTCGAAGTGAGAGCCGGCCGCGAACGGCAGGTCATCGGTTCCGGGCGCGGCCTGGCCGCTCGGTGCCGACTGCTCGACGCCCGTCTCGAACTGCGAGATGCGCACGGGCAGATGGGGCGTCACCAACGCGGAGACCGAGACATGGGCAGCGGTCTCGAATGAGACGAAGCCGGCCCCGGATGCCGCGGCGGCGACGATATCGCTCCGCAGTTGCTCGACGTCTTGTTCCGGATCGAGGATGAACATCCTGCCGCCGATGCGGATCTTTGCGACCTTCATACACTCCCTTTCACAGGGTCTCGACCGTACGCCCCCGGGGCCGTCGGCGACAGGGGTGTTGTGCGGTTCGGCGATCTGGGTTGTCCCGATGCAGGTATGACGGCAGTCTGGGCGGATGTTCGGTTCGGTCGCGGTTCTGTCAGACGTGCACGGCGTGTTGCCCGTGCTCGACGCGGTGCTGCTCGAACCGGAGGTGGCCGCCGCCGATCTGATCGTGTTCACCGGCGACCATGCCGCGGGACCGATGCCGGTCGAGGTGCTCGACCGGCTCGTCGGCCTCGGCGACCGTGCACTGCTGGTGCGAGGCAACGCCGACCGCGAGCTGGTCGCCACACGCGCGGCGGTACCGCGCTCGTCGCAACCGCCGCCGGAGTCGATCTGGGCCGCCGCCCAGTTGCGCGACGACCATGTCGCGCTGCTCAAGGGCCTGCCGCACCCGGTCACCATCGGGATCGCCGGATTCGGCGAGGTGCTCTTCTGCCACGGCAGCCCGCGCGACGACGACGAGGTCGTTCTCGTCGACACCAGGATCGAACGATGGCGGGAAGCGCTGGCAGGTATAGACGACGCGGTGCGCACCGTCGTGTGCGGTCACACCCACATGCCGTTCGTGCGGCTCGTCGACCGCCGCACGGTGGTGAATCCGGGCAGCGTCGGCATGCCGTATGGTGCGCCCGGAGCTACCTGGGTGCACCTCCACCACGGCGTCGTGAGCCTGCACTGCACACCCATCGATCGAATGCGGGTCGGTGAACAGCTGCGGGCCGGTTCGGGCTACCCCGGCATCGAGTCGTGGATCGCGGAGTACATCGAGTCGCCCGCCAGCGACGTCGATGCGCTCCACGCCTTCGGCCCGCGTGACGGCCGCTGATCGGTGTCAACCACGTCGCTCCTGTCGGTGGCTGGCCCTACCGTTGAGGCACGGTAAACCTACGACGACGAAGGGAATCACCATGTTGCGCGGACTCACGACGGTCGCCTATCAGTCGGCCGATCTCGAAGCGGCGAAGAACTGGTACACCGAGGTGCTCGGCATCGAGCCCTACTTCAATCGAACCGAGTACGTCGAGTTTCGCATCGGCGACTACGAGCACGAGTTCGGCATTCTCGACAGCAAATACCTGCCCGACCTGGGCGGAGTCCAAGCGAGCAGCGCCCCCGGCGGCGCGATCGTGTACTGGCACGTCGACGACGCACAGGCCGCCTACGACCGGCTGATCGAGCTCGGCGCGCAACCGCACCAGCCGCCCCGCAACTTCGGCGAAGACTTCATCGGGGCCGCCGTCATCGACCCGTTCGGCAACGTGCTCGGCATCATGCACAACCCGCACTACCTCGAGGTGCTCGAGAAGCGCCGCCCGGGCTAGTCGATGGCGGGGGCGTCGCGACAACTCCTAAGGTGGTGTCATCCCGTCCCAACGTCGATGGAGCAATGACATGAGCGAACCGACCAGCCTGCCGATCGTGCAGCACTACATCGACGGGGCGACCGTCGTGAGCGCGAGCGGGCGCACCGCTCCCGTCTTCGACCCGGCACTGGGCGAGCAGACCAAGAACGTCGCCCTCGCGAACGGCGCCGAGATCGATGCCGCCGTCGCCGCGGCGAAGGCGGCCTTCCCGGCCTGGCGCGACACCTCGATCACGAAGCGCCAGCAGGTGCTGTTCCGCTTCCGCGAGCTGCTCAACGAGCGCAAGGGCGAACTCGCCGAGATCCTCACCGCCGAGCACGGCAAGGTGCTCTCCGACGCGCTCGGCGAGATCACCCGCGGCCTCGAGGTCGTCGAGCTCGCCACCGGCTTCCCGCACATCGTCAAGGGCGAGTACTCCGAGCAGGTCTCGACCGGCGTCGACGTCTACTCGACCAAGCAGCCCCTCGGTGTGGTCGGCATCATCAGCCCGTTCAACTTTCCGGCCATGGTGCCGATGTGGTTTTTCCCGATCGCCATCGCGGTCGGCAACACCGTCGTGCTCAAGCCGAGCGAGAAAGACCCCTCGGCCGCCAACTGGCTCGCCGCCCTGTTCACCGAGGCGGGGCTGCCCGACGGCGTGCTCAACGTGCTGCACGGCGACAAGGAGGCCGTCGACGGCCTGCTCGAGCACCCCGACGTGAAGTCGATCTCGTTCGTCGGCTCCACCCCGATCGCGAAGTACATCTACGAGACCGCGTCGCGCAACGGCAAGCGCGTGCAGGCCCTGGGCGGAGCGAAGAACCACATGCTGGTGCTGCCCGACGCCGACCTCGACCTGGTCGCCGACTCGGCCATCAACGCCGGATTCGGCTCGGCCGGCGAACGCTGCATGGCGATCTCGGTGGTCGTCGCGGTCGAGCCGGTGGCCGACGAACTGATCGAGAAGATCAGATCCCGGATGTCGCAGCTCACGGTCGGCGACGGTCGCCGTTCGTGCGACATGGGCCCGCTCATCACCGAGGCGCACCGCGACAAGGTGGCGGGCCACATCGACGTCGCCATCGCCGACGGAGCGGACGTCGTGGTCGACGGCCGCGGTATCACCGTCGACGGTGCATCCGAAGGTTTCTGGCTCGGCCCGACCCTTATCGACAAGGTGCCGCTGACCTCCCGCGTCTACACCGAGGAGATATTTGGCCCCGTGCTCTCGGTCGTGCGTGTGCACAGCTACGAAGACGGCGTCGAGCTCATCAACAACGGCGCGTTCGGCAACGGCACTGCGATCTTCACCAACGACGGCGGGGCGGCGCGCCGGTTCCAGAACGAGATCGAGGTGGGCATGATCGGCATCAACGTGCCGATCCCGGTGCCCGTGGCCTACTACTCGTTCGGCGGGTTCAAAGACTCGATCTTCGGCGACTCGAAGGCCTACGGGCTGCAGGGCTTCCACTTCTTCACCCGCGAGAAGGCGATCACCGCGCGCTGGCTCGACCCGAGCCACGGCGGAATCAACCTGGGGTTCCCGCAGAACTAGCGCGGTCGGGCCGCGCTCCTGCTCAGCTGTCCTGGCCCGATCGCCTGCCTGCCTGCCCGGCTAACAGGACCGTTCGGCCCGCACACCCGCTCGACAGGACGGCGCTGGCCCTCCCGCTCGACAGGAGGGGGCGGGCCGGGGCGACCGATCCGTCCTGTTGGCGGGGCGATCGCGCCATTCCGTCCTGTTGGCCGGTGGCGGGGTAGCCGGGGCGCGGTCGACCCTCCTTCGCAGGCTCAGTCGGCGCTGGGGTCGCGCAATCGCTGGCGCGTTTGCCCTAGCTCCACCGCGCTCAGATGAAGTCGGGGCTCGGCGTGGTCGCCTGGCGGATCGACACGTCGGCGTGACGGTCGAAACGGTAGCCGACACCGCGCACGGTGCGCACGATGTCCTCGTAGGCCCCGAGCTTCGAGCGCAGGCGGCGCACATGCACGTCGATGGTGCGCTCGTTGGGGATCTCGTCGTCGCTGGCGTTCCAGAGCGACGAGATCAGCTCGGCGCGGTCGATCGTGCGGCCCTCGCGCAGCACGAGGTACTGCAGCAGCTCGAACTCCTTGTAGGTGAGGGGCGCGGTCTCGCCGTCGAGCAGCAGGCGCTTGCGCGAGATGTCGATGACGACTCCGCCGCGCGGCTTGGCCTCGACCGCGGGGGTCTGGCGCTGGCGGGCGAGAGCTGCCGGGTCCTGCAGGGCGAGACGCACGACGTCGACGTCGCGACCGCCGGCACCCTGTGGTGCCAGTGCGACGGCGGCGTGGGTCTCGGCGGTCGGAACCAGGTCGGCGACGAGGCTCTTCAGCTGCGCGACGATCTGGCCGAGGTCGGTGCCGGCGAGCTCGGCCTTCAGCTCGTCGAGGCCGACGTAGAGCACGAAGCCGCGCGCCTCGGTTCCGGCGGGAACGGCGCGCAGTCGAGGCTGGGCCGCATCCGCCTGGATGTCTTCGGGGGTTTCAACCTGCGGCTGGCGGGTCGTCGCGACGAGCGAGCGCACCGAAGGAGCGGAAAAAGAGGTGGTGGGACGGTCAATTGTTGCAAGAGACATGAGTCGAAAGATCCTTGAAAGGGGTGAAGGGCCTCTAATGATGAGGGTGTGATTCCTTCTGGGTATATCTGGGTCATGCGGGTGCAGGAGGGCTCCGTAATGAAAGGAGACAACCGGGAGTCAGGTCTCAAGGATGAAAACCGTGACTCGGCGAGGGGTTGGCCGTTAGGCGCACATTCGACAACACATCGCGCTCGACGGCATAAGGCCGGTCGTGTGCGCGTGGAAAGTCATAGGAGCAACTATCTTGCATTATTGCGCCGTGTGTCAAGCGGGGAGTCAGCTCAGGATGTCTTTGGTGCTGAAACGCCCGTAGGCGAGCGTTCCGAAGACCGCGATGTATCCGAGCTGCAAGAGGGCGTTCTGGCCGAAGACCGTGAAGTCGATGGGAGTGCGCAGCAGGTCGGCGAATCCGAGCCAGTAGTGGCTGAACAACCACGGGTGCACGGCGCTCAACTGCGGCAGCAGCTCGAGGATCTGGCTGACCGCCGACAGCACGATCGTCGCGGCCATCGCACCGACCGGAACCGTCGTGAGGGTGGAGATGAACAGTCCGATCGCGCTGAGCCCGAGCAGCGAGATGCTCACGTAGGCGACGAACAGCGTGGCCCGCAGCGCGTAGCCGCCGACGCCGATCGTGTCTCCCGAGATCAATGTGACCGGTCCGATCGGAAACAGCACGGCGCCGATCGCCGCACCGACGAGCACGAGGGTGAGCGTCGCCGCGAGGCAGAAGGCCGCGGCTCCCGCGTACTTGACGAGCAGCAGGCGCACCCGCCCGGACGGCGCTACCAGCAGGTAGCGCAGCGTGCCGAGGCTGGCCTCGCCGGCGATGGTGTCGCCGGCGACCACGCCGACGGTGAGCGGCAGGAACAGCGGCACCGAGAAGACGAGTGCGGTAAGCCCCACGAACAGGCCGTTCTGCGTGATGTCGGAGAGGAACGTCGGCCCGTCGCCCGGGGCGTCGGGGGAGTCGGAGAGCCGCACGGCGACCGCGATCAGCACGGGGATCGCGGCGAGGGCCGCGAGCATCGCCCAGGTGCGTCGGCGCCGGAACAGCACGCGCAGCTCGGAGCCGAGCAGCGCGAACCCGAGCGAGCGCGGTGCGGTCTCACTCTGCGACATCGAAGCCCTCCCCGGTGAGTGCGACGAAGCGGTCCTCTAACGTCTCGCCCACGACGGCCAGGCCGCGCACGCGCACGTCGGCGCGCACAAGCGCCGCCGTCACCGCCTCGGGCGGCACGCCGGCCGGCAGCTCGGCCGAGACCAGGTCGTCGCGCGCGAGGTCGGGGGTGAGGCCGAGCGAGGCGAGCACCCGTCGGGCGTCGCCGACATCGGGTGTGCGCACGGCGACACGCTCGGTGCCCTGCGCCCGCAGCTCGTCGAGCGAACCCTGGGCCACGAGGCGCCCCGTGCTCATCACGGCCACGTGTGTGCAGACCTGCTCAACCTCGGCGAGCAGGTGGCTGGAGAGGAAGACCGTGGTGCCGTCGGAGGCGAGCGACCGGATGAGCGACCGCACCTCGCGGGTTCCCTGCGGGTCGAGGCCGTTCGTGGGCTCGTCGAGCACGAGCAGGTCGCGCGGCATCAACAGCGCGTTGGCGAGACCGAGCCGCTGCTTCATGCCCAGCGAGTAGGCGTGGGCCTTCTTGCCGGCGGCCTGCGCGAGGCCGACACGGTCGAGGGCCGCTTCTACCCGGGCGGAGCGACTGCGTGACGGCGCGTGACGGTTGGCCGTGTCGAACCGCCGCAGATTCTCGCGGCCGGAGAGAAACGGGTAGAAGGCCGGCCCCTCGACGAGGGCGCCCACCCGCGGCAACACCTGAGCCGCGGCATCCGGAATTTGCTGTCCGAGCACACGGATCTCGCCGGACGTCGCCGACGAGAGCCCCAGCAGCATGCGGATCGTGGTGGTCTTCCCCGATCCGTTCGGGCCGAGGAAGCCGAAGACCGAGCCGCGCGGCACGGCGAGGGCGAGCCCGTCGACCGCGGCCTGGCGGCCGAACGTCTTGCCGAGCGCCGTGGTCTCGATCGCGAGCTCTGCGGAGCTCACTGCGCGGCGACAGCCTGGAGGTGCTGCGGGGTGACGGCGCCGACCAGCACGCGTCCGTCGTCGGCGAGCAGGACGGAGACGAGGGCCGTGCCGAGAACGCGTCCGCCGTCGACCTTCGTAGTCAGCTGGTCGATCAGGGGATCGCTGAGCGGGGTGCCGGCCGGGATGACCAGGACCGCGTCCCAGCCGTCGCCGATAACCGCCGGCTTCGGGCCGGCGGTGGCCGCGGCATCCGGAGCGTGGCCCTCGAGAGTCTCCTCTTCGACCGTCACGTCGCCCGCCGGGGTGAACTCGAACAGGCTCGCGTCGGGGGCGTCGAAGTCGATCTCGCTGAACCGCACCGAGAACGCGGGCTCGGACTGTCCCTTCGCGGTGACCGTCGCGGCGAGAGGCAGGCCGGTCTCGGCGTCGACGCTGAGCACCGCCGAGCCGACGCGGGTGTCGGCGTCGCCGGGGGTGAAGCGCAGCTCGTAGGCGGCGCGGCCCGCGACCCTCGCGGTGTCGACGACCTCGACCTCGGTGCTCGGGTCGATCGCGGCGAGCAGCTTTTCGGCGGCCTCGGCCGGAGTGATCGAGGGGGAGGCGGGCAGGCCCGCCGAGCCGGTGAGGTGTGTGGCCTCCTTGGCGTCGGAGTCGTAGAGCCAGACGCTGTCGCCGTTGCGGATCAGGTCGCGCTCGGCGAACCCCTCGAGAAGCTGGATGCGCTGGGTGGTCGGGCCGCCGACGAAGACGTTCGCGGTGTGCGATCCCGTGATCAGTTCGAGGGCGGATGACACGGAGTCGCCGTCATCACCCGGTGCGAGCGACGACACATCGGGCAGCCCGAGCGCCGAGGTCTGCTCGATCGTGCCCGAGAACGGGGTGCCCGCGCTGTCGGCGACGAGCTCGAGCAACTGCTGCGGCGATCTCTCGGGCAGGTTCGGCGCCGCGTTCGCGACCGCCGGTACGGCGACGGCTGCGGCGGCGATGACCACGGGAACGACCGCGGCGGGAATCCAGCGCTGGAGGTTTTTCTTCACGGCGAGCGACCTTTCGTGAACGTCTCTTCGTACGTTACGCCCGGTTAGCTCGAAATGCGCTGGGGGTTGCGGGAGGTTCTTGTGACTCAGACCAGCCCGTACAGGCGGTCGCCCGCATCGCCGAGACCTGGCACGATGTAGCCGAGCTCGTTGAGCTTCTCGTCGAGGGCGCCGAGCACGATCGTGACGTCGCCGCGACCCTCCATGGCCTTCTCGACGGCGGCGAGGCCCTCGGGCGCCGCAATCAGGCAGACGGCCGTGACGTCTTTCGCGCCACGGGCGAAGAGGAAGTCGATGGCGGCGATGAGCGAGCCGCCGGTTGCGAGCATCGGGTCGAGCACGAAGCACTGGCGGTCGGAGAGGTCGTCGGGCAGGCGCTCGGCGTAGGTCTCGGGCTGCAGGGTCTCCTCGTTGCGCACCATACCGAGGAAGCCGACCTCGGCGGTCGGCACCAGCTTGACCATACCCTCGAGCATGCCGAGTCCGGCGCGCAGGATGGGCACGACGAGCGGGCGGGGTGTGCTGATCGCGAGGCCCTGGGTCTCGGCGACCGGGGTCTGGATCGTGACGACCTCGGTGCGCACGTTGCGCGTCGCCTCGTAGGCGAGCAGCGTCATGAGCTCTTCGGCGAGCGCACGGAACGTGGGCGACGGGGTGGTCTTGTCGCGCAGCACGGTGAGCTTGTGCGTGATGAGCGGGTGGTCGGCAACGTGAACTCGCATGTGCCCAATCTACTTCAGTGCGAGGGGCTACTTCGGTGCAGGAGGCTACTTCAGCGCAGCAGCGTCCAGGCGCTGCGCACCTCGGTGGGCAGCGCGCGCTCTCCCGCCACGTCGGGCAGCAGCGCCTGCAGCTCGGGGGCGTAGTCGGCGGGCGTCGCGGTAGAGATCATCCGGCCGCTCGGCAGGGCGAACTGGTGGGTCGCACCGCCGGGACGCTCGTCGCGGATGCGCGCCCGCTCGAGCAGCGGTTGCGCCGCCTCGAGCCGCTCGGGGTCGTGCAGGCGCAGTTCGAGCCTCGCCCGGGTGTGCCGGTCGAGCGGGGTCGGCACGAGCAACTCGGGCACGACCGGGCGCGTCACCAGCAGAACGACCTGCACGGTCGCGATCTCGGACCACGGCAGGTCGATCGCCGCGGTGCGGCGTGCGGCGTGCACGCCCCGGCCGTCGACGGTCAGCCGGTTGCCGACGTTGTGCACCAGCAGCACGACGAACAGCGACGTGAGCACGAAGAACACGGCGGTGCAGACGGCCATAAAGACGAGGGGCGGGCGCAGCGGCGTGAGGCCGAGGAGGCCGGCGACGCAGAGCAGCAACATCGCGCCGAAGAGGGCGACGAAGATTGCGGATGCCGCGACGGGAGCCTGCGTCGACGTCGTGTAGCCCGGGCCGCTGGTCATGCCGCGCTGTCGTCTCGTGTGCTGTCGTCGAGCGCGGTGCCGGTGTACTTCGACCCGGCCACGAGGGGCAGCAGTTCTTGCAGCGGCACGGCGTACACCCAGGCGTCATCGGTCGGATAGGACGCGATCTCGACGACGCCGAACGAGTGAGTGAAGCCGTTCCTGTGCGGGGCGGCGATGCGCATGGCGCGCAGCAGGCGGGTCTCGTGCGGGGTGAGGTCGCGGCCGACGGCGATGTCGAGGTGTGGTTTCGGCACGCGCTGCAGCGCCTTCGGCGTGAAGAACGTCGTACTGGGCACCCGCGCGAAACCGACACCGAGGCGTACGGCGTGGATGTCGTCCCAGGCGATCTCGACGGTGCCGCCTACCCCGCGCAGGCGCACGCCGTAGTCGCCGACGCTGAGGCGCTCGCCGAGACGGGCGCGCAGCATCTGCAGCGACCAGACGAAGAAGAGCGCGAGCGCGACACTCAGAGCGACGAATCCGATGACGGGAGCGACCCCCGGCTCGATGCCGCCCTGCAGGGCGCGCACGACGATGAGGGCCAGCAGCCCAGCGCTGCCGAGGCTGAGTCCGGCCGCGGCGACCACCGGGGTGCGGGAGTCGGAGTGCCATTCGCGCGAGCCACGCACATCGTCGGTTCGCATAGGCTCAAACCTACTTCAGGAGGTGCCATGGGCCAGCCCGCAGCAGGTCAGTACGACGCGTGGATGCACGAGGCGATAGCCGACGCCCGGCTCGCGTTCGACACCGGCGACGTTCCCGTCGCCGCGTTTGTGCTCGATGCCGACGGCAGACGCATCGGGTCGGGCCGCAACGAGCGCGAACTGCACAAGGACCCGACCGCGCATGCCGAGGTGCTCGCGATCCGCGAGGCGGCCGCTGCCCTCGACGACTGGCACCTGCTCGGCACGACCCTCGTCGTGACGCTCGAGCCGTGCATCATGTGCGCCGGCGCCATCCTCAACTCGCGCATCCCGCGCGTGGTCTTCGGCGCCTGGGACGAGAAGGCCGGCGCGGTCGGCAGCGTCTACGACCTGTTGCGCGACCGGCGGCTGAACCACCGGGTCGAGGTCGTCGCCGGGGTGCAGGCCGAGGCGTGCGCCGACCTGCTGCTGGAGTTCTTCGCGTCGAAGCGGTGAGCTCAGGGACCGGTCAGTCGGAGGCCTTGATGAAGAAGACGTCGGTGGCCGGGTTGGCGTCGTTCGGCTGGATGTACACGTCGGGTTCGATGTAGATCACCCGCGCGATGGGTACTGCGGCCCTGATGCTCGCTTCGAGCTCGTTGATGTCGTTCGCGACATCCGCAAGTTTGCGTGTTCGGCCGAAGGCCACCTTTGCTCCCACGAGCAGTTCGTCGGGGCCGAGGTAGAGGGTCTTCATGTGGATGAGCGCCTCGACCCGCGGGTGCGCGTTGATCGCCTCGCGGATCTTCTCGGTGTCGGCCGTCGATGCGCCTTCGCCGACGAGCAGGCTCTTGGTCTCGATGCCGAGCACGATCGCGACGAGCACCAGCAGGATGCCGATCGCGAGGGTGCCGAGGGCGTCGAACAGAGCGTTGTCGGTGATGACGGTGAGCCCGACACCGAGCAGGGCGAGCGTGAGCCCGACGAGGGCAGCGAAGTCTTCGAGCAGCACGACCGGCAGCTCGGGCGCCTTGGAACGGCGAATGAACTCGACCCAGCCCTGCTTGCCGCGCACGTGGTTCGACTCTTTGATCGCGGTGCGGAACGAGAAGCTCTCGAGGCCGATAGCGACGAGCAGCACGACGATCGGCAGCCAGGCGTTCTCGAGCTCGTGCGGGTGCTGGATCTTCTCGATGCCCTCGTAGATCGAGAACACGCCGCCGATCGAGAACAGGATGATCGATACGACGAACGCGTAGACGTAGCGCTCACGGCCGAAGCCGAACGGGTGGTCTTCGTTGGCCTTCTTCTTGGCCTTGCGTCCGCCGAGCAGCAGGAGGCCTTGGTTGCCCGTGTCGGCGAGGGAGTGCACACCCTCGGCGAGCATCGAGCTCGATCCCGAGAAGGCGAACGCGATGAACTTGGTGACCGCGATCCCTAGGTTTGCGAGGAGTGCCGCGACGATTGCTCTGTTCCCACCGGATGCGCTCATGGGGCAATCCTAGAATGCTCCTATGACCGTGACTCTCCCCACCATCGCCATTCTCGGAACCGGATCGATGGGGGGCGCGATTCTCTCCGGGCTGCTCAGCCCCGAGGTGATCGTCGAGGGCGGCATTCGCGTCACGAACCGCTCGGTCGAGAAGGCCGAGGCGCTGCGATCGGCGACGGTGACCTCGCTCGCGACGAGCGTCGACCCCGACGCGAACCGCGTCGCCGTGACGGGCGCGCGCATCGTGCTCGTCGGGGTGAAGCCGGCGATGGTGCCCGACCTGCTGCGCGAGGTGGCGGACAGCCTCGAGCCGGACGCGATCGTCGTGAGTGTGGCCGCGGGCGTCACGATCGCGACGATGGAGTCGCTCGTGCCCGGTTCGGTGCTGCGGTCGATGCCGAACACCCCGTCGGTCGTCGGCAAGGGTGTCACCGGTCTCGCTGCCGGCACCCGATCGAGCGACGACGACCTCGCCGTTGTGCGTGCGCTGTTCGAGACGGTCGGCGACGTGCTCGTGATCCCCGAGGGCCAGATCAACGCGCTGAGCACAATCTCGGGCAGCGGTCCGGCCTACGTTTTCTTCCTGATCGAGCAGCTCACCCGCACGGCCGTCGGGCTCGGGTTCACCGAGGAGCAGGCGGCCATCATGGTCAACGGGACCTTCATCGGCTCGACCGCGCTGCTCGCCGCGTCGGAGTCGACCCCGACCGAGTTGCGCATCCAGGTGACGAGCCCCAAGGGCACCACCGAGGGCGCGGTCGCCGAGTTGGAGGCGGCCGACCTCGCGGCTCTGTTCGACCGCGCTACCGCCGCGGCCCTCGCCAGGGCCGAGGAACTCGCGAAAGGCGCCTGAACTGCCAGCGCGGTCATAGGGTTCGCATAACCGCGGGGGCGATCGTGATCCCATGACGAATTCCATTGCTGTCTCTCCAGACCCGAAAACCCCCACAACGCCCACGCCCGCTCCGGCCGCGCCGACCGCCGTGCCCGTCACCGCCAAGCGCGGCCTTCCCGGCATCGCCATCGCCGGTATCGCGGTCGGCGGTGTGCTCGTCGCCGGCCTCTTCTTCGGCGGCGGTGTCGCCGTCGGCCTCGTCCTGCCGATCGGTGGCTCGAGCGCCGAAACCAGCCAGAACGGCTTCCCCGGCGGTGGCCCCGGTGGCCAGCAGGGCACCCGCCCGACCGCGCCGCAGGGCGACACCAATCAGCAGACACCCACCGCTCCGAACTCCGACGAGACGGACACGCAAGACGGCACCGAGCAGGGCTAGCGGCGCGTAGCTTTCTCGCACGTGTGTCAAGGCCCCCGCGGCATCCTGAACCTGACTGCTGCGCGTAAGACTTCCCGTTCATAATGATCTCGGTCCTTTTAGAACGGAAGTACGGCAGTGGGAATTCAGACCTCTTTAGACGAGCTTCGCCAGACGACCCACATCGTCGATGCGATGCGGGTTGCCGACGAACTGGCATTCGTCGCGAGTCGCAACGGGGGCATCCGCACCGTGCGCGTGCTCGCCGCGACGCTCGACGGTGACGACCAGCTGACCGCCATCGCCGCGGTGCACGCGCTCGCCCAGGTCTTCGACGACGATGCCGACGACGTACTCTCGTCGCTGCTCTCGAGCGACCGCGCCTACCTGCGCGAACACGCGGCCTGGGCCTTCTCGGCCAGACTGCCGCGCTACGACACGGTGGCCCGCCTCATCGGCCTCGTCGTCGATGGCGGATTCAGCGGCATGCTCGCGCAGCGCACCCTGCAGCAGTGGGCGTCGTCGGCACCCGACCAAGTCACCATCGGCCTCGAGAGCGCCCTCGTCGGCGTGACCGACCCCAAAGCGCGCACCCGCATAGTCGAGACCCTCGGGGTCGCCCGCGGACGCATCGCGACCGCCGCCCTGCTGCGCATCGCCTCGTCCGAATCCGAGACGACGTCGGTGCGCGTCGCGGCCGTCGCCGGCCTCGGCGACCGTCGTGACGACGCCCGCAGCGTTGAACTGGTCTCGGCGCTCGCCGCCGGCGACAGCTTCGTCGCCGACGCCGCCCGCCTCGCCCTCGTCGACCTCACCTCGAGCCCCGCCGTGCGCGCCCCGTGGCAGACCGGGCTCACGGTCGCCCAGCTCTTCCTTCACGCCGACATCGACCCGCAGCTCACACGCGCGGGCAGCGGCGACAACGGCGGCATCGCGACGCTGCTCGTACGACTCGGAGATGCGCTCGCCGCCTCCGGAACGGACACTGCGGATGCCGCGGCCACCGCCTCGACGGTGCAGCGGGTCGTCACGCTCTCCCGCGGCAGCGCGACCGAAGCGCTCGACAGCCTCTCGTCGGTCGGCTCGACCGTTCGCGGCCACGCCTACGCCTCGGTGCCGCTGCTGAGCGAACCGGTGGCGTCGTCGGACGCCTGGCAGCTGCGGGTGGCTGCGGAACGCGGCATCCGTCGGGTTCTGCGTGCCATCGGCACGGTCGACGTTCTGCACCTGCGTATGGCCGACGTGGGCAGCCTCGCCGCCGCGAACGTCGCCCGCGACCTCGGCATCCCCGTCGTCTTCACCGTCGCGCCCGACCCGCACGCGGTCATCCGCACGCTCGACCAGTCGGGCGACCTCACCCGCGCCAACTTCGGCGAGGTCGACGAGCGCGAGCACTTCTGGTTCCGCGCCCGGCTGGTGCAGCGACTCGCCGCCGACGCAGCGCACACCGTGCTGTTCCCACGCCCGAACCTCGAGGCCGACATGCGCGAGCTCGTCGGCATCGACATCACCGCGCACCCCGAGCGCCACTCGATCGTGCCGGAGGGCATCGACCTCGCGGTCGTCGACCGCGCCGTGCTCGAGGCCGCCGACCACGCGACCGGCGCCCCCGCCACCGCGCCGCTCGAGACGCTGCGCGCACTGCTCGCCGGTCTCCCCGAAGAACGCCGCGACCTGCCGCTGCTCATCTCGGTCGGCCGCTTCCACCGCATCAAGGGTATGGCCACGATCGCCTCGGCCTGGGCCAACGGACCGCTGCGCGACCGCGCGAACCTGCTGCTCGTCGGTGGCGATCTCGAGTACCCGTCCGCCGACGAGACCGAGCAGCTCGATCGCATCCACCGCACCGTTCCGCAGGCGGAAGCCGCGGCATCCGGTCTCCTGCTCGCCGGCCATCGACCCAACGACACCGTCGCCCGCTGGGTTGCGGCCGCGCGCTTCGGCGTTCCCGGCTTCGCGGCGCCCGGCGGCATCTACGTCTGCGGCAGCCTGAAGGAGGAGTTCGGCATCGCGATCCTCGAGGCGATGGCCGCGGGCCTGCTCGTGGTCGCGCCCGCCGGCGGAGGCCCGGCGACGTACGTCGAAGACGGGGTCACCGGCTTCCTCACCCGCACCTCCGACGCCGCGCTGCTCGCCGCCTCGATGAGCGACGCGCTCGACGCCATGGCGGCAGAGTCGGCGCAGACCGCGACAACCGACGCCCGCCCGCACCGCTCGCGCGAGACCGTGCTGCGCAACTTCACGATCCAGGCGATGGCCGGGGCGCTGTCGGTGGTCTACGCCGACGTGTCCGACTCGGCGACCGAGTCGCACGCGGGCAGCGTGGCCGCCCGGTGACGCTCCTCATCATCTCTCCCGACTACGCCTCGCACCTGCTTCCCCTCGCCACGCTCGGCACAGCCTGGCGCGACGCGGGCGAGCGGGTCGTGGTCGCCACCGGCGAAGCCACCGCGTCGATCGTCGAGTCGTTCGGCTTCGAGCGGGTGCACCTGCAGCTCGGCCGCGGCTCGAACCCCGGCATCATCAAGGCCGAAGACCAGCCGAAGGGCGAGGACGACGCGCTGCGCGGCTTCTTCGCGGCGACCCGGCTGGGCATGGTCGAGACCCTCGCGTTCCAAGCGGCGGCGCGCAAGAACGACCTGCTCTGGGACCCGGTGAACACCGCCCGCGCCGTGCAGCGCGTGGTCGACGAGGTAAAGCCAGACCGGGTGATCGTCGACCACCTCGCGTTCAGCGCGCGCCTCGCCCTGCTCGCGCACGGAACGCCCTACGCCGACGTCGTGCTTGGCCACCCCTCGGCGCTGCCCGTGGCCGGCGAGGTCTATGGGTATCCGCCGTCGTGGCCCGCGGTTTTCGCTCCGGATGACGCGGCTCTCGCCGAGCTGCGAGCACTGTGCGACGACGTGAGCGCGTCGTTCACCGCCGAATGGAACGCCGCCCTCGACGGGCTCGGCGCCTCGCACCTGCACAGCGCCAGTGCCTTCGCCGAGCACGGCGAGCTGCTGCTCTACAACTACCCGGCCGAGCTGCACGAGCCGGCGCGCACGGCCCTGCTGCCGGCGCACGAGTTTCTCGGCTCGTCGGTGCGCTCCGAGCCCGCCGACGCCGAGGTCGATGCGTGGCTCGCCTCGAGCGACGAGCCGTTCGTCTACGTCAGCTTCGGCAGCTTCCTCTCGGTGCGCGACGACGTGCTCGCGCGCGTGCTCGCCGCGCTAGCCGCCCTCGGCCTCCGCGTCGCCGTCGCGATCGGCTCGGCCGACCGCGCCGCGCTCGGCGAGCTGCCCGACTCGTGGCTGGTGCGCGGATTCCTGCCGCAGGTCGAGCTGCTGTCGCGGGCCCTCGCGGCCGTGAACCACGGAGGCAACAACAGCGTCACCGAGTCGATGACGCACGGGGTGCCGGTGCTGGTGCTGCCGTTCTCGACCGACCAGTTCGCGGGAGCCGCCTCGCTCGAACGCGAGGGCTTCGGCGTCTCGCTCGCGCCGAACACGGCGACGATCGACGAGTTGCGTGCGGGCATAGAGCGCGTGCTCGCCCTGCCGCGCGGACCGCTCAACGCGCTGAGCGCGTCGCTGCGCGAGACGCCCGGCCGCGAGCGCGCGTACCGCCGCCTGGCCTAGCCGGCGGGATTCGCTCGGCGGCTTCACCCGCCAGATGACGCGTTACCGGCCAGATGACGCGTCCGCGGACGCGTCATCTGGCCGGAAGCGGCTCATCTGCGGGCGGCGCGGGTGGGGTGCCGCTGCGAAGTTGGCCCGATTTGCGAGAAGCGCACCTTTCCGCGGCCCGGGACGGTGCACTTCTCGCAAATCGATGGGCCATCGGCGGCAAAACGCTCTTCCGCGCGCCCGGGAGCAGCCATATGCCGCCGATGAGCTGCGGATGCCGCGGGGTGAGGTGCCGCGGGCGCGCGGCGGCACGCACGCCGGTCCCGCGACGCTGTGCGACCGGATGACGCGGTTCCGGCCCGATGAGCCGGCCGCGGGCGCGTCATCCGGCCGGAAGCGGCTCATCCGCGGGCGCCGCGGGCGCTGCGCGCCGCCGCTACTCGGCCGCGCCGAAGACCAGCGCGCGCATCGCGTCGCGCGACGGCTCGGCGTCGCGGTAACGCTCGCGCAGGGCCGCGTTCGCCTCGTACTGCTCGCCTTCGCGCAGCTGCGTCTCGTGGTGTAGCGCGTAGACGTCGCCGTCGTGCCGCTGCGGCTGCGAGCCGAGCAGGGTCGTGTGGGCGGCGAACCAGGCCGAATCCTCGAAGCCCCATCCGCGGAACCGTTCGTCCTGCCCGCCGTGCGAGGCCCAGGTGCGGGGCGTCGTGACGTACACGCCCGAGCACGCGCCGACGACGAGGGTCGCCTCGACGGTGGGCAACGGCGAGCCGGCGAAGAACGCGGCGGTTCCGTCGCGGCCCAGCCACTGATAACGCGTGTACGGAAGGTGCACGAGTCCGGAGTCGGCGGCGGCCGCGAGCGCGGCGAGCAGCGGCTCGAGCGACGGGATGGTGTCGGCATCGCCGATCACGACCACCTCGTCGAGACCCGCGACCTGCGAGATGCCCACATTGCGGCAGCGCGCCAGGTTGAACGGGACCTCGCCCGAATCGACCGCGACGATCTCGGCGCCCGGCAGGTTCTCGAGGTACCACGCGCTCGTCGCGTCGAACGCCGCGAGGCGTGAGGGCTGGGGGCGCCAGGGAATGATGACTTTTACCACTCAGAGAGTGTAAACGCCCGCCAGAGTGTCTCAGCTCGAGATGCTGGCGAACCGCTCGATGTCGGCCGAGTTGCCGCTCACGATGATCAGGTCGTGGTTCGAGATCACGGTCTCGGGCGTCGCGTAGGTGAAGTCCTTGCCCGGCGCCTTCACGCCCACCACGGTGATGCCGTACTTCCGGCGCACCTGCGACTCGGCGAGCGGGATTCCGCGGATCGGCTTCGGCGGATACATCTTCACCAGGGCGAAGTCGTCGTCGAACTCGATGAAGTCGATCATGCGGCCCGACACGAGGTGCGCGACGCGCTCGCCGGCCTCGGCCTCGGGGTAGATCACGTGGTTCGCGCCGATGCGCGAGAGGATCTTGCCGTGCGACTGGCTGATCGCCTTCGCCCAGATCTGCGGGATCTTGAGGTCGACGAGGTTCGCCGTGATGAGCACGCTCGCCTCGATCGACGATCCGACCGCGACGACGGCTATCGAGAACTCCTGCGCGCCGATCTGGCGCAGCGCATCGATGCTGCGCGCATCCGCCTGCACCGCATGGGTCACACGCTCCGACCACTTCTGCACGAGCGCCTCGTCGGCGTCGACCGCGAGCACCTCGCGGTCGAGGCGGTCGAGCTGTCCGGCCGTGGCGGCGCCGAAGCGACCGAGGCCGATCACGAGCACGGGCGCGTTGTGCGCAATCCTGTCAACCAACGATGGGCCTCTCTTCTGCTCGCCTGAACAACTGGCGACGCTGGGTGGCCGCGAGTGCGGCCGCCAGAGTCACCGTACCCACTCGACCGAGGAACATGGTCGCGGCGAGCACGTAGACGCCGGAATCCGGTAGTTCGGCCGTCAATCCGGTGCTGAGCCCCGAGGTCGCGAATGCCGAGATCACCTCGAACAGCACGTAGTCGAGGCTGGCGCCCGAGATCTGGAGCAAAATGATGGATGCCGCGGCCACCGTCGTCGCACCCCACAGAACCACGCTGACACTCAGCCGCAGCACGTCGGAGGGGATGCGGCGGTCGAACGCCTCCATGCCCTCGTTGCCGCGCGCCTCGGCGAACGCCGCTAGGAACAGGATCGCGAGAGTGGTGACCTTGATGCCGCCGGCCGTCGACGCCGAGCCGCCGCCGATGAACATGAGCATGTCGGCGACGAGCAGGCTGGAGCCGTGCAGCTCACCGATGTCGATGGTGTTGAAGCCGCCCGAGCGCGTCATCATCGACAGGAAGAAGGGCTGGAAGATGCGTTGCCCGAAGTCCATGTTCGCGAACGTCTTGGCGTTGCCGAGCTCGAGCACGAAGAAGGCGATGCCGCCCAGCACGAACAGCAGGATCGTGGTGGTCAGGGTCAGCTTGACGTGCAGCGACCACTTCTTCGGGCGCTTCAGGTTGCGCATCAGCACGTAGATCACCGGGAAGCCGACCGCGCCGAGGAAGACGCCGATCATCAGCACGCTGAGGAACCAGTAGTCGGTGGCGAAGGGCACGAGTCCGTTCGACGTCGGCTGGAAGCCCGTGTTGGTGAACGCCATGGTCGAGTAGTAGAACGCCTCCCACGCGGCGGTGAACGGCTCGTGGCCCGCGATGAGCAGGCGGGGGAAGAGCAGCAGGGCGATGCCGATCTCGATGACCAAAACGCTCACCGCCACGGTGACGAGCAGCGAGCCGACTTCGCCGAGGCGCACCGCCTGGCTCTCGGCCATCGAGCCCTTGTGCATCCGCAGCGGGTTGGTGTCGCCGGCCGCGAGCAGGCGCTGCCGCAGGCCGAGCTTGCGCGAGATGATCAGGCCGAGGATCGAGGCGAGCGTGAGCACGCCGATTCCGCCGATCTCCACGCCGATGAGGATGAACACGTGACCCAGCGGCGACCAGTACGCGCCCATGTCGACGGTCGAGAGGCCCGTGACGCAGATGACCGAGACGGCGGTGAAGAACGCGTCGGCGAACCGGGGGACCTCTCCCGAGGTGGTCGCGATCGGCAGCGAGAACAGCAGGGTGAAGACCAGGATGAGCGCCGCGAAGATCAGGATCGCGAATCGCGCCGGCGTCGCCGCTGCGAAGCCCTCCATCTTGTCGCGCACGTCTCCGAGGAGCGAGTTGCGACGCACGGGCTTCGTGCGCATGCCAAACCTCATCTCGCGATTCGCGGAAACTACACCTGTCGGAACAGGTTGTCATGGTACTACCCACGGGGCTTCGCTAGCCTTTGCCAATGGCCGACACCTTCGACGCAATTGCCGACTCCACCCGACGCGAGATCCTCCAGATCTTGCTCGAGCGAGGGGGCACGGGCGAGATCTCGGCCGCCGACCTCGCCGCGCTCATCGGCGTGACCACTCCGACGGCCACAAAACACCTCGGAATCCTGCGCGAACTCGGCTTCGTCTCCGCGCGCGAAGAGGGGCGCACCAAGTACTTCCACCTCGAGCTGGCGCCGTTCGACGCCCTGCAGTCGTGGCTGCAGCCGTTTGTCGGCGACCAGTACGACACCGGCCCCGTGTCATCCGCCGACCAGAACCCCGAAGCGGATGCCGCGCTGTTCAGCGCCTGGGCCGGAACCGACGTCGGTACCAACCTCGGCCGCGCGCTCGCCGAGCGATCGCACCAGGCGCGCACCGCCTTCCACGACGCGTCGGAGAGGGTGACACACGCCCTGCCGGACGCCGTGACCCGCCGGCTCGCAAAGAAGCCGTAGACAGCGAGTCACACCAGCCCCTAGTGTTACGTTTCAGCACTCCAGTAACACTGGTAACGAGTGTTCCAGAATCGCAAGGGGCACAGACATGTCAGGGGATCTCTCCGATGTGCGTTTTCTCACGGTCGCAGAAGTCGCCGACATGATGCGCGTCTCGTCGATGACCGTGTACCGCATGGTGCACGCCGGCGAGATGCCGGCCATCCGCTTCGGACGCTCGTTCCGCATCCCCGAATCGGCCGTCGTCGCGGTCATCCAGAAGCCGATCTCGCACACCGGTTAGCACTCCCAGCGCTTTGCGCTAGACTTACGCAGTACATTTTTCCGCGGTTCCGAATCGGACCGGGTCGGTCTAATTCAGTAACCAGTGAGGTACCCATGGGTTCAGTCATCAAGAAGCGCCGCAAGCGTATGGCGAAGAAGAAGCACCGCAAGCTGCTTCGCAAGAC
>Ga0247740_1000012_pt1 | contig 89257 bp, 96 predicted proteins | sample UWRJL148409B2_FD_180942 | JGI IMG/M metagenome (GOLD analysis project Ga0247740, IMG submission 180942) | Plant litter microbial communities from Arlington Agricultural Research Station in Wisconsin, United States - UWRJ-L148-409B-2 | ecosystem: Environmental > Terrestrial > Plant litter >...
CGAGCCGCGCTGCCGCAGCCGCGAGGCCAGCCGGGTGACCGCGCCGTCGCTCGCGCGCTTCGGCGGTCGGGCCACGACGACGCCCATCACGTCGGCGATCGCCGAGGTGACGCCCAACCACTGGTCGCCAGGGTTCGGCACGAGCACGAGCCGCTCGAGATCGATGCCGAAACGGGCGGCCGCCTCGATGCCGAACTCGGGCACACCGACCACGCCGCACCAGGAGCCCGCGGCGCTCGGGCCGGCGAGCAGGGCCATCAGCAGCGTGGTCGACCCGACCACGGAGTAGACGGAACCCTGCTGCAGCCCGCCGCCTGGCAGCAGCCGGGCGATCGCCGGGTGGGTGGGCAGGCTTCGGGTGTCGAGCTTGGTCGCCTGCATCGAACGGATGCGCGACTGCAGTTCGAGCACCTTGCTCGCCTTGTCGGCTGGGGAGGCGTCGCCAGCGGCAGCGGCTAGGTCGCGAAGGACACTACCCCGGAGATTACTCCCCGAGCGCGTGGGGTACTCACCGACGGCCGGATGGCTCGCCGGGACGGCTGGGGAGAGGAAAGACGCTGCCGCTGGCATCTCTTCATGTTCGAACATACATTCGAATATGTCAATCGCCACCGACATTCGTATGGCGTGTCGGAGGTCGCCCGCGCGTGTCGGTCTTCGCGGGCGCGCGGTCGACAGGATGCCGCGGCTCGGGCCGCGCGAATCATCCTGCCGAACGGTCGCCCGGGCGCATCCGTCCTGCTGAACGGCGCGGACTATTCGCGCGCGTCTTCAACCAGCACATGGTCGGCCGCGCGCTTGGCGAGGAACGCCGCGACGCCCACGAGAACGAGAGTAATCACGCACGCGCCGATCACGAGCGTGCCGGTCGCGTCACCGCCGAGCGAGCCCGTCGCGGCGGCGAGGCCGGCGGCGAACAGCACGACCCCGGCAACGACCATCGGCACACGTGCCGCGCGGTGACCCTCCCGCCAGGCGCGCTCGGAGAGCATCAGCGAGCCGAAGCGAATACCCGCGAAGCCGTTAATACCCAGCCGGCCCCGCGCCGCCGCTTCGTTGACCCCCACGACCAGGATCGCGGCGAGCATCAGGACGATTCCGGAAATGAGCATAACTTCAGGGTATCAGCGGCTGCGCTGACGGTAGACAGGATGACGCGGGGCGGGGCGCGCAGATCGTCCTGTCGAGCGCTCGTTCGGGTCGTTCGGCCCTGTTGAGCGGGTGAACACCGATGCCGCACACTGGAGGCGATGAGCGAGCAGACGATCACGGTGCGGCCGTACGATCCGGCGGACGCGATGGCGACGCTGCACTGCTTCCAGCGCGCCGTGCGCGGCACGGCCTCCCACGACTACGCCCCCGAGCAGATCGAGTCGTGGGTCGCGGTCGATGTCGACGCCTGGGGGCGCAGGCGCGCGAGCGTCGAGACCCGGGTCGCCGAGCGCGACGGACAACTGGTCGGTTTCACCGACGTCGACCACGACGGCTACATCGACATGATGTTCGTCGACCCCGATGCGGCCCGCACCGGAGTGGCATCCGCGCTCCTGAACCACACGACCGACCTCGTGCGGCGACGCGGCGGCACCGAACTGACCGTGCAGGCCAGCATCACGGCACGACCGTTCTTCGAGCGGCACGATTTCGTCGTGACGGCCGAGCAGCGGGTCGAACTGCGCGGCAGCGTGCTCACCAACTACCGCATGCGGCGCGAGCTCTGACCCCGAGCTTTGACCCGAACTTTGACCCGAGCTTTGACCCCGATGCGCGAGTTGTCACGAAACGGGCAGTGATCGCTCGGGATACCCCGGTTTGTGACAGCTGGAACGATTCACCCGGGCAAGTGAGCGCTAGCGCAGCCCCAGCTTCGTCACCCAGTACTCGAGGAACGCGGCACCGGCCTCGTCGTGGATCAGCTCGCCCTCGGTGACGATGTCGTAGGGCCGGTCGAGAATGCCGTCGAGCGGGCGCACATCCACGTGCGCCACGTCGTATCCCGCGGAGTGGAGGTGGTCGGCCATGAGATAGTCGCTGCGCGAGTCGCCCACCGAACGCCAGAGTCTCGGCAGCGGGCCGCTCGCAGAGAAATACTCGAGCGCACGCTCGGCACCGCGGTCTTTGTCGAGCAGCACCGATTCGATGTCGGTCGAGATGATGGTCGGGTCGAGACGGAACGGCACCTGCCCCGCGGCATCCGGGGCCTCGCGGTCACCGAGTCGCACACCGACGCCGTGGCGCTCGAGCAGGGCGAACGCCGCCTCGTTGAACGTCTGCTGGGTCGGCAGGTAGTCGTCGCGCGAGACGTCGGTGCGCTGTTCGACCGAGATCATGGCGTGCTTCGTCTCGTCGAAGAACATGGTGGAGGAGAAGTCGGATGCCACGAGCTCACGCGCCTCGTCGACGACGGCCTTCGGCAGCGCCACGGCCTCGTCGATCACGATGTCGCCCAGACCCTCGGCGGTGACGGGGGCCCACACGGCGCCCTTCTCGAAGACGCAGAACATGGTCGTACCGGGTCGCGCGAGCGCCTCGCCGAGCCCGGCGGCGAACAGCGGAACCATGACCTCGTCGCGGATGAACGCGTCGGAACGCCCGGTGATGAACGCGATCGGCACGCCCGCGCCGGCGAGCAGCACGAGGTCGCCGATGATGCTCGGGATGCCGACGCTGCGGCTGACGGGGCTCGCGATGGGCCCGTCGACGTCGAGGAGGAGGCCGAGCGGAGCGGCGACGGGAGCGGAGACGGGGGCGGTCGAGGTCACCCCCTATTGTTTCACGCGCCGCGGCTGCCGGAGGCCTCCACGATCACCTCGCGCACCCGGCGTAGGTCTTCGAGCAGCGAGCCGATGAGGATCCAGTGCGCCGCGCTCGGAGCCAGCACCGTGAACGGCTCGGTGAGGGTCGGCAGGTCGTCGGAGCCGGCGTCGTCGGGTTCGGCCTGCTGCATCACGAGCCGCAGGTCGTGGGCGGCGCGGGCGACCTCGGTCGAGAGCCCGGCGGCCGTCGGCTCGGTGTGGATGGTCTCGTCGTAGCGGTCGTCGAGGGCGCGGATCATGCCGGGTACCCGCAGCACGAGCACGTGCAGGGTGTCGAGCAGCCTGTTGTCGGTCGCGAGCGTCGAGCGGTGCACCGAGCGGCGCGGGTTGAAGCGCAGGCTCTCCTCGGCGGCGGTGACGGCGGCGACGGCCTTCAACTCCATGGCGCGCAACAGTCGCGCGGTCACGAGCGCCGACATCCGCTGCTTCGCCGTCGAGGGTTCGCCGATGAGTCTCGCCAGCTCGTCGAGCGAGTTCGCGACCTCCGCACCCAGCCGGGCGACGGCATCCTGCGCCGGCTTCAACCGCACAGGGGGCACCACGATCACGTTGACGACCACCGCGATCGCCGCACCGAGCGCGGTCTCGATCACGCGCTCGACCGCGTATCCGGGGGTCTGCGCACCGATCGTGAGCACGAGCAGCGCGCTGATGGGGATCTGCGCCGTCGTCGACTGGCTGAGCCGGAACACCCAGCCCACCAGCAGCGACACGAGGATCGTGACCAGGATCAGCCAGCTCTCGACGCCGAAGAAGGCACCGGCGAGGTAGGCGATCACGACGCCGGCGATCACCCCGACCGTGCGCTCGAGGGCCTTGGAGAACGACTGGTTGATGCTCGGCTGCACGACCAGGATGGCGGCGATCGTGCCGAAGATGGGCAGTTCGCTCGGCAGTACGAGCACGCAAACGATCCAGGCCAGACTCGCCGCGATCGCGGTCTTGACGACCTGCAGCAGGGGAGTGCGGTCAGACGACTGCAGCACCCGCGCGTAGCGGGCCGGCGCGAGCGAGAGGTCGGCGAAGCGCCTGAATCGCGATCCGCCGGAGTCCGTCACCATTGCAGCCTAGGCCGGATGCGCCCCGCCGCCCGCGTGGTGGAGGCTACGCGCGCACGGCACCCAGCGCGCGCGACTTGAGGTGGTTGTACTCCTCGGCGCTGATGGTGCCCGAATCGAGCAGCGCCTTCGCTTTCGCGATCTCGTCGGACGGGCTGGAGCCCGCGACGTCGCGGATGTAGTCGTCGGTGGCCGCCCGGGCCTTGTAGGCGTCGCGCTGGCTGCGCTCGGCCATGCCGCGCCCGCGGGCGATCACGTAGACGAGGGCGGTGAGGAACGGGGCAAAGATCAGGAAGATGATCCACACCGCCTTCCACCAGCCGTTCAGGGTGTGATCGCGGAACAGGTCGGCGACGATCGAGAACAGGGCCATCAGGTAGGCGATGAAGGCGAAGCCCCAGAAGAACAACCAGATGACATCCCAGAAATTGTCCCAGTTCATGATGAATCCCTAACTCTCGGAGGTGTGGGTCAAGAGTGGCGGCGACGCTCGGCGACGACCTCGCCCCTGCCGGGTGAATCGACCGGGTGGCCATGGACGCATCCTGAACGCATCATGTGGTGGAAACGCAAGGCGGTCGAGCTGCCCCCGGCTCCCGTTTCCGAGCCGCCGCGAACCGGCATGCCGCGCAGCACGGCAATCCTCATGGGCCTCGCCGGGGCCACCGTCGTCGCGTTCGGTCTCGCCGCGATCCAGTCGATCGTGGCACCCGTCGTGCTCTCGCTCGTGCTCACCATCTGCGCGCACCCGCTGCGCACGGGGCTGGAGAAACGCGGGGTGCCGCGCAGCGTCGCGACCGGCACCGTGGCCCTCGCCGTGTTCCTCACCCTCGCCGCGTTCGTGACGGCACTCGTGGTCGCCTTCGCCCAGTTCGCCACGCTGCTGCCGCAGTTCGCTCCGCAGATCTCCCAGATCGGGCGCTCGATCGGCGCCTCGCTCGCCGAGATCGGAATCGGGCAGGCCCAGGTGCAGCAGATCATCGCCGGCTTCGACCCCACGCGCATCCTCGACTTCGTCTACGGGATCTTCGGCAACGTGGCCAACGTCACGGTCGCCCTCGTCGTGGTGCTGACGACGCTCATCCTCATGGCCGCCGACTCGAGCTACCTCGGCGCGATCCTGGCCGAGCTGCGGCCGACGCGCGCCCGGATGGTGACGTCGCTCGAGATCCTGGCCTCCGGCATCCGCCGCTACATGATCGCGACGGCGGCGCTCGGAATCGCGCAGGGTGTGCTCAACGCGATCGCCCTCGTCATCCTGCAGGTTCCGGGCGCATTCCTCTGGGGGCTGCTCGCCTTCCTCGGCAGCTTCATCCCGAACATCGGGTACTTCATCGCAATCATCCCGCCCGTCGTCTTCGGCTTCCTCGTCGGCGGCTGGCAGACGGCGATCCCGGTGATCATCGTCTACGCGCTGATCAACGGTGTGGTGCAGACGCTCATCCAGCCACGCATCGTCGGAAACGCGGTGGCGCTCAGCCAGACCATCACCTTCGTCTCGGTGCTGGTCTGGGCGACGATCGTCGGGCCGGTGGGCGCGATCCTCGCCATCCCGCTCACCCTGATCGTGCGTGCCCTGCTGGTCGACTCCGACCCGGGCGCCGGATGGTGGCGACCGGTGATCGGCGACCTCAGCCACACGAAGTCGGTGATGAAGGCCGAAGACAACGCGCGCAAGAACGAGCGGCGCGCCAAGAAGCGTTAGAGCAGCGCCGACAGTGCCTTCTGCAGCTGCATCGCGCCGATCAGCACCAGCAGTCCCGCGTTCAGAACGCTGGTGTGGCTTGCGATCCACGACCGCACCCGTTCCAGCAAGGGGTCGGCCGCGGCGCCCTTGACGAGCGTGTAGAACACGGGAGCGGCGATCGGCAGGATGCCGACGATCGCGAACGCGACGATCACCGCCGCCGACGCCACGGGCGATACCGCGGCCACGCGCAGGTCGAGCATCGCCAAGACCGTGCAGGAGACATCCACGGGGTTGAGGGCGAAGATGCCGAAACCGAGCAGCAGCGACCGGGCCGGCGTGAACCGGTCGACCGCGCGCAGCCAGCCGGGCAGCTGCGGTGCGGCCGCCACGACGTCGCCCGGCGTCACCGCCGCGGCCATCGCCCTGACGCGGTCGCGGCCCCGCCGGTAGACGTACACGGCGCCGAGAGTCAACAGCGCCGCGATCACCAGTCGAACGATCGCGGCCCAGAGCGGCGGCTCGCGCTGCTGGTGCAGCTCGAGATAGCCGAAGACCGCGAAACTGACACCGAGCGTCGCGATCAGCCCGACCGCCCAGCCGATGAGAAACGCCGTTCCGTTCGCCCGCGCCCGCTTCGATACGAGAACCGCGACGAGCGCCATGATCGCGAGCGGACTCATCACCACGCCGAGGGCGAGCGGCACCAGCGACACGATCAGTTCGCCCACGATTGCCACCCTTCCCAGAAGATCATGCGGGGTGGCGGATGACGCGCTATCACCCCGACCGGATGATTCCGTCTGCCGTGCCGCGGGCAACACTCGTGTCTCACCCGAGGTCGAGGGAGGCCGAGTATGGGGCCGGTCATCGGCGACATCCTGCCGCTCGCCCTCGGCATCGCGATCAGCCCGCTGCCCATCATGGCGACCACCATCATGCTGCTGTCGCCGAAGGCACGGGGCACGAGCGTCGGATTCCTGATCGGCTGGGTGGCGGGCATCACAGTGATGACGACTCTGTTCGTATTAATGGCCGCGCTGCTGCCGAGCGTACGGCCGCACACCCCAGCCGTTCTCACCGGCGTCATGGAGATCCTGCTCGGGCTGCTGCTGATCGTTCTCGCCGTGCGCACCTGGCGATCCCGGCCGCGCGCGGGAGAGTCGCCGCCGGTACCGCGCTGGATCAGCGCCATCGACTCGCTCACGCTCTGGCGCGGACTCGCCGTCGGGTTCGTCTACTCGGCGTTCCGGCCGAAGAACCTGCTGATCTCGCTCGCCGCGGGCGTCGTGATCGGGTCGGCGGGGCTCGCGGCCGCGCCGGCCACGATCACGCTGGTGATCTTCGTGGTGTTCGCGGCGTCGACGATTGCCGCGCCCGTCGTCGCCTACTTTTCGGGGGCGCCGAAGGTCACGACCGGTCTCGAGGGACTGCGCGAGTGGCTGCTGCGCAACGTCTCGACGGTCACGTCGACCGCGCTGCTGGTTCTCGGCGTGGTCATCGTCGGCATGGGGATCGCGCAGTTCTGAGGTCTAGAGCGCGCGGCTCCAGGCGACCTCGCGCTGCAGCTGACCGGTCTCGACGAACAGCCGCACCTGGCGGGTGGTCGCGAGGGCGTCGGCGAGGGCGTCACGGTCGGCGGGCTCGAAGCCGAGTCTCTGCCAAAACGGCCCCGACCGCCGGCTGAACAGCCAGGCGCGCGTCGCTCCCTGAGAACGGGCCTCGGCGAGTGCGTGCTCGGCGAGGCGGATCCCGAGGCCGGCCCCGCGGGAGTCCGGTGCCACCGCGACACTGCGGATGATCGCGTCACCGCCTTCTGCCGACAGCTCGAAGCCCGTGCTGCCGATGAGCGCGCCCGACCCGTCGCGAAGCAGCCAGAGGCGCACGCCCGGATCGTCGAGCCCGCTCAACGTCAGATCGGCCGAACCGAGAAACGCGGTGAGCTCCGCGACATCCGCGGCTCCGACCCTCTCGAAAACCGGCACGCTACCGGCCCTGGCGACGACGCTTGCCCTGAGGACGCGCGGTCGACCGGTGCACGTACTTGCCGCGCGGTTTGACGACGGCCTTCTTCTCGGGCTTCTCTTTCGCGATCTGCAGGTCGGGGTCGATCTTCTCCTTGCGCAGCGCGATGGTTCCGCCGCGCGAGCTGTTGGCCGAGCGGCCGCGCACGATGCCGACGAATTCCTCGATCTCGGCGGTCTCGCCCTCGGTGCGCCATGCGACGGCGATCCAAGTCTCGTCGGCATCGGTGACGTCGCGCGAGACCACGTCTTTGCGCGAGTTCTGCCGGGCGAGCGCGTGCGGCACGACGAGCGCACCAACGCCGGCGGCGATCAGCTCGACGGCGTCGCGCAGCGAGCCCTGGTTATCGTGCAGGGTGATCTCGGAGAGATCGGCGAGGGTCACCGAATCCTGGTCGGCGAGCGGGTGGTCTTCGGGGAGGACCGCGACGGCGACTTCACTGTAGAGACGGATGACACTGAGCTCACGCTCGGCACCGGGGGAGAGCGGCATCCGCACAAAAGCGACGTCGACACTCCCGTCGAGCAAGGCGTCGACCTGGCTTGTCTCGGTCGTCGCGACAAAGGCTAGCGGCTCGTCGGGACGACGTTCCTCCCACAGTCTGGTCCACTTGGTGAGGGTGACCCCGGGCACGAAGGCGAGGGTGAGAGTCACGGAGGTTCCTTCGTTCGGGGCTGCTGCAATCGGCCAAATCACCAAGTGCCACTGCTCAGGCTACGCTCTAGGCATGAGTACCGAGCGTTCCCCGCAGTCCATGAAGCCTTCAACGGCCGCGCAAAAGCTCGGCATCTACCTGCCGGCAGCACCGGAAGAGTTCCAGAACAACGACATCACCCGCGCCGAGCTGAACGAACTTCTGGCGAACCCGCCGGAGTGGATCGTGCAGTTGCGCCTCAACGGCCCGCACCCCCGCCCCATCGTCGCCGGCAAGCTCGGCGTCTCGAACGCCGGCCTCGCCCGTGGCGGAGTCGACGAGGCTCTCACCACCGCGCAGATCCAGGAGCTGCTGGCCGCGCCCCCGCGCTGGCTCGTCACCGAGCGCCGCACGCAGGCCGACGTGCGCGAGGAGAACGCGCGCCTCAAGCAGCGTGACAAGGAACGCGTCGAGTGGGCCGCGAAGCAGGAGCGCATCGCCGAACGCGAAGCCAGCGACGCCGCCAACCGTGCCGCGCGTGCGGAGCGCGAAGGGCGCGGTGGAGCTTAGAAAATCGCGCCAGCGATTTCGCGACCCCAGCGCCGACCGAGCCTGCGAGGAAGGCCTGCGTAGTTACTTGCGCGAGCCGGTTCCCCTCGCGTTGTAGACGATCGAGTTCGACTCGCCGTATTCGGCGAACACGGCGATCGCCTCGTCGCGCAGCACGTCCATCGTGACGCTGATGCCGCGGGCCTCGAGCTCGGCGCGCCAGTCACCTCCGGGCACGGGTCCCTCGTCGAATCCGCTCAGCCGCTCGAGTTCGGGGCCGTCGCCGGCGATCACGAGGTGCTTCACGCCCGACCAGATGAGCGACCCGAAGCACATGATGCAGGGGCGCCAGTTGACGACGAGTTCGAGATCCTGCTCGGCCGATGCCCCGAGGTCCCAGCTGCCCAGCCGCGTCTGGGCGAGGGAGAGCGCGGTGAACTCGGCGTGACCGGCCGAGAGTCCCGAGCTCAGAACGATGTTGACTCCGATCGACACGATCGTGTTGGTCGTGCGGTCGACGACGATCGCGGCGAACGGGCCGCCGTTGCCCTCGCGCCAGTTGCGCGCCGCCAGCCGGTTGACCAGCGCCATGCGCTCCTCGTGCGTCTCGAGCACTCCGGTGAACGAGTCGAGCTCGGCGACGACCCAACCGGGCAGTTCGGCTGAGATGGTCGTGGCGAAGGGATGGGTCATCGGGGCTCCTGCTGGTCGGACGGCTAGTGGAAGTCGGTCGTGCGGGCGAGTGAACCCGCCCGGTCATAAGTCTTCCACTCACCGCGCTGCTCGCCGCCCACGAAGTGCCCGGTGCGCATCAGCGTGCCGTCTTCGCGCGTCCAGGTCCACGCGCCGCTCATCTGGCCGTCGACGAAGTCGCCCGTCGCTTTGAGCGTGCCGCTTCGGTAGTAGAACTCCCACCTGCCAGACTTCGTTCCGTGCGCGTCCACGGTTCCCCGGCCGGAGATCTTTCCGTCGCCGAAGTGTTCTTCGCCCGCTACAGTGCTCATGCTCATCTCCCGGGTTCGTAGAATTGTCTAGTGAAGGGCGCCAGGTGAATTCTCGAGTTGCCGTCGGTGGCGCTCGCTTCATTTTCGCTCTTGTCGAGCTGGTTTCGCTCGTCGCCCGGTATATCTGGGGACTCGACACCCCGAGTTTCGCACCGGGCAACTTCTTCGCCTACTTGACGATCCAGAGCAACATCTCGTTTATGGTCGTCTGCGTCGTGGGCGGCATCGTCGCGTTCAAGACGACGACCGACCCGCCATGGCTGACGAACCTGCATGCCGTGGTGCTCAGTTGGATCCTCGTCGCCGGCATCGTGTTCGCGATCCTCGTGCAGCAGGCGGGGGAGCGGGGTTTCGCCCTCGAGGTGCCGTGGAGCGACCAGATCCTGCACTTCTGGCTGCCCGCCTTCGCCTTGCTGGAGTGGGTCGTCTCACGCGGTCGCGGCACGTCGCAGTGGCGCATGATCATGCTCACCGTCGGATACCCGGTGATCTGGGGCGCCATCACGCTGGTGCGCGGCGCTGTGGTGGGTTGGTACCCCTACTTCTTCCTCGACCCCGACCAGGTGACCGACCCGTTCGAGTTCGTCACCTACTCGGCGATAGCGCTCGCGACATTCGCCGTCACGAGCACCGGCGTCATCTCGCTCGCGCGCCTGCAACCGGTGGCGGAGCGCTTCAGCCCGCGAACGGCGCGAGAGTCTGTAGAACCGACGTAGAGAGCTCGTCGTCGGTCAGCAACTCGGTGCGCTCGGCCGCCTTGCCGCCGACGATGCCGACCAAGACCGGTTCGCCCGTGATCGGCTCGAGGTTGTACCAGGTGGTGATCTCGTCGTCGGTTCCGACGAGGTTCCAGAGCACGGCGTCCGTGGTCCAGAACGGTTCGTCGAAACGCAGCCAGACGGTGTCGATCGTGCCCATGCCGAGAGCGGCGATCGCCGCCCTCTGCTCGAACGGCAAGAGCGGGTCGAAATCGATGCTCTCGTTCTGCAGCACGCCGAGCGGCACGGTGATCACAACACGGTCGACCGAGAGCGACTCGCCGGTGCCGAGCCGCAGGCTGACCCGGTTGTCGTTGTAGGCGACACCGACGACGGCCGTGGAGAGGAAGGTCTCGATGCCGTCGAGCGCGTCGACAACCACCGAACGGAGGCCGCCGGTGACCACGCCGGTCGACTCGACGTCCACGTCGGTGAACCAGCTGGAGAGCTCTGCGGCGTCCGCGCCGTAGCGTGTGGCGAGGGTTGCGAGGTGCTGATCGAGCAGCGCGTCGCCCGCGAGTTCGCCCGTTCCCGAGGTGTCGGCGATGCCGGCGGCGCCCGAATCGTCGAGGGACGATTCGATCGAGTCATCCGTCGCCTGCATCTTCGCCCAGTCGAGGGCGGAGTCCACCGCTGCGGCGCTCACCGGGTCGGTGTCGCTCTCGCCGGTGGGCGAACGGAAGACGCTCGGAGCGGGATCGCCCAGCCCGACCGCGTCGACCCCCAGCCGCTCGAGGTCGGCGACCAGGTCGGAGTCGCCGCCGGCCGAGATGCGCCAGGCACCGAGCTCGGCGGGGAACGGCCAGGAGTCGCCGGCACGGGTGTCGATGCGTCCGCCCACGCGCTTGCGTGCCTCGATCACAACGACGTCGTAGCCGAGCTCGGTGAGCGCGCGCGCGGCTTCCGCCCCGGCCGCGCCCGCCCCGACCACGGCGATCTTCTCCCCGGGAACCGCGGCTTCGGCGACCGCCTCGGCGGCCGAGAGTCCGGAACGGCGGGCACCCGCGACGGTGCCCGCGCGGTCGACCGAGGTTGCCTCGCCGGCGAAGAAGACGCGGCGCAGAAGGGGGGTACTGAGCGCCCTGCGGTGCTCGAGGGTCGAGCCGACGGCCATGTAGCTCACCGCGCCGCGGGCGAACGTGTCTTTGCCCCAAGCGCTGCGGGCGAACGAGGTGGGAGCGGGAACAACGCCCGTCGCGGTGCGGGTGGGAGTCGGCGTCGGATCGGGCCGCGCGTCTACGGCGCAGGCGGTCAGCACAAGCACCGACAGGCCGGATCCCGCTCCGATGAGGAAAGTGCGCCGAGTAAATGACATCTCTGCGCCACTGTACCTGACCGCAGCGCAAGCCCCTGCTGGCTTCGGGTGTGGCGCGCGTAGCCCGGCCGAGCGGAACCGCTAGAGGCGCTCGAGGGTCGCGCGCGCGAAGGCTCCGAAGGCCGCGTCGGCGAGGGGGCGCATCCGTCCCTCAGCCGCCGCGAAGTCCGCCGCCAGCGTATGCCGCGTCTCGTCGTCGAGGTCGGCGGCCATGGCGGGTTCGCCGAGCCACTCGCCGAGCATCGCGCGGTCGACCTCGGCGTGGAACTGCGTCGCGAAGACCGAGTCGCCGATGCGGAAGGCCTGGTTCGGTGTCTGCTCGGTGCGCGTAAGGATCGTCGCTCCGTCGGGTGCTTCGACGACGTCGTGATGCCAGTGCAGCACGGTCGGGGTTGATCCGGCCAAGCCGAAGACCGCGTCATCGACCACCGTCTCGACGGTGCCGAGGCCCACTTCGTTCGCCGCGCCCTGGTGCAGGGTGGCCCCGAGAGCGGCCGCCACGATCTGGTGCCCGAGGCAGATACCGAGCAGCGGGATGCCGGCGGCGTACGCCTCGCGCACGAGGTCGGCTTCGAGACCGAGACCCGGATGCTCGCCCACGTCGAGCGCGCCCATCGGGCCGCCGAGAATGGCGATTCCCGACAGGTCGTCGAGTCGGGGGAGCGCCGATCTATCGGTGGCCGCGACCACGTTGTCGAGTCGCCAGGTCACCCCGTTGGCGGTGAGGATCTCACCGAGGAGCGCCGGGCGCTCGAACGGCACGTGCTGCAGAACGAGAGTGTGACGGGTCATGCTTCCAGTCTGGCAGTGCGCGCGGCGAGCAGCTGCTCGATGCCGCGCAGCGGGATCGCCAGCCAGTCGGGCCGGTTTCGTGCCTCGTAGATGGCCTCGTAGACCGCCTTGTCGAGTTGGAATGCGTCGAGCAGCGGCTGGAAGACCTCGATGTCGACGCCCGATTCGGCCAGGTATCCCGCGGTGAACGCCCGGCGGCTCGCAGCGGCCCAGTCGATCGGATTGCCGGGGGTCGCTCCGGCGGCGTAGTCGAACGAACGCAGCATTCCGGCGACGTCGCGCAGACCGACATCGGGGCGGTCGCGCTCGTTCATCGGGCGCAGCGGCTCGCCCTCGAAGTCGACGAGCACCCATCCACGCTCGGGAACCAGCAGTGCCTGCCCGAGGTGGAAGTCGCCGTGGATGCGCTGCAGTCGTGGCCAGGTGCCGGTGCGAGCCGTCTCGTACACGGCCTCGATCTCGGCGCGGCTGTCGAGCAGCGCGGGCACCTCGCGGGTCGCGAGCGTCAAGCGGCGCGCCCAGGAGACCCCGAAGGCCGCGATATCGTCGTCGCCCGCCTCGTTGGTCGGCATGACCGCCGCGAGGCCGGTGTGCACACGTGCTGTCTGGCGGCCGAGAGCGTCGGCCAGCTCGGTGAAATCGCTGCCGTCGGCGGCGAAACGTAGTGCGACCTTCCAACCGTCGTCGGCCCCGGCGAGAAACTCCTGCGCGAAGGCGAGGTGGCCGGCGGCGCGGCCTCCGACGCGACCAACGTCGTCCCACTCGCCGCGCAGCTGGCCGACGAATCGGGGAACCGCGGTCGAGCCGGCATCGCTGAGGGCGGCCTGGAGGGTGACGTCGGGGTTGTCGCCGTGGTGCAGGGTGCGGAAGACCTTGGTGATGATCGTGGGAACACCGTCGGTCTCGAAGATGATCGACGTGTTCGACTGCTCACCCGAGAGCACGATGCTGCCGGTGACGGTGACCTCGTTGGCGAGCTCGGGAGCCAGCAGGGCGAGCAGCGCGCGCGGATAGGCCGGATCGTGCGGGCCGTCGAAGATGTAGCCGCCCTCGTCGTTCTCACCGATGAGGAAGGGTCGCTCGGCGGGCTGGAGTTCGGCCCGCTCGACGATCGGCACCTGGTAGAGCGTCGGTACATGGCCCTCGTCGTCCATCACCAACAGGATCCTGATGCGCGCACCGGGGTCGTCGGTCGGAACTTCCTCGTCGGAGAGGATGCGCAGCCGCGGCACGTGGCCTTTACCCGCATACCAACGCTGTCGCGTCATCCAATCGCCGACGCGTTGCAGTGTTGTGCTCATGCTGTAAATCAGACCTCCGGGTTGTCCTAACCGGTTAAGGTCTACCCGCTGCGTGCCCGGAAGGCGAGGGCTTGCGCTATTTGCCACACCGGATTGGCAGGAAGTCTGAATTGTGCTCGACTGCTTGCCGAGCGCGCGGTCGCACCTCGTGCAGGCTCGTCGCACCCACGCAGGGGACCGCGAGGAGGTCACCCGCGCCAAGGTCGGCGGGCAGCGAGGCCGCCAGTCGTTCGCTGCCGAACCGCACCACGCGGCAATGAGCCACCGAGGTGCGTCCGATGAGGCGCATCTCGGTCATGATGGCGTGGCTCGTCGCGAGCACGGCATCGATCTCGACGTCGGTCCCGTCGTCGGTTTGCGACACGGCGAGTACGCGGGTGACGATCACCGATGAACTCCGGCCAGCTGTCGATCCTGAGCGGATCGGGGAGGGTGCGTCGCAACGACGGAAGCAGGGTGGTGAGGGTCATGGTTCCGGTCTACGCCGGCACCGAGAACCACCCGCGGTTCCTTACGGATCGCTAACGGTTCGGCGCGAAATCCTTACGGCGGCGATACGCGCGCCCGCCCGATCGACCAGAACACCGAGCACAAGCGCCACCGCGACTGAGACGACGACCGCCAGTGCCGGGTTGCCGTCGAACCAGGCTCCGAACAGAGCACCGACCACGGCGTTGTATGCCGCCCAGCAGACGCCGGCGATGGCGGTGAGCCCGAGAAAGCGCCGGTACCGGAATCCGCTCGCGCCCGCGGTGAGATTGACCGCGACCCGGCCGAACGGCACGAAGCGGGCGGTGAGCAGCACCGCGGCGGCCCGTTCATCGAGCGAACGACCTGCCCAGCGCAGCAGACGCACGACCCGCGGATTGCGCATCCACCGGAACCGGTGCAACCCGACGGTGCGGCCGAGCCAGAAGGTGAGGCTGTCGCCGATCATCGCGGCGACGGCGGCTACCGGGATAAGCACTGCGAGCTGCGGCGACCCCGTCGACAGGGCGAGGGCGCCGAGAGCGACCACGACCGTTTCGCTCGGCACGATGATGAGGAAGGCGTCGAGCACGGTGAGCAGAAACACAACCGCGTAGATCCACGGCGACGATGCGAGCTCCAACGTGGCATCCGCAATTTCGACCATGGCCTATACCTACGCCGCGCAGGTGAACGCGCGGGGTCGACCGCGTGGATCAGTCGGGGTAGTCGCCCCAGCGACCCCACTCGGATTCGCAGTCCGACTTGCGGCAGCGATAGGCGGGGCTGTCATCGTCGAACGTGCACCCGCCAAGGGCGATATGACCGGCTAGCGCGGAGTCGAACATCTCGGCGCTCGCGAACCCGTAGACGATCTCGAGTGGGTTCTCCGTATCGCACCGCGGGCAGATCTCCAGAAGTATCTGCTGTGGGAGTCGCACGTTGTTTCCTCCGGCTTTCGTCGATGGAGTGACTCCACCGGCACCGCGCCGATATCGTTCCCCCGACGTCCACTGTAACCCGGCGACCGCGATTGAGGAACTGTAGCGACACGGAGCGTCTTAGGTGAAACTTACCCGCTATTTCCGGAGCGGGAAACGCTTACCGATCAGGGCCGCATCCCGGCCGCGTCAAGGCCTCCACGCCTTTAGTTGTAGTGTCAACCAACGCGGTAAACTGGCGCCATGGACGACACCCGGTGGCTCACGCCCGCCCAACTGAGCGCGTGGAAGAAGTTCGTGGCCGTCGTCGAGATCTTGCCGGGGGCACTCGACTCGCAACTGCAACGCGACGCCGACGTGACCCACTTCGAGTACTTCACCATGGCGATGCTGTCGGAGGCGCCCGAGCGTACTCTGCGTATGACCTCGCTCGCGTCGGCGACCAACTCGACGCTGCCGCGCCTGTCGCACGTTGTCTCTCGGCTGGAGAAGCGCGGGTACGTCGACCGCAGTCCGTGCCCCGAAGACCGTCGCGCCACCAACACCACGCTCACCGAGGCGGGCTGGCAGAAGGTCGTCGCGACGGCTCCTGGCCACGTGGACACGGTGCGTGAGAACGTGATCGAGCCGTTGACCGCGTCAGACGTCGCCGACCTCGACCGCATCATGGGCCGCCTGCTGCGCACACTCGACCCAGAGAACCGCTTCCGCGCGGGCGACGACAGCAAGCCGCTCTAGCCGACGTTCCCGTTAGCGGCGGGTGTCGGCCAGCCCGAGCACGTCAAGCACCCAGGCCAGCTCGAAGGCGCGCTTGCGCCACGACTCGTAACGCCCGCTCACCCCGCCGTGTCCGGCGCTCATCTCGGTCTTCAGAATGACGGATGCCCCGACCTCGCGTAATCGCGCAACCCACTTGGCCGGCTCGACGTAGAGCACGCGGGTGTCGTTGATGCTCGTGACCGCGAGAATGCGCGGATAGTCGACCTCGCGCACGTTCTCGTAGGGGGAGTACGACTTCATCAGGCGGTAGACCTCGGCGTCGTGCAGCGGGTCGCCCCACTCGTCCCACTCGATCACGGTGAGCGGCAGCGACGGGTCGAGGATGCTGGTCAGCGGATCGACGAAGGGAACGACGGCGAGGATGCCGGCGAAGGCCTCGGGCGCGAGGTTCGCAACGGCGCCCATCAGCAGTCCGCCGGCGCTTCCGCCCTCGGCGACCAGACGGTCGGCCGTCGTCACGCCGGTATCGGTGAGGTGCTTGGCCACCGCGACGAAGTCGGTGAAGGTGTTGCGCTTGGTGAGCGTCTTGCCGTTCTCGTACCAGTCGCGGCCGAGCTCGCCACCACCGCGTACGTGGGCCACGGCGAAGATCACGCCGCGGTCGAGCAGGCTCAGGCGGGAGATCGTGAAGCCCGGGTCGATGCTGTGCTCGTACGAGCCGTAGCCGTAGAGCTCGAGCGGCGCGGGCTCACCGGGGGTGACGAGGTCGCCGCGGTAGACGAGCGAGATCGGGATGCGCGTGCCGTCGGCGGCCGTCGCCCAGTCGCGGCGCTGCACGAAGAGGGCCGGGTCGTAGCCGCCGAGCACCGCCTGCTGCTTGAGCAGTCGCAGCTCGCCCGTGGCGACGTCGTAGTCGTTCACCGTCGCGGGGGTCACGAAGCTGGCGTAGTGCAGGCGCACGACGGGCTGGTTCCAGTCGGGATTGCCACCCGCACCGACGGTGAACAGCGCTTCGGAGAACGGGATCTCGACGAACCCGTTGTCGGCCTCGTCGAGCCTCAGCACCGCCACCCGCGGCAGGGCCTCTCTGCGGTATTCGAGAACCAGGTGCCCCGCGAACGCATCGATGCTCTCGATGCGTGTGCCCGCGCGGTGGGGTACCAAGGCGCGGCCCGGAGCTTGGGGATCGCTGGCCGAGACATCCGTCACCTGGAAATCGACGGCACCGTCGTTGTGCACGATCAGCAGCCGGTCTTCGCCGCCGATCACGGCGTGCTCGATCGAGTACTCGACACCCTCGCGGCGCGGCCAAACCACGGCGAACTCGCCCGTGGGGTCGGCGGCGTCGAGGAGGTGGGCCTCGCTGGTGATCTTCGAGCCGAGTTCGATCTCGAGGTAGCGGCGGCTGCGGGTGAGTCCGACGCCCACCCAGTAGCGCTCGTCGGGCTCGTGGAAGACCGTGACGTCGGCGTCGGCGGGTGTTCCGATCTCGTGGCGCCAGACCGTGTCGGGGCGCCAGGCGTCGTCGACCGTCGTGTAGAAGACGTAGCGCCCGGTCGCGTCGAAGCTCGCGCCGCCCGCCGTGCCCGCGACGACGTCAGCGAGGTTCTCACCCGTCGCGATATCGCGCAGGCGCAGCGTGTACCGCTCGTCGCCCTCGGTGTCGACCGCGAACAGCAGGGTTGCGCCGTCTCCGCTGATGTCGAAGCTGCCGAGCGAGTAGAACTCGAGCCCCTCGGCTTCGACGTTGTCGTCGAGCAGGACCTGCTCACCCTCGATCGCGTCGACCGACGGGGGAGTCCAGTCGTCACGGTCGGTGATGGGGGCGCGGCAGTGGATGCCGTACTGCTTTCCCTCGACGGTGCGGGTGTAGTACCACCAGTCGCCCTCGCGCACCGGCACGCTCAGGTCGGTCTCCTGGGTGCGATTCTTGATCTCCCCGAAGAGCTGCTCGCGCAGCGCGGCGAGGCCCTCGGTCTGCGTGTCGGCGTAGGCGTTCTCCGCCTCGAGGTGCGCGACGAGCTCGGGGCTCTCCTTCTCGCGCATCCACTCGTAGTTGTCGACGAAGACGTCTCCGTGGTGGACACGTTCGGTGGGGAGCTTGCGGGCGATGGGTGGGTTCGACGACATTGTTTCAGGCTAGCGGCACACGTCGCCCGGTACCGTGGCGTGCATGCCCCACATTGCCCTTACCGGGTCGACCGGTCACGTCGGCGGCCTCGTCGCCGCACAGCTCGCCTCGCTCGCACCGCGCCTCGTCGTGCGCGACGCATCCCGAGCACCGCGCATCGAGGGTGCAACGGTCGTCGAAACGGAATACGCGGATGCCGCGGCCGCCGTCACCGCCCTCACCGGAGTCGACCTGCTGTTCATGGTCTCCGCGGCAGAGGCCGTCGACCGGCGCGCGCAGCACCGCACGTTCATCGCCGCCGCGGCAGAGGCGGGCGTCGAGCACATCGTCTACACGTCGTTCTTCGGGGCCGACCCCGACGCCGTCTTCACCCTGGGGCGCGACCACGCCGACGCCGAGCAGGCGATCCGCGAATCGGGGATGACGTTCACGCTCCTGCGCGACAACTTCTACTCCGACCTGCTGCCCTACTTCGCCGACGACTCCGGCGTGATCCGTGGGCCGGCGGGGGAGGGCCGGGTCGCGGCGGTCGCCCGCGCCGATGTCGCCGACGTGGCATCCGCGATCCTGCGCGATCCCGCGGCGCACGCCGACGTTGTCTATGAGCTGACCGGCCCCGAGGCGCTGACGCTGTCTCAGATCGCCGACCGCGCCGGCACGGTGATCGGGCGTCCGCTGCGGTATGTCGCCGAGACCGTCGACGCGGCCTACGCCTCGCGCGCGCACTACGGAGTCGGCCAGTGGCAGCTCGACGCCTGGGTGAGTACCTACACGGCGATCGCCGACGGCGAGGTCTCGCGCGTCACGACGGATGTGCGGGCGGTCACCGGACACGAGCCGCGCACGATCGAGCAGGCCCTCGGCGGTTTCTAGGGCTTGGTCAGCCAGCGCATAGGCCACGCATAACCGCCAGGCGCACTCTCTAGTCATGGCACCCCGCCTCGTACAGATGTAGGCGAGGCGGCTGTCACGTACGGAACACTCCGCGACCGATCCCTGTGCAGGATCCGCGGTTTCGCCGCCGGCTCGCTATTCCCCGTCGCGAGCCGGCGGCTTTCGTCTGCCCCGGCGGCTCCATAGACTGGTCTCTAGTCGAGGGGGACCGTTTGACGCATTCGCACATCGGCGTCGCTGATCGCCTGATCAACGCGATCGCCCGCCCGATCGTGCATGTCTGGCTGCGCACGGCCGAGATGTCCGACCCGCTCCTTCCCCGCCCTGACGTGCCCGATCTGCGCCGCGCGCCCGATCACAACGCCGATCGTGTGCTTCTCGTCGGCAACGGTGCGACCGTCGGCTACGGGGTGCTCTCGCACGACCTGTCGCTCGCCGGACACCTCGGCCGCCAGGTCTCGCAGACCACGGGCCGCGCCACCCACGTGCGGGTGATCGCCGACGGCGAGATGACGGCCGACACCGCCGTCGCCAGTCTGGGCGACGCCGACCTCGACGAGTACGACGGCATCGTCTTCACCATCGGAGTTAACGAGGCACTCGCGTTATCGTCGGCGAAGCGCTGGGATCGCGAGATCGACGGGCTCCTGCGCTACCTGCGGTCTGCGGAAACCCCGCACCTGAGGATCTTTATGGTCGCGATTCCGCCGATGCAGTCCATCGCCGCCTTCCCGCCGTTCGTGCGGTGGGTCACCGAGCGCCACGCCCGCGCCCTCGACGCCCGGCTTCGCACCGCGTGCGAGCGTTTCGACCTCGTCGACTACGTGCCATTCGCGCCGGGGCGATCGACCGATCTCGGCCGGTATCGCAGCACCGAGACCTACCGCTACTGGGCCTCTCTCATCTCCGCCGCCGTTGCGAAGGGCATCTCGGCCGACTGTCCGCGCGACGACGGCGACCGCGCGCGCTAATCGGGCGCGCGGCGACGTGCCGTCGGACGCACACTCGCCCTACACTGATCTCGGATGCGGCTGGCGCGTCCGATGATCGGCCCTCGCGGTCCGGCAAGGAGTCCGAGTGTTCAGCGGAGCCGTGCACGCCCTCGCGAGACCGGGGGTCAAGTTCTGGCTCTCGTCGACCGCGCTCTCCCGCGCGTTGATCCCGCGGCCGGCCAGCGCCGACGCGGTGCACACGGCCGGCACGAACCCGGCCAAGATTTTGCTGGTCGGCAGTGGCGCATCAATCGGTTTCGGCGTGCTGTCGCACGAGCTCGCACTCGCGGGTCACCTGGGCCGCCAGATGTCGGCGATCACCAACCGCGCCATGGACGTCGACGTCGCGGTCGATCGCGAAATGACCGCTGCCACGGCGCCCGGCGTGCTCGCCGCGCACCCGATCGCACGGTACGACGCCGTCGTTGTGGCGCTCGGGCTGATCGAGGCCCTCACCTTTACCTCGGTCGCGCTCTGGCGCGAGCAGCTCGCGACGATCGTCGAGTACGTCCAGTCGCACGGACGGTCGAACCAGCAGATCTTCATTGTCGGCATACCGCCGCTGCCCGCGTTGATGAAGTACCCCGTCTTCATCCGCTTTTTCGCCGGCAAGCACGGGCGGGCTCTGAACGAGGCCAGCCTCCAGTTGAGCGCACCAATCGACCGGGTCACGTATCTGCCGTTCGAGGCGACCGGTGGCGACGAGACCGACAGGTTCCGTAGCTCGGCCACCTATTCGACCTGGGCGGCGCTGTTGGCCGAGCCCATCGCATCCGCACTCTGCAAGGCCGACCCGGTCACCTACGCGACGGGCGAGATCCACACCGGCGAGCTCGTCGACGAGGATGCCCGCCAATCGTCGCTCGACGCCCTGCAGATTCTCGACACCATGCCGGAAGAACGATTCGACCGCATCACCCGCACCGCGCGCGACCTGCTCGGCACAACGTCGGCGGCGATCACCCTCATCGACCGTGAGCGGCACTGGTTCAAGTCGCGAATCGGGGTCGAGAAAGAGCAGATGCCGCGCTTCAGCACCCTGTGCGACATCACGATCCAACGCCGGGAGCACTTCGCGATCGAGGACGCGACGGCCGATCGGCGGTTCGCTGACAACCCGATGGTGCTCACCGAGCCGTTCCTACGCTTCTATGCCGGCTATCCGATCGAGGCGCCGAACGGGGTGCGCGTCGGAACGCTGAGTGTGTTCGATCCGGAACCGCGCACCTTCTCGGACGCCGACGCCGCGTTGCTGCGCGGGCTGGCGCTGATGGTGCAGAACGAGTTGCGCGCGGCCGTCTGACCCGGCGTGCCCCTAGGCTCGGCAGGAATGAACACCGCAGCAGCAGTTCTTCTCGCCCTCAGCGTTCTCGTCTTCTTATGGGCGTTCGCGCTCTACCGGCGAATCCCACCGACACCGCGCTCGCGTCGAGCGATCATCGCGCAGTACGCGCCACCGGCCGGGGTCGCCGTGCTCGTTGGCGCCGCCCTGGTGAACGACCGCGCGCGCAGCATCAGCGCGCAGCTCGTCGACCTCGCGGTTCGCAGAAACGTCAGCGTGCTGCCGCCGCTCACCCCGAGCGGACCGTACTCCCTGCGGTTCGAGAACGCCATCGGGCTCGACGACGTCGAACTCGCGACCGTGCGCGCGTTCTTCGGCGAGAACCCGGCTACCGGCACTGTCGTTGTACCGAGCCGTGGCGACACGCAACTGCTGCAGCGGTTGCGGTGGGCGCAGTTTCGGGCTGACTCGGTGCTCGGATCATCCGGACTCCGCATCGCCACCCGGCGCAGACGGGGGCTGCTCGTTGTGCCTCAGGTCGGGTTCGTCATCGCGCTGATCCCTGTCGGCTGGCCGAACGTGCTGTACGCCCTCGTGGCGCTCGCTTTGCTCGTGGCGACCGTGCAGCTGAGCCGGAAGCGGGTGGATCCGCTGACCGTCGACGGGGTCGACGTGCGCGACCACATCGTCGGCCTGCGTTTCTACATCACACTCGCCGAGGCCGACCGCCTGCGGGCACTGCAGTCGCCCGACGGAGCGTTGATCCGCGACGACATCGTGCGCTTGAACGAACGTCTGCTCGGCTGGGCGGTGATGTTCGGGCTCGAGCGCGAATGGACGAAGGTGCTCGAGACCCGGTACGCGACGGGCGGCGGTACTGCCGGCGACCTCACGTCGACCGATCTCGCACTCATCCTCGCGTTCTCGTCGGACTTCTCGGGCGCCGCGAGCGACGGCGGTCTCGGCGGAGACCCGAACGACCCGAACACCCCGGAGGGCCAGGCCGACACCGGAGACGGAGCCGGCGCCGACGGGGGCGACAGCAGCTCGGGCGGGGACGGCGGCGGAGGCGACGGCGGCGGGGGAGGCGGAGGCGACTAGGGAGCGGAGGCGGCTGCGGAAGCGGACTGGTCCTCCACTCCGGCGGTCCGCCGCCGGCTATCCACAATCCCGTCGATGTCGACACGCCAACCGGTCTGCGCGGGTCTGATGGACGCATGACCTCTCTCGCAGAACAGCTCGCCGACGCCGTCGCGGCGCTCGACGCGGTGTCGAGAGAAGTCACCGATTTTCAGATGACGGATGACGCGGCTCTCGTCGATCTGGCCCGGCTGGCCGCGCGCGAGAAGCAGTTGGCCGATGCCCACTTCGCCCTCGTCGCGGGCGAGATCGCCGCCCGGTCGACGCGGGCGATGGGGCAGTCGGGGCTGGCCCAACGGTCCGGTTTCCGCAGTGCCGAGGATCTGCTGAAGGCGACCGCCGGCGCGAGCGGTCGGGAGGCCGTGACGGCGGTGCGGGTGGGGCGGCTTGTGCGGGAGGCTGGCGTCGATCTGGGAGTGGATCCGGCGACGGGCATTCCCCTGTCAGCGCAGGAACCTTGGCTGACCCCGGTCGCCGCTGCCGTCGCCTCCGGGGCCCTGTCGATCGGCGCCGCAGACGCGATCCGGTCGGGGCTGGGATCACCGACGGAGAACGTTTCGGCGGAACTGTTGGCGGAGGCGAGCGCTCGTCTATGCGCACTCGCCGCCACCCTTGATATCGACGGGCTGCTCAAGCGAGCGCGCGAACTCCGCGACGACCTAGACGATGCGGGCATCGCAGACAGGGAACGCGAGCGTTTCGAACGCCGGTCGTTCCGTCATTACGTGCTCTCGAATGGAATGGGCCGAATCACGTGGGACCTCGACCCCGAAAACTACGCCATTGTGCGCGAACTATTCGACCGCGCTACATCGCCGAAAAGCGGCGTGCGGTTCGTCAGCGACGACCGGCAGGCCGCGGCGCAGCGAATCGCCGATGACCCGCGCACCGTCGCGCAACTCGCCTCAGACACCATGATCGGTCTTCTCCAGGCGGGCGCCACCGCCGACTCGACCATGCTGCTCGGCAAGGGCGCAGCGGCAATCCGAGTGCTCGTGACGAAGAAGACACTGAACGCTCGTCGAGGGCACGGCCGCATTGAAGGCGCCGCGGTTCCGATATCCCTGGCCTCAGTCGAGCGGCTCACCTGCGGCGGAACCACGACGGCGGTCGCACTCGATCCACTCGGCCAGCCACTGGACGTCGGCAAAGAGCAACGGTTCTTCACCCCGAAACAACGCATCGCTTTGGCCATCAGGGACGGCGGCTGCATGTTCGGCGCCTGCGAGACGCCACCGTCGATGACCGAAGCCCATCACATCAGGTTCTGGGCGCGTGACGACGGACGCACCGACGTCCGCGACGGCATACTGCTCTGCAAATTCCACCACCTGCTCTGCCACAACAACGGTTGGGAGATCGAACGGGACGGGATGGACTACTACCTGATCCCGCCGCCGAGCATCGACCCCGCCCAACACCGGCAACACCTGCCCTCGAAGAGCCCGATCATGCGCGACTATCTCCGCGAGCTGAGCGACTACCGATGACTTTCGGATCCTGTCCGGACGGCCTCGCTTCGTGAAGCCTGACTCGTCGTCGTCAGCTCGTGCAGGTGGCCAGGACCCGGGTCATCGCGTCGTGCTCGGCCGGAGTCACCCACAGCGCGTACGCGGCCTTCACGGTGATCTGCCGTGACACGTAGGTGCACCGGAACGACGTGCTCGGCGGCAGCCAGGTGGCTGCGTCGCCATCGCCCTTCGAACTGTTCGTGGCGCCGTCGACAGCCAGCAGGTTCATCGGATCGTTCGCGAACTCGTACCGCTGCTCGGCGGTGAGCTGCTGCGCGCCCGTCTGCCACGCGTTGGACAGCGCGACGACGTGGTCGATCTGGACCAGGCTCGACGTCGACTGACCCCGGACGAACGCGATCGAGGTTCCGGTGTACGGGTCGGACAGCGTTCCGGTCAGCACGCGGCAGCCGTCGGACGATGTGATCGCGATCAGGTCGCGCGCCAGCACGTCGTTGCGGGTGTCGCAGCCGTTCTGGTCCATGTCGACCCAGGCCGTTCCGAACTTGTCGTCGCGGTCGTAGCCGGTCTTCGGCGCCCGTCCTTTGACGTCGAGCGTCTCGAGCACCGCGAGGGTCTCGGCGGTCGTCGCGGAGATGGGCGCGGGAGAACCGGTCGGTGATGGCGCGGAAACGCCGGTGGGGGATTCGACCGGTTGCGGCTCAGGCGTCGCGGGCGCGAGGGTGGCGCTGATGAAGTAGGCGGCCAGAGCGAAGACGGCGATGACGAGCACGACCCGCAGGGGCACCCGCTTGGAAGACTGGGACATTGATCGGTGCTGGGACGCCGATCAGGCCAGGCGCGATTGCACGTCGGCGAGCGACGGATTCGTGGCGGTCGAACCGTCGGGGAAGACGAGGGTGGGCACCGTCTGGTTGCCCCCGTTGACGCTGGCCACGATCTCGGCCGTTCCATCCACCTCTTCGATGTTGACCTCGGTGTAGGCGACGCCCGCGCGTTCCAGCTGCGACTTCAGGTTCTTGCAGTATCCGCACCAGCTCGTGGTGAACATCACGACGGAACCGGCGGCGGGTACGAACTGGGCGGGAGCAGACATCCGTCAAGCTTACGTTCGCTCTGGTGCGCACAGACTCCAAAACCCGCGTAACGTTGAAAGGTGGAGAGTTCCACGACAACGAAAGGTTTTGACTTGGGCGAGGAATGCATCCACGGACTCGATTATGGGCTCTGTGACGCCTGCTTCCCGAAGGCGGTTCCGGATGTTCCGGTGGCCGTCATCTCCAAGCCGCGGGTCACCCGCCCGCGCGCATCGTCATTGACCTCGCCGCGCAAACCCGCCGCTGCGGGTTCGCTGCGCAACCCGCCGGTCGAGGTCGGCGACCAGCGCATCTACCACGTCACCCACGTCAGCAACCTCGAGGGCATCCTGAACTCCGGCCGCCTCCTCGCCGACGCGAGCGAGGCGTGGGAGCAGCGCCCCACAGTCGACATCTCGTCGACCGAGACCCGCGAATCACGCCGCACGATCGTCGTCTCCGATGAGAACGACGCCAGCGTCGCCAGCTACGTGCCCTTCTTCCTCAGCCCGACCGCGAGCGTGTGGGTCAGTGTGCGCGAGCGCGTCGCCGACCCACGGCTGTCCGACGCGATCCGTGAGGCGATCCCCTCCGACTACGTGATCCTCGTCAGCTCGGTGAAGAGCGTCGTCGATGCGCACGAGGCAGACGCCGACGAGCGCGCCGGCGCGATCGTCGTCACCGACGGCGACGCCGCCCACACCCTCACCCGCTTCGCCACGACCCGGGAGGCGGGCGATCGCGTTCTGCGCAAGCTGCGCGCCGACGAGGAATCCGTTCAGATCCTCGCCGCCGAGTACCTCGTAAAAGACGAGTTCCCGATCGAGCTCGTGTCGCTCATCGGCGTCGCGAACGACCGGGCCCGCGACGCGGTGAAGGCGATCGTGAAGGCGTCCGACTTCTCCACCCGCGTCGCGGTCTACCCGCCGTGGTTCATGAAGACCGAGTAGCCAGGCAGCGGAACAGCCACGCGCGGTTCTAGAACCAGAGCGACAGCCACGGCGTCACCGGCGAACGGAACGACGCGTCGACCGCACTCGCGCTGCCGGCCCGCACCTCGGTGATGCGGCCGGCGGCGGTCAGCGTGACTGCCGAGACGCCGCCGAGGTAGAGCGCGCCCAGCTCGTTGACGCTCAGCGCGATGTGCGCGGCATCGTCGGGCGCATCGGTGATCAGCGGTTCGACCAGAGCCGATCCGTCGTCGGCGATCTGCAGCAGGAAGCTGCCCTCGGCGTAACCCAGCGGGTCGCTGATCTCCAACACGATCGTGCCGTGGGCGCTGAAGACCCGGGCCTCGAGCGCCTTCTTCACGTCAAGGATGCGCGTCCAGAGGTGGTCGCGCTGCACGGCCTTTCGCGCGGCGCGGAAGTCATCGATCTGCCACGCGAACGCCTCCTCTGTCGAGCGCAGCTTCGCGGTGACCTCGTTCGTGAGATCCATCTCGAACAGGAAGCGCCACAACCCGGCGTAGGCGTCGTCGGTCGCCGAGGCCTCGAACAGCACCTCGAGCGTGTTTCCGAACAGGTCGGCGTTGCTCTCCGCCATCTTGTAGACGGCGAAACCCTGCGGGGTTCCGGCCACGTCGTCGTAGCGCACGACGCGCACGTTCTTCGGTGCGTCCTTGTCGCCCGGTACACGGCCGACGATGCGCTTCCACAGCAGCGGCCACGGTTCGACCTGGCCGGGCGACGCGAGGCGGCAGGCCTCGAGTAGCGCGGGTCCCTGCTCGAGCAGCTCGTCGATGGTGATGAACTGCACGCGGCCGTGCGGAACCGGTCCGGTCCAGCGGGCGCGGCGGGTATTGACCGTCCAGTCCGCGGCCATCACAGCCGGGGCGAACCCGAAACGGGCGTAGATGGTGGCCTCGCTGACCGTGAGCATGGCGAGGGGCACGCCGAGCGAGACCGCCGTGCGCAGTTCGCCCTCGAGCAGGTTGCGCGCGATGCCGCGGCGACGGTGCGTGGGGGAGACGGTGACGGCGCTGACCGCCCAGGCGTCGACGGTGCGGTGTCCGGGAACGGTGAGGGGCGCGATCCACGAGCTCACCGAGGCGACGGGCGCCGCGGCATCCGTCGTCGTCTCGTCCCACACTCCCGTCGTACGGCGGTAGGCGAGCCCTTCGACCTGCGCGGCGATCGTCTCGTCGGGCTGCACGCCGTCGTGGAATCCGCGGGCTTCGGCCTGCAGCCACGATCCGAACGCGGCGGCGTCGGCGGTGTCGACCGTGCCGTAGGTCAGCCCCTGGCTGGCGAGGGATTCGGCCGAGGTGTGGTCTTTGGGCGCGTCGAGGTAGCTGGTGTTCACCGTCCGAGGCTACCCGAGGCACGGATCACGCCTCGAGCAGGCCTCGGATGTCTTCGGCGGTGAGGGTCGAGCTGAAGACGGCGTCGTCGTCCATGACGGCGTCGAACAGGCGCGACTTCTGGTCCTTCAGCGCCATGACCTTCTCCTCGATCGTGCCGTTTGCCACCATGCGGTAGACCATCACGTTCTTGGTCTGCCCGATGCGGTGGGTGCGGTCGATCGCCTGCGCCTCGGTCGCCGGGTTCCACCACGGGTCGAGCATGAAGACGTAGTCGGCCTCGGTCAGGTTGAGCCCGAACCCGCCCGCCTTCAGGCTGATCAGGAACACGGGTGCATCGCCCTGTTTGAACCGTTTGATGACGTCGGCGCGCTTCAGCGTCGCCCCATCGAGGTACTCGTACGCGATGCCCTGCGCGTCGAGCCGGGCGGCGGCCTTCTTCAGGAAGCTGGTGAACTGGCTGAAGATCAGCGCGCGGTGACCCTCGGCGGTGACGTCTTCGAGCTGCTCGAACAGCACGTCGAGTTTGCTCGACGGAATATCGCTGTAGATCTCGTCGACGAGCGACGCGTCGAGCGAGAGCATCCGCAGCAGGGTCAGCGACCGGAAGACGATGAACCGGTTCTTGTCCATGTCGTCGATGAGCCCGAGCAGCTTCTGCCGCTCGCGCTGCAGGAACGTGTCGTAGAGCGTTTTGTGCCGCGGCGACAGGTCGATGCGCAGCACCTGCTCCTGCTTCGCCGGCAGCTCCTTGGCCACAAGATCCTTGGTCCTGCGCATCATGAGGGGACGGATGCGCCTTCGCAGCTGGGCGAGCAACTGTGCGGCGCGCTCCGACTCATTGGCGGCGCCCGAGGTGATCGGCTTGATGTAGTCCTCGGTGAACCGGCGCCACGACGGGAAAAGCCCGGGCGCCACGATCTGGAACAGCGACCAGAGGTCCATAAGGCTGTTCTCCATCGGCGTTCCGGTGATGGCGAGCTTGAACGGGGCCTTCAGGTCGAGGGCCGCTTCGTGCGCCTTCGACGCCGGGTTCTTCACGAACTGGGCCTCGTCGAGCACGAGCCCGCCCCACGTCTCGGCCTGGTACGCGGCGAGATCGAGCCGGAACAACGCGTACGAGGTGACGATCACGTCGGCACCTTCGACCTGTTTCGCGAGCGCCAGCTTGCTCTTCGTGTTCGTCGCGGTGATTCCGCGCACCACGAGCCCGGGCGTGAACCGCTCGGCCTCGGCGACCCAGTTTCCGACGACCGAGGTGGGCGCGACGACCAGGAAGGGGCCGGGCGCATCGACCGGCCCAGCCACAGATTTCGCGTACGCGATCAGCGCCAGCGTCTGCAGCGTCTTGCCGAGACCCATGTCGTCGGCGAGCACTCCGCCGAGGCCGTGCCGCCAGAGGAACGCGAGCCAGTCGAACCCCTCCTGCTGGTACGGCCGCAGCGTGGCATTGACCCCGTCAGGCAACGGCGTGCTGTCGACGCCGTCGGCCGACATAAGCCCGGCCGCGGTGGCGCGCCAGGAGACCGCCTGCTCCGTTTCATCCGCGAGGTCTTCGAAATCGGCCCACAGGCTGGCCTGGTAGCGACTGATCTTGGGGGCGTCGGTCTCCCATTCGGCGAGGGCGGATGCCTCGTCGATCAACCGTTTCAACTCTTCGAACACCGGCTGCTCGAGCGACAGGTAGGAGTTGTCGACCAGCAGCAGCTTCTTCTGTCCCTTGGTGAGGGCGGCGAAGAGCGGGCCAAACGGCACCTTGCGCCCATCGACGCTGACGAGCACGCCGAGGTCGAACCAGTCGCGTTTGTCGGTCTCGACAGTCGTGACGACCAGCGTCGGCACCTCGGTCAGCTCACGGTAGTCGGGTTGTTTGCCCTTCACTTCGACGCGCACACCCTCGAGCTTCTCGAGCAGCGGCAGAACCTGCGTGCTGAACTCGGCGGCGGCGAGGCCGTGCAGCGTCGTGTCGACGGGCAGCTCATCGAGCACGTCGACCACGCGCACGGTGATGGCCGCCTCGACGGCGGCGTCGCCCGCATCGTGCCAGGTCCACTTCGTCTTGAGCGACTGTTTGCGGCCGAAGCTGACAGTGAGCTGCAGCGTAGGCGGCACGAGTTGCGGCAGTTCGACCGACGCGTCGGTGCTCGTGACGTCGATCGTGCGGCGCAGCGACGGGTAGTAGCTCGCCAGGAACTCGTCGACGTCGGCCGCCGGGATCTGCACAGTGCTGCCGCGCCCGAGCAGTGCGCGCTGCTCGGAACTCAGCGGCGTCGGGGTCGGGGCGAGGGTGATGACCGTCGGCCCGAACTCGGTCGTGTACACCCCGTGGTCGGCGATCGCGCCCGCGGCCGCCACGGGCAGGGGCGCGCCGTCGATCGACAGCACCGGCGCGAGCACGAGCCCCGCGTCATCCGCCCGCGCGGCATCGAGGCGCACCTCGGCGGCCGAACCGACCGAGACGACGGCGTCTTTCTTCGCCCCGATCAGTTCGACGCCGATGCGCCGCGCGTCGGCGAGCAGCCGCCAGAGCAGGTCGCTGTGAAACTCGTCGAGGTAGATGTAGTCGGTGTCCTGGCCGGTGTAGACATCGCGGGTGGTGGCGCGGTAGAGCGCCACGAACTGGGAGAACCAGCGCTGGTGCTCGGTGTTGAGGGTCAGCCGGTTGGTCTGAAAACCGAGCGAGTTCCAGGTGACGTTGCCGCGCACCCAGTTGCCGGCCGCGCTCATGATCGCGGGGCGTACCCCGAGCCGGTACTCGGTGCCGGGCTCGCGGCTCGTCGCCGTCGTCGCGGTCGGACCGCGCCAACGGTCGCGCGTGCGCGGGGTCTGCTCGCGCAGTTCGAACTGCAGGGCGAGCGGCGTCTCGGTGCCGAGCACGCCGAGTGCTGACGCGACAGAGGGCTCGATGAGCGAACCGAGCGCCTCCTTCCAGTTCGGCGGAGCGACGACGGCGGTCTCGGGCGTCTTGACCAGATCGCTGCCGCGCGAGACCCCGGCGATCGAGGTGATCGGCTCGCGCAGGTGGATCGTGTTGCCCTCGAGCAGCGTCGCCGCGACGTGTTTGCAGTTGGTGCCGACCGCGCAGGAGCAGTTGCCGCTCACCGGCCGGTGGTAACCGTCGCGGGCTGGCGCGAGCTCGATGTGGCAGCGGTAGGGGTTCTCGAGCGAGCCGCGCACGGTGCTCGACAGCAGGCCGGATTCTTCGTCCCACTCGATCTCCGACACGGCGGCGTCGCGGGCGTATTCACGTCCGCGCTGGAATGCGCCCTGCCCGACGAGGCGCACGAGGTCGCGCACGTCGACGAGGGGAGCGGCTTCGGACGACATCCGTCCATCGTCCCACGGGCGTACGACGACGGTTCGCTACCAGTACTCTCGCGCCAAAGGCCCGTGGTCGCCAAGCAGGCGCCAGACGGTCTTCGTGAGGTCCGGATGTTCGAGCGCGATCTGGCGGAGAACCCGGTATTCGCGAGTCTTCGACGGTTGGCGGCCATCATTGGCGTTGATGGCGTCGGCTCGCAGCAGGTAGACCACGAGTTCGTCGACGCTCGGCAGTTCTTCCATAAACGCCCAGGGGTCTTCGCCGCTCATCAGGCGTTCCTCGACGATGGTCTCCCGCTCCTGCTGGGCCTCGGCCCGCAGGACTTCGAGACTCGCCCGACCGCGGGGGATGTGGTTGTTCACGGCCATCGGTTAAGCCTACGCGCGCAAGGCCTTGCGTGTGACGGGTGCGCTCAGAGATGCTCGACAGATGTCTGATAACTCTGCCCCCACCTTCGAGCCCCGCTACGCCATCGTCACCGGTTCCGACTCCGGCATTGGTCGCGAGACCGCGATCGCCCTCGCCCAAGACGGGCTGGACGTCGGTATCACCTGGCACTCCGACGAGGACGGCGCGAACGAGACCGCTCGGCTGGTGCGCGCCGAGGGACGCCGCGCGGTCGTCGCCCAGCTCGACACCTCCGAACTCGAGGCCTGCGGAGACGTGATCGACGCCATCGCGAGCGACCTCGGCGGGCTCGACGTCTTCGTCAACAACGCCGGGCTCGGCCAGCACACCCCGTTCCTCGAACTCGGTCTCGATGACTGGCGCGAGATCATCGCGACCGACCTCGACGGAGCCTTCGTCTGCCTTCAGCGGGCCGCCAAGATCATGGTGGATGCCGCGGGCGGCGGTCGCCTCATCGCGGTGACCAGCGTGCACGAGCACCAGCCCCGGGTCGGCTCGAGCGCCTATGACGCCGCCAAGCACGGGCTCGGCGGACTGATGAAGTCACTCGCCCTCGAACTGGGCGAGTACGGCATCACCGCCAACTCGGTGGCCCCCGGCGAGATCTCGACGCCGATGAACAACGCCGAGGCCGAGGAGTCGGCGACCACCAAGCGCCCGGGTATCCCGCTCGGACGCCCCGGCCACCCGCGCGAGATCGCTGATGTCATCGCGTTCCTAGCCTCGCCCAAGGCCAGCTATGTCACGGGCGCGTCGTTCGTCGCCGACGGCGGCATGCTGCAGATGGGGCCGCAGGGCGGCTCGCACCTCACGACCGACGCCTGGCGCCGCGGCTAGAGAGCGGGCGCCGCGGCTAGAGAGCGGGCGCCGCGGCTCGTCCGTCATCGTCGCGGGTCGCGTCCGCGGCCGATCACGATCAGGCCGACCACGGGCACGACCAGCAATCCGAACGCGATGAGAGAGCCGAACGAGGCGAGCGCCAGAGTGACGAGCACGCTCGCGGCGAGCAGCGCGACGGTGACCGCGTAGTAGACCCGCTGGCCGGTGAGGGCGAACGCGGTCGCCGACGCCGCGAGCGGCAGCAGCCGCAGAACGACGTCGCCGGTCGAGTAGGGCAGCGCCCCGCCGAAATACGAGATCACACCCGCGACCGCCAGCACGGCGAGCCATCCGATGATCAGCCAACGCGGGCTCCGCGGCGGACCCTCGGGCTCGATCGTCGCCACGACCGGTATCTCGCGGCGCAGAACGTCGTGCGCTTCGCCCAATAGAGCGAACCGGTGGGAGGCGTCGGCCAGACGATCCGCGGATGCGCCCGCGAGCCGATCGGGGTGCAGTTCACGCGCGCGGGCCCGGTAGGCCCGTTCGAGTTCGTGCTCCGACGCGTCGGGGGCGACCCCGAGAATAGCGGCGGCCTCGGCGGGAGTCATAACCCCCACTGTGCGCCCTGGCCGGTCGGAGCGCTAGATGCTGTCAGACCACTTCGAGGGCGACGTGGTCGCCCTGCGGCAGTTCGACCCGCAGCGCGTCGCCGGGCGCGACGACTCCGCCGGCGATCACCACACCCATGACTCCCGACTTGCGGATGATGCATCCGTCGTCATCTTTTTCGACCAGGGCCTTCATCAGTCCGCCCTGGTACTTATTGATCTTGGAGCAGGGGCTGCGCAGACCGGTGAGCTCGACCACCGCGTCGGAACCGAGATAGAGGCGGGTTCCGAGCGGCAGCGACAGCAGGTCTACGCCGCTCGTCGTCACGTTCTCGCCCAGTTCGCCGGGAAGCACCGTGAAGCGGTCGGCGAGTTCTGCGAAGAGTTCTTCGTGGATGAGATGCACCTGCGTCAGGTTCGCCCTGGTGGGGTCTTTCTTCACGACGTACAGGTGTTGCGCCGTGGCCCCGGCGTGCGCATCGCCCTCGACGCCCCAGTTCTCGACGAGCGTGATCGCATCCGCGGACGGCTTGCTGAAGCTGTGGCTGGCCGAACGGCTGACGGCGACGACTGCGGAGACTCGGGTCATGCGACGATTCTGCCAGCAGCAGAGGGACTTGACCGCGCACAGCCCTCGCGAGAACAATCGGAGGCTGGCGAGGAGGGCGTGCGATGACCATTTTCGAACTCGGCACACTCGGCGGCGAACGGGTTCTGCTTCCGGGAGACGACGGTTACGAGCGGGCGAGTTCGGTCTACGCGCGCACCGGAGCGCCCGCCGTGATCGTGCAGCCGTCCGGCGCCGAGGGCGTGGCGAAGGCCGTGCACTTCGCGGCCGAGAACGCCCTCACGCTGTCCGTACGCGGCGGCGGGCACAGCGGAACCGGGCACAGCACCAACGACAACGGGCTCGTCATCGACCTGTCCCTGCTCGCGGCGGTCGACGTGCTCGACGACGACCTCGTGCGCGTGGGCGGCGGCGCGACCTGGGGTGCGGTCGCCGAGACGCTCGGCGCCCACGGCCTGGCGCTGAGCTCGGGCGACACCGCGTCGGTCGGCGTCGGCGGCCTGACCCTCGGCGGCGGCCTCGGCTGGATGGTGCGCGAGTTCGGCCTCGCCCTCGACCAGCTGGTCGAGGCAGAGGTGGTGCTCGCGAGCGGCGAGATCGTCACGGCGAGCCAGGACGAGAACGCCGAACTGTTCTGGGCGTTGCGCGGCGGGGGAGGCAACTTCGGTGTCGTGACAGCTTTCACCTTCCGGGCGCACCCGCTCGACGGGGTGCACTTCGGGGTGCTGCAATTCGCGGTCGACGCCGGCGACGCCGACGATCTCTACGCCCTGCTGACCGGCTGGCGCGACGTGATGCGCGACGCACCCGACCGGCTGACGACGACCTTCGTCTCGCTGCCCAGCTTCGACGACTCACCGAGCGGGCCGCAGATCATCGTCTGCTTCGCGGGCGGCGACGAGGAGGCCGCGCAGAAGGCGATCGCGCCGTTGCTCGCGCTCGGCGGCCTCACCGCGAACACGATCGAACGCACCGCTTACGAGGACATTCTCGGGGAGGCCCCGCACCCGCCCGAGGGTGTGCGCCTGGTGAACAACAACGGCTACACCGCCCGGTTCGATAACGAGGCCGTCGAGACGCTCGCGAACGTCTACGCCGCATTGCCGGGATCGGTGTTGATGATCCGCTATCTCGGCGGCGAATTCTCCCGCGTCGACCCTGATGCCACGGCGTTCGCCTACCGCGACAGCGAGACGCTCATCATCTCGGCGGCGTTCTTCCCACCCGGCGCTCCCGACGCGGCCGTCGACCAGTATCAGGCGCAATGGAACCTGCTCCTGCCGCATCTCCAGGGGCTCTACGGCAACTTCTCCGCGCTCAGCAGCGACCTCGCGACGCCGCTGATGTACCCGCCGCAGACGCTCGACCGCCTGCTCGCCGCCAAGTCGCACTACGACCCGACGAACCTCTTCGACCAGAACCACAACATCCGTCCGGGCGGGCTCGACTGGCGGTAGTGCGAGACACTGGAGGGGTGCCAGCACCTCTCGAACTCCCCGCCGCCCTCGTCTCCACCCTCACGACCTGGTTCGACGAACAGAACCTCGTGACGCCGTCGATCAACTACGCGGTGTTCGACCGCACCGGCGTCGTCTTCCAGAACGGCATCGGCGAGTTCCAACTCGACGGGCGGGCACCGCAGCTCGACACCGTTTACCGCATAGCCTCGATGTCGAAGAGCTTCGAGATGGCTGCCGTGCTCGTGCTCGTCGAGCGCGGCCTGCTCGGACTCGACGACCGGGTCTCCGACCTCGTCGACGAGTTCTCCGACCCGGTCGACCCGTTCGGCGCACCGATGCCGGTGACGGTGCGCATGCTGATGAGCAACTCGTCGGCCTTGCCCGAGGACAACGGGTGGGCCGACCACGAACTCGGCCTCTCGCGCGCCGACTTCCTCGCTGTGATCGCCCGCGGACTGCACTTCGCCGGCACCCCCGGCTACGGATACCAGTACTCGAACATCGGGTTCTGGCTGCTCGGCGTGATCGTCGAGAACGTCACCGGCCAGTCCTACGAGGAGTTCGCCACCGCGACGCTGCTCGAGCCGCTCGGCCTCGGCGACACCCGTTTTTCGGTCGGCGACTACCCGCAGGGCGACGAGCAGCGCATCGCCCACGGCTTTGGCAGCTTCGACGAGGGTGCCACCTGGTTCGACCGCCCGGTCGTCGGTACCGGCATCGGCGGCTGCGCGGCGAGCATGTTCAGCACCGTCTCCGACATCGCCGCGTGGAGCGCCTGGCTGTCGAGCGCGTTCGATGAGCAGAATCCGGATGACACGGTGCTCAGCCGCGCATCGCGCCGGCTGATGCAGCGCATCCACACATCGATGCCGGCGCCCTCCGACCGGCCGGCCGAGCAGCAGGTCGAGGGGATCGGCTACGGCCTCGGCCTTATGGTCGAGAACGACGTGCGCTTCGGCCTCATCGCCCAGCACTCCGGCGGCCTGCCCGGCTGGTCGTCGAACATGCGCTGGCACCAGGAGAGCGGCATCGGCGTCGTCGTCTTCGCCAACACGAACGGGGTGAAGCCCGGAATCGCGGCGACGGCCATCCTGCGTGCTGTGCTCGAACGGTTCGACCCGCCCGCCCGCGAGATCGCCCTCTGGCCCGAGACACTCGCGGCCGCGACCGCCCTCGACGACGCGATCCGTGCCGGAGACCCCGTCACCGTCGCCGGTGATATCTTCAGCCCGAACCTGCTGAGCGACGTTCCGGCCGACGTACGTGCCGCCCGGCTCGCGAAGCTCGTCGATGAGGTCGGCGGACTCACCCTGTCTGCCGCACCGATCGCCGACCGGCTGCTCTGGGCCACGAGCGAAGCGCACGTCGTCTGGTCGGTGCCGGGCGCCCGCGGCGACCTCGAGTGCCGCATCGAAATGACGCCGACCTCGCCGCCCATGGTGCAGCGACTCGAGGTCGAGAAGCGCACGCCGGTGACGCCGCTGGCGAGCGTCATCCGTCGCTATGCTCCGAAGTCCTAATATACGAACCATGAGTTTTCAGGCCTATATCGACACCATCCGGGCGAAGACCGGGCTCGGCCCCGCCGAGTTGCGCGAGATCGCCGAGCGGAAGGGCCTGCTCGGCGCCGATGTGAAGGTGGCGCAGATCAAGGCCTGGCTGAAAGACGACTACGACCTCGGGCCGGGGCACGCGATGGCGCTCGTCGCCACATTCAAGGGCCCGAAGCCACACGACACCGACCGCATCGACGCGCTGTTCTCGGGCAGGAAGGCGCACTGGCGTGTCGTCTTCGACGACCTGCTCGCGCGGGTGGGCGAGTTCGGCCCGGTCGGCACCGCCGCGACCGACAACTATACGAGCCTGCTCAAGGGATCGGCCAAGTTCGCGATCGTCGCCGTGACCGCCGACCGGCTCGACGTCGGCATCAAGCTCAAGGCAACCGAACCGACCGACCGCTTCGAGGTCGCCGGATCGTGGAACTCGATGGTGACCCATCGCGCCCGCATCACCGACGCAGCGCAGCTCGACGACGAGCTTTTCGACTGGTTGCGTCGCGCCTACGAGGCGGCCTGACGCGCCGCGCAGCGCCGGATCCGGAAACCGTCCGACCCCGCTGAACTAGGCTCGCCTCTATGCGCTCACGTTCCAGAGTCCTACTCACCCTGATCGGCGTGGCCGCCCTCGTTGCCGGAGTCACAACGCCAGCGGCCGCCGACACCTCCGATTTCGAGTACTCGCTGTTCGACGCTGACTACAGCCTCGGCCAGGCCGCAGACGGCACCTCGGTCGTCGAGGTCACCGAGACTCTCGTCGCCGAGTTTCCCGATTTCGACCAGAACCGCGGCATCGTGCGCGCCCTGCCACGGTGGTATCAGCGAGCCGCTCTCAACCCGACGGTCACCTCGGTCGTCGACGAGACCGGCGCCGACGTCTACTGGGACGAAGAGCTCAACGACGAGTTTCTCGTGCTCAGCCTCGGCACCGACGACTACGTCTACGGAACGAACACCTACGTCATCAGCTATTCGATGCAGAACGTCGTCGGCACCTTCCCCGATCAGGGCGACGACGAGTTCTACTGGGATGTCAACGGCACCGGTTTTGGCCAGCCGTTCGACCGGGTGAACACGAGCGTCACGGTGGCACCGGAACTCGCCGCCAGCCTCACCGGCGAGACCGCCTGCTACCGCGGAGCCCAGGGCGAGACCACCGGATGCACCCTCACCAGCGCACCCACCGACACGGGCGGCACACTGTTCACCGCCGACGAGGCCGGCTTCGCGGCCGAGCAGACGCTCACGGTCGTCGTCGGGTTCACCGAGGGAACATTCGTGCAGGGGGAGAAGACCCAGCCCGTGCCGCGCACCCCGTCGGTCGACACCCCGGCCCCACTGTGGTCGAACGTGCTCTCCGCGCTCACCGGCCTCGGTGCGCTCGTGCTGGTCGGCCTCGCCATCCGCGGGCGGGTCAGACGCGGCAACGGGGCGAAGGGGCGCGGCACGATCATCCCGCAGTACTCCGTTCCCGAGAACCTCAACGTCATGGTCGCCGCGCACCTCGTCGACCGCGGCGCGAACGCGATCCCCGCCCAGCTCGTGAGCTTGGCGGTGCGCAAGAAGCTGCGCATCCTCGACTACCCGGTCACCGCAAGCGGGGCCGAATACACGCTGCAGTTCATCACCGCCGAGGGCACCGACGACCTCGAACGCCGGCTGCTCGACGCGATCTTCGGAACAGAGCCGGAGGTCGGGGCGGTGCGCGAGCTCACCCCCGACGACGAGTCGCTCGGCAGCACCGTCAACGCGGTGTCCGACGCGGCACGCGCGGCGATCGTCACAACGAAACTCCGCCTGCCCCTCAAACTCGCGGGGATCACGTTCGCCCTGCTCGCCGGACTCGCGTTCGCGGTCGCCGTCGTGAACCAGATCGCGACCATCAGCGCCTACTCTCTCGCACCGTGGCCGCTCATCTCGATTCTCGTTGCGATCGTGGCGTTCGTCGTCGCTGCGCTCCTCGTGCAACGCAAGGGTCTGATCACGCCGCTCGGAGCCGAGACGCGCGACTACCTGCTCGGCATGGAGGTCTACCTGAAGCTCGCCGAGCAGGAGCGGTTCCGCATGCTGCACAGCCCCGACGGTGCCGAGCGCATCGACGTCGGCGACACGAAGCAGGTGGTGAAGCTCTACGAGAAGCTCCTCCCGTTCGCCGTGATCTGGGGCGTCGAAGACGAGTGGAGCAAGGAACTCGAGATCCGTGCGGTCGAAGCCGGGACACAGCCCGACTGGTTCGTGAGCCAGAACGGGTTCACCGCGCTCGCACTCACGTCGGCGTTGCGCGGATCGTCGGGCGCGATCTCGTACACCGCCCCGACCTGGGAGAGCGGCGCGGGCGGCGGCAGTTCGTTCGGCAGCAGTTTCGGCGGCACGGGCGGCGGCGGATTCGCCGGCGGTGGTGGCGGGGGAGGCGGCGGAGGTGGCCGCTAGGCAGATGACCGACCCTGACCGCATGCAGGCCGAGCTCGACGATCGCGCGGCGTTCCTCGTCGGCCTTCGCGACACGACCTTCTTCGACGTCGCGCCCGCATCGACCCTCGCGTCCGACGACGCCGCGCTCGCTCCGCTCGGCCTGTCTGCCGTGGCCCGCGCCACCTTCCTCGCGGCGACGGACGCGCTCGAGCCCGCGCAGCATTCCGCTGCGACGTTCGCGCTGCTGCGCGCCGCGCTCGAAGCGGCCTGTGTCACGGTATGGCTGCTGGAGTCAGACGACCCGGCCGTGCGCGCGACGAGGCTGCTCTCGGAGGTCTGGGGCGACATCCGCGATTCTGATCGCCTCGCGACCGCGCTGAACGGCGCCCTCGAATCCCTGGCCGCGCAGGAGCGCAGTTGGAAGGCCGCGCACCGCGCCGTGTTCGGCGACGCGGAGGCCACCGCCCGCCAGATGCCGACCTCGATGGCGACCAAGATCGATGCCGCCGCGACCGTGGTCGCGGACTTCACGCAGGTGCCGAACACGGCAGCGGTGATCCGCAGCAGCTGGCAGGCGTTCGGTTCGCTCGCGCGGGGGAGGGACGCCGCGTTCGATCTCGGCGGCCAGTCGGACGCGGCCCACGCGATGACCGCGGGATCGCGCTCGCTCGTGCTCGACGTCATCGAGACGGCGGCGAGCCTGTACCACGTGCGCGCTGTCGGTCCCTAGGGCGGTCGGTCCCTCGCGAGGCCGGGCCCTAGCGCAGCCGCCCCGCGGTCGTCAGCGCTCGCCCGCGCTCGAGGCGAGCTCGGCCGCTTCATCTTCGGTGAGGGTCCAGCGCCCCACCTTGCCGTACCCGGAGTCGTAGACCTTCGCGTCTTCGGCGCTCTTCAGGTCGTAGTGCTTAATGTTGCCGGCCCAATAACGAAGAATCCGGCTGAGTTCGTCGGCGGTTCTCGCGGGATCGAGCCGGTCGAGATCTACTTCGAGCGTGAACTTCATTGTCGTGCTCCCTGCCTTCGGCGCACGCGCGAATGCGATGCACCCCCACAACGAAGACAACCACCCCTCGATGAAAACTATCGAGGGGTGGTTGAAAACGCGATCTAGAGCTACGCCGCGGGCGGCACGATGCCGGCGGTCTCGCCGCCGTCGGCGATGAACTCCGCCCCGGTGGAGAAGCTCGACTCGTCGCTGGCGAGGAACAGCACCATGTTCGAGAGCTCGATGGCCTCGCCCATGCGGCCGAGCGGCACGAGGCTCTGGTCGGGCTCGAGCCCGTCGGTCATCGGGGTGCGGATGTTGCCGGGGTGGATCGAGTTCGCCCGGATGTTGTAGCGACCGAGGTCAATCGCGACCTCCTTGGTGAGGCCGCGCACGGCGAACTTCGCCGCCGTGTAGCCGGGGATTCCCGCGACGCCCTTGAGCCCGGCGGTCGACGAGATGTTGATGATCGATCCCTTGCCCGACGCCTTCAGAGCGGGAATGGCCGCTTTGATGCCGTTGAACGTGCCAGTTAGGTTGATCGCGATGATGAGGTTCCACTGCTCGAGGGTGTACTCCTCGATCGGGGCGAAGTTCACGATGCCCGCGTTGTTCACGAGGATGTCGAGCCCGCCGAACTCGGCGACCGCGACGGCGACCGCCGCGTCCCAGTCCTGTGGCTTAGTGACGTCGAGGTGCACGAACCGGGCGTTCTCGCCGAGCTCCGCCGCCGTGGCCGCTCCGACCTCGTCGAGCAGGTCGCCGATGACGACCTTCGCACCCTCCGCGACCAGGAGCTTGGCGTGCGCCGCTCCCATTCCCCGTGCTCCGCCGCTGATGAGGGCGACTTTTCCGCTGACGCGTGCCATGTCAAATCTCCTTGTCCGATGCCGTCGACTCCGACGGCTCCAGACAAGTCAACACCTGTCGTGTAACGGGAAGCTGGACGTCCTAGTCGTCGTCGGCATTTCGGGGCGATGCGGTGCCGCGACCGCTGACCAGGGCGGGATCGGGCGCGGGGAAGTCGGCATCGCCAACGTAGGCCGGATTGGCGTGGAACGACTTGAGCATCTCCTCGAACAAAACAAACTTGATGTTGGCACCGTTCGTTCTGGCGATCGTGATGCGGCGCAGGCTCTGTTCGCCGCCCGGGTTGGTCTTCGTCACCTTGGCCGGGTTGCCCTGGATGTTGCCCACCCAGACGGCGATCGCGACCTTCGTGGTCGAACCGATGAGCCAGTTCTGATGCGAGCCGTCGGTGGTTCCGGTCTTGCCCATGATCGCGCTGCCGTCGTAGGGATTCGCCGACGTGGCGGTGCCGTTGGTGAAGACCCGCTCGAGCGCATACGCGGCCGTGGCCGCGATGTTCGGCTCGATCGCCTGCGTGCAGTCGGCCGCCTGGCCCGGCAGTTCTTCGCCTGCGGAGTTCACGATGCGGTCGACAGCGGTCGGCACGCAGTACACACCGTTCGCGGCGATGGTCGCCACCGCGGCCGCCATGGTCATCGGCGCGATCTGGTTCGTTCCGAGAATCGACGACGGGAACACGTCGAGCTCTCCGCCGTCGGCCCGGTGCACTCCCATCGACTCCGCAACATCGCGGATCTGGCACAGGTCGAGTTCCTGCGCCATGCTCGCGTATGCGCCGTTCACCGAGCGGGCCGTAGCCGAGAGGACCGACTGCATGCCGCCCTCGCCCGACGTGTCATTGCCGACCGGGAATGCGGGGCCGACTCCCGCGACTCCGTCGCAGGTGAACTGATTGGCGGGAATGGTGCGCTCCGACCCGTTGACCGATTCGCTCAGCGTGTGCCCCGCCTTGAGCCAGTCGACCAGCGTGAAGATCTTGTACGTCGATCCGGTCTGGAAGCCACCAGAAGTACCCATGGCGTAATCGGCGTTGAAGTTGATCGAGGTCTCGGCGGCCGTGGCTTGCGGCGTGTTGTTGTAGTCCTTGTTCTGCGCCATCACCAGGATCTTGCCGGTGTTGGGCTGCAGCGCGGTTGCCGCTGCTCCGAGCGCGAACCGTGTCTCGTCGGCGGGCGCACGCGCGTCGAGCTGCGCCTGCGCGACATCCTGCTGGTTCAGATCGAGGCTCGTGTAGAGCTTGTAGCCGCCCCGCTTCCACGCCGCGTTGCGCTCCTCGGCGTTTGCACCGAGGGAGGCGAGAGTCGGGATGCTCTTCACCACGTAGTCGCAGAAGAACTGCGCGTCGGTGGCGTACAGGCAGCCCTGGGTCGGCGTCGACAGCGCCACATACGACTCGATCGGTGTGGCGATCGCCTCGTCGTGCTGCTCGGGGGTGATGTAGCCGTACTCGAGCATATTGTTGATGATCAGGTCACGGCGCACCTGGTTCTTCGGGTAGTTCTCGGACGTGCCGAGGTTGAAAGAATCGGGCGTCTGCACGGTCGCGATCAGGCTCGCCGCCTCAGCCAGTGTGAGGTCTTTCGCGGACTTGCTGTAGTACCTTTCGGCCGCGGCCTCGACGCCGTAGGTCGCGCGGCCGAAGCCGGCGACATTGAGGTAGCCCAACAGGATCTCGTCTTTGGTGTACTTCTTCTCGAGCGCGATCGCGAGCCGGATCTCCTGCACCTTTCGGGCAGGGCTCTTGTCGACGGCCGCGTCGTATGCGGCATCGCGCTCCTCCTGCGTGGCGAGCTGCTGCGACTCGTGCACGCGGATGTTCTTCACGAGCTGCATCGCGATCGTCGACCCACCGGTTTCGCCGGTCTTGGTCACGAAGCCGAAGACGGCGCGCGCGAGCGACTGCGGGTCGACGGCGCCGTGCTCGTAGTAGCGACGGTCTTCGCCGGCGACGGCAGCGTCCTTCAGAAACTGTGAGACGTCGTCCCACGCAAGGTCTTGGCGGTTCTGGTCGAAGACCTCGGCGATCTTCACCTGCTGCCCGTCGCGCACGGCGAAGATCTGGTTGCGCTGCGCCGTGTCGCCGAGGGAGATCTCGCTGGGAAGTGCGTCGAAGGCGTCGAGCGAATCGCGTCCGGTGACACCGGTCACCGCGGCGATCGGCGCGAGGCCGGTGGCGACGAGCACACCGGCAAGGATGCTAGCGACGACGAGTCCGCCAAAACCGCGCACGATGTTTCGTCTGCTGCGGTCGGGCGCGTAGTCGATTGATCCGTTGTCGAACATGTATGTATGAGTCCCCATAGATAACGAAGGCGAGCGGACCGAGTCCCGGATGCGTCGCTCCCGGTAACCCACACGGCACGAGCCATCCGGGTTCAACCTTAGAGAAGGAGTCTGAGCATTCACTACGCCGCGCGCGGGCTCGTGCAGAGTCGTTACAATCCAATACTTTCGGATGACACGACCACCCGCTTGGCAACGACTTGGGCGTAGCGTGGAAACCATGTCAGAGCAGACCTCACCTCAGCCCACCACCCACCTCGGCCGTACCGGAGTCGAGGTGAGCCGCCTCGCGCTCGGAACCATGATGTTCGGAGACTGGGGCAACCGCGACCACGCCGATTCGATCCGTGTCATCCATCGCGCCATCGATGCGGGCATCAACTTCATCGACACAGCCGACATCTACGCGTTCGGCGAGTCCGAAGAGATCGTCGGCAAGGCGATCGCCGGGCGACGCGACGACCTGGTGATCGCGACCAAATTCTTCAACGGAATGAAGCAGCAGCCCAACTACCGTGGGGGATCGCGCCGCTGGATCATGCGCGCCGTCGAGGACTCGCTGCGTCGCCTCGGCACCGACTACATCGACCTGTACCAGATGCACCGCCCCGACGAGCACACCGACATCGAGGAAAGCCTCGGGGCATTGAGCGACCTCGTAACGCAGGGCAAGGTGCGCTACATCGGGTCGTCGACGTTCCAGCCGTCGCAGGTGGTCGAGGCCCAGTGGAGCGCCCGGCAGAACAACACCGCTCGCTTCGTCACCGAACAGCCGCCCTACTCCATGCTCACCCGCGGAATCGAGGCCGACCTGCTGCCGACGACCCAGCGTCACGCCATGGGAACCCTCGTCTGGAGCCCGCTCGCCGGCGGTTGGTTGAGCGGCAAATTCCGGGTCGGACAGCCGCTGCCGACCACACACCGCAGCGACCGCGATCCCGACCGCTACGACCTGGAGAATCCGGCGATAGCGGCGAAGTTCGAGGCCGCGTCGGCACTCGGCGACCTCGCCGACGACCTCGGCGTGCCCCTCGTGCACCTCGCGCTGGCCTTCGTGCTGCGCCATCCGGGTGTCACGAGCGCGATCATCGGTCCGCGCACGATGGAGCAGCTCGAATCGCAGATCGACGCCGCGTCGCTCGAACTCTCGACCGAGACCCTCGACCGCATCGACGAGATCGTGCCGCCCGGAACCAACCTGAACACCGCCGACGCCGGGTTCACCAACTACTGGCTGGAGGCCGCGCGGCGCCGACGCTGAGCGTGAGGGAGGGCAGACGGATGTCATGGGCGACCAACGACGCGACCCGCCGGTCGATGCTGGGCAACCGCGGCCGCGACACCAAGCCGGAGCTGCTCATCCGGCGAGCGCTGCACGCCCAGGGTTTCCGCTTCCGCGTCGACCACCGGCCCGACGCCACGCTGCGCACCCGCGCCGACATCGTGTTCACGAGGCGTCGCATCGCCGTCTACGTCGACGGCTGCTTCTGGCACGGCTGCCCGGTGCACGGCACGCAGCCGAAAGCGAACGCCGACTACTGGACACCCAAGCTCGCCCGCAACATCGAGCGTGACCTCGAGTCGACGCTCGCTCTCGAAGCACGCGGCTGGACCGTGCTGCGGTACTGGGAGCACGAGCCCGTCGCGGAGATCGTGACCCGTATCGGCGATCTCCTTCGCGCGGGGGATGCCGAGCAATCCGCAGCATCCGTAGGCTGAGGATATGGATGCAGCATCGATGATCATGGGCGCCTCGATCGCGTCTGTCGGTTGGATCGCACTGATCCCGTGGATCAGGCGCACCGGCGGCGGGGACGAGTAGCCACCCGATCGGCCCGGCATTGCTAGAGTCGGCTCACGCGCGGTATCGCGCGGATGTTGCATCGAGGGGGAGCACATGGCCGGTCGGGGTTTTGCCGTCATCGATTTCGAAACGACGGGCCTGTTTCCGGGCGGACACGACAGGGTCGTCGAGATCGCCGTGGTGCACGTCGATGCCGGGGGAGCGGTCACCGGCCAGTGGGACACACTCGTCAACCCGGGCAGAGACCTCGGCCCGCAGCACATCCACCGCATCCGGTCCGCCGATGTTCTGAACGCTCCCAGCTTTGCCGACATCGCGCCACGACTGGTCGAGCTGTTGTCGGGCCGAGTCATCGTCGCGCACAACGCCAGCTTTGACACACGATTTCTGCTCGCCGAACTCGACCGCATCGGGTATGCACTCGATGCGGAACCGACCGGCCTCTGCACGATGCGGCTCGCTCGCGAGTTTCTGCCCGGCGCCGGACGCTCGCTGAAAGACTGTTGCGACGCCTACGGCATCGAGCTCGAGAACGCGCACCGTGCGTCGGTAGACGCGTTCGCGACGGCGCAGCTTCTCGAGGCATACATCGTGAACTCGCCAATGTGGAACGGATGGAGCGACCATCTGTCACTCGCGGCGGTCGACTGGCCTCCGCTCGACGGTGTGGCCGTCGACTGGGTGCCCCGCGGAAGCCACACCGTCGAACCGGGCAACTTTCTCGAGCGCATCTCGGTGAAGCTCCCCGAGTACGCCGGTCCGGCCGAGCACCTCGACTACCTCGCGCTCCTCGACCGGGCGCTCCTCGACCGGCACATCTCAGCCCACGAAGCGAACCAGCTCGTCGAGCTCGCCCAGTCCGTGGGAATCAGCCGCACTACCTGCGAGGCGCTGCACACCGAGTACTTCGACCAGCTGACGGCGGTCGCCTGGTCTGACGGGGTTCTCAGCACGGCCGAGATGTCAGACCTCATCGCTGTCGGCACCGCCCTCGCCATCCCGGCGGCGTCGATCTCGGCGGCGATGCAGCAGCGCGAAGCCACCCACGTCACCGAGCGCGACGTGCCCGCGTTCCTCCTCGCCGCGGGAGACCTGCTGGTGCTGACCGGCGACATGGCGCGATCACGCGACGACTGGCACGCCGAACTCACCTCGCGCGGCTACGTGCCGTGGACGGCGGTGACCAAGAAGGTCAAACTTCTCGCGGCGGCCGACCCCGACTCGCTGTCGGGAAAGGCTCGCAAAGCACGCGATTACGGCATCCCGATCGTCGGAGAGGACGGTCTCACGGCCCTACTCGGCACCGTCTGACCACATAGTGCAACGGTTTATCGCGTCAACCGCACAAAATTAGCGCATACCCCCCGAACGAGGGAAGTCCCACTTTCGCGACCGGTAGCGCTGTTAGCTTCGAGCCACTGCTACACGTGCCGCGCACCCTCGCGACGCGGAAGACGTCGATGGAGCCGCTTCCTCCCCGGAAAGCACTGGCTCGCGCCATGGCTTTCCAATTCACTCAAGTCGAATAGCACCCGAACCGCGCATTCCCTAACTGCGCGAGTGCTTCAGTGAAGGAAACGCCCGAATGACTTCCGCGCACCCCGAACGACTGTTCACCGGCCCCCGACGACCCGACGAAGCCCCGCTGCCCCGCAAGATCGAGAACTCGGCCGTGCAGTCGCCGTCACTGCTGCTGTTCGTCGTCATCGCCATGATCGGTGTGCTCGCGTACACCGTGTTCCTCGTCAACCCGACCACCAGGGGCGACCTGCTGCCCTACTCGATCGTGATCGTCGCCGAGCTCGTGCTCGTCGCCCAGGCCACATTCTCGATGTGGACGATCCTGTCGGGCGGCACCGATCCGCGCGACTTCGGATTCCATCACGCGCAGGAACGGCTCTTCGACACCGCGCGCATCCGCACCGAGCGCCTCGACCTGCGCCCCGCGGCCTGGCCGATGCTGCTCGCCGAGAAGCGCATCACCGTCGACGTGTTCATCACCGTGTACGGGGAGGACATCGCCACAATCGAGCGCACTCTCGTCGCCGCGGTCGGGATGCGGGGCGAGCACCACACCTGGGTGCTCGACGACGGGCGTTCCGACGAGGTACGCACCCTCGCCGCGCTGCACGGGGCACGGTACATCCGAAGACTCACCAGTCACGGAGCGAAGGCCGGCAACGTCAACCACGCGCTCAGCATCACCAGCGGCGACTACTTCGCCATCTTCGACGCCGACTTCGTGCCGAAGGCCGACTTTCTTTACGAAACCGTGCCGTTCTTCATCGACGACGACGTGGCCTTCGTGCAGACCCCGCAGGCCTACGGCAACATGAACAACATGATCTCGCGCGGCGCGGGATTTATGCAGGCTGTCTTCTACCGGTTCGTGCAGCCGGGCCGCAACAGCTTCAACGCCGCGTTCTGCGTCGGCACGAACGTGGTCTTTCGGCGCACCGCCATCGACGACATCGGCGGCATCTGCACCGATTCGAAGAGTGAGGATGTCTGGACGTCGCTGTTGCTGCACGAGCGCGGCTGGCGCAGCATCTACATTCCCGTCACCCTCGCGATCGGCAACGCGCCCGAGACCATCGAGGACTACTCGAAGCAGCAGATGCGCTGGGCGACCGGGGGATTCGAGATCCTCATCCACCACAACCCGCTCAACCCGCGTCACAACCTCACCGCCGACCAGCGGGTGCAGTACCTGATCACGGCGACGCACTACCTCGTCGGGATCGTTCCGCTGCTGCTCCTGGTCGTGCCGCCGTTGGAGATCTTCTTCGACCTGCGGCCGGTGAACCTCACCGTCACCTGGCTCACCTGGCTTCTGTTCTATTTCGGGTTCTACGGCCTACAGATCCTGCTCGCGTTCAACACGATGGGCTCGTTCCGCCCCGAGACACTGATGCTCGCGAGCGTCTCGTTCCCGATCTACCTGAAGGCCCTCGTCAACGTGCTCATCGGCAAGGAGGAGAACTGGCACGTCACCGGCGGCGCCCGGAAGCGCAACTCGCCGTTCAACTTCATGGTGCCGCAGGTGCTCACCTTCACCTTCCTGCTGCTCACGTCGGTGGTGGCGATCTACAAAGACCTCGGCAACCAGACCATCACTCTGGCCACGGCGTGGAACCTCACGAACACCTTCATCCTCGGCGCCTTCGTGGTCGCGGGGGTTCAGGAGGTGCGGGCGGCCCGCCGGGCCGCTACCCCGTCTTCGGTGATCTCTCCGGCGATCATGCTCGACAGCGGGTTCGGACGGCCTGCCCACGTTGTGCAACCGGTGGCCGAACCCGTCGCCGCCCCGGTCGCCGCCCGCATCGTCGAAGGCCAGGTGGCGTGATGACCTGGCGCAACCGCTTCCGTCTCGTCACCGGTGTTGTGCTGATCGTGTTGCTCGTCGGCGTCGCCACCGTCGTCTTCTCGCAACGGAAGGGGGAGACCAGCAGTGGTACCGCGTCGATCGAAGCGATCCTGTTCCCGGTCGGCACCGACTACGCGGGCACCATCATCGAGCAACCGATCACGAAGGGAGACCTGGTCGCGGCGGGCGACCCGATCGCCACCATCGACAGCAGCATCCTGCGGGAGAGCCAGGCCGAGGGAACCGTCACGGCGTCGAGCAGCGTCTTCGACATCCACGACGACGGCACCGTGACCGTCAAGTCGACCGTTGCGGGGGTGGTGCAGAACATCGCGATCCAGCCCGGCGGGTACGCGGGCAGCGGCACGACGATCGCCACCATCCAGGCGACCGACGCGCTCTTCGTTACCGCCGAGTTCACCCTCGACCCGAAAGACTTCGCCCGAGTCGAGAACGGAGCGCTTGTCAGCCTGAAGCTGCCGAACTCCGACCGGGTGAACGGCGAGGTCGAGCAGGTCGACGTCACGACGGTGAACGGCAACGCCAGGGCCATCGTCAAGGTCACCAGCCCGAACCTGGTCTATGGCGGGCACGGGGGACTCATCGCCCCCGGCACTCCAGTCGAAGCGACCCTCACCCTGCGCAACGACGATCCGCTGTCCTCCGCGGTCGAGGTGCTGCAGGGTTCGGCCGAGGACTTTATGGGCACCCTGTCGCGATGAGGATGACACGTGCGGGGGTCATAGCGATCGTGCTGCTGCTCTGCGGGTGCACGGTGGCCGAGTCATCCGACGACCTCGTTCTACCGCAGTCCGTCGTCGGTCCTCTCGTCGACGACATCGCGACCACCTCGTCGACGACGCTGCCCGCCATGCGGCTCGCCAACGGACTGCTGCCGCCCACTAACCGGTGGTTCAGCGGCCTCGTGTTCGGCGACACGCCCCAGCCGGTGTTCCCCCTCCCGTTGTCGTTCGCGCTCGTCGACGACGGCTTCGCTTTTGGGCTACCCGTGGTCGCCAGCGCGCCCGGTGCGATCTCGGCACCGGCCGCGTTTCACCTGACCGTGACGACTGTCACACCCGAGCCGACGGTGACCGCCTACGACGAAATCGCGGTCACCGTCGCGCTTGGCCAGAGCGGCACGGTGACACTGGCCCGCGGTTCGCCCACCGTGAGTTTCGTCGCGTCGGAAGAGACGACGCTCGGCCTGTCTGCCGGCTTCGAGTCCGAGGGCGACGGCGTCTACCTGGCGACGGCCGACGGCACCGCGTTCGGCCTGGTCACCGACGGCGCGCTCAGCGAGAACTCTGTCGACGGCACGCGGCTCGAGCTGCAGCGCGGGGGATTCGCGAACTGGTTTCCGATTCCCGTCGGTGTGGATGCCACGGAGCTCGCGGTGTTCGCGCGGGCGCCGCTCGGCCGCGTGTCCACGAGTTACTCGAGTGACAGCGACCGAGCCACGACCGCGCTGCGCTACTCCGCGGCGCCCACACTGTTCGGCACCCTGCCGCACCAGCGCGCCGGCCTGATCTCACCCACCCCCTGCGACCTCGGAGCCTTCGACACCGTCTACGGCGAGATGCAACTGTGCGGCGGCACCGAACTCGTCTGGACGGTGCCGACGCTGCAGCCGCGTGATGCGCTCGACCTCGCCGGCCTCGGTGCCGCAGACCGCGAAGAACTGGCCCTCGAGCTCGGCCGCGACATCGCCACGACCGACGCGACGCCGGGGGACACCTACTTCGGCGGCAAGGCCCTGGCCCGTCTCGCCACACTGCTGCAGATCGCCCGATCACTGGGCGCGGCCGACGCCATCGAGACCCTGGAACGACGTCTCGGCACCGAGTTGCGCGAGTGGGCGCAGCCCGACGGCTGCGGTCAACGCGGCGAGCGCTGCTTCGCCTACGACGAGTCGGTACGGGGGATCGTCGGGCAGACGGCCTCGTTCGGGTCGGACGAGTTCAACGACCATCACTTCCACTACGGCTACTTTCTCTTCGCCGCGGGCGTCGCGGCCCAGGAGGACCCGCGGCTCGCCGCCGATCTCGCGCCGGTGATGACCCTGCTCGCCGCCGACCTGGCCAGTGACGGGCCCTCGACCGATTTTCCGACGCGTCGTATGTTCGACCCGTATTCCGGGCACTCCTGGGCCTCGGGGTTCGCGCCGTTCCGCGACGGCAACAATCAGGAGTCGTCGTCGGAGGCGGTCGCGGCGTGGAACGGCCTCGCCGCCTGGGCCGCGGCCTCGGACGACCCGGGCCTAGCCGCCGAGGCACGCTGGCTGCTGTCGTCGGAGGCCAACTCGGCCCGGGCGTACTGGCTCGACTTCGACGAGAACGCGCAACCGTACGCCGACTACGACCGGTCGGTCGTCGGCATCGTCTGGGACGGCAAGCGTGACTACGCGACCTGGTTCAGCGCCGAGCCGTCGGCGATCCTCGGCATCCAGCTGCTGCCGATGCAGCCGATCGCCGACTATCTGGCCGGCGATCCGGCACGCATCCGGCGCGCGGTCGCCGAGGCGAGCCCGCCGGGGCAGTTCGCCGACTACCTGCTGATGTACCAGGCGCTCGCCGGTGAAGCGGATGCGGCCAGCGCTCTCGACGTGGCCCGCGCCCTGCCCGCGGCCGAGATCGACGATGGCAACTCGCGCACCTACCTGCTCGCCTGGATCCTGCGGCTGCGCTGAGCCGGCTGCAACCGGAGCGTCATCACATGGCGCTGCGCGGGCTCTGTGACCGCGTCACTGAACCCCGCCGCTTCGAACATCGAGACCGTGCCGTGGTACAGCGACCCGGCCGGCGACGAGGTGAACTGCGACGGATCGATCGGATACCCCTCGACCACGCGGGCACCCGCCGCCCGCGCGTGGTCGACGGCGGCGGCGAGCAGCTCGCCGCTGACACCTCGGCCACGGTACTCCCGACGCACAACGAAGCAGACGATCGCCCAGACGGATGTGTCGCCCCAGTCCTCGACGGAGCTCCCGGCGACGACGCGGCTGCGCCGCAATCGCGGATAGTGGTCGCGCGGCTCGACGGCGATCCACCCTGCGGGTTCGCCGTCGACGTAGGCGATGAGCCCGGGCGTCGGATCGCCGCGGCGGGTCTGCTCGCGCAGCAGCGGGGCGAGAGCCGCGGCATCCGTCGACTTCCATTCGGCGCCGGTCAGCTTGAAGTACTGGCACCAGCAGGTTCGCGGGTCGCCCGGCGTATCGAACACCCGCTCGAGGTCGCCCCAGGGCACCTCCGACGCAGAACGGATCGCGGTCATGTCGTCGAGGCTAGGGGATAGCGTGGGCGGATGACCATACGCGCGGGGGATCCCGGTATCGACGAGGAACGCTGCGTCGCGCTCTGGCTCGCCGCCCTCCAACACCGGGACGGGTTCGCCCCACCGGCAGACTCCCGCGACCGCGCCCACGCCAAGTTCCGCGGGGAGATCGTGCGGTTCGGCATCGCTGAGACGCCCCGCGCGAGCACCACCGCGAACGACGTCACCGCGATTGCCACCGATTCGATCGACGGCTTCGCCCTCACGGTGCGCGATTCGGCCGACACCGCGCTACTCGAACTCATCGCGGTCACTCCGCGGGCGAGCGGGGCGGGAACCGGACGTGCCCTGCTCGACGATGCCGTGGCGTTCGCCGCGGCATCCGGGTATCGGAATCTCGACCTCTGGGTGCGGCGCGGCAACGAGCGGGCGGCGGCGCTCTACGTGTCGCGGCACTTCGAGGCGACGGGCGGGGTCGAGCCGCATCCGCTCGGCGGCGAGCCGATGCTGCACTTTCGGCGAGCTCTCGCGTAGGGCCGACCCGACGCCACCCGTCGCGGTTCACGGTCACGCGCTCGTGCCCGCTCGGCGTAAGCGGTTCTCGCGCAGCATTTGCTCGAAGTGCACACACGCGACGCACTCGCAGCCGATGTCGTGCGGGCCGAGCACCGACACCGACCGCGGCAGGTGCTCCAGCCCGATGTAGTCGCGAAAGCTGAACCGCGGCACCGTCGAGTGGACCTCGGTGCGCGCGAAGACGACCTGCCCGAGGAGCTCGACGTCGCCCAGCCAGCCATCGGACGCCAGCCGTTCGTCCACGGCGTGCAGCCAGAACGAATCGTCGAGCGGCTGTGTGGTCGTGTAGGCGAGCACGATGTACCTGGCCGGCACGGGCGAGCCCCGCAACGCGAGGCTTACCTCGTCGATGTACGCCTCGACCGGCAGGCCCATCTCGGCGACAATCGTCGTCTGGGCGATGACGCGCAGGTGTTCGTCGGTCGTCAGCATCCACAGGCCGCGTCTGCTGCGGGCGCTCTTGTTCACACTGGCGTCGAGCAACTGCACGACGTCGTATCCGGCTTCGATGATCATGCAGACACGGTAGAACCGGGATCGTCCGCGGACTCGAGCCGGGACGCTTCTGTGGACAACCCGTCCTTGTGGAAACCCGCGCGCCGATTCACGCCAGCGCACCCGGGCGGGGGAGGCTGGGGGTATGCCCGAGAACGCCAGAACCCGTGCGATCGTGACCGCCGTGGTGATCGTCGTTGTGCTCGCCGTCGCCGGAGCCGGCCTCTACGCCTACTCCGGGTCGGAACAGACCGCGGAATGCACGGTCGAGGCACAGCGCACGGTGACGAAGTTCCGCGCATCCGACTACGTGCTGCTCGAGACGCGCGAGTGCGGCGACATCCGCTCTCGCGGCAGCGCGCCCGTGCAGGTCATCGACCCCGACTGCGAGCTCAACCTCGTGCACGTCGGCTCACGGTATCGCATGACCACCCGCGGCCTCGGCGTCAGGTTTGCCCCGCTGGCCCGTCACCTCGTCGGGCCGATCACCCTCGTCTACGCGCCGCCCGACGCCGGGTGCACGAGCGATCTCTGGCTCGTCGACGACTGAGTCGGTGCACGCACACCGCCACGTCGGCGGCGCGCGCTAGCCTGACGGATGTCGACCGCAAATGAGCCGCGGCGGCACAGCGCTGGGAGCACCGTGATTCTGATCGACCCGACGACCGTCATCTATTCGGCGAGCGATCTCACCGCCGCCGCGAAGTGCGAGTGGGCACTGATGCGCAAACTCGACGCCAAGCTCGGCCGGGTCGACCGGGTAGACGACGTCGAAGACGACATGCTCGTGCGCGCCGGGCTGCTCGGCACCGCGCACGAGCTGCGCGTGCTCGAGACCCTCAAACAGACGCGGCAGATCGTCGAATTCGATCACCCCGACTTCGGTGAATACGCCGAGGCGGCCGCGATCACCGCGCAGGCGCTGCGTGACAGGGCCGACGTGCTCTTCCAAGCCACGTTCTTCGACGGTCGCCTGCTCGGTTTCGCCGATTTCATCATGCTCAACGACGATGGCGTCTACGAGGTCTACGACACCAAACTCGCCCGCAGCGCCAAGATTACGGCGCTGCTACAGCTCGCCGCCTACAGCGACCAGGTGATCGCGCTCGGAATCGAAGTGGGCGAGAACGTGCACCTCATCCTCGGCGACGGGCGCACCAGCACCCATGCCTTGCGCGACATCCTCCCGGTCTACCGCAAGCGCCGCGCTCGCTTGCAGACCATGCTCGACGACAGGCTCGCGGATGACACGGCCACCCCCTGGGGCGACCCGCGGTACTCCATCTGCGGCCGGTGCGCCGCCTGCACGCAGCAGGTCGAGCTGCACCGCGACGTGCTGCTCGTCGCCGGCATGAAACTCACCCAGCGCCGCAAGCTCAACGCCGCCGGCATCACCACGATCGACCAGCTCGCCGCCGCCCCCGAGGTCGACGGGCTCAGCGCCGCGACCCTCGCAGGGCTCCGCTCGCAGGCGCGCATCCAAATCGCTCCGCACAACGGCGACGTGCCGGCCTACGACGTCTACAACCCGCAGGCCCTCGCCGCCCTGCCCGCCCCCGACGCGGGCGACATCTTCTTCGACTTCGAGGGCGACCCGCTGTACTCCGAGCCGTCGTCGCGCGGCGGCGACTCCGAGGGCGTCGAGTGGGGACTCGACTACCTCTTCGGACTCGTCGAACCGGATGACACGTTCCGCACCTTCTGGGCACACGACTATGCCGAAGAGCGGGTGGCACTCGAGCGGTTCCTCGCCTACGTCGCCGAACGTCGTGCGAAGCATCCGGGCATGCATATCTACCACTACGCCGCCTACGAACGCACCCATCTGCTCTCCCTCGCGGCACGTCACGGCGTCGGCGAAGACGCCGTCGACGACCTGCTGCGCGACGACGTGCTCGTCGACCTCTACCCGCTGGTGAAGAAGAGCATCCGGGTAGGGTCGCACAGCTACTCGATCAAGAAGCTCGAGCCGCTCTATATGCCCAGCGAGCGCAGCGGCGTCGCCAACGCAGCCGACTCGGTGACCGAGTACGCCGACGCGCGCCAGCTGATGCGTGATGGCCGCATCGCCGAGGGCCAGGCCAAGCTCGACGCCATCGCGAGCTACAACGAGTACGACTGCGTGTCGACACTGCGCCTGCGCGACTGGCTGCTCGCCCGCGCCGCCGACAACGCCATCACCCCGGCCGCACCCCGCGACCTCGAGCTCGACCTACCGATCGTGCGCGAGCCGAGCCCGGTCTACCTGGCGCTCGCGGCACACGTCTCCGACCTGCCGCCGGGGGAGCGGGAGCCGGATGACACGGCCATCGCCCTGGCGTCGGCGGCGATCGACTACCACCGCCGTGAGGGCAAGAAATTCTGGCAGGACCACTTCGATCGGCTCGTGTCACCGCTCGACGAGTGGGTCGACACCCGCAACGTACTCGTCGTCGAGCAGGCCGAGGTCGTCAAAGACTGGCACCGCGAGGGTCGCCAGCGCAAAGACCGGCGCATCATCAAGGTGTCGGGCACGCTGTCGCCCGGCAGTTCGTTCAAGGCCGAGCAGAACCCCTACCTCGTCTACGACGACCCGCAGCCGCCGATCGCGGCCCGCCGGTCGCCCGGCGCCCGGGCGTCGAGCGAAGGCGAGATCCTCGACATCATCGAAGAGGCGGGCCACGTCACCTACGTGATCCAAGAGCTTCTCGAGACCGGCGCCGACCGCTTCGACGAGCTGCCCGCCGTGCTCACCCCGCCCGCACCTCCGCGCGCCACACCGCAACCCGAGGCGATCGAGGAGTGGGGCGCCCGAGTTCTCGGCGCGCTGCCCGGAATGCTGCCGGGCGCCGCCCTCGACGTGCTGCGCCGGGTGCCTCCGCGCGGTGCCATCGCGCCCGCCGGTGATGACACGATCGCCGCCATCCGCGACACGTTGCTCACTCTCGACCACTCCTACCTCGCCGTGCAGGGCCCGCCCGGCACCGGCAAGACCTACACCGGATCGCGGGTCATCGCCGATCTCGTCAAGAACCACGGCTGGCGGGTTGGCATCGTCGCGCAGTCGCACGAGACGGTGAAGAACATGCTGCGCGCGATCGCCGCCGCTGGGCTCGACCCGAAGCGCATCGGCAAAAAGCCGAAGAAGGGCGACACCGACGAGCACCCCTGGGTCACCCTGAGCACGCCCGCCAACACCTCCGACTTCACCGGCCAAGACGACGGCTGGGTGATCGGCGGCACCGCCTGGACGTTCGCGAACGCGACCACCATTCCGCGCGAATCTCTCGACCTGCTCGTCGTCGACGAGGCCGGGCAGTTCTCGCTCGCCTCCACCATCGCCGCGGCCGTCTCGGCCGAGCGGTTGTTGCTGCTCGGCGACCCGCAACAGCTTCCCCAGGTGAGCCAGGGGTCGCATCCCGAACCCGTCGATGTCTCGGCGCTCGGCTGGCTCAGCGACGGCCACGACGTTCTGCCGCCCGAATTCGGCTTCTTCCTCGCGAAGAGCTGGCGCATGCACCCCGCGGTGTGCGCGCCCGTCTCGCGGCTGTCGTACGAGGGCAAGCTCGAATCGAAAGCAGAGAACCGGATGCTCGTGGGTCTCGAGCCCGGACTCCACCCGATCGCCGTCGATCACCAGCTCAACGCGACCTCCTCGCCGCAGGAGGCACAGCGGGTCGTCGCGCTCGTCCGCGACGCCCTGGGTAGTTCGTGGACCGAGGGCGGCAGCACCCGGCCGATCGGCCAGCACGACATCATCGTCGTCGCGCCGTACAACGCGCAGGTCGAACTGATCGGCGAGCACCTCGCCGCCGCGGGCTTCGACGACGTTCCGGTCGGCACCGTCGACAAGTTCCAGGGCCGCGAGGCGGCCATCGCGATCGTGTCGCTCGCGGCGTCGTCGGCCGACGAGGTTCCGCGCGGACTCGAGTTTCTGCTGCTCGCCAACCGGCTCAACGTGGCGATCTCGCGCGCCCAATGGGCCGCGTACCTGCTCTACTCGCCGGCGTTGCTCGAGTACCTGCCGACCAACCCGACCGCGCTCGCGCAGCTGAGCGCCTTCATCGAGCTGGTCGACGCCGCCTAGACAGTTGGTTTACGCCACGACCCCTGCAACGCTCGGCACCTGTTACGCTACTCGAGTAGCTTTATCGAGGGGGCACCATGGCGCGGCCACGTAACACCGATTCCGACGCGGCGATCCTGACGGCAGCGGCCGAAACGCTGCAACGCGACGGGTACGACGGACTCATCGTCGACGAGCTCGCGAGGGCGGTCGGAGTCGCGAAGACGACCGTCTATCGCCGATGGCCGACCAAGAACCACCTCGTGGTGAGCGTGATCGCCGCCTGGCAGGGCGCGGTGGCCGCTCCCGACTCGGGCGACACGGAGGCCGACCTGGTCGCGATCGTGACCGGCATGGCGCGCGCGCTCGATCCGGCGCCGATGCGGCGACTCGTCGCCGAACTCGCCGCAGCGAGCGCGCGCGACGCCGAACTGCGGGCCCAGGTCGAGCTGCTCTGGCACGCGCGCCGAGCGGCGACGGCCGCCATTCTGACCAGGGGAGTCACCGACAGCACGCTGCGCAACGACCTCGATGTCGAGATCACGATGGACCAGCTGGCCGGCGCGGTCTACTACCGGGTGCTGATCACCGGCGCTACTCTCGATGACGATTTCGCGCGCACCCTCGTGCGGAGCCTGTTGGCGGGCGCCCGGTGAGCGGCCTGCGCAGCGACAAGCCCCGGTATAACTTCCGGCGCGCGGGAGTCGGCGTGGTGACGATTCTGGCAATTCTCGCGATCCTGATCTTCTGGCAACGGGCGAACCCGTATTCGATCGAGACGAGCGTCGACATCGACGCGACACCCCAGCAGGTCTGGGCCACGCTGACCGACTTCGCCGAGTATCCGGAGTGGAACCCCACGCTCGAGGGCATGCGTGGCGACGTCGAAGTGGGTGCCACTCTGGCCTTTGAGAACGACGGTATGCAGTTCACCCCGACCGTGCGCGCGGTGGAGGAGAACCGTCTGCTGCGCTGGGAGGGGCACGTGGGCGTCGTCGGCATCTTCGACGGCGAGCACAGCTTCGTTCTCGAGGAACTGCCGGGAGGGCGCACGCGCTTCACGCAGAGCGAGTTGTTCCGCGGAGTCGCGGTGCTGTTCGCCACCGAGACCCTGCACGGCGAGACGGCGCCGTCGTTCCACACGATGAACGCGGCACTGCGCGACCGGGTCGAAGGCGAGACGCCCGGCTAGATCACCGGCACCACCGTCGACGACGACAGTCCCAGCTTGTTCAACCGGCTCGCGACCGCTCCCGGCTGACGCAGCACGAGCAGGGAGATGTCGAAGCAGCTGAGTCCTTGCTCGTGCGACTTCACGATCGTCTCTTCTTCATCGCGCGTCCAGCGCTTGCCCGCACGGGCGGGAGGCGGATACCAGCGGTTCGAGAACTCGTCGAACTGCAGGCCGTCGAGCGCCATCGGCGGTTCGTAGTCGGGGTCGTAGAGTCGTGGGCGACCACGACGCCGGCGCCTGCGAGACGGGCGATAGCCGGTGGAACCGCTCGCTCCGGTCGCACCGCCGGAGCCGACCGGGGCGTCACCGTAGATCGGATAGTCGCCGTAGATCGGATAGTCCCCGTACGGCGGATAGTCGTCGTACGGCTCGTAGTCATAGCCCGCGTCGAACTCCCGCCGCTCGGCCGCGCACGGCGGGCAGGAGCAGTCCAACCCGTGCGGCCCAGCGATGGCCATCGCGCGCGGCAGGTCTTGGAATCCCCGTTCGATGCTGAAGTCACAGCCCGGAAGGCTCGAGTACAACGTCGACCTGTCGAAGACGATGATGCCGAGCAGACGCGCCATCCCGAGCGTGGAGTCGTCGTGCAGCCGCCGGTCGAGATCGGCCAGCCATCCCGACTCGCGGTCGACCTCGACCTCGGTCGTCCAGCCGAGAACGAAGTAGGCGATCTCGGGCGAGGCGCCGAGATACATCGCGACATCATCGATGTAGTCGTCGACACCGCCCGTCATCTCGCGCACCACCGGCTCGACGTAGACAAGGCGCAGGTTCGCGTCCATGGCCACGATCCAGAGCCCGTGCGGGTTGTCGTTACTCACGCTGCCGCAGAGCGTCTGAAGAATGTCGATTCCCGATTCGATGATCATGACCGAAACGGTAAGACCGCGACGAGTGGCGCACCGGGCCCACGAACGAATTGTGGCAATCCCCGTAGCGGCGCAGACTGTGGAGGACGCACCGACCGAAGGGCAACCCGACCATGAGCCACGACATCGACATCCTGCGCGACGCTTTCGTACGCATCCGAGACACCGTTTCGACCACCGTCGACGGCCTCTCCGACGACGACCTGACCTACCGCCCCGGCGGAAGCGGTAATTCGATCGCCTGGCTCGTCTGGCACCTCACCCGCGTACAAGACAGTCACATCGCGGATGCCGCGGGCACAGATGAACTCTGGACGAGCGCCGGGTGGGCGGATCGTTTCGCCCTCGACCTGCCCGCCAGCGCGACGGGCTACGGCATGACGGCAGACGAGGTAGCCCTGGTGCGCGGAATCACTGCGCAGCAGCTCACCGGCTACCTCTCCGCCGTGCACGACCGCACCGTCGAGTACCTGTCGGCCCTCGACGCGGCGGATCTCGAGCGCATCGTCGACACCCGCTGGGATCCGCCGGTGACGCTCGCAGCGCGCCTGGTCAGCGTGATCAGCGACGACCTGCAGCACGCCGGCCAGGCGGGATACGTGGCCGGCCTACTCGAGAACCGCTCCTGACGACCTGTCAAGGCCTCGGCGCAGACGTGGTGAAACCGCTGCTCCTTCGTAGGGTGAGAGTCCGCCCAACCCAGGAGTTGCCATGTCGAGAGTCGCCGTCGTCACCGGAGGGTCCGCAGGACTCGGTCGGGCCGTAGTCAGAGAACTCGCCGCGAACGGCTGGGACGTCGCCGTCCTCGCCCGCGGAGAAGACGGACTCGCGGGAGCGGTCGCCGACGTCGAGGCGCTCGGCCAGCGTGCCATCGGAGTCTCAACCGACGTCTCCGACCGCGAGGCCGTCGAGCGCGCCGCCGACCGCACCGAGGCCGAACTCGGACCGATCGACCTCTGGGTGAACGGCGCCATGGTCGGCGTCTTCGGCGAGTTCCTCAGCACCGAGCCCGCCGACTTCGAGCGCGCTACCCAGGTCAACTACTTCGGCTTCGTCAACGGTACCCGTGCCGCGCTCAGCCGCATGGTGCCGCGCGACAGCGGCCACGTCATCCAGGTCGGCTCGGCCCTCGCCCACCGCGGAATCCCGCTGCAGGCCGCGTACTGCGCCGCCAAGCACGCCGTGCAGGGCTTCACCGAGTCGGTCACGACCGAGCTGATCCACAACGGCAGCGCGGTGAAGATCTCGACGGTCGACATGCCCGCGCTCAACACGATCCAGTTCAACTGGGTGAAGTCGCAGCTGCCGCACCACCCGATGCCCGTCGCGCCGATCTTCGAGCCCGAGGTCGGGGCGCGCGCCATCGCCGCCGTCGCCGAGAAGCCGCGTCGCCGCACCTGGGTCGGCGAACCGACCGTCGGCACCGTACTCGGCAACCGCTTCGCCGCCGGGTTTATGGACTGGTTCCTCGCGAAGACGGGGTACGACGGCCAGCAGGCGCCGCAGAAGAGCGAGCCGATGCTGCCGAACAACCTTTACGCACCCGTTCCCGGCGACCAGGGCGCGACCGGCATCTTCAGCGACCAGGCGCACAGCGTCTCGCCGCAGGTCTGGGCGATCCGCAACCGCGGGCTCAGCTGGGGTCTCGCGGCGGCCACGGCCGGCGCACTGGGCGCCGCCATCGCCACCGTGGTGGTCAAGAAGCGCTAGACGTCGCCGTTGTCCGCCTTGCCTTCGGCGATGTAGGCGAGGCGGCGCAGCGTCTCGATGTTGCGGATGTAGAGCGGCGGGTCGAGCAGGAACGACGGGATCAGCGCGCCCGGCCCCTTCACGGCGTCCTCGGTGATGCGCACCACGCAGCCCCGTCCGCGCGGCTTGACCTCGAGCGTCACGCGGGCCTCGCCCAGGGGCCACCCGCTCGGCTGGATGACCAGTTTGCGCGGCGGGTCGTATTCGAGCACCGTCGTCTTGTCGTCGATCACGGCGGGCCACACTCCGAAGGAGTGCTGGAGATGCGCGCCGACGGCCGGCCACGCGTCATCCACGTCTCTCATGCGCGACGCACCGACCACCCAGGTGGGGAAGATCCACCCGTCGGCCAGCACGGCGAAGACCGCCTCGGGCGAGCAGTTCATTTCTCTGACGTTGATCGACATGGGTTCCTTAGGCGAGGGCGGGGGCGAGTGAGGGCGCGACGGTGATGCCGAATTCGTTGCGGAGGGCGCTGCGGGCCGCGTAGTACCCGGGCAGGCCGTGCACGCCGGGGCCGGGAGGCGTCGACGACGAGCAGAGGTAGACGCCGGCCGCTGGGGTGCGCCAGGGGTCGGGGGAGAGCACGGGGCGCTTCAGCAGTTGCGCGAAACTCGCCCCGCCCGAAGCAATGTCGCCGCCGACGTAGTTGGGGTTGTAGTTCTCCATGTCGCGCGCGGTCATGCTCGAGCGAGCGAGCACGAGATCGCGGAAGCCCGGGGCGAACCGTTCGATCTGCTTGGTGATCGCCTCGGTCTGGTCGATCGTCGAGTCGCGCGGCACGTGCGTGTACGCCCAGAGCACGTGCTGGCCCGCGGGCGCGCGCGTCTCATCGGCGATCGACGGCTGGGCCACGAGCACGTAGGGATTGTCGCTGTGACGTCCGGCCGCGACATCCGCCTCCGTTGCCGCGATCTCCGCCCGCGTCCCCCCGACGTGCAGGGTGCCGGCTTCGCGCAGGTCGGAGTTGGTCCACGGCACGGGGCCGGACAGCGCGAAGTCGACCTTGGCCACGGCGTTGCCGAACCTGAAGCGCTCGACCTGCCTGACGTACGCGGGCGGCAGGGTCGCGAGCCGCAACAGGGCCTTGGCGCTCACGTCGAGCAGCACGACCTTCGACGGCGGCAGTTCGTCGAGCGAGAAGATCTCGGTGTCGGTGACGATCTCGCCGCCGTGCGCGCGCAGGTCGTCGGCGAGCGCGTTGACGATCGACTGGCTTCCGCCGATCGGGATCGGCCAACCGTGCGCGTGCGCGTAGGTTCCCAGCGAGAGGGCCGCGCCGGCGGTCGACAGGCTCGGCATCGGGCGGATCGAGTGCGCGCCGACCCCGCTGAGCATCGCCGGCGCGACGTCTTCGCTGAAGCGCAGGTTCCAGGCGGGCGAGCCTTGCTCGAGAGAGCGGAGCCCGAACCGGAGAGCGGTGAGCGGATGTCGCGGAATCTGCAGCAACTGCGAGCCGGTGAACTGCGCCACCCGGTCGGCGTTGGCGACGAGCGGCCCCATCAGTGCCGTCCACGCCGCACCGTCGACGCCGAGGCCGTCGGCCGTGCGCTCGAGATCGCGCCACGCGATTCCCGCGCGGCCGCCGTCGAGCGGATGGCCGTACGAGACCTCGGGCACCCGCAGGTCGATGCGCTTCTCCAGCTCGAACCGGCGGAAGAAGCCCGACGCGAGAGCCATCGGGTGCACGGCAGAGCAGACATCGTGCAGGAAGCCTGGCAGGGTCAGCTCGCTCGTGCGCGCTCCGCCGCCGATCGTCGAGTTGCGTTCGTAGACGATGACCTTCAGGCCCGCGCGCGCTAGGGTGACGGCGGCGGAGAGCCCGTTGGGCCCTGAGCCCACGATGATGGCGTCGTATTCGGTCATGCCTTCACGCTAACGGCCCGCCGCGTATGTCCCAATTGCGAACACGAGGCTTGCGCCGATGAGCAGCGCGAACAGCAGCAGCCAGACGGGGGAGGGCACGCCCGTGCTCTTGTAGAGCAGGTAGGCGTCGGAGGTCTGCAACTGCGAGCGCCGCGAGGTGTGCACCCCGACGACGGTGACCAGGCCGCGCACCGCGCCCACGAGCAGCGCTACGCCGAGCACGAGCAGCGCATACCCCTGCACCTCGGGCGTCGCTAAGAACCAGAGCAGCGCGGCGACACCTGCCGACACGAGCACGACGAGTACGCCGAACAGGTTGCGGATGACGAGCAGGGTGAGGATCAGGATGACACCGCCAACGAACAACGCGATCGCGGTATACCCGTTGAAGACGCTCCAGAGCAGGGTGGCACCGACGATCGCCGGCGCCGGGTAGCCGAACACACCGCTGAGCACGGTGCCGAAGCCGGGTCGCCCCGAGCTCATCGCGTCGCCGGAGTGGTTGCGCCGGATGCGGATGCCGTGCACGACCCGGCCGCTGAGGATCGCGGCGATGGCGTGCCCGAGCTCGTGCACGAGCGTTGCGAACAGGCCGAACCACTGCCAGGTCAGTCGCGGGATGCTGAGCAGCGCGGCGACGGCGACGATCACAACGACGACGGGCGTCGACACGTCGAGGGGAGCGGAACGAGAGAACAGGCTGGTGAAGTCAAAAGTATCGATGCGTCCAGTCTCGCAGACCCTCAGTCGTAGTAGAGCGCCGCGATCACCTCCTCGTCGGTGGTCTGCCCGAAGTCGACGTACCAGCGGCCGACCGCCCAGAAGTCGCGCGGCGTCTCGAGTGCCACGAGTTTGTCGGCCTCCGCGGCGAGCTTGCGCTCCCAGCCGTGTGGAGCGACCGGCACGGCGAGCACGATCTCGTCGGCGCCGAGCCTTCTCGTGACACGACAGGCCACCGTGGCGCTCGCCCCGGTAGCGATACCGTCGTCGACGATGATCACCCGTTTGCCGGCCAGATCGAGGGCGGGCCGGCCACTGCGGTACAGGCTGAGCAGACGGGCGAGGTCGACGCGGGCCTTCTCCTCGACGGCCTCGAGCTCGCCCTCGCCGATGTGCGTGTGCCAGACGGCCTCATCGTCGACGAGTCGTACGCCGCTCTCTCCGATCGCGCCGACGGCGAATTCCGGATGTCGCGGACCACCCAGTTTGCGAACGGCGAGCACGTCGAGCGGCGCCCCGAGTGCATCGGCCACCGGTCTGGCCACCGGAACGCCTCCCCGGGGCAAGCCAAGAACGACCGTATCGTCCCCCGCGAAGCGACCCAGAGCATCCGCGAGTCGTCGACCTGCGTCCGTTCGGTTCTCGAAGATCGCGACCACACTGCTACCTCGTGAGCAGGCCCGCGCGCTCGGGGTGCTTGTCGAACCACTCGCCGACGTACCAGCACATCGGCACGACACGCAGCTCACTGGTCGTCTCGATGTCGTTCACGGCGAACTCGACGATCTCGGCGGCGAGACCCTGACTGCGGTGGGCGGGCGAGGTGAAGGCGCGGGTGAGCGAGATGGCGTGCCCGTTGCTCGAGTAGTCGAGAACGGCGAGCAGCTCGTCGCCGTCGCGAAGGGCGTAGCGCTTGGCGTCCGGCTGGTTTTCGAAGGTCTTCGTCACGTGTTTCAGCCTAGAACTTTTCGGACAGAACGACCGGCTGTGAATAAGTCGCGCGTGTGTCGGAGGGTCGAGTGATCATCCGGGCATGAAAAGCTCACAACTGACTGTCGACCAATTGTTCACTGACTTCTTTGCGCGGATGCGAGCCCAGCACTCGGGCGTCAGACTCGCCCGCGTTCACCGTGTCGAAGCCGCTCTGCGCCAATGCGCTGAGGCAGACGGCGCGAGGATCCTGATTGCGCGTGACCCGCAAATACTCGAGGCGGAGAAGCAGTTCGCACCCGAGGGTGCTTTCGCTCGAATAGCGCACGGCGACGATCTCATTTTCGTCCTCGCGATGTTCGTCGAATCGAAGCGGTTACTCGACGATGTCGAAGATCGACGGATGCAGCTTCGCGCAGCAGAGGGCCTCGCCCGCTACGCGGTTGCTCGATGCGAGCTCGACCCGGGTCAATTGAGCTGCCCTCTTCTAGACATCAATTATCGGGTTGTTGCAGCGAGGCGAGGTATCGCGGCGGTGCGGCGCGATTCCCGGGCACGTTCGGCTTAGACAATGACAAGCCACAAGGTTGACCAACTACAGTTGGTCAACATGAGCGAACAGGTAAATGTTCAGGACGCCAAGACTCGATTGTCGGAGCTTCTCTCGCGAGCGGCGAGGGGCGAAGACATCGTCATCGCCCGGTCCGGAAAGCCAATCGCACGCCTCGTCGCCATCGGTGAACCGCCGCCGCGAGCTCTCGGATTTGTGCCCGGCCTCGCAGTTCCCGACGCCTTTTTCGACGTGCTTCCCGAAGACGAGCTGAAGGCGTGGGAAGGAGAGTGAACCTGCTCCTCGACACGCATACGCTTCTCTGGGCGCTCGGCGAGCATTTCAAGTTGTCCGACGCCGCGGCCGACGCTATTCGAGATCCCGCAAATCGACTATTCGTATCGGCCGTCACACCGTTCGAAATAGCGACCAAACACCGAATCGGAAAGTTGCCCGGCGCTGCGCCGCTGCTGCTCGCCTATTCGGAGCACGTGTCAAGACTCGGAGCAGAGCATCTGCCCATTAGCGCGCGGCACTCCCTTGCCGCCGGTCAACTCGACTGGGCCCATCGAGACCCGTTCGACCGCCTGCTGGCGGCGCAGAGCGTTGTGGAGGGCATGCCGCTGGTCTCATCAGATGCCGCATTCGATACCGTCACGGGGGTTCTGCGCGTTTGGTGACTGCCGGTTTGAGAGGTCATCAACGAACAGTCGTGAGACATATCCATACGTACGCATCGGGAATACGACGGCGTCGCGGTACGCTGCATCCACTATGAAGCGCATCGGATTCCTCTCCTTCGGCCACTACCAAGATGTCCCGGGTTCGCTCGTGCACACTGCGCAGGATTCGCTGCTGCAGACGGTCGAGCTCGCGGTCGCCGCCGAGGAGATCGGCGTCGACGGAGCCTACGTGCGCGTGCACCACTTCGCCCCGCAGTTCGCGTCGCCCTACCCGTTGCTCGCCGCCATGGCCGCACGCACCTCGACGATCGAGCTCGGCACGGGCGTGATCGACATGCGCTACGAGAACCCGCTCTACATGGCCGAAGAGGCCGCGATCACCGACCTCATCAGCAACCGCCGCCTGCAGCTCGGGCTCAGCCGCGGCTCGCCAGAGACCGCGCTGCGGGGCTACGAGTCGTTCGGCTACGGACCCGCCGAGGGCGAGACGGATGCCGACCAGGCCCGCAGGCACACGGCGATCTTCCGGGCCGCGATCGACGGCGCCGGGGTCGCACAGGCGAATCCGCGGATGACCCGCGGTATGGGCGGCGCGCTCGCGATCGAGCCGCAGTCGCCCGGTCTGAACGAGCGCATCTGGTGGGGGAGCGGCACACGCGCGACCGCCAAGTGGACCGCCGAGCAGGGCATGAACCTGATGAGCTCGACGCTGCTCACCGAGGACACCGGTGTGCCGTTCGACGAGCTGCAGGCCGAGCAGATCCAGATCTACCGCGATGAGTGGAAGGAACACGGGCACGAGGCCACCCCGCGCGTCTCGGTGAGCCGCAGCATCATCCCGCTGGTCAGCGACGCCGACCGCAACTACTTCGGCCTGCGCGGGCAGGTCGAGGGCAAGGACCAGGTCGGGCACCTCGACGGCGGGCTCGCCCGCTTCGGCCGCAGCTACATCGGAGAACCCGATGTGATCGCAGCGGAGCTGGCACAGGATGCCGCGGTGCAGGCCGCCGACACGGTGCTGGTCACCGTTCCGAACCAGCTCGGCGTGGAATACAACGCCGCGCTGCTCGAGTCGATCGTGAAGCACGTGGCGCCGGCGGCCGGCTGGCGCTAGGCGTCAGTCCACGATCGCGGCGACGAGGGGCCGAGCAGTGCTGATCGTTCAGGGGTGCGGCACCTGGGGCCCGGCGAGCTCGGCGAAGTAGCGGGCGACGCGCCAGCGCTGGAAGCCGGCGGCTTCGTAGGCCCTGCGGGCGGGGGAGTGTCCCGGGTCGTCCCCGGTCTCGACCATGACCATCCGCATGCCGGCCGCCCGGGCGCGCTGCATCGAGTGCCGCATGAGCGCCTGCCCGGTCCCCTGGTGCTGGAAACGCGGATCGACCACGAGCACGTGGATCTCGCCCATGGTGTCCTCGGGGTGGAGCCGGGAGCAGACCCATCCGACCGGCACGCCGTCATCCACGGCCACGTCGATGTTCTCGGGCTCCCCGTCGAGCAGCGCGGCTAGATCGTCGCGCTGCCGCCGTTGCCAGCCCTCCGGGTAGAAGGATTCGTAGACGAACCGGGGAACCGCATCCTTCATCAGCGGGAACACTGGCTCCCAGGCCCGTAGCGCGAGCTCGAGCAGCGCGTCGCGCTGTCGTGGCTCGAAGGCGATGATGGTGATCACGCCTGCAACGCTAGCCCCAACCCTCCGTTTCGGTGGGGCGATTCTCGACCGCTGTCAGCGCCTCGGCACGGGGAGCGACGGATCATTCCGCGGGCGTCTCGCCGGCGACCGGCTGGCGCTAGTCGGCGTTCCGCGCGGCGACGATCACGCCTTGGCGACGCACGCCCTCGTCGTGTCGCGACCGAGCGTCGGTCACGGTGAAGCCTGCCCGCTCGAGCCGTTCGGTCAGAGCGTCGACCGACCAGAAGTAGGCCGTTGTGACCGCGTGGTCGAACGGCTCAGCCTCCGGGCCCTCGAAGAACCCGATTGCCAGACTGCCACCGGGGCGGATGCAGCGCGCGAACTCGTTCAGCGGCACGGCGATCAGATCCGGGCGGGTGTGGATGAGCGAGAACCAGGCGAGCACACCGCCGAGACTGCCGTCGGGCACGCCGAGTTGTTCCGCGACTCCGACGCGGAATAGCGCCGACGGGTAGCTGATCGTCGCGTCGCGCACGAAGGCCTTGACCGGGTCTACCCCTTCGACGTCGATGCCTGCATCGTGGAAGTAGTTCGTCCATTGACCAGGACCACACCCCACGTCGAGAACGCGACCGTCGACGGTCCGAGCCCAGGCAAGCAGGTACTCACGGTCTGCCGCTGCGGCGTGTTCGATCTTCCCGAGTACCTCGATGTACTCGCCGGCTCGCTGGGAATACGCGTCCCGCACCTGTTCCACTGTCACTGATGCACCACGTCAGTCCACGACCGCGGCGACGGCTTCGATCTCCACGAGCTGGTCCGTATAGCCCAGCACGGTGACCCCCATCAGCGTGCTGGGAACATCGTGCTCGCCGAAGGCCTCTCTCACGACGTTCCACGCGGAGACGAGATCGGCCTGGTTCGATGACGCGACGAGGACCCGTGTGCTGATCACGTCGGTCAGCGTCGCGCCCGCGGCGTGAAGAGCCGCCGTCATCGTCTCGACGCACACGGCGGCCTGGCCGGCATAGTCGCCGACGGCGGCGGTTTCGCCGTCCGGAGTCAGCGGGCACGCGCCCGCCAGGAAGATCAGGCGCGCGTCGTTCGGCGCAGTCGCGGCGTAGGCGTACTGGGCGACGCTTGAGAGCGCCGCGGATCGGATAAGACGCACAGAGCTGGGCATGCCCCCTATCCTCACAGACCAGCCCTCGTCGCCCCGCAGAGGCGCGCGTCAATGTGGGTTGACAAACACCAAGGTGTCAACCAGAGTTGACGCATGAGTATCGAGACTATTCGCACGCTGGCCGGTGACGCCGGCAACGAGCACCCGTTCGCGAAACTGGTGGCGATCGCCGAGCTGCGCCGGGAGCTAGACCGGTATGAGACGACGGTTGTGCGACAGGCGCGCGTGACCGGAATGCCCTGGCAGCAGATCGCCACCGCCCTCGGGGTATCCCGTCAGGCCGTGCACAAGAAGTACGGCAGGTCTTAGAGACTCAGGCGCCGCCGCGCGCCTCGTCGAGCGTCTCGCCGGTCGGGTCTTCGGCGGCCTCGTCCTCGGCCGAGGCGCCGCCGACGGGGGTCGACTCCCACTCGAGGAGGGTCCAGCCCTCGTCGAACGAGCCCTCGAGAATGACGATGCCGGTGTTCATCAGCTCGTGCTCGCCGACGAACTTCGGTTCGATGTTCGTCGCGTTGCCGGCCACCCAGACGCGGATCGCGGCACCGTGGCTCACGACGACGGCCGTCTCGACCCCCGACTCGATGATCTCGGTCAGGTCGGCGTTGAACCGGCCGAAGAAGTTGTGGCCGTCGGGGCCGCCGGGCATCAGGGCGTCGAGGTTGCCCGAGCCCCAGGCGAAGACGGCTTCCAGGTAGGCGCGAACCGAGTGCATGTCGGTCTTGCCCTCGAGGTCGCCCGCTTCGATCTCGTGGATCCCGCCGAGGATCGTGACGGCGAGACCGCGGTCGGCCGCGAGCGGGGCGGCGGTCAGCTGGGTGCGGGTGAGTGTCGACGCGAAGATCGCATCGATGGTCTCGGTGCGCAGCGCATCCGGAATCCTCGCCGCCTGTTCGAGGCCCCGCTCGGTGAGTCCGGGTCCGGGGTGGGCGGTGTCGAGTCGTCCGAGAACGTTGGCGGGGGTCTGACCGTGGCGGATGAGGATGAGGCGCATGATGGTTCCAGCCTAGATGCGTGTGGTGAACGTCCGCCGTCAGAGGTCGCGGGTAGCCTGCGAGCATGAAGATCCTGCACACCTCCGACTGGCACATCGGGCGTACCTTCCACGGGCACTCGACCCTCGAGCACCTGCGGATCGTGCTCGACGCGCTCGTCGCCGAGGTGCGCGAACGCCAGATCGACGTGGTCGTGGTCGCGGGCGACATCTTCGACTCGTCGATGCCCTCCGCCGACGCGTTCGGTGTGCTGTCGTCGGCGCTGCGCGACCTGCGCGGCGCGGGCGCCCAGGTGGTGATGACGAGCGGCAACCACGACTCGGCGACCCGCCTCGGCTTCCAGTCGGAGTGGGCGACCCTCTCGGGCATCCACATCATCACCCGGCCCGACCAGCACCGCGAGCCGGTGCTCATCGACGACGAGTACGGGCCGGTCGCGTTCTACGGCATCCCGTACCTCGAGCCGTCGATGTTCAGGTTCCATCACCCAGACGACGACCTGCGCACGCACGAGCAGGTGCTCGGGTTCGTGATGAATGAGATCAGGGCGGATGTCGCGGCTCGCGCCACCCGCAGCGTGGTGTTATCGCACTGCTTCGTCTCCTCGGTGGCGGCGACCGACGAGGCCACCGACGTCGAGCGCGACATCACCTCCGGCGGCCTCAACCTCGTGCCCGCCTCGGTGTTCGACAGACCCGGCTTCGACGGGCCCGACTACGTGGCGCTCGGCCACATCCACGGCCGCTCGGTCGTCACCGAGAGCGTGCGCTACTCCGGCGCGCCCCTGCACTACTCGTTCGGCGAGGCCAACAAACCGCGCGGCGGCTGGCTCGTCGAACTCGACGCCGGGGGAGTCGACACCGTCGAATGGCTCGACCTGCCCGTTCCGCGCCGCCTCACCGTGCTCACCGGCGAGCTCGACGAGCTGGTGGCCTCCGACGCCTACGCTCCGCACGAGAACGACTGGATCGCGGCCGTGCTCACCGACCGGGTGCGCCCGATGGACGCCATGCGCCGGCTGCAAGACCGCTTCCCGTTCGCCGCGATGCTCGAGTACCGGCCCGACGTGGTCACCGAGCCCGGCACGGCGACCTACCGCGAACGCATCGAGAAGAAGACCGACGACCAGATAGTCGCCGGGTTCCTCGAGCTCGTTCGCAACGGTGTCGGCCCCACGGCGTTCGAGACGGCACTCATCACCGACGTGATCGACGAGCAGGCCGCGAAGGAGGCCGCACTGTGAAGATCCGCAGGCTCACCCTCGCCGGATTCGGTCCCTACCGTCACGAGCAGGCCGTCGACTTCACCCACTTCGACGACGCCGGGCTGTTTCTCATCACCGGCAAGACGGGTGCGGGCAAGTCGAGCATCCTCGACGCGGTCTGCTTCGCGCTCTACGGCAGCATCCCGCGATTCGACGGAACCCAGGCCCAGTTGCGCAGCGACCACTGCGACCCCGAAGACCCGAGCTTCGTCGAACTCGAGTTCACGGTCGGCGGCATCGACTACACGGTGCGCCGCGTGCCCGAGTACCTACGCCCGAAGAAGAGCGGAACCGGCACGACGAAGCAGGCCCACGACGCGTCGCTGCGCCGCGGCGACGAGGTCATCGCGGCGAAGCCCGTAGACGTCGCACACGAGCTCGCCGAGATCGTCGCGCTCACCAAAGACCAGTTTCTGCAGGTCGTGCTGCTCGCGCAGAACCGGTTCCAGCAGTTCCTGCTCGCCAAGAACGACGACCGCCAGGCCGTGCTGCGCACCCTGTTCTCGTCACAGCGCTTCGAGCGCATCGAACTCGCGCTCGACGAACGCCGCAAGGCCGTTCAGGCCGAGCTCGCCGCGGCCGACGGGGCGTTCGAGCAGCAGGTCGAACAGGCCGTGCGACTGCTCGAGCTCGACGAGACGCCCGTGAGGCCCGACACCGAGTGGTTCGCGACCTCCCTCGCCGACCTCGCTGCGACGCTCACGGCCGCGTCGCTCGAGTCGAGCGCCGCCGACGCGCAGTTTGCGGCCGCCGATCTCGAACACCGTGCCCTGCTCGACCTCGCCGCCCTGCAACAGCGCCGCACCGCGGCTTCGACAGCTATTGAAGCCCTCGACGACGATGCGCCCGAGGTCGCCGCCGATCGTGACACACTCGATGCGGCCCGGCGAGCGGCACCCGTCGCGCCGCTCGTCGACGAACGCGACCGCTCGCAGAAAGCGCTCGACCGCTCCCGCTCGCGGGCCGATGGCGCACGCGCCGACTACGCCCCGTACAACGACGAGACCCCGCTCGCCGAGCGCATCGACGCACTCTCCGCGACGCTCGGAACCCTCGCAGACGTTCTCGCCGATGAGCAGACGCTGCCCGCGCTCGAGCAACGGCTCGACGCTCTTGCGGCGTCCGCGCTGACGGGCGAGGCGACCCTCGCCGCCGCGGTCGAACGCTCGGTGGAGTTGCCGACGCGACTGCAAGACCTCGGCGAGAAGGCGACGGATGCGGCCGCACGCGCGGCACGCGCCGTAGACGCCGCGGACACCGTCACGCGCACCACCACGGCCCTCGAGTCTGCCCAGGCCGCGGTCGACCTCGAAGCCCTGCTCGACCTGCACTCGCTCGCCGAACGCGAGGCGAGCGCGGCGCACACCCGCGCCGCCGTCGCACTCGACGATCTGCTCGAGCGGCGCCTGGGCGGGTTCGCCGGCGAACTCGCCGAGAACCTCCTGGCGGGCGAGCCGTGCGCCGTCTGCGGATCGACCGAGCACCCCGCGCCCGCCGCCCACAACGACGAGCCGGTGACCGCCGACGACATCGAGGCGGCCCGCGCTGCTCTCGCCGTGGCGCGCACCGCGATGGACGCGACCCACGCGACGCGCACCGCGACCGACTCGAAGCTGACCGACGCACGGGCCCGAGCAGATGGCAGAAACGTCGACGAGCTCGAATCGGCTCTCGCCGCGGCATCCGACGCCCTTCGGCTGGCCGAGGCCGCCGCCGGCGAGCTCGCGGTGATCGATGCGCAGCGTTCCACGGTTCAGCAGCAGATCGAGGCGATCGGCTCCGAGATCGACGAGCTGCGTGAGGCCCAACGGGTAGTCACCGCCGCCCTCACCGAGCAGACCGCCCGACGCGACGCCGTCATCGCCCGCACGGCCAGGCACCGCGGCGACGCACCGTCGGTGTCCGCCCGCGTCGCCCTGCTCGAAGCGCAGCTGGCCGTCGTGCGCGCGGTCGCCGACGCCGAGGCCGACGCGACGAACCGGGCCGAGGCGTTCGCCGACGCCAGCGCAGCCCTCGCCGCCCAGCTCGACGAACAGTCCTTCGAGACGGCCGATGCCGCCATCGCCGCGCGCCTCGACAGCGCCGGCATCGCGCGCCTCGAGTCGCGCATCCGTAGGCACGACGACGCCCGCGCCGCCGCCCAGGCCACTCTCGACGACCCGGGTATTGCCGCGGCGCCGGTGGAGCCGATCGCCGTCGACCCGGCCCGCGAAGCGCGCGAGGCCGCGTTCGAGGCCCGCGATCGGGCACGAGACACGACCGCCGCGCTGACCAAGCGGCTCGAGCAGTTCGAGCGCCTCGTCACCGAGGTTCGCGAACAGCGCGAGGCAACCGCGAAGCGCCGGCTCGAGTTCGACCAATTGCGCCAGCTGGCGAGCGCTGTGCGCGGCGAAGAGCCGAACACCCGCCGCATGCGGCTCGAGACCTACGTGCTCGCGGCCCAACTCGAGCAGATCGTCGCCGCCGCGAACACGCGCTTGCGCACCATGAGCGCCGGCCGCTACACGCTCGAGCACGACGATGCCCTGCAGTACCGCAACACGAAGTCGGGGCTCGGCCTGGCGATCCGCGACGAGCACACCGGGCGCACCAGGGCGACCCACTCGCTCTCCGGCGGCGAGACCTTCCTCGCCTCGCTCGCGCTGGCGCTCGGTCTCGCCGAGGTCGTCACCGATCAGGCCGGAGGAATCACGCTCGACACCCTGTTCATCGACGAGGGATTCGGCTCGCTCGACTCCGACACCCTCGAGATCGCGATGAGCACGCTCGACGGTCTGCGCGAGGGCGGCCGCACGATCGGCCTGATCAGCCACGTCGAGGCGATGAAAGAGCAGATCCCCGCGAAGCTGCGCATCACGGTGTCATCGGCCGGCGACAGCTCGATCGACGAGAGCTACGAACCGCTCTAGCCACCCCTCTGGTGCGAACTTTCCCCATTGTGTACAGTGTCCACAACTCGGGGGACGTACGAGAGGACAGCATTCGTGAATTTCATCGAGGCGACCGGTCTGACCAAGACGTACTCGCCCAAGAACGCGCATCCGGTGCACGCGCTCGACGGACTCGACCTCGGTGTGCCGAAGGGGACCGTGACCGCCCTGCTCGGGCCGAACGGGGCCGGCAAGACCACGGCGGTGAAGGTGCTCACCACCCTCACCAAGCCCGATTCGGGAAGCGCGCTGATCGGCGGAATCGACGTGGTCAAGCATCCCGAGCGCATCCGGCCGAACATCGGTGTGTCCGGCCAGTACGCCGCGGTCGACGAGAACCTCACCGGATTCGAGAACCTCGACATGGTCGGGCGGCTGTACCACCTCGGCGCGAAGCAGTCGCGCACGAGAGCGAAAGAGCTCATCGACCTGTTCGATCTCACCGAGGCCCAGAACCGCCCGGTAAAAGGGTTCTCCGGCGGTATGCGGCGCCGCATCGACCTCGCGGGCGCGCTGGTGACCCGGCCGGAGGTGCTCTTCCTCGACGAACCGACCACGGGCCTCGACCCGCGCAGCCGGCTCGGCATGTGGGACATCATCGACTCGCTCGTGGGGGAGGGCACGACGGTACTGCTCACCACGCAGTACCTGGAGGAGGCCGACCAGCTGGCCGACAGCATCTCGGTGATCGACTTCGGCAAGGTCATCGCGCGCGGCACGAGCGACGAGCTGAAGGCGTCGAGCGGCGGCCAGCGGGTCGAGGTGAATCTGGTCGAGTCGCACGACAGCGAGAGCGCGCTCGAGGTGCTGCGCCGGTTCGGCAGCGCCGATCCGACGGTGTCGGAAGACGGGCGCGCGCTGACGGTGAGCGCCGACGATGGTCCGGCGGCGCTGCAGCTGATTCTCGCCGAGCTGGCCGAGCGCGACGTGCGGCTCTACGACGCCGGCATGCGGAGACCGACGCTCGACGAAGTCTTCCTGAGATTGACCGGCCACGTGGCATCCGAAGAACCGGAGAACGCGAACGACAAGCGCAAGGCGAAGGAGAAGGTCTCATGACCGCTACCGCGACGACGACCACCGCGCACCGGCAGACCAACTCGGCGCCCTCGATCGCGAACTGGTTCTCCGACGGCTGGATCACCACCCGCCGCAACCTGATCAAGATCAAGCGGGTGCCCGACATCCTGGTCTTCACAACGCTGCAGCCGATCATGTTCGTGCTGCTGTTCACCTACGTCTACGCGGGCGTGATCGAGATCCCCGGTAGCACCTACACCGAGTTCATCATGGCCGGGATCTTCGCGCAGACCGTCGTGTTCGGGTCGACCTACTCCGGATCGGCGATGGCGCAAGACCTGAAAGACGGCATCATCGACCGCTTCCGCACCCTGCCCATGAGCCCGTCCGCCGTGCTCATCGGACGAACCAACGGCGACCTGCTGATCAACACGATCTCCATGGCCGTGATGATGATCACCGGCTTCATCGTCGGCTGGCGCATCCGGTCGAGCTTCCTCGAGGCCGCGGCCGCGGTAGCCCTCCTGCTGTTTTTCGCCTACGCGCTGTCGTGGGTGTTGGCGTTCGTCGGCATGAGCGTGCGTAGCCCCGAGGTGATCAACAACGTCTCGTTCCTCATCCTGTTTCCGCTGACGTTCATCTCGAACGCGTTTGTGCCCAGCGACACGCTGCCCGCCCCGTTGCAGTTCGTGGCGGAGATCAATCCGGTCTCATCGCTCGTGCAGGCCGCCCGAAACCTCTTCGGCAATACTCCGCCGGGAATGCCCGAACCCGACGTCTGGACGCTGCAGAACCCCGAGCTCACGGTGCTGATCGGCATCGCCGTGATGCTCGTCATCTTCGTGCCGCTCGCGGTGCGCAAGTTCGACCGGGTGTCGACGCGGTAATCTCGCTGCGTGCCCGACTACCGCGTGACCATGACCATGGGCGCGCTGCGTGCGGGTGTCTCACCTGCCGCGGTGCTGCCCGCCGCGAAAGCCGCCGCGGCCGAGTTGACCATGGTCGAGGCGGCCGATCTGACGGTCGTGGCCGGGAGCGCGCGCATCGTGATCCGATTCGAATCGGATGACGCCGAGTTGGCGAATCAGATCGCAGAACACGTGGTCGCGACCACCCGTGGTTCGGTCGACGTGCCGGTCTTCACCGTGACCGAACGCGGCAGAGGCCGCTGGTTCACGGTGCGCTAGAGCTCGCGCTACAGCAGGTCGTCGTCTTCGTCGAGCACTGGACCGTCGCCGCGCGCGATATCGATGTCGATGTCGTCGTCGTCGAGGGCGTCATCGTCGTCGACGAAGTCGTCGTCCTCCATCTCGTCACGCTCGGTGATGAGCTCCTCGTCGACGATCGGCATGTCGCTGAACGGGTCGCCGCTCGAGGGGAGTCCGATGGGATAGATGGAGCTCATGGCAGTCCTCCTAATCACGTTCTGGCGGGTGGGGGAGTTCCAGTCAATACCCCGTCGTCCGTTCTCCACAACGGTGCGGCAGACGAGGTTCTCCACAGATCCGGATCCCGTCAACCGGCGCCGGCCGCGCGACGGCAGTCTCGACCCATGACTCCTCTCGACCGCCCGCAGGCCGACCTCGAACCGCTCACGACCGACGAGGCGATCGAACGCCGGGTCGCGTCGCTCATCGGGCGGGCGCAGAACCGGCAGATCTGGCTGCTGTTCCTCGATCAGAACCAGGTGCAATCGCCGTTGGTGCTGCCGGTCTCCGACGTGCCGGTCGCGCCGCCCGACGACGATCTCGACAACTGGAGTGAATTCGTGCGGGGCACAACCGAGGCCGTCGATGCCGGCGAGGTCATCGTGGTGCTCGAACGGTTCGCGCCCGAGCGTCTCACCGACGCCGACCGCGCCTGGGCCAGAATGCTGCGTGACGGATGCCGCGTGGCCGGCGTCACCCTGAGGGCGGTTCTGCTCAGCCACCGCAACGGCGTGCGGCTGCTCGCCCCCGACGACTACGAGTGACGCCCGGCCAGGCTCACGAGGTTGGAAGCGAAGACTCGATCAGCTCGACGATCTCGGGGGAGTCCGGCTCGGTGCGGGGGCGGAACCGGTGCACGTCGCCACCCGGCGTGATGAGAAACTTCTCGAAGTTCCAGCTCACCTTGCCGGCCTTGCCGTCGGCGTCGGGGGTCTTCGTGAGTTCGGCATACAGCGGATGCTGCTGCTTGCCGTTCACCCGGATCTTCTCGAACATCGGGAAGGTGACACCCCAGGTTGCCGAGCAGTACTCGGCGATCTTCTCTTCGGTGCCGAGCTCCTGCAAAAACTGATTGCTCGGGAAGCCCAGCACCGTGAAGCCGCGGTCGCCGTAGGTTTTCTGCAACTCTTCGAGCTTCTCGTACTGCGGGGCGAGCCCGCAGCGCGAGGCGACATTCACGATGAGCAGAACCTTGTCGTCGAACTCGGCTAGCGAGGTCTGTTCGCCGCGGATGGTCGTGAGAGGGATGTCGGTGATCGTCATGGTTGCGACGATACGCCTAGTTCCTCATCGTCCGCAGGGCGGGTCAGTCGACCTTGACGACGGTGAAGTTCGCGTCGAGCTCGATGTCGGTGTCGCGGCCGTCATCGCCGGTCACCTCGACCTCCCAGGCGTGGTCGGCGTCGTCGCTGCGCTCGAGTTCGGTGACGGTTCCCGAGCCGACCTCGGCGAGGGCGGCCTGCTCGGCGCTCGCCCGCTCCTCGGCGCTGATGGGGGCGTCGTCGTTGGTGCCGGCTGCACCGTTGGTGCCGTCGTCGTCGCCGGGGGTGGTGGTCGCGCTCGGCGACTGCGACGGGGCGGGTGCGGAGCCGGGAACAACGCCGTCGACCCGCACGACCTCGAACTGCTCGTCGAGTTCAACGTCGACGTCGCGGCCGTTGTCGAGGCGCACCTCGACCGAGTACGCGTGGTCGAGGCTGTCGGAGCGTTCGGCCTCGGAGACAGTTCCCTCGCCGACCTCGGCGAGAGCCGCCTCGCTGGCGTTCTCCAACGTGGCTCCGCTGAGACGGTCGTCATCCTGATCGAAGGGATCGGTCGCGGCGACGGCGACGCCCGCTCCGCCGATGACGAGAACCGCTGCCCCTGCGACGATCCAGATGGTCTTCTTGTTCACGATGTGCTCCCTTGGGTTGTGCGGCCGGTTTCGACCTGAGATCAGTGTGCACGGCGGGCACTGAAGTGAAACTGAAGCCCGCTGAAGGCGCCTTCAGGTTGGGCGTCGGGTCGTCAGGCTCCGGATGACACGGGCAGACGTACCTCGAAGCGCGCACCGCCGAGCGGGCTCGGCAGCGCCCGAACCGTTCCACCGTGCGCCGCCGCGATCTCACGCACGATCGACAGGCCGAGTCCGGCACCGCCGCTCTCGCGACCGCGTGCATCGTCGAGGCGCACGAAGCGGTCGAAGATGCGCTCCCGGCTCTCGGCGGCCACACCCTCGCCGTCGTCGTCGACCGCGAAGACCACCTCGCCCTGCGATTCCCCCAGTTCGACGGAGATCGCGCCCGCGGCGTGCCGGGCTGCGTTGTCGACGAGGTTGCGCACAAGCCCGGCGATTAGCGCTGCATCGCCGTCGATGCGTGCCGCCCCCACGGCGGATGCGTCGATGCGAACGTCGGTCGACGCGCGCAGGCGGCGCACTTCGGCGAGCACCAGGTCGTCGAGGTCGACCGCTCGCGGCGCGGCGACGAGGCCGTGCTCGTCGGACCGAGCGAGGGTGAGCATGCCGTCGACCAGCCGTTCGAGTCGGGCACCCTCGTCGAGGATCGCGTCGGAGAGCTCGCCCGCGTCGACCCGGTCGGGGTGCGCCCGCGCCACCTCGGCGAACTGTCGCAGCGAGGCGAGAGGGGAGCGCAGCTCGTGCGAGGCGTCGGAGATGAATCGTCGCTGGGCCGACTGCGCGGAGTCGAGCCGGTCGAGCATGCTGTTGAGAGTGAGCGCGAGCCGGCCGATCTCGTCGGCCGTGCCGGGTTCGGCAAGGCGGCGGTCGAGACGCGAAGCGGTGACGTCGTCGACCTCGCGGCGCATCCGCTCGACCGGGCGCAGGGCGCGGCCGACGACGATCCACGTGGTTACGGCCACGAGCAGCACCACGAGCGGAACGGCCACGGCGAGCAGCGACGTCACGGTGCCGACGGTCTCGGCCACGTCGTCAGTGCTCTGCGCGACCACAACCTCGCCGTCGCCGAAGTCTTCGGAGGCGAGCACGAACTCATCGCCGCCGACGGTCACCGTGCGGTTCTCGTCGTAGTCGTCCTCGGCCACGGCACTCAGTTCGCTGGCGTTCTCGCTGCTGAGAACAACACGGCCGTCGCCGTCTTGCACCTGGTAAAACCGGTCGTCGTCGTCCTCGGGCGGCTCGCCGGCCCCGGTGGCATCGAGGGCGCTTGCGACCGAGCCGGCGTAGGCCTCGGCCGACACGACAGCCGAATCGAGCAGCGACGAGCGCAGCACGAACCCGAACAGCACGGCGCCGACGACGAGGGCCACGGCCACGACGGTTGTGGCGACGAGCGTGATGCGCACCCGCAACGTCAACGAGCGGCGGCCAGGGGGAGCGGCGCGGTCAGCCACCGTTCGTCGCCAACCGGTATCCCGACCCGCGCAGGGTCTCGATCGCCTCCCGCTCGAACGGGCGGTCGAGCTTGTTGCGCAGGTGGCGCACGTAGACCTCGACGATGTTCGGGTCTCCCTCGAAGTCGGAGTCCCAGACGTTGTCGAGCACCTCGCGCTTCGAGACGACCTCGCCCTTACGGCGCATCAGGTACTCGAGCACCGAGAACTCACGCGCCGTCAGGTCGATGACGGACTCGCCACGCCAGACGGTCTTGGACGCGGGGTCGACGCGCACGTCGCCCGCCTCGAGCACGGTGGGCCGGTCGCCCGCACCGCGCCGGATGAGGGCGCGCACCCTGGCGAGCAGCACCGCATACGAGAAGGGCTTGGTGAGGTAGTCGTCGGCACCCGTGTCGAGCGCCTCCACCTGGTCCCACTCGCCGTCTTTCGCGGTGAGCATCAGGATCGGCGTCCAGTTGCGCTCGGAGCGCAGGGTCTCGCAGACGCGGTAGCCGCTGAGGCCGGGAAGCATGATGTCGAGCACAATCACCGAGTACTCGTTCTCGCGAGCGAGCCACAGCCCGTCGGTGCCGTTAGCGGCGAGGTCGACGGCGAAGCCCTCCGCCTCGAAACCGCGGCGCAGGCCTTCGGCAAGGCGGGTCTCGTCTTCGACAACCAGTACCCGCATGTGATCAGTGTGCCGTACGCCACCTGAAGCGGGGCTGAAGCGCGCCCGGTCGAGACGGCGCTATCGAAACAGCTAGCCGCGCACGGCGAGCACGAAGGGAAGGACCGCCGAGGCTCCTGCCTGCCGCAGCGCACGGCCGGCGACCGTTATGGTCCAGCGGCTGTCGACGAGGTCGTCGACGAGCAGCACGGGTTGGCCGGCCGGCACGTCGATGCCGGCGGTGCCGAACCTCTCCCAGACGCTCGCGAGCCGGTAGGCGCTGTTGCCGCCCGCTTCGCCGGTCGGCCCGCCGTTCTCGCTCGAAAGTTCGCCGAGGTAGGGCAGGCGGCCCGCGGCGCTGAGCCCGCGTGCGATGGAGTCGACGAGCAGCGGATGCCGCCGGCTCGGCACGGAGACGATCGCGACCGGGCGTTCGCCCCAGCCCCAGCCGGCGAGCACGCGCACGCAGGCCGCGATCATCGCGGGCGACGCGGGCGCGTCGACGGCCCCCGGCGCGAAGGCGTCGCGGAGGGCGCCGCCCCAGCCGAGGTCGGTGAGCCGGGCGAGAGCGCGCCCCGACTCGAGCCGCTCGCCCACGGCGATGTTGCCCTTGACCGGAACGCCGAGGTTGGCCATCGCGTTCGGCCACTGGGCGCGCGGATCTACGGCGACCCCGACGCGGTCGAGCGATTGCGCGGCGGCGGCCGTGGCATCCGTCTCTATTCCGGTCGGGTACCAGACGCCCGCGCAGTTGTCGCAACGGCCGCACGGGGTCGCGGTGGTGTCGTCGAGCGCGCGCTGGAGAAACTCCATGCGGCAGCCGGTCTCGCCCGCCGACAGCAGTTCGTAGTCGAGCATCGACTGCTGCTCGGCCTCTCGGGCGGCGGCGATGCGCTGGTAGCGCTCGGCGTCGTAGACCCAGGGCTCGCCGGTCGACACCCAGCCGCCCTGCACCTTGCGCACGGCGCCGTCGACGTCGAGCACCTTGAGCAGCAGCTCAAGCGGGCTGCGCTTGAGGTCGACCCTGGCCTCGAGCGCGGGGGTGGAGAGCGGGGTCGAGTCGAGCTCGGCGATGACGGCGAGCGCCTTGTGCTCGTTCGGCATCGACGAGGTGGCGAAGTAGTCCCAGATCGCCTCGTCTTCGCTGCCGGGCAGCAGCAGAACGTCGGCGTTGTCGGTGGCGCGGCCGGCGCGACCGACCTGCTGGTAGTAGGCGACGGGGGAGGAGGGCGCGCCGAGGTGCAGCACGAAGCCGAGGTCGGGCTTGTCGAAGCCCATGCCGAGGGCGCTGGTGGCGACGAGGGCTTTCAGGTCGTTGGCCTTGAGGCGGCTCTCGAGCTGTTCGCGCTCACCGGTATCGGTGCGGCCGGTGTAGGCGTGCACCTCGTGTCCGGCTTCGCGCAGCAGTCGGGCGGTGTCTTCGGCCGCCGAGACGGTGAGCGCATAGATGATGCCGCTGCCGGGCAGCTCGGCGAGGTGGGTGAGCAGCCAGGCCAGGCGTGCCTGCGCGTTCGGGAGGCGCAGCACCCCGAGCCGCAGTGAGGCGCGGGCGAGCGGGCCGCGGATGGTGAGAACCTCGCGCCCTTCGACGAGCTCATCGGCCGTGTTGTGGTGCGCCAGCTGCTCGGCGACGTCGGCGACCACGCGGCTGTTGGCGGTCGCGGTGGTGGCGAGCACCGGGATGCCGTCGGGCAGCTCGGCGATCAGGTCGCGCAGCCGGCGGTAGTCGGGGCGGAAGTCGTGGCCCCAGTCGGAGATGCAGTGCGCTTCGTCGACCACGAGGAGGCCCGCGCGCGAGACCAGCGCGGGCAACTGCTCGTCGCGGAACGACGGGTTGTTGAGCCGCTCGGGCGAGACCAGCAGCACGTCGACCTCGTCGTCGCGCAGTTTCTGCAGCACGTCGGCCCACTCGTGCGCGTTCGACGAGTTGATCGACACCGCGCGTACGCCCGCGCGCGCGGCGGCCGCGACCTGGTCGCGCATCAGGGCGAGCAGCGGCGACACGAGGATGGTCGGCCCGGCGCCGCGCTGCCTCAGCAGCAGGGTCGCCACGAAGTAGACGGCCGACTTGCCCCACCCGGTGCGCTGTACGACGAGCGCGCGCCGGCGGTCGTCGACGAGCGCGGAGATCGCCTCGAACTGCCCGTCGTGGAAGTCGGCGTCGTCGCGCCCCACCAGGGTGCGCAGAACGGTGAGTGCGGATTCGCGCGTGTCGGCCAGGGAAGCTGTGTCGGTCATCAGTACAGACTGTCAGGTGCCGCCGACGCCCGCCGCGCGCGCGTGCCTACTGCCCGCAGCGAACACCGAGCCGACCCGCAGCATCCATTGGGTATCGTCTCTAGCGAACCGGAACTACGAAAGCGAGCCGATGCCCGACAGCCCGATCTCGGCGACGCCCTACGAGGTGCTCGGCGTGAGCTCGACCGTGAGCCACGAAGAACTGCGCCGCGCGTACCGCAAGCTCGCCCGCGAGACGCACCCCGACACCGGCGGCAGCTCGGCTCGCTTCGTCGCGGTACAGCTCGCCTGGGAGCGCATCGGCACCCCCGAAGACCGCGCGGCCTACGACCGCGGCCGCCCCAGCTCGCGCGCGAACCTCAGCGAGCCACACGAGAGCTGGGCCGCCCCGAGCGGTCGGCCGCCGGCACAGGACACGCGCCCGACGGCCCGCGCCTACGGCCACCCCGGCGGCTGGCGTCGCGAGCGGTTCCTCGGGCTGATGCGCGAGTGGGTGGGTCTCGGCGCTCCGCTTCCCGACCCCTACGACCCCGCACTCGTGCGCAGCGCCCCGCGTGAGATCCGCCACCTGCTCGCCGACGCCCTCGCCGAAGAGGCCACCGCGCGTACGATCTCGAGCCTCGGCATCGCGTACACCGTGTGGCACGACGTCTCCACCGGCTACCCCGACGAGAAGATCGACCACGTCGTGCTCGGCGCGACCGGCCTGTTCGCGATCCTCTCCGAGAACTTCGGCGGCCAGGTGCGCGTCAAGGGTGGCGAGCTCATCGGCGAGGCCGTCGACGGCGAGCGCCCCGTCAACAGCCTCGGTCACCGCGCGAAGGCCCTGCAGCGCGGTCTGCGCCTCAAGTTCACCGGTCTCGTGATCGTCGTTCCCGACGACGACCTGGCCGAGCCGATCATGGACCTCGGCAAGGTCAAGGGAGCGTCGGCGGCGGTCGTGCGCCACTCCTACCTGCCCGCGCTGTTGCGTGAGGGACTGCCGGGTTCCGCCCTCAGCGGCGGCAACGAGGTCTTCGACGTGCGCACCCGCCTACTCGCCGGCATCCGCTTCGTCGAGTAAGTCGAGCGGCTACCCGACCTCGAACGACTCCGAGCCGGCCGGCTCGACGGCGCTCACGTCGACGCCGGAGACCGCGGAACTCGGTGGACCGTCGTGCAGCCAGGCGAGAAACTCGTCGACAGCCTCGGCCGCGCCCTCCGCCTCGACCTCCACCGTGTCATCCGCGAGATTGCGGGCGAAGCCCGTCACTCCGAGCCGCTGCGCGACCGACCGGGCGCTCCAGCGGAAGCCGACCCCCTGCACCACGCCGCTCACGATGGCCCGCCGTCGAATTCGCGCTGTCATCTGGCCACGCTAGCGCCGCCTGCGGTTCACTGGAACCATGAGCGCAGACATTCCCGCCGACTACCTGCCGTTGCTGATCGCGCCGAACTACGGTCATCTGGGAACCATCAGGCCGGATGACACGGTGCAGGTCAACCCGATGTGGTTCGAGTTCGACGGCGAGCAGCTCAGATTCACCCACACCACGAAGCGTGCGAAGTTTCGCAACCTGCAGCGCAACCCGTCGATGAGCCTCTCGGTCATCGACCCCGACGACCCGTTCCGCTATCTCGAGGTGCGCGGACGGCTCGTCGACGTCGTGCCCGATCCCGACGGGGAGTTCTACGTGCACCTGGCCGTGCGCTACAGCGACCCCGATCAGGAGGTGCCGCCCGACCACGCCGACCGTGTAATCCTCGTGATGAGTGTCGAGAAAACCACACGGATGTAGGCCCGCACTCGCCACGCCGCGTTACCGATCGTTCAACCGAGTGCACAGGCTGCCGTCGTAGACTTTGCGAGTCAATCGCGAACACTCTCGCCCGGTAGAAGTAGGTAGTCACTATTAAGATCGCAAGCTACAACCTTCGGAAGAACATGGCGAGCGCAGAGCTCTCCGGCCTGGCAGAGAAATACGAGATCGACCTGCTCTGCCTGCAGGAGTGTGACACCAAGCTGCTGCCCGCCGAACTCGGACACATGAAGCTCGCCGACGCGACGAAACTCAACCGCCTCGGCCTCGCGATCTACTACCGCGCCGACCGGTTCACGCCCCTCGAGACGAAGACCTTCGAGCTGAAGAAGTCGCTGCACGACATCATCGCGTCGCCCACCCACGAGCGCCTCATCGGCACCCGCTTCCTCGACAACGAGACCGGCCACGAGTTCATCGCCGCCTCGTTCCACGCATCACCGCTCACCGCCCTCAACTCGCTGCGCCGCAACCAGATCAAGGCCGCGCACGAGGCGCTCAAGGCCATGGGCGACCTGCCGCACGTGATGGTCGGCGACTACAACTACCCTCTGTTCCAGAAGGGACTCGGCAAGCGCATCGGCAAGACCGGCTACGACCTCTCGCTCAGCGACCGTCGCACCTACACGCGCTACAAGATCTTCACCGGCCACTTCGACTTCGTCACCAGCGTGGGCATGGTGATCGACAACGTCGAGACGCTGCCGATCGGAGCGTCAGACCACCTGCCGATCCTGGTCACCGCGTCGTCGACCGCCAAGGAGCAGGCGGCCTAACCACCCGTACCGCCTAACCACCCGTACCGGATGACGCGCGCCTTCTCGGCGCGGCCGCAGCATGGCGGCATGAGCGAACTCACGTCGTGGCGTCACGGCCCCACCCGTTCAGCCATCGAGGCGTTCGTCGCCGGGGTCATCGAGCACGGTGTTCCGGTCGAAGAGCGCGTCGCGGTCTTCGACAACGACGGAACCCTCTGGGCCGAGAAGCCGATGCCCACCCAGCTGCACTACCTGCTTCAGCGGTGGGCCGCCGCGGCGAGCGCAGACCCGACCCTGGCCGGTGGGCAGCCGTACGCGGCGGCCGTCTCCGGCGACTTCTCCTGGCTGGGTGGCGCCATCGACAAGCACTACGCCGGCGACGACTCCGACCTCGGGCTGATCATCGCCGCGATCGTGCGCGCCACCGACGGCATGAGCGTCGAGGACTATGAGGCGTCCGTCGCCCACTTCTACGGCTCCGCCCAGCACCTCACGCTGAAGCGGGCGTACAGCGGCGCCGTCTACCAGCCGATGATCGAGCTGCTGCGTTACCTCGAGGCGAACGGCTTCACCTGCTACATCGTCTCGGGCGGCGAACGCGACTTCATGCGCCCGATGACGCAGGAGTACTACGGCATACCGCCCGAGCGCGTCGTCGGCTCTGCCCTGGGACTGGAATATTCGGATGACGGATCCGTGCGTTACGGCGCGAAGCTCGCGTTCTTCGACGACGGGCCGGAGAAGCCCGTGCGCATCTGGAGCCGAATCGGCCGGAGGCCGCTGCTGGCCGGCGGCAACTCGAACGGCGATGTGCAGATGCTCGACTACACCAGCGGGCTGAGACTGCTCGTGCACCACGACGACGACACGGGTCGCGGCGACGAGCCGTACGACAAGGGAGCGGAGAACGCTCTCGCGGCCGCGGGGGAGAAGGGCTACACGGTCGTGAGTGTGAAGAACGACTGGGCGACAGTCTTTCCCGAGTGACCACGTTCGCCCGTTTCGGGTCTGGCTGCCGACGCTGCGGCCATCCGACAGTGGGTGCAACACCCATCCTTGGAGGCCAACCATGCCGCTCGCGCAGATCGAAATCGTCACCCTCGCCTTTCCCGGCAACCGCTTCAACGGGCGCATCCTGCCCGAGCTGCAGAGACTCGTCGAGAACGAGACGATCACCATCATCGACGGCCTGTTGGTGAGCGTCGCCGAGAACGGCGATATCGACTTCACCGAGTTCGACGAGCTCGGGTCGAACAGCGAGGCGGCGGCGCTCACCGAGCTCGTTGACCGGTTCGACGAGTTGATCTCGGTGGACGATGTGGCCGAGCTCGCATCCGACCTCGAACCGAACAGTTCGGCGGCCGTGCTGGTCTTCGAGCACACCTGGATGAAGAACCTGCGCGACGCGCTCGTCGACTCGGGCGGTGTGCTGCTCGAGAGCGTGCGCGTGCCGGGGCCCGTGGTCGACGAGGTTCTCGCCGCCGTCGCCGACCTCGAGAAGTGAGCCGATCATGATCCGTCGCAGAGTGGGGCGCCCCGGGCTCATCGGCACGATGGCGCGCACCGCGGTGATCGCCGGCACGGCGACCGCGGTGTCGGGCGGCATCCAGCGCAACCAGGCGCAGCGGGCGGCCGAGGCACAGGCCGCCGCCGCCCCGGTCTACGAGGCGGCACCCCCGCCGCCACCCCTGGCCGCGCCCGCAACCGCGCAGAACGACACGGTCGCGCAGCTCGCCCAGCTCGGAGAACTGCGCCAGGCCGGCGTGCTCGACGACGCCGAGTTCGCCGCGGCGAAGGCGAAACTGCTCGGGCTCTGACGAACCCGTCGGTCGTCACCCGGCCGGGGTGATGAACCGCGCACCGGCTACAGCCGAGGATGCACGGAGGCGCCGCGCTGTCGGCGGCGACTCCGCGACATCCGAAAACCGAGGGAGCAACCATGCCTGACGGCAAGCCGAACATCCTGGTGATCTGGGGCGACGACATCGGAATCACCAATCTGAGCGCGTACAGCGACGGCCTGATGGGCTACCGCACGCCGAACATCGACCGCATCGCCGACGAGGGCATGCGCTTCACCGACTCCTACGGCGAGCAAAGTTGCACGGCCGGGCGTTCGTCGTTCATCACCGGCCAGAGCGTATTCCGCACCGGCCTCAGCAAGGTGGGCATCCCGGGTTCGCCCATCGGCCTGCAGGCCGAAGACCCGACGATCGCCCAGTTGCTCAAACCGCTCGGCTACGCCACCGGGCAGTTCGGCAAGAACCACCTCGGCGACAAGAACGAGTTTCTGCCGACCGTGCACGGGTTCGACGAGTTCTACGGCAACCTCTACCACCTCAATGCCGAGGAAGAACCCGAGCTGCCGAACTGGCCCTCGCGCGAGGAGTTTCCGGGCTTCAACGACCGTGCGCGCCCGCGCGGTGTCATCCATTCCTGGGCGTCGGACGACGACGACCCGACGGTCGACGGCCGCTACGGACCCCGCGGAAAGCAGCGCGTCGAAGACACCGGCCCGCTCACCAAGAAGCGCATGGAGACCGTCGACGACGAGTTCGCCGACGCCGCGAAAGACTTCATCGCGCGCACGTCCGGCGAAGGCACCCCGTTCTTCGTCTGGATGAACACCACCCACATGCACTTCAGAACGCACCCGAAGCCAGAGAGCATCGGCCAGTCGGGCAGGTGGCAGTCGGAGTACCACGACACGATGATCGACCACGACAACCTCGTGGGCAGCCTGCTCGACCAGCTCGACGATCTCGGCATCGCCGACGACACGATCGTGATCTACTCCACCGACAACGGCCCGCACATGAACACCTGGCCCGACGGCGGAATGACGCCCTTCCGCAGCGAGAAGAACACCAACTGGGAGGGCGCTTTCCGCATCCCCGAGATGATCCGCTGGCCCGGCCACATCGCTGCAGGGGTGGTGTCGAACGAGATCGTGCAGCACCACGACTGGCTGCCGACCTTCCTCGCCGCCGCCGGCGACCTCGACGTGGTCGAGCGGCTGAAGGCGGGCACCGACGTCGGCGGCACCGAGTTCAGGGCGCACATCGACGGCTACAACCTGCTGCCCTATCTCACGGGCGAGGAGGAGAAGAGCCCGCGAAAGGGGCTCGTCTACTTCTCCGACGACGGCGACGTGCTCGCGCTGCGGTTCGACAACTGGAAAGTGGTCTTTATGGAGCAGCGGGTGCAGGGCACGCTCGCGGTCTGGGCCGAACCCTTCGTCGAACTGCGGGTGCCGAAGCTCTACAACCTGCGTACCGACCCGTTCGAACGCGCCGACATCACCTCGAACACCTACTACGACTGGCTGTTCGACAACGACTACCTCGTGTTCGCGTCGCAGATCCTGATGACCGAGTTCTTAGCGACGTTCGAGCAGTACCCGCCGCGGCAGAAGGCGGCGAGCTTCAACATCTCCGCGGTGGTCGACAAACTGCAGGCGTTCCTCGCCGGCGGCGACTAGTAGTGACGGTCGCACCCGCCGCCGAGGCCGTGCTGATCGAGGGCGCCGAGTTCACGATGGGCTCCGACCGCCACTATCCGGAGGAGGCCCCGGCCCACCCGGTGTGGGTCGACGCCTTTCGGATGAACCGTACCCTGGTCACCAACCGGGAGTACGCGGCCTTCGTGCGGGCGACCGGGTATCGCACACTCGCCGAGCGGCCGCTCGCCCCCGCCGACTTTCCGGGCGCACCTCCAGAGAACCTGCTGCCGGGGTCGATGGTGTTCACCGGCACTCCGGGCCCCGTCGACCTGCGGCACATCAGCCAGTGGTGGGCGTGGGTGCCGGGCGCGAACTGGCGCCGCCCTTTCGGACCCGGATCCACGATCGCCGACCGCGCCGACCATCCCGTGGCGCACGTCGCTCACGAGGACGCCCGCGCCTACGCGGAGTGGTCGGGCGGCAGGTTGCCGACCGAGGGGGAGTGGGAGCTCGCGGCGCGCGGCGGCCGGCACGCGGCATCCTTCACCTGGGGCGACGACCCCGAACCGGCCGGCGCCCACCTCGCCAACTTCTGGCACGGCGACTTCCCGTGGCGTGCGCGCCCCGGCTACGGCTCGACGACGCCCGTCGGGTCGTTTCCGCCCAACGACTTCGGGCTCTATGACACGGCCGGCAACGTCTGGGAGTGGACCGACGACTGGTACGCGGGATTCGAGGCAGACGGATGCTGCGCGCCACCCCCCACCGCCGAAGCCAGCGTCGAACCGGGCAGCGAGTTTCGGATACCCCGCAAGGTGGTGAAGGGCGGATCCTTCCTCTGCGCCGACAGCTACTGCCAGCGCTACCGACCGGCGGCGCGTCGGGGGCAGGCTGTAGACACGGGGATGAGCCACGTGGGGTTCCGCGTGGCGTTCTGAGGAGGAGAGATGACCGACACCATCACACCGGTTGACCCGCCAGAGCTGCCGAGCAGCCCGGCGTTCGCGCAGGGCATGATCTTGCCCGCCGCATCGACCCTTTACGTCGGCGGCCAGAACGGCGTCGACGCAGCCGGCACCCTGCTCGACGGCCTGCAGGCGCAGACCGAGCAGGCGCTGCGTAACGTGCTGGCCGTGCTCGCGGCGGCCGGCAGCGGCGCCGAGCACACGGCGAAGCTCACGATCTACCTCGATCCGAGCGTCGATCCGAATCCCGCCTTCGAGGCGAGTCGCGCAGTCTGGACCGCGCGCACCGCGGTGACCGTGCTGGCGATCGCGCCGGCCCGCGCCGGCGCGCTCGTCGAGATCGAGGCCGTGGCCACCATCCCGTAAAACAAAAATGACCCCGGATGATTTCTCAACCGGAGTCATATTGCCCCGACACTGCCGGGTCCTGCTGTCTCATTTGCAGAACCGCCAGCTTACCCCCTACTGGCATCGGGTGCTTTTCGAAATACCCCCGATTTCACACCGGGATCTCTCGGGCAGTGCCCCGATGTCGCTTCCTTGCCCACGTTTCACACTCGTTGCAACGCCACTTTCGGCACTCTCACCGACGAGCATGGGACACATCATGGCTGTAGAAGACAACCTGAACTTCCTGGGGGTTCAGACCAACACCGACAACTCGGATAGTTCCGACAACTCGGATAACTCCGACAACGACTTCCTGTCGAACAACACCGACAACTCCGACAATTCCGACAATTCCGACAACAGCGACAACTCGGATAACAGCGACAATTCCGACAACTCGGACAACTCCGACAACAGCGACAACTCGGATAACTCGGACAACAGCGACAACTCCGATAATTCCGACAACTCGGACAACTCGGACAACTCCGATAATTCCGACAATTCCGACAACAGCGACAACTCGGACAACTCCGACAACAGCGACAACTCGGACAACTCCGACAACAGCGACAACTCGGACAACTCCGACAACAGCGACAACTCGGACAACTACGACAACAACG
>Ga0247740_1000013_pt1 | contig 84358 bp, 63 predicted proteins | sample UWRJL148409B2_FD_180942 | JGI IMG/M metagenome (GOLD analysis project Ga0247740, IMG submission 180942) | Plant litter microbial communities from Arlington Agricultural Research Station in Wisconsin, United States - UWRJ-L148-409B-2 | ecosystem: Environmental > Terrestrial > Plant litter >...
TAATTTCCCAGCGTACCCAATAGGAGATGCCTCCAATTTTTTGGATTCGTCAACCCCGAACGCTCCTCGCGCACGGCTAGGCGTAAATGATGTGAAGTGCGCAGACGCTCCCACACCCGTCCCCATGGACCGCCGGGAAGGGCTCTCGCTCTTCGGCAAGCGCCGTTAGCGCGATGACGAATGGCGATCAGTAGCCGAAGTCGGGCGTACCCTGCCTACTCGCGGGAGCGTGCACGGGTTTCGCGGCTCGCACGAGCGGCGGCTTCGCGGCGCGCGCGGGCGCTAAGCGCACCGGCGCGGGCGCGCTGGTCCCGCTTGCCGCGGTAGCCACGTTGGCCGCGTCTGATGCCGCGCTGGCAGCCATGGCTGGTGCGGCGCTCGGCTCGAGCGCCGCGGAGGGCGCACTCGCGACCGCGGACGGCATGGCGCTCGGTTGAACGACGACTTGCGGGCGACTCGGAGTTGCCGGCGCATCGGGGGCCGCGGCGGAACTCGCCACTGCCGGCCCCTTGGCGAGCAACGTGTAAGCGGCGTAGGCGCCACCACCCAAGACGAGTAGCAGCGCGCCGAGGGCGACCGCGACGGCTGCTGCAGCGCTCTTTTTTGGCGCGCTTTGCGCAGCACCGGGCTGCGACGTCGCCCACGAGCCAGCAGTTTTTTGCCCAGCGCCGGCAGCGGTCGCGGTTACGTCGCTGACCGACGCGAGTGAGCCGCGAGCGCCCGGAAGGTGACCGACCGAGGACGCTTGCAGCGCGCTCGACAACGCCACTGACTGCCCGCTATGCAGCCAAGCATCGAGCGCTTGGATGACCTCAGCCGTGCTCTGAAAGCGCTGCGCGACGTCACGGGCCATCGTCTTCGAGACGATGCTGGCGAACGCCGGATCCAGATCCGGAACGAGCGATTGCGGGGGCGGCACTTGGTCCAATACGATCTTGAACATCAATTGGTTGAAGGTACCGGCATCGAAGGGCACCTGACCGGTGACGGCTTCGAACATGATCACGCCCAGCGAGTACACGTCACTGCGCGCGTCGGCCTCTCCGCTGCCACTCGCTTGCTCGGGAGACATGTAATACGGCGTGCCCATGACAGCGCCCGTGCGAGTCATTTTCATGCCGTCGCCGCTGAGCGGGGAAAACTTGGAGATGCCAAAATCGATGATCTTGACGAAGTCTTTTTGTCCGGCCTTCTCACGCAGGATGAAAATATTGTCCGGCTTCAAGTCGCGGTGAACGATGCCCACGGCGTGCGCCGCGCCCAAGCCCACCAAGACTTGGCGCATCAGCGGCGCGAGCTCGTGCGGCAGGAGCCGACCGCGCTGCTTGATCCGAGAGGAGAGCGGCTCGCCCTCCAAAAACTCCATGATGATGAAGCGATCGCCATTGGGCAGGTTGCCCAGGTCGAGCACCTCCAAAATGTGATCGTTGCCGATGCGCCCCGCAGCTTGCGCTTCGCGCTCGAAGCGCTGCATCACCTCCGTGTTGCCGGCAAACGTGGCGTGCAGCACCTTGATCGCCACGCGGCGATTGATACGCACGTTCTCGCCTTCGAAGACGGCGCCCATGCCGCCCTCGCCGATCATCTTCACGATGCGATACTTGTTGTCTAAGAGCTGACCGACTTCGAGCGACATCGCGGAGCCTTCTTCCCACAGGACAGGATCCTCCGATTATACGACGTTGCGCGGGGTCAGCCCGACAATTGTCCACGCGAGACCGCCCACGATGGCGGGCAGACGCGCAGATTGTGCGCGGGAATTACCGCAGCGCTGCGATGGATCAGGCCACGCGGCGGGCGGAGCTCTTCGCGGCGGGCGCGGCTCCTCGAGAGCTCGCACGCGGAGAGGACCCGGCTTCCGCGGTCTCGCCAGGCGCGAGAGCGAGAGCCGATTGGCCGAAGCTGAGCTTCACTTCCACACCCGCGCTCTGCCATTCGCGATTGAGTTCGCCGAGCAGGCTCGAGAGGACGGGCTTCGAGCGTTCGTCGTTGCGATCACTCGCGACGAACGAAAGGCTGCCTCCGCCCGCGCGGCCCAGTGCACTCGCCACTGCGCGACTGAGCTCGGTGCGCGCACCTTGTGCGTGGGCGTCGATGCGCTCACTGCAGGCGACGACGACGCTGGCTAGTGCGACTCCGCTGGCGAACGAGCTCGCCAACTGTTCGGTCACGCGCTTTGCGAACGCAACCGGTGACTCGGTTTCATCTTGTGCAAACACGCGGCGCGCTTTTGCAGTGCGCGACTCCAGCTCCGCGCTTGGCCATTCGGCTCCGAGTTCCACGACGATCAGCAGGCCCTCTGACGAGGCGGACGACGTAAGTTTTTGCATGTAAGGTCCCGGTCTATACCCGCTTTACCCAACAAATCTCGCAAAGTTTCCTCGGTTTGGCCAAATTTCGGGCAAGCTCTCGTCATTCCTGCCACTTTTGTCCCATCTACCCCTACCCCTCGCCCGTCACGCTCTGCGAGTAACCGGCTTTTTTTGGGAAATTTAGCGCGCTACTGTGCGGCGTTGCTCGGAGTGGCGCTCGGCGCCGCGGGCTTTGCGGTGCTGTTCCGACATGCAATCGGGTTTGTCTTTGCGCACGCATACGGCGCGCCGGATGTTCTCAGCGCCTTCGGCAGATTGCCCTGGTACGCACGCGTGCTCGTGCCGACGCTCGGCGCCGCGCTCGCGGGTTTCTTCGGAGCGCTAGCCGCAAAGGTGAAGGGGGGTCACGGCGTCGGACAAGTGATGGAGGCGGTGGCGCTTGGCCGCGGACGCATCTCTTTGCGACTTACACTGCTCAAGGCACTCGGCTCATGGCTCGCGATCGTGTCGGGAGGATCGGTCGGTCGTGAAGGGCCACTGATCCAGTTCGGCGGTGGACTCGGCAGCGCCCTGGGTCGCGTTTTCGTGCTGCGTGAGCGACAGATTCGGGCCTTGATCGCGGCGGGCGCGGCGGCCGGCTTCGCCGCTGCATACAACACGCCGATCGCCGCCGTGCTGTTCGTGGTCGAAGTCGTCACGGGCGTAATCGCGCTCGATATCGTGTTGCCCGCGATCATCGCGGTGCCGATCGCAACCGCGCTGACCCGCCTCGCGATCGGCGGCGGCCCTATCTACGGACAGCGCACGTTCACATTGAACTCGAACGCGGAGCTCGCGCTGTATGCCGGACTCGGACTGTTGGCAGGTGTCGTGGGCCCCGCCTTCATGCTGCTGCTCGAGCGCGGAGAGAAGTGGTTTGCGCGGCTGACCACGCGGCGTTCGATTCGAGCGGCGGTCGGGGGCGCGCTAGTCGGAGCCATTGCCATCGGTCTTCCGCAGGTGACAGGCAATGGTTACGAAACCATCAATCAGATCCTCGGTCAGCGGCTGAGCATCGGTCTCCTGCTCTTGATCCTGTTCGCCAAGGCGATCGCCACGACCGCTTCGGTTTCGTCGGGCAGCCCGGGCGGCGTGTTCACGCCCTCGTTGCTACTGGGTGCGGCGTTGGGTGGCAGCGTCGGGCACTTGGTCACGCGCTTCGGCCCGGCCAGCAGCGGCGGCGCCGTCGCGGCTTACGCGCTCGTGGGCATGGCCGCGATGATCGCGGCAACCACGCATGCCCCCCTGATGGCCACCGTGCTCGTCTTCGAGCTCTCCGGTGACTACGCGATCGTGCTCCCGCTGCTCACCGCGTGTGCGATCGCCACGGTGCTCTCGCGTCGAGTGCACCGTGAATCGATCTACACCGAAGAGCTGCACCGACGCGGCAGCAGCTGGGAGGTCAAAGTCGTGGCCGCCGACTCAAATGTGAATCGCGCGCCCTGACACGGCGAACGCCGCTTCTTTCACGATCTCGGAGAGCGTGGGGTGAGCGTGGGACGTGCGCGCAATGTCTTCCGACGTGGCGCCGAACTCGATCGCCGCGACGGCCTCCGCGATCAAGTCACCGGCGTGAGCGCCGATGATGTGGATGCCCAAGATGCGATCGGTGTCGCGGTGGGCGAGGATTTTCACTCGGCCCTCGGTGGAGCCGATGGCGCGCGCGCGGCCGTTGGCGGAGAACGGAAAGGAGCCCTTCTTGTAAGGCACGCTCTGGGCCTTGAGCTCATCTTCGGTCTTACCGACGGACGCGATTTCCGGGTGCGTGTAAACCACGCCGGGGATCGCATCGTAGTTCACGTGGCCGTAGCCGGTGACGATGTGTTCGACGCAGGCAACGCCTTCTTCTTCGGCCTTGTGCGCGAGCATCGGACCGCGCACGACGTCGCCAATGGCGTAGAAGCCGGCCACGTAAGTGCGGAAATTGTCGTCGATTGGGATGCGACCGCGCGGGTCGAGCTCGATGCCTACCGTGTCGAGACCGAGGCCGGTGGTGTTGGGCACGCGCCCAACGGACACCAGCACGCGGTCACACTCGATGTCCGGTTGACCTTCGACGCTGACGAACACTCGGTCGCCGTCGCGACGAGCGCCCGTTACCTTGGAGCCGAGGCGGAACTCGATGCCTTGCTTCGTGAAGATGCGCTCGGCTTCTTCCGCAATGTCCGAGTCCATGCCCGGCAAGATGCGTTCGAGGTATTCGAGGACGGTCACCTTGGCGCCCAGGCGATTCCAAACCGAGCCCAGCTCGAGACCGATGTAACCCGCGCCGATCACGACCAAGTGCTTCGGCACCTCGGGATAAGACAGTGCTTCGGTGCTGGTGCCGATGCGGTCGCCGTCGAGCGTCACACCGCGCAAGGGCGCGACGCTACTGCCGGTGGCGATCAGCACGTGTTTGGCTTCGAGCTCGGTGGCGTCTTGACCTTCCACCACGACGCGTCCCGGGCCCGTAATGCGGCCGTGCCCGCGGTAGCGGGTGATCTTGTTCTTCTTGAACAAGTAGGCGACGCCGCCCGTGTTCTGCGCGACGACCTTGGTTTTGCGCTCCAGCATGCGAGGCAAATCCAACTCGACACCGGACACTTTGACGCCGAAGTCGGCCAAATCATGACCGGCGGCGTGGTAGCGCTCGCTGGCCTCGAGTAGGGCTTTGCTCGGGATGCAGCCGACGCGCACGCAGGTGCCGCCGAGCGCTTCTTCGTCCTCGATGCAGGCGACGTCCAAGCCGAGCTGCGCGGCGCGGATCGCCGCGACGTAGCCGCCCGGGCCGGCCCCAATCACGATCAAATCATGTTTTTTCACGTTAGACCTCGAGCAGGATGCGCGCGGGTTCTTCCATGCACTGCTTGATGCGCTTCAAGAATGTAACCGCTTCGCGACCGTCCACAAGGCGGTGGTCGTACGTGAGCGCGACGTACATCATGGGCCGAATCACGACCTGACCTTTGATCGCCATCGGTCGGTCTTGAATGGCGTGCAGCCCGAGGATGCCGCTTTGCGGCGGGTTGACGATCGGCGTCGACATCATCGAACCGTAGATGCCACCGTTGGTGATGGTGAAGGTGCCGCCTTGCAGCTCGCTCAGCTCGAGCTTGTTCTCTTTGGCGCGCTTGCCGAAGTCGGCAATCGTTTGCTCGACCTCCGCGAAGCCCAAGCGCTCGGCGTTGCGGATCACCGGCACGGCCAAGCCCTTGCCGCCACCGACGGCCACGCCGATGTCGTAGAAGTTCTTGTACACGACGTCGTTGCCGCGGATTTCTGCGTTGACCGACGGGATCAGCTTCAAGGCTTCGATCGTAGCCTTCACGAAGAAGGACATGAAACCGAGCTTGATGCCGTATTTCTCCTGGAAAGCTTCTTGGTGGGTCTTCCGCAGGTCCATCACCGCGCCCATGTCGACCTCGTTGAAGGTCGTGAGCAGCGCGGCCGTTTGCTGGGATTGAACCAAGCGCTCGGCGATGCGCTTGCGGAAGGGGCTCATCGCCACCGCTTCTTCTTGGCGGTCTTGAGCGACGGGCGGCGCCTTGGCGGCCGGCTTTTCTTCCAAGCGGTCGACGTCTTCCTTCAACACGCGGCCACCGGGGCCGGTCGCCTCGACGTCGTCCGGGTTGAGACCGCGTTCCTTCAGCGCGCGACGCGCAGACGGCATCACGCGGGCGAAGCCCTGCGGTGGGATCGTGGGGCGCACGCTCTTCGAGCGCTCTTCTTGCGGCGGCGGCTCGGCCTTGCGTGGCTCCGCCTTGGGGGCGGCCTCCGCCTTGGGCGCCTCCGACTTGGCCGGCTCGGGCGCCTTTGGTTTGGCCGCGCCGGCCGCGCCTTCTTCGATGTAACCGATCACGTCGCCGACGTTGGCGGTCTGGCCCTTCTTGACCTTGATCTGAGACAGCACGCCGTCGTTCGGCGCGGTCAGATCGACCGTCACTTTGTCGGTCTCGATCTTGGCGATGACCTCGTCACGCGTGACGCTGTCGCCCTCGCCCTTCAGCCACTCGCCCATTTGAACTTCGGTGATTGATTCACCGACGGTCGGCACTTTTAATTCGATTGCCATGCTCTGCAGCGCTTCCTGTTATCGAACGGAGAGCGGGCCATCCTTGGCCACGCTCGCGGCCCCGGACTTTCGTCCCGGGGCGCAGATCGGTCAACTTGTAGAGAGAATCTAGGGATTTAGACGGGCGGCGTGAACCACGCCTCAGGCGAACGCGCGCTCCAGCAGTTCTTGCTGCTCGAGCTTATGGCAGTTGTGTGAGCCGGTGGCGGGGCTCGCCGACTCGGTGCGGCACACGCCGCTGAACGGGAAGCGACCGAACAGCATCGCCCCGAAGCGCGCGCGGAAGTGACGCCACGCGCCCATGTTCTCGGGCTCGTCTTGCACCCAGACGATCGGCGTGCCGTCATCGCAGTGCTCGATCGCAGCGCGGATGTGTCGATCGGGCAGTGGGTACAACTGCTCCACGCGCACGATCGCGATGTCGTTGCGGTTCAGCTCTTGGCGGCGCTTCTCCAAGTCGTAGTAAACTTTGCCCGTGCACACGAGCACCTTGCTCGGCTTGTTGGCGCGCATGTCCGGGATCACGCGCTGAAAGCGGCCGGTCGAGAAGTCCTCGAGCGGGCTCACACACATCGGGTGACGCAGCAAGCTCTTGGGGGTGAACATGATCAGGGGCTTCCGCCACGGACGCAGCACCTGACGACGCAGCACGTGGAAGTGCTGAGCGGGCGTGCTCGGTTGCACGATCTGCACGTTGTCTTCCGCCGCGGCCGACAGGAAGCGCTCGAGCCGTGCACTGGAGTGCTCGGGGCCCTGACCTTCGTAGCCGTGCGGCAGCATCAACACCAAACCGCTGAGTCGCTTCCACTTGTCCTCGGCGCTGACCAGGAACTGATCGATGATCACCTGCGCGCAGTTCACGAAGTCGCCGAACTGCGCCTCCCAGACCACGAGTCCGTCCGGCCAATCCAGGCTGTAGCCGTACTCGAAGCCCATTACGCCCGCTTCGCTGAGTGCAGAGTTGTAGATCTCGATTGGCGCTTGATCGGGGCTCAAGTGACAAAGCGGCATGTAGGTGTGGCCGTCTTCCACGTCGTGCAGCACGGCGTGACGCTGGGTGAACGTGCCGCGCGGCGAGTCCTGTCCGGTGAACCGAACGCGTGAGCCTTCAGTCACGAGCGAGGCGAACGCGAGCAACTCGGCCGCGCCCCAATCGAGCGGCTGCTCGCCGTTACCCATCGCGTTACGCTTCTGCAGCAAGCGTTCGATCTGCTTGTGCGGGTGGAAGTCCGCGGGCAGCACGTTCTGACGCAAGATCAGATCTTTGGCGCGCGCGAGCGAGATGCCAGAGTCGACCTCGGGCACGTTGGCTTCCGGACCGCCCAAGTAGCCCTTCCAATAACCACCGAGCCAATCGGTCGTCTTCACGAAGTCTTTGCGGCGCGCCTCACCGAGCTCCGCTTCTAGGTGCTCGCGGCGCTCGACCGCGATGCGGTCCGCTTCCGACACGGTCATGCCGCCGAGCTTCAGCAAATGTTCGAGGTAACCGTCGCGCACGCTCTTGCGCTCGGTGATCGCCGCGTACATCAGCGGTTGAGTGAACGCCGGTTCGTCGCTCTCGTTGTGACCGTGACGGCGGTAGCCGTACATGTCGATCACCACGTCACGCAGGAACGTGTCGCGGAAATCCATGGCCAAACGCACGACCTGAGCCACCGCTTCCGGATCCTCGCCATTGACGTGGAAGATCGGGATCTGCAGCATCTTCGCCACGTCCGTGGCGTAGGTCGTGGAGCGCGCTTGCGAAGGCGGCGTGGTGAAGCCAATCTGGTTGTTGATCACGACGTGCAACGTGCCGCCGGTCGTGTACGCATCCAGCTGGCTCAAGTTCAGCGTCTCTTGAATGATGCCTTCACCGGCGAACGCCGCGTCGCCGTGGATCAACAGGCCGAGCTTGTGAGCGTGACGGGTGTCGCCCACGCGGTCTTGCTTGGCACGCGCGCGGCCGAGCACCACTGGGTCGACGTATTCGAGATGGCTCGGGTTGAAGCACAGCGAGAGGTGCACCTTCTTGCCGCTCTCGGTCACGAAGTCCGAGCTGTGACCGAGGTGGTACTTCACGTCACCACTGCCGAAATAAAGCTCGGGATCGCTGTCTTCGACCTCGCGGAAGATCTCGCGCGGGCTCTTGCCCATGATGTTGGCGAGCACGTTCAGGCGGCCGCGGTGAGCCATGCCCAAGATGATCTCGTCCACTCCGTGCTCGGCAGCCCGGTCGATGGCCAGCGTCAGCAGCGGAATCAAGCTCTCCGAGCCGCTGAGCGAGAAGGTCTTCACGGTCGAGAACTTGCGGCGCAAGAAGTCTTCGAACGTGGTCGCATCGGTCAGCTTGGTGAAGATGCGGATTTGCTCGGAGCGCTGCAGCTCGAGGCGGTTCTCCGAACCCTCCATTCGGTCTTGCAGCCAGTTTTTGACCTTCAAATCGTCGATGTGCATGAACTGCACGCCGATCGAGCGGCAGTAGGTGTTGCGCAGGCGCGTGAGCATCTCGCGCAACGTCAGGGCTTGCGCGCCGAAGATGGTGCGACTCGAGAATTTGCGATCGAGGTCATCACCGCGCAAACCGTGGAACTCGGGGTCGAGCTCTTCTTGCGGCAAGCGCGGCAGACCGAGCGGATCGATCTTGGCAATCATGTGGCCGCGCACGCGGTAAGCGCGGATCAGCGCGTCGACGCGATCTTGACGAACGGCGACGTCGGACACGCCGTTGTTCCAGCCGCCGGGGCCCGCGTAACCATTGCCGTTACCGTTGGACTTGCCATTCCCGTTGCCGTTCACGCCTGGCGCGTGGCCGTTCGAAGCGACCGGAGCATTGAACAAGCTCGCTGCGCGAAAGCTCGGACCGAGCTTCGGCGCACGACTGAAGTCGGCGTCCGGCGTCAGGTCGCGGAAGTATTCTTGCCAATCCGGCGGGACCAGGTTCGGGTCTTTGAGATAGTCGGCGTACAGCCCTTCGGCGAACGCGAGGCTCAGAGTGTTGACGGAACCCTCTGACGAATCAGACAAATCGTTTTCCATGGCGGTTCTGTGGGGCGAAGCGGGGTGTTTCGGCGGTGCGGTCCATGCGCCCTCCCCCGCGCTCGGTCAAGTAAATCGGGGGGAATGCGCCGCGTTCTTGAAGAATGTAAGCATGACTCGAAAGCTCCACAGCCTGAGCACTTCAGTTTCCGACGCGAATTCTTGAGACTTCGGGGATGTTTCCAATTCATTTCATAACTGACACGCGGGCCGCATTCCGTATCATTGAGACGTGACGCGATGCTTCGCCCTGCAAGCTGCATTGGTTGTCTAGGTTCCCCGCAGTTTGCGGCAGCCGCCGCCCACCCACATGGGCGCTACTGCCGGGCTGCCCCTTGCGAGCACGCCGGTCCACGGTCCGGCGTGCTCGCTTCGCTGCGCGCGCCGGGGCCCCCGGCAAGCGTCGGGCTCCGCCCGCCGCGGGGGGCCAGCGCCGGGCCGCGCAAGCGATATGGGACGGGACGGGACGCGATCGAGACGAGCCGACCGGTCCCGGTTCTCTTCAGCCAGCTGCGACGCCGAAGGCTGAGACGTCGGGGCCGTAGCGCGTGACCATGCAAAAGATCAGCAAACTTTCACGCGCTCGACTCGCTATCGCAAGCCCACACTTCTACGTAGCGACACGTCGCGATACATCTGCGCCGTCGTTACTTGAGCACGACGGCACAAACCCCATCGGTGCACGGCACCCCGTTGCAGCAATCGCCATCCACGGCGCACAGCTGGCCGTACTGAGAGCAAGCCGGGTAACCGCTGCCCGCTCCACCCGTTGAACCGCCACTGCCGCCACTACCGGTGGCGCCACCCGCTCCTCCGGAGCCGTCGGTCGTCGGGATCAGCGAACAACGACCCACGGTCGAGCCCGGCGAACGATTGCAAACGCCGCCGGGGCAGCAGTCCCCGTTGATGGTGCACGCGCCGTCGCTGGGCACGCAGTTGGGGCCTCCTCCGTCCGGCGGCGCGAGGCAGCGGAGCTTGCCGTCCGTATCGGGGACGCAGGGAGCCTTGTCGCAGCAGTCCGCCGCGGACGCGCACGTCTCGTCCGCCATCTTGCATTCCCCGACGCCGAGGCAGCGCGGCACTCCCAGCCTATCGAGCTTGCACATCGTGAACTTGGGTGTCTCGGGCCCGCAGCAATCCGAACGCGCCGCCGAGCTCGAGCAGGTGTAGTTTTGATCCGCGAGGTAATGGCACACGTTGCCCTCGGGATTACAGGCATTGTTGCCGCCGTTCATCGGGTTGCGGCACACGCCAATTTTGCCACTCGGGTCGAGCTCGCAGCTCCCGTTGCCCGCTCCGGGCAAGCCGCTCGTTGCATCGCCGCCGCAGCAGTCCTCGTCCCTCTTGCACAAGTCACCCGTGACGTGACAGCCGCTCGCGGGCTGGCAGATTGAAACACCCGCCGGGCCCGGCGCGCACAGACGGCTGCAGCAATCACCGCAGCCGTCGCACAGCATGCCGTCGACTTTGGTGCAGTAGGTCGGGCCCTTGGGCGGGGGAGCGCAGGTACCGATCTTTTGGCCGTCGGCGATCACGCAATTGCCGGTGCAGCAATCGCCGTCGCCCGCGCACAGATCGCCGGGCTGCACGCAAAACGACGAGCCGAGTTTGCAGTGCTTCGTGTCGTCACAAAGTCCGGAGCAGCAGTCGCCATTGCCGTCGCAGGCGTTGCCGGCGGTCTTGCAACGGTCGTTCAATGCCGTGCACGTGCCGTCTGCCCCGCACACCCCACCGCAACACTCGGCGCTCTTGGCACAAGTGTCGCCGTCGGAAGTGCATGCGGTTTCGGAACACGCGCCGTCGACACAGCTGAGCGAGCAGCACTCGGTCGCGACGTTGCACGCGCTCTTGGCGGGAGTACAGGTGCTCGGCGCGGCGACGCAGCCGGTTTGCGAATCACAAACGCCCGAGCAACAGTCGGCGCCGCTCTGGCAGTCTTCCGAAACGGCGTGGCAGTCACCGCCGGGGCTATTCATGCCCCCAGGGTCGCTCAGCACTGGCCCACTTCCCGACTGCCCATTGCCGACATGGCCCGCGCTCCCTGCGGCGGAGGAACCCGTGCCTGCAGTATCTGCAAAGGGCGTTTTTGTCGAACCACAAGCAACCGAAAAGGCGGCCGCGGCAACGACCAAAGCACCGACGATGCGGCGGGGACGAGTCATCGTGCGAATCATTTGGCTCACTCCGGGAAAGGGCTGCGCAGATGGGATCGCGCAGAGCACCCGGTCAGTGGGAGCGCTTGGATGGAATTATGATCGGGCGTGCCCTTTTCCCGACCGCACGCACGAGCCCCGGGACCGCGCGCAATCTCGCCTCGAACCCCGAGGACGCGCGTGGGGTTTCGCGCACGACGTGTAGGCTGATAGCGTTCTCCGCACTACTCGATGCAAACTTTGGCCATCGTTCTCTTTGCCATCTCGGTTGCGCTCCGAGCGCAGCCGGCGATTGGCGCGCCAACGCTCGGGCGCGCGGGCGTCGAGTTGAACTTGGAGCGGGGCCCGGGCACCGAGCGCTGCATCGATGCCCCGGCGCTCGAGCGCAACGTCGAGACGAGGCTACAGCGTAGTGTGTTTCTCAACGAGACCGAGCCTTTTATAAGGATTTTTCTGCGCTTGAGTCACGTCAACGAACGGACTTGGTCGGCAGAGCTACGGCTCGTTTCGGATGACGGCAAGAGTCTCGGTGAGCGCACGCTCGTAACGAAGGCGCCACATTGTTCGGCCCTCGACGACTCGTTGGCGCTCGTCGTGGCGCTGCTGGTCGACGCGCCACTCGGCGAGCGCGAGGCCGAGCTGGCGGCGAGTGAGCGGTCCGCAAGCACGCCCCGCGCGTCCGACGCCGAGACCAACGCGAGCGGAATGCCAACGCCCCTCGAGCTCCCGGCGAGCACGGTTGCGCCGCGCGAGCCGTGGCAATGGCGTGCGACCGGGGGCGCCAGTCTCGCGTTGGGACTTTTGCCCGGTGCAGGTGTTGGTGTCGAGTTGGGGGTACGGGCGCGCCCCGCGCGCGGCCCCGAGCTGAGTGTGTTCGCCCAGGGCTATGCGCGGCGGGAGGCCTCCTCCGGTGACGGCGCAGGCGCTCACTTCGACGCGCTGTTCGTGGGCTTCGAGATCTGCCCACTCGAGACGGAAGTCGCGCGAATACGCTTTGCCGCCTGCGTGGGTCAAAATCTCGGACGGCTGCACGTGGCCGCATTTGGCTATGATCAGAACTCGAGCGCGACGCGTTTGCTGTACAACGTACTGGCGCGGGGGCGCGTGAGCATCCCGCTCCTCGGACCGCTCTCGGCGCAACTCTCCGCGCGTAGCGAAGTTCCGCTGTCGCGCCCGCTGTTCTACTATGGCGCGCGGGAGAACATCGAGCGCGACGTGTTCCAGCCCAGCGCGATTCTAGCGGTGATCGAGACGGGATTGTCCGTTGCGCTTTGATAATTGGGTGGCGGCGCGCCCACTCACGAAGGGAGATCCACGATTCCTCTCTCTATCGAGCAACGCCCGCGTGCCATGACCAGCGGCAACGCGCCCAGCGTGCGTCAGGTGTTCGACGAACACGCGCGCTACGTTTGGCGCGCGCTTCGACATTTGGGAGTTGCGGAGGCCGAGATCGCCGATGTCAGCCAGGAAGTATTCATCACCGTGCACAAAAAGCTGGCCGACTTCGAGGGTCGGTCGAGCTTACGCACCTGGCTTTACGGCATCTGCCTGCGGGTCTCGTCGGACCACCGGCGACGAGCATACGTCAGGCGCGAGTCTCCCGCCGCCGAGCCGTGGGGCGCAGGCTGCCCGCCGGAAGACCCCGGTCCAGACCTGGAGGACCGGGCAACCCTTCGCGCGTTGCTCGGCGTTCTCGATCCCGAAAAACGCGCGGTCCTCGTGCTGTACGAGGTCGAAGGGTTCACCATGAAGGAAGTGGCGGAGATCATCGAGTGCCCGCTACAAACGGCGTACTCGCGGTTACACGCGGCTCGCGAGCGCTTGCTCGAAGCGTTCCTCGCAGAGAGAGGATCTTCCCCATGAGCGAACCGAACGATCCAGGGCGCTGGTCGGACGGGGCCGGCGCGCCGCCGGGCCTCGCTAGCTTGCTCGCGCGCGCGAAGCGCGACGTGGCGAGTGAGGCTCAGCTCTCGGAACTCTTGGCGCGTGTGAACGCGGTGGTCGAGGCGCCGTCGCCAGCGCCGAGTGCGCCGGCATCGACGCGGCGGTTCTGGCTCGCGACCGGCGGTCTGATTGTCGGCCTGGGCATCGGCGCGGGCGTGTACCTCACGCGCGCGCCAAAGCCCGCCGTGTCACCGGTTGTATCAGGGCTCGCATCGGCGCCGTTGCTCGTGGCTCCGTCGGGTGAGCGCGCCCCGAGTGCGGCCAGCACACCACCCGCGCCAGCGGCGCCGGCGAACGACGCGCCTGCCCCTTTGACTCGCGCCCCCTCGGCGAACAAACACTCCGCGGCGCCGACCGCAATTGCACACGACGCCGCCGCAACCGAGGCGTTGCTGCTCGAGCGAGCCCGCAGCGCCCTCGCTACGAATCCGGCCCAATCCCTGGCCCTCGCGCAACGTCATGCCGCCGAGTTTCCGCACGGTTTGCTGACGCAAGAGCGCGAAGTGATCGCCATCTCGGCGCTGCGTCGTCTCGGGCGCACGGCGGAGGCCGATGCCCGCGCCGCGCGCTTCGACGCGCGTTTTCCAAAATCCGTGCATCAACCCAAGCTGGCGGTTCCGAAGTCCCCGTGATTACCGAATCGATCTCCAGGGCGCGTTCTTGGTGCCGAGGGCTGACCATCGTCTCGCTTGCCGTGGCCGGGGCGTGTTCAGATCGCGTCAAGATTGGCCAGGACTTGCCGTTGGCCAACACGGGCGGCAACGCCGACCACGGCGGTGGACCAGCAACGGATACTGCCGGAAGCGCAGGCGCAGCTTCCGCGTGCCGAGTCACGGCTTGCCAAGGCAAGGTCTACGACTGCGGCAACTGCGTCGACGATGACATGGACGGGCGCGTGGACGCGACCGACAGCCAATGTACCGGCCCCTGCGACGACACCGAGGACTCCTTTTACGGCGGCATCCCCGGCCAGAACAATGCACCGTGTCACAGCGACTGCTACTTCGATCAGGACACGGGATCGGGAAATGACCAATGTTACTGGAGCCAAAGCTGCGATCCATTGTCGGTCGCCCCCGGCTACCCACCGAGCGGGGAGATGCGCTGCGCGTACGATCCCGATACCAACATTCCGGCGACTTCGGCCAGCTGCGCGCAGCTCATGGCGATGCAGTCGGAGAGCTGCGCTAACTATTGTGGGCCGCTCACGCCGAACGGCTGCGACAGCTTCGGCTGCTGTGAACTGCCCGCAGGCAGCAGCCGCTTCGTGTGGCTGGGTTCAACGGACGGCAATCAGGGAAGCTGTAACGAAAATTCGCTCGACGATCCGGCCGCGTGTCATCCATGCACGCCCGTGCCTTCGACGTTCAAGCCTTGTGACCCGTGCAAGGTTTGCGTTGGCCGCCCGGCGGCCATCGCTGACGCCACTTGTGCAAACGCCAACGACCGTTGTCCGCGCGGCGAACGAGCCTGTGGCCAAGTGGGAGAGCGAGCGTGTGACGCCGACGAGTACTGCGTGACGGGCTGCTGCCAACCCGCGCCCAAATGAGGGTCCGCGCTGCCCGACGCATTCAGTTTTCGACGTGCCCGACCGCGACTTTTACGCCGCGGCCGTCCCAGCCTTTCGGCGTCACGGCTCGCTCAACCGTCAGCGCCTTCGTGCGGGTTTGCTCGCTTTGGCCTCGGGCAAGCGCAAATAGCCGCCGCCCAGGAACGTGAACATTTGCTGCGTGAGCACCTCCGCGCTCTCTTCGGCGAAGCCGAGCGTCACGGCTTGATACAAGAGTTCCTTCAACGCGCCGATCGTCAGGTACGCGAGTACGCGCGGCTCGCCGTCAGCGACGATGCCCAGCGCTTGCCCGTCTTTCAGGCTCTCGGTCAGAAGCTGCACGACAGAGTCGTAAAATGTTTGTAGTTTTCGATCGAACGCAGGATCGACACCCACCGCGTCCGTGAACAAAATCTTGGTCATGGCGCGCTCGGCCAGACAGGTGGCGATGATCGCGCGGATGTTCTCACGCACTTGCTGAGTGACGGAGCGACCTGCGTCGTCCGTCACGATGCGCACGATGGCCATCGACAGCTGGCCCGCGAAGCGATCGACGAGATCGGAGAAGACGGCACGCTTGTCCTCGAAGTACAAGTAGAACGTGCCGCGCGCGACACCGGCTTGGGCCACGATGTCGTCGATGGTCGTCTGATGGTAGCCACGTTTGGCGAACACTTCGCGGGCCACGCCCAGGATTTGTTGGCGCCGTTCGTTCTTCGGTAAAGCTGCGGATTTCTTGTTGGAACGCGCCGTCGCCATGGTGCTGAAGTGTAGTCCGAGAGAAGCTCGTGCAGGCAGAGTCTTCGCGCGCGGCGCGGAAAAGGCTCAAGTCGCCGAGAGTCAAGCCGTTGACGAGCGTCATGGGACCATCGCCGCTTCGAGTCATTTACGCAGCAGGTGTGTTGGGCGCTCTGGTGTGCGCTTCCAGCACCGAGGTGCGGGCCGAGGCTGCTCCACGGAAGCCAGTCGTGGTCTCCGGTAGCGCCACGAACTCGGCCGGTCTGTTCACCACCAGCGCGGAGGGCGCGGTGATCGAGCTGCCCAGCCGCGCGCGCCTGCGCGTGGCGCCGAACTCGTCCTTGCGCATGTTCCCGTTGCCGCAGCTCTTGGCATTGACGCCCGGCGCGCGCACCTGGACTTGGAGCTTTGCGCTGCAAAACGGTCGAGTGGATGTCGAGCTGCCCAAGGCAGGCCGCAATGCGGTGCTCGCGAGCATGGGCAAGCTCAGCGCGATCGTCACCTCGGGCCACGCCGCGTTCCGCGTCGACGGCGGAGAGGCGAACACCGTCAATGTCGAAGGCGACGTTCGCACGTTGCTGAACGACCATTGGCAAACCGTGCCCCTCGGCTGGATCGCGACGCTGAGCAAAGAAGATCCGAACGCCGTCGCTAAACCGGGCCTGCCTGGACCGACGTTGACGAGCGCGCAACGCATGTGGTTCGCCCACAGCGAAACGGTCGCCATGCACGGCTTCCGCTGGGCCCTCGTACCTGGCGCCGCGCGCTACGAGTTGCGCGTCCGTCGCTTGACCGACGGTAAAGTGCTCGACCAGAAGACGAGCACGAAGCCCGAATGGGAGGCGGGCCTGACGCCGGTGGAGCCCGGCCGGTACACTCTCGCGCTGCGCTCGATAGATGCGCGCGGCATCGAGGGCAGTTGGAGCCCCGAGTCCGAAGTGCGCGTGATTGGCGTAGTCTTACCGCCCGGCGCGTACACCACTCCGCAAGCGATCTACCTCGGCGTGGGTCAGCAGGTTCAGTTCACCAACACCGCGGGCCTCGAGATGACCTACCTCGGCGCGGGCCGCTACTTCCCGGCGGCTCAGGGCGCCGGCCTCTACCGCGGCCAAAAGACCGTGATCGGCTTCCGCATGCCGGGCGTCCTCGACACCGCGATTGCGCGGCTAGAGCCCCGCGGCATTTATGCAGACGTGCAGATCGGCCCGCAACGCGCGCTCTGGCCGCGCGATCCAATCTCGATCAACATTCAGCTCAAGTCCAAGAGCGGCGGGGAAATCCCGGCGTTCCTGCAAGTGATCCCCACCGTGACCCTCGACCTCGACCCGGTCGATGTCAGTTTCGAGCAAGCGGGCAATACCTTGCGCGCGGTCGTGCCGCCCAGCTCGAACCCAGGTCCCTGGGTGTTACGGGTGGACGTCGCCGACCAGTACGGTGTGGCACTTGGCCACGACTTCCTCGAGATCGCAGCGCAGCCCCGCAAGAAGAGCGCGCCGGCCCAGCTCGCGGCGCCTGCCAAGCCCACGGTGAGCACGCCCCAAAGCGGCGCGACTACGCGCGTTCCGGCCGCGGAGCCGTCGCTCGCCAGCCGAAACTGATGCACTTCTGACACTAGTGTCACTTGGGGAAACAATCGCGGCGCTTGCATCCCGCGGCCGGTGGGAGGATAGACTGACACGCGCGTCAGTTGAGCTTGCCGGGCATCTGCTCGGCGGCACCTCACCGAGGGTAGAGCAAAATGAGCGATCACGCCTGCGAGCGCGAGCTGGTGATTGGTATGGACGTCGGATCGACCACCGTGAAAGCGGCTGTCATCGACCCCATCACCAAAGAGATCCTGTGGAACGACTATCAACGTCACCACACGAAGCAACCCGAGAAGGTGCTCGAGCTGCTCGAGACGATCCTCGCGGCCTTCCCTGATCAGCCCAAAGACCAGTGGAAGATGTTCGTCACGGGCTCCGGCTCGGGACCGCTCGCCGGCCCGACGGGCGCCAAGTTCGTGCAAGAGGTGAACGCGGTCACCCTCGCCGTCGAATACAAGCACCCGGACGTGCTCAGCGTGATCGAACTCGGCGGGCAAGACGCCAAGATCATCATGTTCAAAGAGGACGCGCAGACCGGCGCCAAGACCGCCGGCACGTCCATGAACGACAAGTGTGCTTCCGGCACCGGCGCAACGATCGACAAGTGCATGATCAAGGTCGGCGCGGAGCCGGGTTTTGCGACCTCGCTGCGCTTCAACGACGAGAAGCTGCACCACGTGGCGGCCAAATGCGGTGTGTTTGCCGAGACCGACATCGTGAACCTGGTCAAGACGGGCATCCCCAAAGACGAGGTGTTGAACTCGCTGGCCGACGCGATCGTGCTGCAAAATTTGAGCGTTTTGACGCGCGGGAATACGCTCAAGCCGCGTGTGCTCTTGCTCGGCGGTCCGAACACCTACCTGCCCTTCTTGCAAGATTGCTGGCGTAAACGTATCCCCGAGACGTGGCGCGATCGCGGCTTCGATTACCCGAAGGATGTGCCGATCGAAGAATTGATCTTCGTGCCCAAGAACGCCGAGCTGTACGCGGCCTTCGGAGCGGCCATGTTCGGCATCGCCGAGGGTGGTGAAGCCGGGCGCTTCCACGGCGTCGACGGCCTGCGTGATTTCATTCAAAACGGGCGGCGCGCTCGTCTCGGTGACCAAGCGGGTCCGCCGCTCTCCTCCGGTGAGCAGGAGATGGCCGACTTCAAGGAGATGTATCGCATCCCGAAGTTCGTGCCCGCGACGTTCACCCCTGGCCAGCACGTGAAGGGCATCATCGGTCTCGATGGCGGCTCGACCTCGTCGAAGGCCGTGCTGATCGGTGAAGATGGCGAGCTCTTGGTCAAGGCGTATCAGCTCTCCAAGGGCAACCCGATCCAAGACACGAAAGAGCTCTTGGCCAACATCAAGGGCCAAGTCACGAGCCAGGGCGCGACGCTCGAGTGCGTGGGCTTCGGCGCGACGGGTTACGCGGCCGACGTGCTGGAAGAGTGCGTGATGGCCGACGTGAACATCGTCGAGACCGTCGCCCACATGATGAGCGCCGTGCACTTCTTCGGCGACGTCGACGTGATTTGCGACATCGGCGGGCAGGACATCAAGGTCTTGTTCATGAAAAACGGGGACATTCAGAACTTCAAGCTGTCCAACAGCTGCAGTGCCGGCAACGGCATGCTGCTGCAAGCGATGGCCGACCAGTTCGGCATCCCCGTCACCGAATACGCAGACACCGCCTTCAAGGCCGAGCTGGCGCCGAAGTTCAGCTACGGCTGCGCCGTGTTCCTCGACTCGGACCGCGTGAACTTCCAGAAGGAGGGCTACCAGAAGGAAGAGTTGCTCGCGGGCCTCGCCCAGGTGCTGCCGAAGAACGTGTGGCAGTACGTGGTGCAGATCCCACGCCTCGCCTCGCTGGGCACGCGGTTCGTGCTGCAGGGCGGTACTCAGTACAACCTCGCGGCCGTCAAAGCCCAGGTCGATTACATCAAGCAGCGTGTACCGGGTGGTCAGGTGTTCGTGCACCCGCACACCGGTGAAGCCGGCGCAATTGGTGCCGCCATCGAGACGCTGCGCCGTTACAAGCGCAGCGGCGTCACGCGCTTCATCGGCATCGAGGCTGCGCTGAACCTCGAATACAAGACGAAGAACGACGAAGAGACGGTGTGTCACTTCTGTCCGAACGAGTGCAAGCGCACGTTCATCGACACCACGCGCCCGGATGGTTCGTCCACGCGCTACATCTCGGGCTTCTCGTGCGAAAAGGGCACTGTCGAAAGCAAAGACGCGATGCTTTCGCTCATGGAAGAGCGCCGCAAGACGGCGGCCGCGTTCCCGAACATCGTCAACTACGAGGGTGAGCGCGCGTTCGTGCACTTCTACGAGTGGGCACCAATGCCGGCCGCCGGCACGCCGGTCGAAGACGTGAAGGTGACGAAGACGATGTTCCGCGTGAAGCGCGAGAACATCACGCGCCCCTTCCAGCGCTCGAGTGAAGATGCTTGGAAGCGCCGTAAGCGCATCCGCGTGGGGCTACCGCGCGTGCTCAACATGTACAGCACGGCGCCGTTCTTCCGCACCTATTTCGAGGCCCTCGGTCTGGGCAAGTCGAACGTCGTGTGGAGCGATGCGACGACGGAAGAGACGTGGGTGGAGGGTGGTAAGTACGGCTCCATCGACCCCTGCTTCCCGAGCAAGGTCGTGCAGTCGCACATTCACAACCTGCTCTTCCACAAGCACGAGCCGGAGCGCAACAAGGCGCTCAACTACATTTTCTTTCCGATCCTGACCCACGTGAACAACTTCGTGGTCGACACGCAGGACAACGCCTCGTGTCCGATCGTGGCCGGCACGCCGGACGTGACCAAGGCCGCCTTCACGAAGGAGGTCGACTTCTTCGCGGTGCGCAACATGGAGTACCTCGACCCGGCGCTGTCGTTCGAAGAGCCCACGCTGCTCGCGCGCCGCATGTTCGAGACCTGGAAGGACCGCCTAGAGATCACCGAGGACGAGAACGACCACGCCTGCAAAGAGGCGTGGAAGGCGCTCAAGGCCTTCGACCTCGACCTGCAGGACAAGGGCCGCGCGATCTTGGAGACGGTCGAGGCCGAAGACCGCATCGCGATCTTGGTGCTGAACCGCCCGTACCACGCCGACCCGGGCCTGAATCACGGCATTCCGGACGAGTTCCAGGTGCTGGGCTACCCGATCCTGAGCATTCGTTCGATCCCGAAAGATCGCGAGTACCTCGACCGCTATTACAAGGACGAGCTCGAGCGTGGGGTCATCAAGAGCCCGCTCGAGATCAACCACGTGTGGCCCGAGAACTACTCGGTCAACAGTGCCATGAAGGTGTGGGCTGCGGCCTTTGCCGCCCATCACCCGAACGTCGCCGTACTCGATCTATCCAGCTTCAAGTGCGGTCACGACGCGCCGACTTACGGCTTGATCGCCGACATCATCCAAACTTCGAAGACGCCTTCGGCGGCTCTGCACGACATCGACGCCAACAAGCCGGGCGGCTCGATCAAGATTCGCGTCAAGACGTACGCGCACTCGCTGCGACTGGCGCAGGAGCGCCTGGAGGACTTGGCCGGCAAGAAGCGCGAGATGGCGCTCTCGATCGATAAGAAGCGACTCGAGTTGCTGGGCCTCAAACAGGCGCAGCTAGCGGCACAAAAACAACATGACCCCGCGATCGAAAAGCAGATCGCGGAGACGATGGAGCGCGTGCGCGGCTACGAAGCGCGTCGCGCGGCCGAAGTAGAGGCGCCGAAGGGCGTATTTCGTTTGGGACGCAAACAAGCGGATGGCTCGATCGTAGCGATCGACCTCTCGCAAAAAATGACGCAAGCCGAGGCCGCCCCCGCGGCCGAATGACGCGACGCAGCGACGACGCACGATCCACAGATTTTTGAGCGAACCGCAGATCCCACGGAGATAAGACCATGACCCAACAAGTGAGCTTCGACGGCAACGCGAGTGTGAAGAAGAAGCTGCCGATCGCCGGGCAAGCGCTGGACATCGACGCCGAGCTGAAGAAATTCGAAGACGAAGAGCGCAAGCGTCTGGGCATCGCCGTCGAGCAGCAGTGGGTCGAGGACATGGCGAACCTGATGTTCACCAAGTCCGAGAAGGGCAAGATCACCTTGCTCATCGGCGGCTTGACCATCGCGCACGATTATTTGATCTCGGGCGCGTTCTCGGCGCTCGGCTACAACACGATCCCGCTCGACCCGCCCAACTACGACGCGCTCAGCGTAGGCAAAGAGTTCGGCAACAAGTCCCAGTGCAACCCGACCTACTTCACGGTCGGCAACCTGGTGCAGTACCTGATTCATTTGCGCGACAAGAAGGGTCTGACCACCAAAGAGGTGATCGACAACTACGTGTTCCTGACGGCCGGCGCCTGTGGCCCGTGCCGCTTCGGCATGTACGTTACCGAGTACCGCAAGGCGCTGCGCGACGCCGGCTTCGACGGCTTCCGCGTGATGCTGTTCCAGCAACAGGGCGGCCTGAGCCAAGCCACGGGTGAAGCCAGCGGTTTGGAGCTCAACCCCGCGTTCTTCATCGGCCTCTTGAAGGGGCTTATCGCGGGCGACGTGATCAACGGCATCGGCTACCGGTTGCGTCCGTACGAAAAGGTGCCCGGCTCGACGGACGCGGCCATTGCGCAAGCGAAGGACATCTGCCGCGATGCGCTCTTGCACAAGAAGTCGATTTTGGCGGCGTTGATGCGGTGCAAGAAGCTCTTCAAGACGGTCGAGGTCGACCGCACGATGCCGAAGCCCAAAGTTTCGATCATCGGCGAGTTCTGGGCCATGACCACCGAGGGGGACGGCAATTATCAGCTGCAGCGCTTCGTCGAGAAGGAAGGCGCGGAGGCCGACATTCAGTTCGTGACGGCCTGGATTTTGTACAACCTGTGGGAGGTTCGCTTCGACACCGCGTCGCGCGCCACCTTGCGCGGCATGGACAAGAGCAAGTACGGCTTGGGCGGCACCGGCGAGTACGGCGTCTTCCAGCGCAAGATCGGGCTGTGGGCGGGCAATATCGCCCTGCGCTCCGCGTTCCAGACGTTCGCCTACGCGGGCGGCTTCTACGGCTACCACTTGCCGGACATGGACGCGGTGGCCGAGGTGGCCGCGCCCTACTACAACAACGATCTGCGCGGCGGCGAAGGCCACATGGAGGTCGGAAAACTGATCCTCAACGTGGTCAAGAGCAAGGCCACGATGACGCTCAGCGTGAAGCCCTTCGGCTGCATGCCGAGCTCGGGCGTGAGTGACGGCGTGCAGTCACTCATCAACGAGAAGTTCCCGGGTACGATCTTCTGCGCGGTCGAAACCAGCGGTGACGGCGCGGTCAACTTCCAGAGCCGCGTGCAGATGTACCTGTTCAAGGCTCGCCAGGCCGCGCAGGTCGAGTTCGACAAAGCGCTCGCGGACACGGGCTTGACCGTAGACAAGCTGAAAGCGTTCCTGGCCGACAACCCGCGCTACGCTTCCCCACTCCACAAATCGGGCCACTATGCGGCCACCACCTCGGCCGATCTCGTGTACGAAGTGGCGGAGGTGTACGGCAAATCGCGCTACGAGCTGATGGCGCGTGGCGCGCGCTCGTTGTTCGAGACGGTGAGCACGTTCGCGCGCGAGACCGTGCAGAGTGCGCCCGAGAAGGCCAACAGCACCGCCAAGTTGGTGCGCGAGGCGAGCAAGGAGATCTACGAGATCACCAAAGAACAAGCGCCGGTCGTGGCCAAGGGCGCGCTACAGAGCGCACGTAGCAAGCTTGCGGTGGTGCTTCCGTTCGTCAAGCCGAGCGAAGAGTCGCTGCCCGTCGCGGCCGAGTAATGCTCGATGGCTGAGCCCGTGCCTTCTACGGAGCTCGTGAGCGAAATGGGGCGCCCCGGTGAAACGACCGCGGGCGCCTCGTTTTTTCGGAGCTTCGTTCAGCGCATTCCCGACGTGAACGTGTGGCGCATTTACGGCATCACGCTCGCGCTGGGCGTGGCCTACGGCACCGCGATCTCCGTGATTGGCACGTTTCTCACCGAACGAGGGGTGAGCAAGCTCGAGATCGGCCAATTGGCGGTCTGGTTCGCATCCGGCATCGTCGCCTTTTCACTGCCGATGGGACCGTTGGTCCGCAAGTTCTCGGCCAAGCACATGCTGGCCGCCTCGCTCGCGGGCTACGCGGCCGCGGTGGCCGTGTTCCCGTTCACGCACTCGTTTTGGGCGCTCGCCGCGTTGCGCTTCTTCGACGGAGCCTGCTCGGTTGGCGTGTGGGTGAGCTCGGAGTCGATCCTCCTCGCGCGATCGGGCAAACACAACAAGGCATTTGCCACGAGTCTGTATGCCGTTGCCGTCGCCTGCGGCTATGTCGGTGGGCCGCTGCTCGCTTTCGTTTGCGGCAAACTCCTGCCTCAACAGTTCGCATTCATCTTGGCCGGCGCGATCGCTATTTGCACCAGCATCTACGTGCTGCTGCGCTTGGCGCCCGACGTTCGCGGCGAGCTGCACGAGGACCATCCGCTGGCGTCGCTTGCCAAGAGCAGCTCCGCGCTCGGCCTGCTCTTGCGCATCAAGACGTCGTGCTTCGGCACCTTTGCGTACGGCTATTTCCAAGCCAGTGTCGTGTTGTTTCTGCCCCTCTACCTGATGGAACGAAAAGGCATCACCCTCGCCCAGACGACACTCATTCCTGCCTTCTTCGCGGGCGGCATGCTGCTGTTCTCGAACTTTGCGGGGCGGCTGGGCGACCGCCATGGTCACCTGCTCCTGATGCGCATCCTCGGCATCATCGGCATGACGATGGTGCTTGGCTTCGTGTATCTCGACGCCTACCCCGTGATGTGCGCCGCCGTATTCGTCGCGGGCGCGAGCCTGGCCAGCATTTCACCGGTGAGCTTGGCGCTTCAGGGCGTAGTCGCACACCCCTTGGAATACGAGCGCAGCACCTCGATCTACAACGCCTTTTACGCTGCCGGCATGCTGCTCGGCCCGTTCATCTCCAGCTACTTGTTCGAACGGTCCGGCGGCGAAGCCATGCTCTACTCGCTCGCTTTGCTCTGGACTTTGTTCGTACTGTTCGCGTTCGTTTTTCGTAAAGATGACCCGGCGCAGCGACGCCTCGACGCCGCAAAACTCGGCTGAGCCCGCCGGCGCGCCGTAATCCGCTGATAGCGGAGTTTTGCTTGGCAGGACTGATATCCCTGCCGTACGATGCCGCGCGAAGCGGCAAATGCGAAGAATCACCTGCTGGGTATCTGGGGTCGTGGTTGGGGTCTGTCTCTTGCTCACGGGGTCGCGAGCGTCTGCGCAGACCGACCTCGAACGAGCGACGGCCCGCGACGCCGCCAACAATGGCCGTAAGGCCTTCGATGCCGGCAAGTACGAAAAGGCCATCGACTACTTGTCGCGCGCCGAACAACTCGTGCACTCGCCGACCCATCTACTGTTCATGGCTCGTGCGCAGGCCAAGCTCGGACAACTCGTCGCGGCCCACGAGACGTACCTCAAGATCAGCCGCGAGACCCTGGCCGCCAATGCGCCCAAGGCCTTCGTCAGCGCGCAAGCAGCGGCGGAAACCGAGCAGGACGCGCTCGACGATCGCCTGCCCTCCGTGACCGTCGTGCTGCAAGGCGCGACCAAGGCTCCCGAACTGAGCGTGCAAATGGACGGCACTCCGCTGCCGCCCGCGATGATCGGCATTCCCATCCCGGCCGACCCCGGTGAACACATCTTCAAAGCCAGCGGTCCGACCATCAGTAGTGAACCGGTCACCGTCAAACTCGCAGAGGGCGCCAAGCAGACCATAACGCTCACGTTGCGCTCCACGGGCGTCACGCGACCAGTCGCGGGGGGGCCAGCCAGGACCAGCAGCGCGCCGGCGGCCACCGCCCCGGCGACGGCGGGCGCACCCGTTTCGTCTGAGGCGTCCGATACTCAGTCGACCAGCGTCGACAATTCGAATGGGCACGGGCCGGGGTTGCTGATCGCGTCGTTCGTCTCGCTAGGCTTGGGCGCAGCCAGCACGGGCGTCGGAATCGCGTACTTGTTCAAATCGAGCAGTACGCGCGATGAGTCAAATAACCTCTACGAGGAATGCCTTCGAGTCAATTGCATGGACTCGGAGACCAAAGATAAAATCACGTCCATCGATCACGAGGCGGATCGACAGCAACGGATCGGTATCGGTACCTTGGTCGGCGGGGGCGTGGGTATCGCGGCCGGTGTCACGTTCCTGATCGTCGATGCGACGCGTAGCGACAAGTCTGCGCGTCGGTCGACGCCGCACGTGACGCCTGTATTCGGCTTTCGCTCGATCGGACTCGTGGGCAGCTTCTAGAAGTTCGCTGGGTCAAACACCTGCCGCTGTTCCGGCTCGACGCCGTCACTCGTGGAACCAGCAAGTAGCGAGCTGTGAGTAGCCGTAGACCGCGCCCGACCCATCCCCGAAACGCGGCATTCCCACGCTTTTCCCTGTTGCCCGGGTTCAGCCCCGAGAAATCGTCCGAACTTCCCTAGGCCGGCGATAGGTGGCAGAATCCGCCCAATTTCCACCATGTCCGCCCAGCCCATCATCATTTACACGAAGACCGACGAGGCCCCCGCGCTCGCCACCTATTCCCTGCTACCGATCGTGCAGGCGTTCACCAAGCACTCGGGTATCTCCGTGGAGACGCGCGACATCTCGCTCGCGGGTCGTATCCTCGCCGTGTTCTCGGAGCTCTTGCCGCCCTCGCAACAGGTACCCGATGCCCTCGCCGAATTGGGCGCGCTGACCCTCAAGCCCGAAGCGAACATCATCAAGCTGCCCAACATCAGCGCCTCGGTGCCGCAGTTGAAGGAAGCGATCGCCGAGCTGCAGGCACACGGCTTTCCAGTGCCCGACTACCCGGAGGTTCCGAAGACCGACGCCGAGAAGGACGCCAAGGCGCGCTACGATCGCGTCAAGGGTTCGGCCGTGAACCCCGTCTTGCGCGAAGGCAACTCCGACCGCCGCGCGCCCAAGGCCGTGAAAGACTACGCGCGCAAACACCCCCACTCGATGGGCAAGTGGAGTGCCGACTCGAAGACGACGGTTGCCACGATGGGGCAGGACGATTTCTTCTCGAACGAGAAGTCGGTCACGGTGCCGGCGGCAACGGACGTGCGCATCGAGTTCGTCGGCGCCGACGGCAGCGTCAAAGTGCTCAAAGACAAGACGCCGCTAAAAGCCGGCGAGATCTTGGACGGCACGGTGCTGCGCAAAGCCGCGTTGGTCGCCTTCTACGAGGAGCAAATCGCGCGCGCCAAGCGCGAAGGCGTGTTGTTCTCTCTGCACTTGAAGGCAACGATGATGAAGGTCTCCGACCCAATCATCTTCGGTTATGCGGTGCAGGTTTTTTTCAAGGAGCTGTTCGCCAAGCACGGCGCGACGTTCAGCAAGTTGGGCGTCGACCTGAACAATGGTTTCGGAGATCTAACGGGCAAGATCCAGAGTTTGCCCGCGGACGAACAAGCCGCGATTCAAGCGGACATCCAAGCGGCTTACGCCGCGGGCCCGGTGCTCGCGTACGTCAACTCGGACAACGGCATCACCAACTTGCACGTGCCGAGCGACGTGATCGTCGACGCCTCCATGCCGGCCATGATCCGCGCCGGTGGCAAAATGTACGACGCTCAAGGCAAGCTTCAGGACGCGATCGCGGTCATCCCCGACAGCAGCTACGCGGGCGTCTACCAAGCCACGATCGACTTCTGCAAAAAGCACGGCGCGTTCGACCCCAAGACCATGGGCTCCGTGCCCAACGTCGGCCTCATGGCGCAGGCCGCGGAAGAATACGGCTCGCACAACAAGACCTTCCAAATCTCGGCCAAGGGCAGCGTGCGCGTGGTCGACGGTGCCGGCACGGTGCTGCTCGAGCACGCGGTCGACGCGGGCGACATCTGGCGCGCTTGCCAAACCAAGGACGCGCCGGTGCAGGATTGGGTGAAGCTCGCGGTCAATCGCGCCCGACTCAGCGCCACGCCGGCCGTGTTCTGGCTGGATTCCAAGCGAGCGCACGACTCGCAGATCTTGCTCAAGGTCGAGAAGTACCTGAAAGATCACGACACCACCGGTCTCGACATTCGCGTTCTGCCGCCGGCCCAGGCGACGGAGTTCACTCTCGAGCGACTGATCAAGGGTGAAGACACCATCTCGGTGACGGGCAACGTGCTGCGTGATTACCTGACCGATCTGTTCCCAATCCTCGAAGTCGGTACTAGTGCCAAAATGCTGTCTATCGTACCGTTGATGAACGGCGGCGGCTTGTTCGAGACCGGCGCAGGCGGCTCCGCACCGAAGCACGTCGAGCAGTTCCTGGAAGAGGGCTACCTGCGCTGGGACTCGCTCGGTGAGTTCTTCGCGCTAGCGGCCTCGTTCGAACACGTGGGCATCATCTTCAAGCACGAGAAGGCCAAGATTTTGGCCGAAACGCTCGACGTTGCCAATGGTAAGTTCCTCGAGAACGACAAGTCTCCGTCACGCAAGGTCGGGGGCATCGACAATCGCGGCAGCCACTTCTACCTGGCGCTGTACTGGGCGCAGGCTCTGGCCGAACAGAGCAAGGACAACGAGCTCAAAGCTCACTTCACGCCCATCGCCGCCAAGCTAGGCGCGGCGGAAAGTACGATCGTGAAGGAACTCGTAGAAGCTCAAGGAAAGCCCGTGGACGTCGGCGGCTACTATCAGCCGGATGACGCCAAAGCCAGCGCCGCGCTCCGTCCGAGCAAAACGCTGAACGACATCCTCGCGTTACTCTGAAAGCGAGGACGAACGCGGAGTGGCTCGGCCACTCCGCGCCTTCCGCGTCGCGCTAATCCTTCTGCAGCCGAAGGACGTCGAGCTCTTGCCCGCGTGCATCGAGAAAACGGCTGACCAACTCGGTCGCGGTTACGGTCACGAGCACCACACCGTGAACGTCCGCATGTTGGACCAGGCTCTCGGGCAAGGGCTCACCGAGGCTGTACAAGTCTTTGCCGCCGACGCCGTTGACCACGTACGGGAAGCCGTTCACCTCGAAACGCTCGTAGGTGTGGTCGTGGCCCGAGTAGACGATGCTCGCGCCCCACTCGGCAAACGGCCAACGCATGAAGAGCGATGAACCGTGGGGGCCCGAGGAATACGGCGGATGGTGAAAGAACACGACGCGCCACGGTGTGCTTGCGACTCGTAGCTCCGCCTCGAGCCATTGCGCTTGTTTGGAGCCGACGGTCGTGCCGTCGGGCTCGTTGTCGGGATCGCTGTCGAGGGCAAACAGCTGCACGTTGCCAAGGGCGACTTGATAATAACGTTCGTTGTTGGGTAGCGAAAAGTAGTCCAGGTAGGGCTTGGCCCCGAGCGTGTACCAATCGTGATTGCCCAGGCACGGAAAGAAGCGGTTTTCGTGCGCGCCAGCGCCGAACTTTCCTCGATAGGGTGCGATGAAAGCCTGAAAGTAGCGGCCGATATTTTGGTCGATCGTTTCGGCGGCACCTGAGGGGTAGTTGTTGTCGCCCGTAGTAACGATGAAGTCAGGCTCGAGCCGCGCGACCAACGCCGCCACGTCGGCTTCAGCCGAGTTGGAAGATCCATAGTCGCCGATGATCACGAAACGTTGGGCCGCGCCGCATTCCGGACTCACGCACGGACCATCCAGCGGATCGGAAGAGGCCGGTGGGCTAGGCGGGCGAGGCCGAGGCACGACCGCAGACGGTTCCGCCGGCACTCGGGTGTACGACGCCGGCTGCTCATCGGCATACCAGCCCTTGACGCGCTCGGAGCACGCGCTCGATACGGCACACGCCGCGCAGAGCGTGAGCCATGTCCGCCGCGGGTGCCGGCTCGAGCGCATTACTCCGCTACGTTCGCAGCACCGGGAGACTGGGCGCAAGTCGTAAACTCACCCGTCCCGTCCGGAATGCGGCACGCGCTCAAGCCTGCGCCGGCCTCGAAGTCGAGATTGGCCGGATAAATCACGTTCGAAACGCTGGTGTTGTCCGGTGCGAGCAAGTGCACGGCTTCTCCGCGGGTTTGACTGACGGAGAACAATGCGTAGAAGCAGCCCGAGGCGACGCCCGGCAGGCAAGCATCCGCCGAATAGGGACCCGGCGTCGAGTTGCTCTTGCCCAAGAGCACGAGCACATAGCCACCCTTGGGCAGCTTCGTGCCGGCCGGGAAGCGCATTGCCTTGGTCGTGCGGGGTTCGCCGGTGTCCTGATCCGTATCGGCGATGGCGTAGTTACCGAGCTCGAAATCATTCGAACTCTTATTGTACAGCTCGAGGAATTCGTCCCCCGCGGCGCTGATCTCGTTGAAAACCACGCTCGTGCCGGGGCTGGCCGGGTTCGGCGTTTTCGTTTCATCACTCGAGCAAGCGGTCAAAGCAGCAAGCGTGAGGGCTGGGAGCGTGAGAGCGAAAAACCTGGGCATGTCATCCTCGGGGCTAATTGAAATCAGACCGCGTTCAGCGCGGTAACTGGAAGATATGGATCGACTCTTCTTCGCCTTTGCAGGGCTCGTCGCCATCACTCTTGTCGGAGACGAACGCGAGCACGTTCGGGCCGAGGAAAGTGACGCCTTCGACCGAACAGTAGCGAACCGCGCCTTCGTCGGTGCGCGGAAATACGTAGAACGTACTCGAACCCGTGAAGGCCCAGCTCGAGGGCGAGAGCGTACCGAGCCAGAGCGCGGACGACTTGTGAGAAACGACCGCGGCAACGTACGTACCATCGCCCTTGTCCTGTAAAGCGATGTCGGAGTAGTCCAAGAACGCGACCGCCTCCGGCAGTTTCAACGTGCGCTCCGAGACCCAGGTGTCGGCGTGCCGAACGAGCACCTGCACGCGTCCTTTTCCTGGCGCGGTGTCGTCGTCCTTGCAGTTGTTGTTTTCGCAAAGTGCGAGCAGGTACTCCTCGGCTCCCACCTGCAGCCAGGCCGCGCCTTCGAAGCCCTTGTTCGCGTGTGGAAAGGTCACATTCGTCGGGCTTTGGCCGACGAACGCGGTCTCCGTGTCGAACTCGGCGACCTCCGCCGTGGCCGACGCAGACTCGATCATTGCGAAGAGGCGACCATCACCGCTCGCCGTGATGGCTTCGTACTGGGAGTCGGCCGCTTCACCGGGCCCGAGGGTGCCCTTACCGAGTGAGGTGTCGATCGCCGCAATGTTCGTCGAATTGTCGGAGGCCACGTACAGCATACCGCCCGAAGCCACGACGCCGCTGGCTTCGTAGTGATCCACCTGCTTCGTGGGCAGCAACTTCGATAGCTTTTTCTCTGCCACGAGCTGCAGCGTCAATGCGCGATCCAGGCTCGTGCCGTCCGGCGCAATCACGCCATTGTCGGCGGGACCGTCCTCCGAAGCGTGGCATGCGGACAGGAGCGTCGCGAGCAAGGCCGTCGCGCACAGGGCACGCATCACTTGGACCTCGGGGCGCGGCCGTACTCGCCGAGTGCACGCGCCAGGAGGATCTCGGCTTTGCGCTGCGCGAGGCGCGCCTCCATGTACTCGATGCCGCTGCGCGTCACCATGTCTTCGGCCGCGAGCAGCGCGGTCAAGTCCAGTTCCATGCCCGCGAGGGCCTGCTTCACCAACGCCGCGTGCTCGGTGAGCACTGGCGCGATCGACTGCGAGTAATGCTCGGCAATCGAACGCCTGCGCGCGGTTTCGGCGCGCAGCACGCGGATGTCTCGTTCGATGCTCACCCGATGGGCCGCCGCCACGTCGCGCAGCGAGTGACGTGAAGCTTCGGCGGCCGCGATTGGCCCAGGGTTTTGGTTCAAAATAGGGAGCGTGAGCTCCAACCCGAGCGTCACGTCGCTCGGATACGTCGATTGATCGTTGCGACGATACCGTGCCTGCAGCGAGAGCCAAGGCCAACGTTTGGCGCGCTCTGCAGACAGCGCGAAGTCAGCGGCATTGGTTCGTGCGGCGTCAGCCTGCAGTTGGGGGCGTTCGCTGGCCGGTCGCTGCTCGAGGCTCGTGTCACTCGTCTGCAGACGCGGAGTCAAGGAAAGCGACTGACCAGGCGGCAATCCGACGAGCACCTCGAGCTGCGTGATTTCCGTCGCACGTGCGAGCAGCAGGAGATCTCTTTCTTGCTCGCCGCGCGCGAGGGAGACGGCGGCCAAGCTCAGATCGATGCGGCTGGAGGCGCCATGCTGCAAGCGATCTTTGACGGCCTGATGCACGGAACGGCGCGTGTCGATCGACTTTTCCGCGAGCGCGATCTCTTCACCCAAGGCGGCAATTTGCGCGTAGCTGCGGCGGACATTGGCCTCCAGATCCGCGCTGCGCTCGCTGAAGTCTGCCTTTACCGCGCGCGCTCGCGAGCGCGCCGCGTCGGTCCCCGCGCCGTATACGCCCGGCTGGGGTGGCGCCCACTCCACGCCCACCCCCCAGCCGTAGTTGGCCGGTGATTGGACATGCAGCCACTCACCGCGCGCAACGGGGTTATTGAGCGCCGCCGCGCTGGTCACGTCTGCGGCAGCGATGTCTTGCTCCCAGTGCGCCGCGCGCAGCTCCAGATTGTGGGTCAGCGCGAACCTTACGAGCGCATCCTCGTTCGTTAGTTCGGCGCTACTGGCCGCGGTTTTTTCGCCGTGAGCCAGAGGCGTGGCCAGAGCGAACGTGCCGAACGTGGCGGCGGCAAGCAGGAGTTGGCGAGTGAAGTTCATGGTGAAAGGGGCCATCGGAGCCACTCTGGCTGGCGACCGTCCGTGTCGAACACGACGATTGCGGACGCTTTGTCGGGGGCCAGTGCGATGCCCTCGGGCTTCAAGCCCTGGAAGCGTTTGAGCAACACCGGCGCGCTGTTTGGCGCGTTCAGCTTCCACAAGGAGCCTCCCCCATCGGTGGGCATGCCTTTCGGTGAATTGCCGGCCACGAGCAGGCTGCCGTCCGGCAGAAAAGCTAGGTCGGCAATGCCCTCACACACGGTTTTTCCGTCGTGAGGCACGCAAAAACGACCGCGCGACCAGACCGCAAGCGCACCGGGCGGCACGACACCGGCCTCAAGCACCGAGGTCACCGCAGCAAGCCGCCAGATGCTCGCGCTGCCGTCGGCGGCGAGCGGTGACTTGAGGCCGATATACAGGGCGCCGTCGCGGTAGGCGATGGCTTCGATGTCGACGGCAACCCGCTCTCCTCCTTCGACCCAGACGGATTTGCCGTCGCTGGCGCGCGCCTTGGTCAGGTCCGCTTGCCCGATGATCTTGGCTTTGCGATCCGCACCGAGCGAGAGCTGTAGCAGACGACGGCGGCTCTCGGGTAAGTTCCCCTTTTTGTTCGGTGAGTGCGAGGTACACACGAACAAGGTGCCATCGGGACCGGGGCTAACGGATTCCGGATCGTTTAGCTCGTCGATGCCCTCGATTCTGATCCCCGTCGAGTCGAGCTGTCCGGCTTCGCTCAATGCAAACAGTTGCGGCGTGTGCTTGGCGCCCTCTTCGTTGATGTCGTCCGAGACGAGGATGTAGCGATTGAGCGTCGGCGACCAGGCCGCTCCCGAGAGCTCCAGGCCGGTGCGGTCCGAGATCGCGCGCGGGACCTTGATCGGCACGATCAACGCGGCGCACGCGACCATGCCGACGCACGCGGGCAGTACTCCCGACTTGCGGCGCGACGCGAACCAAGCCCTGATTTCAGTCGAGAGAGACACTAAATGCCTGACCGGGCAGCGCTTCGCCACCGCCGTCGAGTTGCACCGTTGCTCGTCTACCCCAGGCCGCGATGCCCGGTGAGGGCCGCGCGCGCGCGTACATCTCGTCCACTTCGGGGGCAAGCTCGATGATTCGGCCATGAAGCGCACGCGAGAACAAGTCTTTGGAGCGCACGGACACGCCTTGTCCGAGCCTGGCTCGCGCCGCCATGCCTTCCGAGAATTCGACCATCAACACACCCGGGCGCGCGCTGACGACGCTGACTAGCTCGCTACCGGCCGGGACGACCTCGCCCGCCCGATGGGTGATGGTCGTGATGACGCCGTCGATCGGCGACTTGAGCGTCAATTGCTCGATCTGCAGATCGAGCTGGCGAATGGCGGCCTTCTGCACCTCGACCGCGCGCCGCGCAGGCTCCACATGCGCGGCCACCGCGCGGGCGTGATCGTGGTTGCCCGCGCCGACCTGCCCGAGGCCCGCCTGCCCGCGCACCTTGGCTTGGTCGAAAGTCTCCACCCGCGCGGCCAAGCCCATCTGCTTTTCTCGGGCCAGCTCGGCTTGGGCGGCCGGAATCATTTGTTGACCGAGCAGGCCATCGAGCCGTCGCATCCGCTCGCTGATTTGTGCGAGCTCCGCGCGATCACCGCGCTCGTCGGCGCGCGCTTTGAGCACCCACAGCTCACTGCGAGTGACCTGGAACTCTTCGACTTGGATGGCTGCGAGCACTTCCGACTCGAGCAGAGCGAGCTGCAGCGAGGCTTTTTCGCGCGAGGCCTGTAGCTCGCGCTCGTCCATGGTGGCGATCGTATCGCCCGCCTTGACCTGCTGGCCAACGCGCACCAATAGCTTGTCGACGCGCCCGAGCGCGATCGGCGCGACGGAATGGTGAATGGCCTCGACGTAAGCGACAGCGTTGCCGTTGCTGCCGAGGCCCTTGCCGTGCGTGAGGGCGACGAAACCGAGACCCGCACCGACGACGCTGAGCGCGTAGAGCAAGCGCCGAGGCGCAGCGCGAACGGCGTCCAGCCAGGGGGAAGAAGATGCGAGTAGCACTCAGAGCTCCAACGAAGCGTCACGGGTAAACATCGCAGCCGAACCGACACCTGGCACGCGTTCCAAGTCGCGCATCAGCGCGGTCTCGGTGCCAGCCTTGCTGAGCTTGAGGTGGTAAGCAAACTCCTGAACGTTGTCGCCGGCGCTCCGCAAATCAATCAGTGAGAGCCCACGGCAATAACGGTTCAGCACGGCCCGGACTTGCTCGCCGTGTTCGACGTCGGCGGGTCCCTGGAAGCGCAACATGATGTCGAACTGCAACCTAGAGCCGAACTCCGACCAGGTGAGGTACATGGCCGCGAGCGAAAACATGGCCGTGCCCAGCAGCGCGGCCGCGAACGCTTGCACACCGCACGCGACACCGATGCCGAGGGAGGCAAACATGAAAATCAAATCGCGCGTGTCTTTGAGCGTGGTGCGGAAGCGAATCAGCGTCAGCGCGCCGACCATGCCGAGGCCGCGCGCTACGTCGTCACCAATGGCCAGCATGACCAAGGAGGCGACCAGACCACCAAGCGCGATCGTCTGCACGAAACTGCGCAGATAACCGATGCCGTGATAGGTGATCGTATACACGGTCGCGATGATCATCGACGTCGCGAACGAGAGGAGCAGCGATGCGAGAGCGATATCCCAGCCGACGCGCGTACCCATGAGTTAAAGTCTCCCACGCAGTTGCAATGCGGCGGTCGTATACTTGGAGAACGCCTCACGCTGTAGATTGAAGTGACGAACCAGCTCGACCATCCAGCGTGGGGGCGTGCCGTTGAATTTGAGTTCGAGCATCGCCCGACGCCTGCCGTAGGACGTGCGCGAGTCGTCACCGTCGTGGAGATCGACCCAGCGCCTCTCGTCGGGTGTGAACCCGAAGCCTTGAGTGTGCTGATAGACCAAGTCGCGATCGAGCGTCATACGCACGTCTTCGCCCGGGACCCGTGACTCGAAAGCCTCGCGAAAGCAGGCCACGAACAGCTTGGGCTCCGCACGGTGCAAACACATCTGCAACGTGAAGTCCCCGAGCGTGCGCCGTGCGGCCTCGGACACCTCGCAGCCGACCGGTCGCCTCGAGAGCACGTTGGCGACCTCGCCGATCGGCAGCGCGAAGCGATCCTTCATGGTGATGGTCTTGAGCTTGCGTTTGATTTCGAAGAAAGCGAGTTTGCTGTACGGGCGGCCGTACGCGCGAACTCGCAATTTCGAGCGGTCGGGCGAGAGATTCAGGTGATTTTCGCAGAAGCGAAAACCGCGCGTGTCGAGGTACATCGTCGTGTTGCGCTGCGACTCACGAGTCACCGCGTGCGCGTCTCGCTTGAGGTAGGGCAAGGCGAACTCGAGCACGCGCTGGGCCAATGGCTCGGTGACCCAGTACTTGAGTTCGAAGCGCTCGAAAACGGTGCGTATCGCCGGCACCGCGCCCAGCGCGGGCGTGGGCGCGAGATTGCGCGGCCCCGAGCGCCGCGCTTCGCTCGCCGCCGTGCGCGCACCTGTAGCGTCGAACAAGAGCTGCGGGCCGGCGACGGTGTGTTGCGGCAAGGCCTGCTCAGTTTCCCCGGCCCGGGTAAGGGCGAGCTTGCTTGACGTAGAGCGTCGCGGGTTTGGACGGGTTTGCCTCGTTGGAGAACTTGAACTCGATGTCCATGGCATAAAAGCCCTGATTGCCTGCGGCGGGCCCGTACGCGGGGGAGAAGCGCGTGTGGATGGCGTCGAGCGCCACGCCCAGCGAATGAACCTGCTCGCGCGAGAGCACGGTGCTACCGGCGGTGATGATATTCGAGTGGGCGAGGTAGGTGATCGGCTGATTCGGATTATCGAAGAAGTACAGGATCTGGTCAGACGTGGTGCCCGCGGGGGGGGCTACGACCTCGACTTTTCCGCCAAATTGCACGTTGATGTAGAAGGCGGGCTCCAGGCCACTCTCGTCGAAGGGGTTGGCGGTAATCGCCACGCCATTGGCCTTCTCGTAGTCGTCCGGAAAGTTGTTGTGAACCAGGAGCGCCATGGCCACCGCGTGGTGGTCGACACTGTAGTAAGCGCGCTCTTCGAAGGTGCGGAACTTCCAGACCGTCGAGTACGTCGCCTTGATCGCGTTCAGTACGTCATCGACACCCTTGGCCGGGTCGCCCTTGGCGGAGTCGTAGCAGCCGGCACAAGGAAAGCCGTCCAAGTCTTCGCTGTTGGTGCTGGTGCGGAAGCGAATCACGTGGTTCGGATATTCGCTCTCGATTTTGGCCATGAGCGCCTGTTCGAGGTCGGGCGAAATCGTGCCGGCGAGGACTTCGGCTTGAAACTCGGCGAGCTTCTCGAAGCGCACCTGGGAGTCGCTCTGGAAAGACTTGTCCGCTTGAAGCGCGGCGATCTTGTCGAACAAGCCGTTGCGCTCCATGAACTCGTAGTACCAGTACACGGGGATCGCGAAGGCCTTCTCGATTGGCACTCCCGGCGTTCGTGACAGCACCGAGTACTGCGCGGCCTTACCGCCGTAGCTGAGCACGGCCTTCTTGATCGCATCACGCAGCGAGCCACCAGCCTCTGGTTCCGGGGTGACGTCGGCAATGTCCTTCAACTCCATGTTGGATTTGTCGACGGCAGGCAACGTGACCGGATCGGGCTTGTGCGCGACCCAGAATTTTTCTGCCTCGGCTTCGGAAACCTCGTGCACCTCGTAGGCGACCGCGCCCACGGTGAGCGAAACGAGCTTGCCTTCCAGACCGCGAAGCGTCGTGTCCGTCATCGCACCGCGTAGGCCCATGTTCGGCGTCTTGCGGTTGGCCGACAGCACGTTCACGTGCGAAAGCGGCGTTTGAAAGTCCTGAGAGATCAGGCCCTGGACGACCGGAATGTCATTTGGGGCCGAGTCCACGACCACGATGTCCGTGAACGAGAGCGCCGCCTCGTCGATCGTGCCGATCGTCTCGAAGCGCAGGCGACCGACGCCCGTGGACAGCACGAGCGGCTGATAGGTGATGCCCGCGTACAGTTCATCCGTACTGACGAGCGGCACGTCTTTGGGCAGCTTGGCGGCCTCCTGCCCAATCGCGTCGGAGGTGGGATGAAACTTGAGCCCCGGGCCGAAAAAAGCGTGCGACTTGACGCTGCGAAACAGCTTTTCAATCACGGTCGCGCTCGCCGTGTCGTACGGTGCCATCTCCAGCGCCCAAACTTTGGGCCCGTCGTAGTACGTGACGGCGCCCAGTACGAAGCGACGATCCGGTTGATAGTACTGAGAGGTGTTGAACTCCGCGAGCGACGGCACCACTGGTAACCCGTTGCCGGACAAGTGCGTCGACGCAAAGTCGTAGTGCACCTTGTACAGCACACTATTTTGGAAATACTGGTGATTCGAATCGGCGGTATCGAGGAGCACCTTGACCGAGCGAGCGCCCGGTATGCTCGCGTCGATCGGCTCGGAGCCCATGGCGCGAAAATCATCGGAGCAATCGATGCGCTCCAAGAACTCCGTGGTTGCGGTGCCGTCGACGATACTGCTGCTGTCGATTTTGCAGGTCCCTTCGACGACGGATGCGGGTGCGCTGTCCGACGAGGACGAGCTACACGACGCCGCGAAGGTGCCGCAGGCGAGAGTCAAGGCGCAGAAAAATCCAGATCGAGTCATATCGTTCCCAAATCAGGGCTTCAGAGCGAAGCAATAAATACCGCCGTAGCCACCACCCGAGCCGACCGTTACGGCGTCTTTCATCGGGCCACCTTGCTCCTTCAAGTTCGCGCCAGCCTTGCAACCGGACTCGGTGAGCGAGCTCATCCAATTGGCGGAGTCGCCCGAGCCGCGCGGCCAGGAATGACCGACACGCGGCTTACCCTCTTTGACCGTGTCACCGATGGCGCTCGTCCAATCGAGGCAGGTAGCGGTAGCGGCCATCAGCTTGCCGGTCGAATTGCTACCCGTCAGCATGTCGTGATTGTCGACGGCTGGCTGAGTCGTGTCGGGCTGGTGGTTGGGCACGCCGTCTTCGTTCGGGAAATCGTTCTTGATCACGCTGTCGGCGGACGTCGGCCGCTGCGCGTTGATGTCGGCCACGTTGTTCCCGAACAGGCGGCCCAAGCGGTCGTACCAAGGGCCCGTGCCCACGCGGTCGATGGCGTTCACCTGCTTACCCGTGCCGTCGTCGGCCGCACTCAGAAACGCGCGCCAACCTTTCGCGCCCGCCCCCGGCATGCTCGCCTCGGCAAGCGTCGCGCAAATCTTGTCGGCACCGCGCAGGCCGGCGCCGGGTCCCGTTTCTCCGTAGCGCAGGTCGCCGCCGAAGCCTTCCGTGCCGTCGCCCAGGCCGAAATTTTTGGCCAAGCGCTGGAGGCCAACCCAGCTGGTCACGAAGAAGCTGAACTTTTCGGTCGCAACCACGCCGCTGCCCGCCGAGCCGCCGCTCCCCGCCACACCGGCAGACCCTGCGTTCGAGCCACTCGCGCCGCTCGTACCGACCGTGCCCCCCGCGCTGGGCGCACCGCCCGAGCCGCTTTCGCCGTCCATGCCGGCGCTGCCCACGGCAGTCGTGCCGGCGCTGCCTGCGCTCGGACCGGCGCCTGCCGTCCCAACACTGGCCGCGCCGCTCGTTCCGGAAGTCGAGCCGGCAACCGCTGCCGCACCAGCTTGGCCAGCGCTCGGCGCATCGGACGAGCCGCAGCCCGCGGCCAGCAGGCCGAGTGCGGCGAATACCGCGGCGCCCGCACGCGCCCCATGACGCGAAGCCACGGCCTCGAGCTTGCTCACTTGCACGTCAGATCCGCTTGGCACTCTTGGCCGTCCGGGCAATCCTCGGGATCGGTACAAGAAGTGAGGCCGTCGATGCTCACCGATTGCTCGACCGTCGAAGACAGCTCTAGCTCGACGCGGCCCGCGGGGATAACCGTCGAGCCCACGGTGTGCCGCGTGACGATCACGGTCGGAAAGCCGGCCACGCCGAGATTGAGCAGCTTGGTGATCAGGGCTCCGCTAACCGTCAGCGCACCACTATCTGCGGTATCACACTCGATCTGCCCCTTACTGCCTCCATGGTGACTGATGTCGAGCTTGACGTGGATGCTCGCAGAGCTCTCCGTGCCCTTGGTCCAACTCAATGCCAATCCTTGACCGCTCTTCAGCGCGAGATCGGTCGAAGTGAGCACCAACGGAGCGATTCCCTTGCTGCTCAGCTTGAACGCGGGAAAGTAATCCCCCGCCGCACTGAACGTCACGGCATCGGATTCGGCGAACGGCGGGTAGGCCAGCGCGATGGCAGGCGGCGCCTGATAGTAATTGTTGGTCAGCGCCAACGTCAGTGGGGTACTGCCATCCGTCGCCTTGATGCCGGTCACGGTCACCGCGCCCGCCCCGTGGGCCGCAGCGTACGCGAGGCAGGTATCGTCGTCGACGCAAGCCGCGCTGGCACCGCAGGGAGTGCTGCAATACGGCACGTGCGGCGTGGTCAGCGTGCAATCACCCTCCACTTGTGGCTCGACCCACAGAGTCGTCACCGGGGTCGGACCGTCGGAGATCTTGCCGACGATGGTGGTCGTCGCTGCACCGAGATCGCTGGCAGGGGTGACCTTTACCTGAAACGACCCGACCAGTTTGTCGGGGTCGCCCGAGGTGCTTCCGCCGGAGCCGGCCGTGGCTCCAGACGAGCCGGCCGTGGCGCTGGCCGGGCTATCGCTGGCTCCTCCGCAGGCGGCGAAGGCGACACCACAAATTGGCAGGAAAACGGCGGAGGTTTGGCTGAGCCAGCGGATCGGTAACTTCACGTAGCGATTGTGTGACGCTCCCGTGAAGATCGATCAAAGTCCGGGGACGTTTTTTCAACGCGGAATTTTCCGAGCGTGAGGCAGCCCCGGAGGCCGAGAAGGCCAGTCGCCCTCACTGGCAAGTGAAGCTGGGCGGCTTCGCGAGGTACGGCTTGCCGGAAGAGATTGCCTCGCAGTACGTCATGCACGCCGGTTGCGGGGCACCCGGCGGCGGCGGGCACGGAAGAAAGCGCCGCCTTTCGTCACCGCTCGAGCACTCATTGGGCACGACCCAACACTGGCCCCGGCCTGGCATGCCGCACGCATTGACACTGGGCAGCCGGCGAGCACAACGCATGCTGGCATCGGAACTCGCGTCGGAGCCGCACTCGTCGTCGTTCGTGCACGTGTTTACGTCAGATCCGCATTCGCTAGTCGCGAGCAACGCGGAGATGCCGCGTTGCTGGCGAAGCGTGTCGTTCCAATAATTGTTGTTGTCGCAACCGCACACGGCCGCTAGCACGGGGTCGTCGGAGCCTGGACGCGGCAAGCAGAAGCCTCTCGGATCCGAACAATCCCGCTTTTGACAGAACCAGGTGGGGTCGCAATCGTCGGTCGTCTGGCAGGGCGTACTGCCCGTTTCGCCGCTACTTCCGCCACTGCCCCCAGCGCTCGCTCCCGCGCCGCCGTTCTCGGTGACCGGCGCTCCCCCAGGGCCATCTCCAGCGACCGCGTTCCCTGCCGCACCCCCCGGGCCGCCCCCTCCTCCGTCACCCGCGGACCCGGCCTGGATCGCAGAAAAGACGATGATCTCTCCGCCATCGCAGGCTGCGACCCCCGCCAGCGCGAGGAACGCAACGAACGTGCTTGCTGCGCGTCGTCCCATCACCGGCGCGCCTCGGCGTGCGCTGCACGCTCTTCGTCGGGGCCTCCGCCGAGTGACAGCGAAAGACCGGCCAAGGCCATCGGTCGCAGCCGCGACGGTTCGAAAAAAGTCGCGCTGCCTTCTAGCGTTTGCACGACGTAGCGGTGACGTGCGAGGTCGAGATCCGCATCGATGGCAAACAACGCGCCCAGGCTACGGCCCAAACTCAGCCTCAGACCGAGCATGCCGGACGCAATCGGATCGAAGGACGTGTCCGTAGTGGTTGAAATCGCGCCCGGCGGTGGTCGTTCCCCGCTGATCTGAATCCAATCACCACCACCACCAATGCCTGCAAAAACAGCGACCTCCCGCGAGGCTTGCCACTCCAGCATGGGCAGCACCCGAGCACCGAACAGACCGAAGGAGGCCACCCCGGCCGCGCCCTCCACGCTCGCCGCGGGGTAGCCGGAAAGGCTGAAAAATGCCGCGAAATGCCAAGGGGCGAGACCGTGATTCAGCCCCAGCCCCGCGCCGACCCCGGCGCGAAGGCCCGCGCCGAAATTGGCACCGCTACCGAACAAACTCGCTCGCGCCTGCCATTGCTTCTCCCCTTCCCGCGGCTTCGCGGGCGGGGCTCGACGGGGCTCGGATATTGGGGCGGACGTCGGGGGCGGAGTCGGTGTCGGAGCCGCGGCGCGCGTCGCCAAAGACGACTCGACGGCCGCGCAGACCACCTGGGCCATGGTCTCGATCGAAATTTCGAGTGAAGCGCCTTCGGGCAAGGTGCGCCGCTCCAGGTCTTGCCGGCTCTCGCCGTCGACGACCACGACGCGCGGCGGGGTGCCGGCACGCAAATCGACGTACGCATCTGCGAGGCCGGGGGCGGGTGAAGTCGCGAGCAGGGCTTCGTCAGCGCCCGCCGCGTCCCGCACCACGACCGCGACGTTGGAGCGAGCACACCGATCTTGAATGGCGTCACGCGAGCCGCTGACGGCTTCCGATGAACCCGCGACGTACACGCGCACGATCGGCGGAGTGCCGGCGGCAAGCGCGGGAGTCGATACGGCGACGGCGCCTGCAGCCGCCCAATAGCCGGCTCGTCGCCCGCGACTCACCGCATGCCCAACGCCGCGAGACGAGTGGCAGCGAGGCGGGCGTGAACCGAGCCAGGAAACCTGCTCTGCACCTGCCGCCAAGCGACGGCCGCCTGCGCCGCCTTGCCCAATCGCTCCAAGGCGCGCGCGCGCCCAACACAAGCTTCGGCGCTCAATACGGCGGTGCCATCGGCGAGGTACCGGTCGAAGCCGGCCAGCGCTGCTTCAGGACTGCCGCGCTCGAGCAGCAGCTGCGCGAGCAACGCGCGCGAAAGCTCACTCTCTGACGAGCTTGGGTAGCGGCTCTGAAGAGCGCGATACAAGCCGACCGCACGATCGACATTGCCATCGCGACGGGCACGGTTGGCGTCTGCGAACAGTGACGCGGCGTCGCCTCCGGCGCCCCGTGCATCGGCTGCGTTGGCCCCGCCCGCAGCGGGCCCTAACGCAGAGGGCGACGCGGCATGCGCGCTACGCGCCGCGGGCAGCGCGACGCCGAGCCGGTGTGAGCCGACTGAAAGCGGGGCGCTGGCAGTCGGCACGACCGGAGGAGCGGAACTCGCGGACCCGGCAGCACTGCTGACGGTCGACTCGCTGGTCGCCGCGAGCGCCGGAGCCGGCTTGGCGAGCGCTCGCTGTGCCTTCGGCGCGGCCTTCGATCGACTCACGCCCGGGTTGGTCTCTGCTGGTTTCGGCTCCGGCCAACTCGGCCAGCGGGGGCTCACCGCGCCCGTGAGCACCGCGGCAGCCGCGCCGCCGGCACACAGCACTAGCGACGCGGCGAGCAGCATCAGTGGCCAGCGGCGACGCGAGCGAGGACGCACCGAATGCGAAGCAGGCGGCGATGGCAGGGCGCGCAGCGCAATCACCCGAGGCACGGACTGCGCGTGCCCGTCAGCCCCGAAGTGGAGCTGCGGACGCTGTTCGAGCATCGGCGCGTCGGCGGCGAGATCAGCGCGGACGCCGATCTCGAAGCGGCAGCTCGAGCACTGAGCGAGGTGAGCATCGAGCCTCTCGCGCTCGCTGCTCGTGAGCACACCCTCCGCGAGTTTGTCGATCAGCTCTTCGGGATGGAGGTCGACCACGTTCATGGAGCAAGCTCCAGCTGATCGACGAGCGTGGGATCGGCTTCGATGCGACGACGCAATGCCTCTTTCGCTAGGCGAACGCGACTGCGTACGGTGTTCAGGGGTGCACCGGTCGCCTGCGCGACGTCTTCCAGTGACCAGCCGAGCATCACGCGAAGGGCGAGCGCGTCTGCCTGTTCTTCGGGCAAATCCGTCAGCAAGTCGCGCAGCGCGCGTTTGCGACGCTCGGCAGACACGTCGCAACCGGGCCAATGTGCGCCTGGCTCGGACGCAGAGATCTGGGCTAGGGACTCGCTACGCGCGCGGCGCACCGAGGCATTGCGCCGAGCGCGCAGCGCGACGTGCAGCGCGATGCGCGAGGCGTAACCCGCGGGGTGGCATTCACCGCGAAACGCGGTCAACGCTTGCAAAACGGCGATCAGCGACTGCTGAATGACGTCGTCTACTTCGGGGTGCCGCGCGCCCAGCACACCATTGACCACACGTGACAGCGTGGGCCAGATCCGGTCCAGGAAAGTGCGCGTGGCGCTTGGGTCACCGCTGCCTGCAAGCCGCGCCAACACCGTCAATTCGGCGGCATCATCTGGCCGTGCCGACGTGCTCGGTTCGCTGGGCGCCATGGGCGAGCTCATTCGATCATGAAGTGTGCACTAGCGCTTCGAAGCGATCACGCCTGTCGAATAAATGCGCATCGCCGAGCGACTTGGCCTCGACTTGGGGGCTAACGCCCCCGATTTGGGTCCTGCGTCGAGCGGTCGCAACGCTCAGGGCGCGGCCGGTGCGTCGGGCAGGCTTGGACGCACCTCGGGCTCGTGGCGGTCGGTCTCTCCCGCTCGGTCGAGTGCGAACTTGAACAGGATGGGCCCGACCATTTCATTGATGGCGACGGCGGCGATTGCAAGCGAGCGAAAGCCCTCGCCGAAACCGGGGAAGGCTTTCGCGATCACCACCGACAGACCGAGAGCAAGCCCAGCTTGGGACACCAGCGACGACCAACCCCAGCGTTTGAGGATCGCGGGATCCTCCGCGAGGCGACTGCTGATTCGACCCGCCACCACCGTGAAGAAAGCGCGACTCGCGCAAAGCGCAACCGCCACCGGCCAGAGCTGACGCAAGAGAGGGATATCCAAGTGCGCGCCCGCGGTGGCGAAGAACACCACGAAGACCACGCTACCCGTCTGCTCGATGGAGTGCAGTAGCTTCGGTCCCTGATCCGAGAGGTTCGTCACGACGAAGCCCGCAGCCAGGAACGCGAGCAACGAATCGACGTGAATGTAGCTGAACGTGTCACTCAGCCCGAAGCCGATCGCCAACAGCACGAGCAAGAGTTGACGGCCGACCAGACGCAGATAAATCGCCAGCCCCAAGCCGAGCGTGACTCCGACCGCAATGCTGCTCAAGATCTCGTGCCCCAGGACCGTGAAATCTTCGAGCGAAATGCTGCCGCTCGCCGTGATCAGTGGGCGCGCGAGCATCAACATGGTTGCCAGCAAAATCACGACGACGACGTCGGAGAGCATGATGAAGGCGAGAGAAAAGGTCGCGACCGGGCCTTTGGCTCGCGTCTGAGAGAGAATGCCCATGCACGCCGAAGGGCTGCGACTAACGGCCAGCACACCCCAAAGTAGCGCGACGCCGATCAAAGCCTTGGTATTCATGCCGTGGGTGAAGGGCACGTGGCCAGCAATGGCCAAGAACACACCCGCCACACAGATCAGCACGAACGTGCTTTGGATCAATGTTGCCCAGGCCAACCCGCGCGCCACCGAGCGCAGCGTATCGAGACGCAACTCGGCGCCGCCTGCGAGCGCAATCAGCGACAGAGCGAGCGTGTTCACCGGTGACAGCTCTTGAACGGTGTGATGATCGACGAGATGCAGAACGTGGGGGCCGCCGATGATGCCCGCCAAAAGGTAGCCAGACAGGTGTGGCAGACCAATCGTCTCGAGCAGCTCACTCATCAGAGTGCCAGCGAGCAACAAGAAGCCAACCGCAGCGACCGTGCCCAAGTGGCTTTCGAGCTCCGGAGTGAAGCGCGTCACTCCGAACAGAACTCCGAAAGTGACGAGCAATGATGCCGCTTGAATGGCCCGTGTCGCGATGGTTTTTTTGGATCCGCCGTGCCCGCTCATGCTTTACTCGGCAACGTCGGTTGAGGTTCGCTGGCGGTGGTTTCCGAGGTGATCTCGCCTGCGCGCGTCAGGGCGCGCCGCAAGGAAGCGGGACCGAGCCACTCACCGAGCAGAACGCTCACCGCTGCGAGCAGTAACACCGTGTCGGCGACGACCCCCGGATGGCGCAGCCCAAATGCCAACGCTACCGCCAAGCCGAGCGCACCGCAGGAGAGCATGCTGCCTCCGAACTCCAAGCCCACGCCCGCGACGGGCTTGAGCGTTACCGAGAGCAGCCCGCCACACGCAACACGGGCAAGTATCTTCGAAACCAAAGCCACGGCGACCAGCACCAAGAGCGGGATCGGCAGCTTCACGTTCACGTAAGCGCCAGCGAGCATCACCACCGGCAAGAGAACGGGCTTTTCGGTGGGCGTGACCATGGCCTTGATGTCGACCCGATGCCGAGACACGAGCGCGAGAGTCAACCCCATGGCAAACGTCGCGCTGACCGGCGACAAGTTGAGGCGCGCCGCAGCGCCCGTGCCGAGTAGCGACGTACCGAGCAGAATGCCCCAGCTCTCGTCACGCCGAAACTCGCGACCGAGCAGCAACGCGGCCGTGAAACCGAGCACCACGCCCAAACCAAGCGAGACGAGCACGCGCTCCACGACGGAAATAGCCGGCAATGCTGCGCCGGGAAGCCAGGCGTTGACGACGGCCAAAGCCAGCAAAGAAAACAGTGCGCTGGCGCGCGCCGTGTCCGCCGCCAGATCGGCGAGTGGGCCCTTGGCGCCGTAGCGCTCGACCACCCAACGCACACTGTGACGGGTCGTCTCGGAGCAGACGATGCCGGCCGTCGCCGCGAGCGCGATCACTTCGGGGCGGGGCAAGGGCGAGAACCGACTGGCCCCGAAGTAGACCGTGGCCGTGACGCAGGCGCTGACTAGCGCCGACAACGCCACACCGAGCGCGATGTGCGGAACGGGGACGCGCCGCTCACCGACGCGTAGGTAGCTGACGCCGAACACCAAGCCCAGCCAACTGACACCCACCAGCACCACCGGTTGAAAGTTGTCGACCACCGAACGACCGACCACGGACAAGACCTGCGGACCGAGCACGAAGCCGAGCACGAGGTACTCGGCTCCCGACGCCAAGCCGAAGCCACGGATGGTGCGCCCACCGACCAGGATGCTGCCCAGATAGGCCAGCACCAGCAGCCCGAGCAAGAACGGAATGCCGTTCACTCGGCTACCCCGCGCGAGCGACCGAGAGCGATCCCGGCGGATGCCAGCTCAGTCAGGGCGGTTTCGGCCATCGCGCGGCGTGCGTCGAGCGAATCACACAGCGCACTCAGCCGATAGATCGCACCATCGAGATCGAAGCCGAGCAGATCGAGGCGCGGATCATGACCGGACTTCTTGCCCGCTTCGAGTAACACCTCGCGGGCTTTGTCCTGAGCCGCGTCGGCGGCCACCACGACGTCGATACCGAGACGCGGGCGCATGCCGAGCACGCGCAGCGGACGAACCAACGACAAAAGGTGAGGCACGCGCGTCTCCACACGGTGCGCGTCCATGAGTCGGACCTCGAGCAGGTTGATGGCAGAAATGCGCGCGGTCACGCCGCCCATTTCCGCGAATTCCCCGAGTCGAAGCCGCCGGCCGAAAAGCACCGTCACCCCGACGATGCCCGACGCGAGCAGCGGCGTACTAGCCAGACCCAGGGCGATCAGGATGATCGCGCCGGAACGTCCCAGCGCGCCGTTGGCGTCACCCGTCACGACCGGACCCGCGAAGACCAGAGCCGCGACGACGATCGCCGAGCGCAGCAGCACGCTAGTGGGCGCGGCGAGATCCGCCGGCAACCACGGCAGCGGCGTTTCACCGCGAGCCACACTAGCGAAAAACAAGCCGACGAAGCGAACCAGGATGAACACGGACAATGCCGCGATCAACGCGACGACCAAGAGCGGCAACGCGCCAGCCAGGCGCTCCATCAGCTGCGACACGGGCAGCACGACGAAGCCGGTCAGGCGTTGCGTGTAGTTGCGGGTGGCATCGAACAAGGACAGCGCAACGACCAACCAGGCGTAGGCAATCGCGGCTTGACCCAGCCATTTGCCCAGGCTGAGCGCCATCACCGCGCTGCTGCGCAGCGTCGCCGGGCGCACGACCTCGATCTTTTGCACCTTGATGGACAGCTCGCGGTCTGGACGAGTGTCCAGAAATTCCCGCGCGCTCTCCGCGAATTCGCCGAGTTTCCTAATGAGGTAGAAGGCGATCAAGCCGAAGAAGACGAGCAACGAGATCGAGAAAACGCTCTTGGCGACGGCAGCTCGCCTGCCCTCTGCATCCAGCGCTTCACGAACTTTGGAGGTGATGCCGGCGGCGTACACGTCTAGCGACGTTTCGCCCGCCGCGTTCGCGTCCTCTTGGTCGAGTTGGACGATCGGTATCTGCCCCACTCGAATGACCATCACTTCGCCCTCGGCCTGGCGCGTCAGGGGCGCGGCCTTGTCGGCCTTGAATGCACGCTGCAACGCGTCGCTCGCTTCACGCGCGCGCACCTCGGCAGGCTTGTTGCCGCGTGGGACGGCCAACGTGAACACCGGTGCATCGCCCAGGCGGACCATGGCCGGGGCTGAGCTCTTCTCGACCGAAGCGCTCGGTGCAGGCACCACCGACGCGCTCGGGGGAGGCGTAATCGGGAGCTCACTCGCGGTCGGCGGCGCCTTGACTACCGGCGCCGGAGGCGGAGGTGGAGGTGGAGGGGGCGGCGGAACGACCGCAGCAGGAGGCTCGCGCTCCGCCTGCGGCTCGGGAGCGCTGGCCGATGGCCCCGGAACGGCCGATGCGCTCGCGTGGGCAGTGGCAGACGGCGCAGAGGTGACAGGCGCGAGCGGATGCGCAGCCGATGCCGAGGGGTGCGCTTGACCGACGGGCGGCGTCGCCGAAGTGGCGACGGGTGCAGGCTGCGCACGCGCCGGACCCGCCCCGGACAGCGCGAAGACCAAGCACACCGCCAGGCGGCGCACGACCCGGTGCGGCCAATCGCGCATCGTGCGTGCCGAGCGCGACGAGAAGGATGAAGATGCTGTGGATCTCACGCTGGGACGTGCAGCTTCGGTCACTGGTTTGGCAACTGCAAGCACAATCCGGCGCGGGCAAGCGGCGCAAACGGCGCTCCCACGCCCACATCGTCGCCTCGAAAGCGTGGCGAAAGTCATGCGTCGAGAGTAGCTTACGCGCCCCGATGACGACGATTCAGCACCCGGACCGAGTGGTCTTGCACATCGCAGGCAATGACCGCCCTGGAGTCACCGCACGTTTGGCTCAAGTGATCGCCGAGGACGAAGGCGCAGAGCTCGTCGACATCGGACAATCCGTACAACACGGCTACCTGATGCTGTCGGCCATCGTCGACATCGCGAAGAGCTCGAGCGCGCTGCGTGAGCTGCTGTTCGCCGCGACCGACATGGGGCTGCGCTTCGAGGTCACGCCATTTCGCAGCGATTCGGCGAACGAGTCACGCCGCGACGTGAACTCCCTCAGCATCATGGTGCTCGGCCCGCTGAAGAACGGCGCGGCGCTCGCTTCGATCACGAGCTTCATGGCCCAGCGCGCGATGAACATCCGTGAGATTCGCACCTTCAGCGAGCAAGAGCTCGACGGCGTCGAGCTGATCGTCGATTTGCCGCCCGGCACTGCGCTGGGGGCGAGCGAGTTGAGTGAACTGCGCGGGCACCTGCTCCGCTTGGGCATGGAGCTGGGCGTCGATCTGGCCGTGCAGCGCGACGACATGTTTTTGCGCAGCAAACGCCTGGTCTGTATGGATGTCGATTCGACCTTCGTGAAGGGAGAGTTCATCGACGATTTAGCGGACTTGGCCGGCTGCAAAGAAGAGGTGGCGAACATCACTGCCCGCGCGATGCGCGGCGAGTTGGACTTCAAGCAAGCCCTGGCCGAACGCGTGAAGTTGCTCGAGGGCCTCCCGTTCGAGCGGGCCCGGGCGTTGATCGAGCGTTTCGAGCTCACACCCGGGGCCGATCGCTTCGTCAAAGTCTTGCAAACCTTCGGTTTTCGCGTGGGCTTGGTCAGCGGAGGCTTTACCTTCTTCGTCGACGAGTTGAAGGCGCGTTTCGGCCTCGACTTCGCGTTTGCCAACGAGCTCGAGGTCGCCGATGGCAAGCTCACGGGCAAGTTGCGCGGCACCATCGTCGACGGTGAGCGCAAGGCCCAATTGTTGAAAGAGATGGCTCGAGTCTACGGCTGCCGTTTGGAACAGACGGTGGCCATCGGCGACGGCGCCAACGACATCTTCATGCTGCAGACCGCCGGCCTAGGCATCGCCTTCCGCGCCAAGCCCAAGCTGCAAGAGGTCGCGGACATGAGCCTGAACCATAACGAGCGCATGGACACGCTGCTCTACTTGATGGGCTTCACGGGCCGAGATTTACGGCTGGTTTGAGCGGCTAAGGGCGCACGCTCATGGCCGCCGCCGCCTTCGTCAGATCGATGATGCGGCGAGCAATGCTCACGTCGACGAGCAGGGATTCGAAGCGCTCCCAGTTCGGCGTTCGACCGGCTTCCAACGCGTCGACCACGGCGTCTGCGATCATCACCAGACGCACGTGAGGGACGCCGATCGCCTTCGGGTCGTGATGCGCCGCGCAGGCATCGACGATCTCGGTCGGCAGTTTCCAGGCCATGGCGACCTCCGCGCCCGCGGCCGTGTGATAGCGCTGGACCAAGTCGTTCACGAGCTTGTTGTCGCCCACCTTGTTCGGCAGACCGTCCAAGATTCGGTAGATGCGCGCTTCGCCGATGTCATGGAGCAGGCCGCTCATGTAGTCGTACTCGCTCGCGATCTCGAGCTCGCGCGCGGCGATGCGCGCGGCCACGGCCGCGACGACGCTGCGCTTGAACGACTTTTGAACCAGTATTTGATAGCGTTTGAGGCCACCGGACGAAGCCGCGTAAACCACCTGGAACAGTAGGTCGCGCGTGTTTGCGAGGCCGAGCCGGACGATCGCGGACTGTGTCGACGACGTGAGCAGTCCGCGCCAGTAAGCGACGCTATTGGCAACCGACATGAAGCGGGCCGCGATCGGCGGATCGGTGTCGACCAGCTCGGCCAGATCGTTGATGCGTGCGTCCGGATCGTTGGCCAGGCGGAGCGCGGCCTCCGCGACTTGCGGCAGCACCGGCAACGCAGCGCGGCCCGTGCGCAGGCGCTTGACCAATTCACGCTCGGTTTCCGACATTTCCGGCGTCGGTTCGACGGTCACCATCGCGGGCACGACGGCATCGGCGGGTTCGCCGGCGGCGGGCGCTTGGCTTGGCATGAACTCGAGAAAGCTGCTCACCCGGATCGCCCTTCCCAGCCGATCAGAATCGGCGGCTCGGGTTGGTTCGGCAAGGACATGCGCGGGGGATGCAGCGACTCTTTGCCTTCCAATTCAGGCAACGTTTCACCGGGCGGGACCATGACCACGCGGTTACGCCCGCCGCGCTTGGCGGCGTACAGGGCGAGATCGGCGCGGTGCACCAACTCTTGCGGCGTTTCTTCGAGTTGGCGCGGGTCGAACACCGTGGTGCCGATACTTATCGTGATGCGACTCGGCCCCGGCGATGGCGGCACCATCTCTTCGACGGCCTGGCGGAGGCGCTCGGCGACCAAGCGCGCCGACTCCGGCCCTGCGCCGGCCACGATCGCCACGAACTCCTCACCCCCATAGCGACCGATGATGTCACCGGGCCGAAGACCGTTTTTGATCACGTTGGCGACCGCGATCAGCACACGATCACCGCTTTCGTGGCCGAAGCGATCGTTGACTTGCTTGAAGTGATCCAAATCCAAGAACAACACGCCGAAGCGTTCGCGCGCTTGACAGCGCTGACGCACCGTCGACTCGAGCGAGCGACGATTGAGGACGTTGGTGAGCGGATCGATTTGCGCGTCACGACGCAAGCTGTCGCGCTCGTCGCGTAGGCGCTCGAGCGCGTCGTAAAAGCGCTTGTTTCGCAGCTGCACGCGGATGCGCGCGCGCAACTCGACTTCACGAATGGGGTGCGCCATGAAGTCGTCCGCGCCTGCGAGTAGCCCCCGCGCGGCGCTGTGCTCGTCGCCGTCATTGCCCAACAGCAGCACCGGGTAGTGGCGACGTGGGTCGCTCGCCCGCAGCTCGCCGCATAACTCGAGCCCGCTGCCGCTGGGCAGCTCGACCGCGAGTAGGATCAAGTCAGGCTCGTACTCCGAGGTCAGCCGAAGCACCTCGTCTCCGTCGGGCAGGTACACTGCTTCGTAGCCCTCGGAATCCAAAATCTTGCGTACCAATGCGCGGCGCTGCTCGTCGGGATCCACGACCACGATGCGCCCCGCGCGCTCCGCGATTGGCGGATTCGTCGAAAGCCGCAGCGAGTCTGGTGTCGGGTAGGGAAGCATTCTCGGCTCGGCGCTCAACGCCTGAACCATCATAAACGTCCTGTGACGCACCGGCCTAAGTCCGCGAGCACGTAACTTGCAACGGGGTGGCGACCCCCCAGGCCTGAAGATCGCCGACCTTCGACCGTTCTGCGGACAGGAACGATGTTCTGGAAGAAAGCGAACGGAGCGGGCGCTCAGGAAGCCACGTCTCAGCCCTCGAACGGGGAGGACGCAGCGCTCGACGCCGTCGCCAATCTACTGAAAGCGTTCGGCGAAAATGCTTTCGATACCGACAACGTGAGCGCGGCGGAGACGCGCGCGGAGTGCGAGGGCTGGGCGAAGAAAATTACCGTGGGTGGAGGCAAGGACGCGGGTTCGGGGGACGGTGAACCGAGGCCGTTCAAGCGTGACTTTGGCGGCGTCCGCCGCTACCTCACCGCTCAACGTTCGCACGAACGCGAGTTCGTCGGCCGCAGCTTGGGCAACCTGCGCGAAGCGGTGCATGCCTTCGCCCGCTGCTTGACGACGACCGTCGGTGAGGACCGTGCCGCGGACGAGCGCGTCGGCGCGCAGCTCGGTAGGCTCGTCGGCGCGTTTCAGTCCAACGATTCCGAGGCCATTCGAAGCGAGGCGGAGGGCATCGTCGTGGTCGTGCAGGAGGTGATGGCCAAGCGCTCGGAGAGCCAGAAGCGCATGCTCGGCGAGCTGAGCCAGAAGATCACCGACCTGCGCGACGAACTCCAAGAAGTGCGCGAGAAAGCGGCGCTCGATCCGCTGACTCAGTTGTTCAACCGCGCCGCCCTCGACTCACACCTCGACCGCGTCGCCGATCTCGCGTTCTTGCTCAGTTCGAGCCCATGCATCTTGATGATCGACGTCGATCATTTCAAAAAGTGCAACGACGCGTACGGACACGCGGCGGGCGACGAAGTGCTGCGGAGCGTGGCCGACGGCTTGGTCAGGAACTTCCTGCGCCGTGAAGACTTCGTGGCCCGCTATGGCGGTGAAGAGTTCGTAGTCGTGATCCCGGATTCTTCTCTGCACAACGCCGAGCAACGCGCAGAAAGGGTCCTGCAGGCGTTGTCGGAGCTGGAAATCGAGACCGCCAAGGGCAAAATCCAGATCACGGTGTCGATTGGCCTCGCCTCACTCTCCTCCGGCGACACGGGCGCGAGCTGGCTCGCTCGCGCCGACGCAGCGCTGTACGAAGCAAAAGGCGCAGGCCGCAACTGCGTGCGAGTAGCGCGCGAAAATGGCGGCGCCGTCGCGTCGATCCGCCCACCGCGCTCGATGCCCCCGGGACCCGTACCGCGCTCGGTCCCCGCCGGGCGATCCTAGGGGCGAAACGCTCAGTGGCCGTGGCCACCATGGCCGTGGCCACCGTGACCGTGGCCGCCGTGGTCATCTTTGGGCGCCACGTAGTCCGCGGGCTTGGTCGCGCCCTCGCCCCAGAAAAACTTCTCCAGCTCGGTCATCCAAACGCGCTGGCCCTGCTCGCTCGTCACGTCCAAGCGGTACTCGTTGATCAGCATCTTCGAGTGTTCGAGCCACTGCCTCCAGGCCGTCTTGGACACGGTGTCGAATACCTTCTGTCCGAGTTCGCCTTTGAACGGGGGCTTCTCCAGACCTTCGGACTCTTGACCAAGCTTGATGCACTGAACGGTTCGCGACATGGGCAGGCAATCTTGCTGCGCGCTGGCCGCCCGTCAACCGGGAACGGGGCCCTTCGGGTACGGTTGCTCGACGGTGAGCAGGAACGGAAGGCTGCCGCGAAAGAAACGGCCGCTGATCTCGGGATCCTTTCGCGCACGCGCCGCGAGCACCAGGCCCACGACCGTGGCAACCGATGATGCCTTTTGCCCTGCCGCCTCGGTGAGCACATCGCCGTCTTGCAAACCCACGCCGAGCGCCGAGACGCCCGAGAGCAGCAGTCCCGACGGACGCTGCGCAGTCGCTTTGACGAATACGGCGCTCGGCATGGCGCGGCGCGCGGCCAAGGCCAGGACCTGAGCCGACGAAACGCGGATGCCGCGCTGAACGCCCGCTCCACGCGCGCGGGTAGGCGAACGAGGGCGCTTGCTGTCCAGCGCCACACTTTGCACGGTCCCCGCCTCGTCGGCTTCGAAGCGCGGATCCGGCGCGCCCGTTGATTGCTCGTCCAGGACCGGAGCGGGCATCGGCACCACTGCGATCAACCAAGAGGCGATGCTGGTGCCCAGTGCATCCGCATAGAAACGCGACCAAGCTCGGAGGCCGAAGGCCGGCAGCAACGACGCGAGCAAGGCGACCGCGATCCACGAACGACGGCCACGCAGGGCGATGCCGGACAGCGAGGCGAGCGCGCTAGACACGCCGCAACGATACCACGCCGACTCGGAGCGTGATCACTAGCTGCGAAGCCGCCAGTTTCCAGGGAAAGTGCGACCGATTTCGTCGCAGGTCGGGTCGGTGACGATCAGCTCGGGCTTGGCGTCGCGGCAGTAAAGAATGCTGTTTTGCCGAAAAGTGCGCCCGAAGTTCAACGCTTCATCGCGCTCGATGCCGTGCACCAGCCAGGCCGGCTCACGCCAAACACCCTCCGGCTCTTCATCGTAACCGACGCAGTGCTCGACGCGGTAGCAGCCGAGGATCAACAGGTCGCGCATCACTTGGTGGCGTCCGTCGTTCACGCGCCGTGGCAGCAGCATGGAGCGCGGGTTGTAAGCCGTCAGGAGCGCGAACTTCGACCGGAGCAACGGGGGCAACGCTTGGGTATCTTTGACGATTTCCCCGTCCATCGAGACGCGGAGCAGCCCGCCCTCGGTGGGCAGCTCGTAGACGGTCGCAAAGTAGGCGCGGAGCAGGTTTTGGTCCAAAGCGCCGGGGATGTAGCACGGCTCGGGAGCTTACGAAAACAGGCTCAGCGCTTGAAGCGGTAACCGACACCGCGCACGGTGAGCAAGTGCTCGGGTTCCGCCGGATCGGACTCCAGCTTGGTGCGCAGCTGCAGCAAGAAATTGTCGATCGTGCGCAAGGTTCCGTGGTGCCCAGCGCCCCAGACGCGGGTCAAAATGTCCTCGCGAGTCAGCACGCGACTGGACGCTTCGACCAGGCACCAGAGGACATCGAACTCGGTCGCGGTCAGGGGCACGAGCTCGGCTCCCTTGACGACTTGCCGCATGCCCGAGTCGATCTGCAAATCCCCCGCGCGTACGACTCTCTCCGACGACTGGCGAGCGATGCCGTCGCGACGCAGCACGGCTTTCACGCGAGCGAGCAGCTCCGCCAAGCTGAATGGCTTGGTGATGTAGTCCTCCGCGCCGAGCTCGAGCCCCATCACCTTGTCCATTTCGGCCCCGCGCGCGCTGAGCATCACGACGGGCACGTGGTTGCCCTGACCGCGAATGGCTTTGACGACCTCGAGGCCATTCATCTTCGGCAACATGACGTCCAAAATCACCAAGTCGACGTTGGCGGCCACGGCGCGCGAAAGGCCGTCTTCGCCATCGATCGCGATGCTCACCTCGTAGCCTTCGGCTTCCAGATTCATCTGCAAACCGAGCGTGATGCTGGGGTCGTCTTCGACCACCAAGATGTGCCGCTTTCCGCTTACCGCCATCACTCGTCTCCCTGAACGCTAATGCTTGACCACGCGCAACACGAGTGAAAACTCACTGCCTTTGCCCGGGTGGCTGACGAGTTCGACTCGTCCGCGATGGGCTTTCATCACGTGCTTGACGATCGCCAAGCCGAGCCCGGAGCCTTCTCGCTGGCGGGACAGTCGATCGTCCAAGCGATAGAATTTCTGAAAAATGCGTTTATGTTCGGCGACGGGGATCCCCGCGCCATTGTCCCTCACGGTTAGCCGCGCCTCGCGTTCGTCGAAGGTGACGAAGACGTCGATCTTTACCGGATCTCCACCGTATTTGTCGGCGTTGGTCAGCAAGTTGAAGAGCGCATCGGAAACGGCGCCTCGATCCGCGCGGACGAGCAGCGATTCGGGCGGCAGCTCGACGTTCAACTCGATCGAACGACGTTGGCGCACCGTCTCGAACGCTTCCAGAGCGGTCGAGATCACCGATTTCAAGTCCGTCTCGCGAAAGGTGAACTCCCGCCGGCCACTTTCCATGCGGCCCCAGTCGAGCAGGCGATCGATCAGCTCTTGCAGGCGGGTGCTTTCCCGCGCCAGCCCATCGATACACTTTTGCTCCGCGACAACATCGCCGCGGCGCAGTTCCAGCGTCTCCGTAAAGAGGCGGATCGACGTCAGCGGAGTCCGAAGCTCGTGCGAAACCTTGGACACGAAGTCGCTCTGGAGGAGGGACAGATTGGCCTCCCGTCGCACGAAGACCCACACCAACACCACTCCTGTGACAGCGGCCCCGCTGAGCGCCATCACGAGAATGCCCATCAGCAGATTGAGCCGCGCTTCACCCAGAAAGATCAGCACGACTCCGGAGGTGAGGAGCAGTGATGACGGAACCACGACGAGCGACACCAGCAGGATCACGATCCTGCGGTAGCCGAGCGGGGTCGTGCTTCGCGACCGGGATGCCATGAACGGAAGGACTATAGGCGGAAAACGCGAATTTGCATTGCCTGCGGCGTCACACTTTCGTTATGTGCGGGGTTTCTGCGAGCCGATTTAAAGGGTACATTTCGGGGATCGAGATCGACACCCGGCACCAACGCGGGTCGGTCCGGGACGATGACCAAGGAAGCCGACATTGCGGAGCTCGACGGAGCCCCCGCCGTACCTACTATCGGTGAGGTGATCGCCGGTAAATACCGAGTCGACTCGGTAGTGGGAACCGGCGGCATGGGCATCGTGCTGTGCGCGACGCACATCGAGCTTGGTCAGCAAGTGGCGATCAAAGTGCTCACCGTGCACGACGAAGACCAGCGTCGGGACGAGGCTCGCGAGCGCTTCCTCCGTGAAGGGCGCGCCACGGCTGCGCTCGTCTCCGACCACGTAGTCCGCGTCTACGACGTCGGCACCTTGGACAGCGGCGCACCGTTCATGGTCATGGAGCTCCTGCGCGGGCAGGACCTCGCTCGCATCGTGCAACAGCAGGGCCCGATGAGCGTCGAGCTCGCTTGTGACTGCGTGAGGCAGGCGGCCGAGGCGATCGCGTGCGCGCATGCGCACGGCATCGTTCATCGCGACCTCAAACCTTCCAACTTATTTCTGACTCGGCGCAGTGACGGAACGCCGTTGGTCAAAGTGCTCGACTTCGGGATTTCGAAGAGCACCAACGCCGAGCAAGAGCGGGTCGTCGGCGACCTCACGGCGGAGCGTAGCGTGCTCGGCACGCCCTTTTACATGTCGCCCGAGCAAGTTCGCGACGCGAAGAAGGTCGATCTGCGCACGGATATCTGGTCGCTCGGCTTGATCCTGCACGAGCTGTTGTCGGCCTCCCCTGCCTTCGAGGGCACGACGCTGCCCGGAGTTTGCGCTTCTATCGCGGCCGATCCACCGGCGGCGTTGCGGCTCAAGCGTCCGGAGGTGCCGGTCGAAGTAGAAGCCATCGTGCTCAAGTGCCTGGAAAAGTTGCCGGCGAAGCGCTTTCAAACCGCGCGCGAACTGATCGAACGCCTCACGCCGTGGACGGGGCGCACAGAGAGCGCCTTGCTCTCTTCCTCTTTGAGCGACAGGACGATCCGCTCGTCGTCTCCGCTAGGCTTCGAGCTCGCAGAACTCCGGGACGGGTCTACGGTGTCGCTCAGCACGCCCTCGGACAGTGGAACCCTCGCCAGCGCAGTGTTCACGCGCTCGGGCCCGCGGGTAATCGAGGCGATCGGGAGCCGGCAATCCCACCACGAGGTTACTCAGGCAGAGGCCTCGCCCGCTTCACCGCCCGCCGCCCCTACCCCTGTCCGCGGGAGCACCCGACGCCGCGCGGCCGTGCTCGGCTTGGGCGTCGCGTCGCTCGTAGGCCTATCCACTTGGGCACTACGCGAGCCACGCGCCGAGCAACCGGTGGCGGCCACCCTACCCACGTCGAGGCCCTCGCCGAGTGTTCCCGCAGCGGCCGTGACTCAGCCACCCGCACCGCCAGCCGTGAGCCGCGCGTTTACTTTGCAGATCGACTCGAGCCCGGCCAGCGCACAGGTGCTCGAAGGGCAAAATCTGCTCGGTCTAACTCCGATTCAACTCAGTATCGACGTCGCACAGGCGGCGAAGACCCCTCGCACCTTCACCGTCCGCAAGGCCGGGCATCTGCCGTACACCATCGTGCAGGGGCCCTCGGCCACTGACGCGCGCGTGTTGGCCAAACTCACCGCCGAGCCTTTGGTGCCGGCTCCTCGCCCCGTTGCCAAGAAGCCGACGCCCCCGCCGAGCAATCCGCCCAGCGCGCCGGCCAAGTCGGGTAGCGACATTTTCATGCAGCGGTGAACGTTCGCGGCCAATTCTGACTAAGCTGGGTCCGTGACGCGTTCACGGCCTCGAATCGCGCTGCTGCTGGCCCTGCTTCTGTTCGTGGCAAAGCCCGCTACGGCCGATGATTTGGCGGATCAGGCCGAACTCGAGTTTTCACTCGGTGCCGATGCGTATCAACGTGCCGACTACAAAGTCGCGTTGCAGCATTTTCTGAGCTCCAACCGGTTGGTGCCGAACAAGAACGTGCTGTTCAATATCGCTCGCAGCTACGAACAGTTGAAGTCTTACCCCGCTGCCTTCCGCTACTACGCGCAGGCGCTCGAGCGCGAAGGAGACGGCGAGAGTGAGGCGAAGGTACGGATCGGCAACGCCCTGTCCCAGATACGACAATACGTGATGGTACTGCGCGTCAATACGACCCCGGCGGGCGCTACGCTCTACATCGATCGCAAAGACCTGGGCTCGCGCGGCGCAAGCCCACAGCTGTTCGGCCTCGCGCCGCAAGCCTACAAACTGATCGCTGAGTATCCGGGTTACGATCCGGTCGTCGTCGACGTGCCTGCGACGTCGCCGGGGCAAGAGCTGGTATTGAACTTGGAGCTGAACCCGATTCTGGGCGAGGCGTCCTTCACTGGCCAAGCTGGCGCGCGCGTGAGCATCGACGGCGAGCCGGAGACGGCCGGGTGCAACGTTCCGTGCGTTCGCTCATTGGCGGCAGGCGCGCATGTCGCGACGGTCGTTCACCCCGGCTTCCACACCGCTCAACGCGCGTTCTTGGTGCGCGCGCGCGAACGCGAGCTGGTGAAGGTTCAGCTCGAACCCGAGCTCGGGAGCGCGCTCATCAGCACCGACGAGCCCGGCGCGCTGGTGCTGGTCGACGGCCGCGCGAGCGGCTTTACACCCGCAATCCTCAGCTTGCCGGTAGGCATGCATCGCGTGCACCTCGAGCTCAAAGGCTTCCGCCCCGAAGAGCGTCAGATCGGCGTGGCCCTGAACGGCGAGACTCGGCTCGACGTAGTGCTCGCCGAGTCGGAAGAGGTCGTAGCGGCATCGCGCGCAATCGAACAAGTCGAAGACGCACCGAGCTCGGTGACCCTCGTGGGAGAGCGCGAGCTCTCCGACTTCGCCCCGCCCACGATTGCAGAGGCGGTGCGCGGCGCACCCGGGGTTTACCTCTCGGACGATCGCAGCTACGTCGCGCTCGGGATGCGCGGCTTGGGTCGGCTCGGAAGCTACGGCAATCGCATCCTCGTCACCTACGACGGCCAGCCCATGAACGACGATTGGATCGGCTCGTCCTACGTCGGCTATGACGCGCTCACCGATCTGGGAGACGTGCAGCGCATAGAAGTCGTGCGTGGTCCGGGCTCCGTGCTGTACGGCACGAACGCTTTGTCCGGCGTCATCAACGTGGTCAGTCGCGATCGAGAAAAACCCGGAGTTTCTGCCGGCATTTCCACGAATCAAAGCGGGGTGGCGCGCGCGCGCGTCCGCTCCGACATCCAGTTCGGCAAAGACGCGGGCGCCTGGGCTTCGGTCGCACTCGGACGCGGCAATGGCCGACAATTCCGCTTTCCCGAGTACCTCGGCAGCCAGGGAGCGGAAGATGGCGTGGCCCGCAACGTCGACGGCTTCGAGGCGGGGACGTTCCGCGGGCGCGCCTATTGGAAATTCGTCTCCCTGCAGTGGTCGACGCACTCCTACGACAAGCAGCTGCCGACGGCCGCGTTCGGCACGTTGCTGGGAGATGGGCGCACGCGCCAGACGGATCGCAGGAGTTATGTCGAGCTGCGCGTGGAACCCCGCGTTTCGGACAAGGTCGCGGTGCTCTCTCGGCTGCATTGGAATCACTACACCTTTCGCGGCGCCTACGCGCGTAGCCCCGCGGAGGGCGGACTCGAACTCGATACGTACCGCGGCTCCTGGCTCGGCCTCGAGCAACGGGTTGAAATCAAGGCGACGTCACGGCTACGCTTCACGCTCGGGGGTGAAGGACAGCTGCACTACCGAGTCGAGCAGCGCGTGAGCGATCAAGACAGCGTGTACTTGGATGACACCGGCAAAAATGGCCGTCCGTTCCAGGTCGGCGCGCTGTACGCGCTGGCGGACGCGACGCTCAGCTCGCGCGCCCAACTCTCGCTAGGCGCCCGCTTGGACGCCTACTCCACGTTCGGGTCGTCCTTGAACCCGCGCGCCGCGCTCATCACCAAGCCTTATGCAGCGGGGAACACCAAGTTCATCTTGGGCAAAGCTTTCCGAGCGCCTAGCACTTACGAGCTCTACTACAACGACAACGGCGTCACTCAGGTTCAGAGCCCGCGCCTGCGGCCGGAGTCCCTGTACTCACTGGAGATCGAACATGCCCACCGCTTTTCGGCCAGCGTCGTCGCGACCGCGGCGGCGTACGGCAACTACGCGGCACGCTTGATTTCGATTTTTGGCAACAGCACGCCGACGGACCCACTTCACTACGAGAACGAGCGCTCGCCTCTCGTGGTCCTGGGGGGCGAATTCGGGCTACGCCGCGAATTTCGCCAAGGAGCAATGTTTGCGCTGAGCTATGGCTTCTCGCTCACACGCTTCTTGGAGACGAACGGCGCGGGAGATTTGATATCACTCGAGCCGGCGGCCAACAAGCGCTCCGTCGCCAACGCCCCCGTCCACCTGGCGTCACTGAAAGGGGCCATTCCGATCCTCAATCGAGCTCTTACTTTCGGCTCGCGCCTCACGGTCGAGGGCCCACGCTTCGATCGCTACGAAAACCGCACCGATCCCGCGCAGGGGAAGACGGACTCTGCCGTGATTTTGGACATGGTGTTCAGCGGTGAGGAGCCGCGCTTCGGCGTGCGCTACGCGTTCGGCGTCTACAATGCGTTCGATTGGCGCTACAGCGTACCCGTGAGCACCGAGTTCGTGCAGCGCCGGATCACGCAAGACGGACGCACCTTCATGGCCAACTTGGACGTGAAATTTTGATGGGTCACAGGTGCAAGTCGACGACCAGCGCGCGCAGCACTTCCGCGACGCTAGCTGCCTGCGCCGGACAACCACGTGACCGGTACGGGCTCTCGCCGTCCGTCAGCTGCGCCACTTGGCCGAGCAGCAAATTGCTCTCCGCGGCGCCTTCGACGAGCGCCCGCAATTCGCCCGGCAAGTCCTGATCATCCGGCGAGAAGCGAAGCGCCGCGCGCACGTAAAAGCCGAGTAGGTGCGCCCAGGCGCTGCCCTGATGATACGAGAACTCGCGTTCCTCGCTCGTGCCCGAAAAGAAGCCGATGTAGCGGTTGTCGCTGGGCGAGAGGCTGCGGATACCACGCGGGGTCAGCAGATCACTCTGCACACGGTCCAAAATCGCGCGGGTTTGCGTGGGGTCGAACAGCTCTGGATCGACGGCGAGCGCGATCAACGCGTTGGGGCGGACGCTGGGGTCGGCCCAGGCCTCGTCCGTATCGCGCGCTTCACTCACGACGTCGTACGGATAGTCGGTTTCGTGACACCAGAAGCGGGCGCGGAACGCATTGCGGGCGCGCTGCATCGTGCGCTCGGCCAAATCAGCTAGCCGCTCGTGCCCGTATTCGCGCGCGAGCCCGGCGAGCGTTTGCGCGCCGCGAGTCCAGAGAGCCTGCAGCTCGATGGCAACACCGCGCCGAGGGGTAACGAGCTCCGAGCCGACGTGCGCGTCCATCCACGTCAGTGCGACGCTTGCGGCGCCATTGGCCACCAACCCCTCCGACGTCAACCACACGAAGCGCTTGCGGCGCGAGCGCACGCGCAGGAACGCGCGCACCAACGCCGGGTACAGCCGATCTTTCAACAACGGATCGCTGGCCGGCAGCCGCAGACGAAGCTCACGCGCAACCTCGAACAGCCACAGCGTGGCGTCAGGCACCGGTTTTGCCCGCTTGGTTCCGGTACTCAGCAGGGTTTCGGGCAAAAGCCCGAAGCGCATCTCCGAGAGCACGGTGCCGAGCGCGCGGCGGGCCAGATCGATGCGTTCACGCGCCAGATGCAAACCGACCACGGACAGCACCAAATCCCGTGTGTACACCGAGTGCCACGGGTAGCCGGCGAGGATCACGGGGTGCTTCACGGAATCGGCGCAAAATTGCTCGGCCGCGACGAACATCTGACGAACTCGCGGCGCGCGCGAAGGACCGGGATCTTGCGCGAGCAACGCCTCGCGAACCTCCGCTTGCAGGTCGGCGGGAGACTCGGCGGGCAACGCGCCTACTGCCGTTACCAAGTACGCGGTTCGATTCGGTTCGAGCACGAGCTCGAACACGCCCGGCGTCCACATGTCCTCTTGGAACCCGTTACCGAGTCGACGGTCTTCCAAGTACTCGAAGCGGCGCCACCAATCGGGCGAGCCCATGAAGACGCCATCGTGCTTGAACGCGATCGACGGAAGCGCGGGGATCGGCTGCACTTCCACCGAGCCGCCGCGAAGCAGCACGACTTGATTCATCGCCCCGTGCTCGACCATCAAGCCTCCCACCGGCCTGAGCGGCATGAGCGGGCGCATGCTCACCCGCGCCGGCACGCGACCTCGCCAGGTGTAGCCGATGATCATCGCATTCTGGCCGCGCGCCAGGCACATGGTCCGCTCCAGGGTGTGAGCGCCCAACCTGAAGACCCAGCGCGGGATCGGATCTTGAGAAAAACTTTGCAGCAGCCGATAGCCCGGCGTCGGAGCAACGTTCGGGAATTGATGGGTCGCCAAGCGATACACGCGCCGGCGGTCATCTTCGACCGTGATGTTCGTCTCGGCGTGGCTAACGATTACGTGACGACCGAGCGGCGGTGCCAACGCCGCAATGAACGCGCCGTGGTGGCGGCGCGTATGCATCATGGCGATCGTGCTCATCGAGTACGCACCGGCGCCGTTGGTGTGTAGCCACTCACGCTCGGCCGGCAGTAGATCCGAGTGCGTCTCGACGAACGGCCAGGGCCCCTCGGGCAGGCCTCGTTTCGCCTCTCGAGACTTCATCGCTGCCCTCGCACGGCGAGCTCCGCTTCGGCCGCCGCCATGAGCACCGAGCGCGACGGCGACGCCGAAAGCCAAAGCTCGATCGCCAGTGCCGCCTGTGCGACCAACATGCCGAGGCCATTCTCGGCGCCGAGACCGCAGCCTCGGGCTCGCTGGAGGAACGGCGTCGCCGCCGGATTGTAGATCAGATCATACGCCAGCGCGCGCTGCGGGATATGCTCCCAAGGCAGCATTTCTGCGAGTTTTTGGCCATCATCGGCGCCCGTCATGCCTGCGCTCGTGCAGTTGACGATCAGATCGACGCGCGCGAGCACTTCACGTAGGCGGGTTTTGGCCCGCGCATCACTCTCGGGCCACGCGAGCAGAGAGACCCCGCGCTCGACGAACTCGGCCCCGTGCGGCCACTCGGCTTCGGGAACGCTGGGCAGAAACTTTCGCGCGGTGAGCGCGACGCGGTCCGCTCCCGCGTCCTGCGCGGCTGCGATCACCGCTGGAGCAGAGCCGCCATTGCCGATCACGAGCACGCGCCGCACGGAGCCGGACAGTCGCTGGAACTCCTCCGCCAAGGCGGGGACGTCGGTGTTGTGTGCGATGATTGTTCCATCCGCGCCACGCACCAGCACGTTGGCCACGCCCACGCGCTGAACGGAAGGCGCCACCATGTCCGCCAACTTCAGCGCCAGGCGCTTCCAAGGAATGGTGACGTTGGCGCCGGCAATTGCCCCGCTGCGCAGCGCGTCCACGACCTTCACCACCGCGTCTTCGTTCGGGCAATCAGCCAGCTCGTAGCGGTGAGGCAGGGCCAAGTCGCGATACGCCGCCTGGTGAATCACCGGCGACAAGGAGTGAGCCACCGGGTGCCCAATCAGAACGAACCGTTTTGCTTCGGCCACCGCTTTCACGATTCCCGTCCTTCCACGCGAGTTCGCAGGCGCCCGCGCGCGAGCCGCAGGGTCACTTCGTCACCGGGCGCCACGTCGTCGGAGGCGCGAATTGCGCGCCCATCTGCGCGCGTGGCGATGGCGTAGCCGCGGCCCAAGATGGTCAGCGGCGATAGGCCGTCCAAGCGCGTGGCCGCATCTGTCAAGCGCGCTTCGGCGCGGGCGAGTCGACGGCGCGCCGCGTTCTGCAAGCGCACGTCGAGCGGACCGAGATCGGCGCGAGCACCGGCCAGAACCGCGCGCGGATGCCGGGTGTACAAACGCCGCGTCAGCAGCTCCAAGGTGGCGCGCCGCTCGTTCACGGAGTCGATTGCGTGGCGGCGCAGGCCGCTCGTCAACTCGTCGAGCTCTTGTTGGCGTTCAGCGATCGTGAAGCGCGGGTCCGAGAGGCGCCCGCGCGCCCGCTCGATGTGCCCGCGCCAACGTAGAATGCGCGCCATTGCCGCGCGCTGCAACGCGCCGTGCGCCCGCTGCCAGGCCGCGGCGCGGGCACGCCCTTCGGGCACGACGAGCTCCGCGGCCTGCGAGGGTGTCGCCGCGCGTACGTCCGCGGCGAGATCGGTAAGTGAAAAATCGACTTCGTGGCCCACCGCGCTGACGACAGGAACGCGGAAACGCGCGACCCGACGTACGACCCGCTCGTCATTGAAAGCCATCAAATCTTCACCCGAACCTCCACCGCGCCCGATGACGATTACGTCGAGGCCCGGGTAACGTTCGAGCAAGTTGAGCGCGCGAATCAAGCTCTCGGGCGCGCCGTCACCCTGAACCAGGGCGGGCGCGAGCACTATTTTCACGTCTCCCCGACGGAATGCGACGCTCACGATGTCGTGGAAAGCGGCGCCCGCAGCGCTGGTCACGACCCCCACGATGCGCGGCTCGCTCGGGAGCGCGCGCTTTCGCTCGGAGGCGAACAGACCCTCCGCCGCGAGACGCTGCTTGAGTTGCTCGAGTGCTTCCAGGAGTGCGCCGCGGCCGACCGGACGAACTTCGTTGACCACGAATTGCAGACGCCCGCGGGGCGCCCAAACCGTCGCTTGACCGATCAGTTGCAGACGCGCGCCCTCGACCAAGTGACGACGGGCTCGCAGCGCGTTGAAGCGATACATCACGCACTCGATGATCGCGTCTTCGACCTCGTCTTTGAGACAAAAGTAGACGTGGCCGCTCGGTGCGCGTTTGAGTGAGCTGACTTCACCCTCGACCCAAACCCGGCTGGACGCGTCTTCGACCGATCGGCGTAGACGTCGATCCAACTCCGAAACACTGATGACCTCGTCCGGTCCGCGCACGGGTCGGCCTATAGCAGGGCGGCACCGAGCAGGCTCGGCAATTGTTCCGGGCCGGCGGTCAGGGCCAATTCCGCCCCGCGCACTACTTGCAAACCGTGGCGGTGACTCGGACATTGTCGAAAAAGAAATCGGACCGAAGCGTCGTATCGGTGCTAGCCCAAAACAGCAGCGCGACTTTCTTCCCCGCCAGCGCCGTCACGTCTCGGCTGACGTTGATGGCGTCTTTGGTCCAATTGCGCAGTGTACCCGTTTGCGCGTTGACGTTCGAAAGCGCGCTGAGCGCGGAACCGACCTGCTGCAGGTCCGAGTCGAGCAAGCGCACCTCGAAGTAGTCGTGATTCGAGGTCGCGGCGCTCTTGGTTTGAAAGTTGGTGTCGACCACGACCTGGATCTTGGTCGCCCCCGCCGGAATGTTGATGAACGTGTACAACTGAGCGACGTTCGAGTCGAGCTCACTGCCCATCCACGCAATGAAGTTACCACCCAGCGCCGGTGGATAGGTCGTGCCATTGCCACCCGCGCAGCCGGCGCCGGAGCAGTTGTAGATGATGTAATACTCGCTCGCCTCGACCCAACCCAACGCGTCGTCATCCGGGCCCGGCACCTCGAAGCCGCCGTTTCCGAGATTCGAGTCAGCGCTGACCAACGGACTCTGTGAACTGATGTCGACTTGCTTGCAGTCCGCCGTGGCATCACACTTGTTCGGCTTGCATACGTCGTTGCTCGGCGTGCACTTGCTGTCGGTGACGGCGTGCGAGCACTGGTGATTGGTGCAGGTTTCCACGGTGCAGGCTACGTTGTCCGTCGCGCAATCGGCCCCCGACAGGCACTCGTAGCAAGTCGGCGTGGCGCCGCTCGTGTCGCACAACGGCTTGCCTGCACTGCAACCCGCGTCTTGCGTGACGCCGGTACCCGTGTCCGCGCAAGGCCCACATTTTTCCGTGTTCGTAGCGCCGTTGCATACGCCCGCGGAGCAAGCGCTCCCCACCGCGATGGCGGTGAAGACGCACTTACCCGCCGTGCAAGTTTCGCTCGTGCACTCGTTACCGTCGTCGCAGTCGGCGGCGGTGGTGCAGCCGCCACAGGCGGCGTCGAGTCCCGTTCCTAGGCAGACCGGCGCAGTCGGCGAGCAACCGACGTCCTGCCCAGTGCCGGAGACCGTATCGAGGCAGCGCACGCAAACGGCCCGCTCGTCACAACTGCGAGCTGTGCCGCAGGGCGTGCCCTTCTCTTCCGCCTCGTGCACGCATTCGCCCGCGGCGCAGCTGTCCTTCGTGCACTCGTCGGCGTCATCGCAACTGGTCGGACATGCGTCATCCGGCTCGCCGCCAGTGCCAGCCGACCCACTAGCCCCAGACGTTCCGCCGCTGCCGGCCAAGGTGCCCGCCATTCCGGACTCCTCCCCCGCGCTGCCGGCGTCGGCCGTCCGCCCAGCACTGCCGCCGTCGGCGCGGTTTCCCGCGCTATTTCCCGTTCCGGCCTCTCCCTGGGCACCCCCGCCATCAGCGACACTGTAGCCGCCGAGACCGACCAGGTTCCCACAGCCCGCAACGATGCCCAGGCCGGTGAAGGAAAGACCCCAGAAAATGCGATACGAGCCCAAGATGAGACGAACGCTAACACGCCACGTCGCGGCTTTCGACGACCATGGAAAGCCGCGGCGATCGCACACGTTTCATCGGCTCGGCGGGTGTTCACGCGGGGTGCCGGGGTGGCGGGCCCGCCGGTCTGCCGCTCCCGAGCGGCACAGGCGTTCGCACACACTCGAATGGTCACGAACCGGTTCGCGTTATACACCCTGCTACGGAGTCGCAGACTCGCCGGTTCGAGAGGCGGACAAGCACGTTCGGCGGTGTCGGAACTCGCCATCATCCGTCCGACATCATCCGTCCGACGCAAATCAACAGTCGAGTGATCTTTCCCTGCGACCAACTCGGAACCGTCACCGACGTCACGCGCATGCGCCCCGCATCGCCGAGGGAGAATGGAGCAATGACACGTGCTGAACAGTGTCAGCGGAGTCGCTCACCCATCGCGCGGGTCGTCTCAAGCCCGCGCAGGAACCCACCGATAAGGTAGAGCCGATAAAGGTAGAGCGCTTGCCAGCCGCTAGTCCGCGTGCGAGAGTCGCCCCACAATGTCTCACTGCGGCGACACGCCTCAGTCAATGCTCACTGGCGCGCCGCATCCGTTTCTTCAACTACGTCGGGGTTCAGCCCAGAATGCTGGTGAACGCCTTGGCTAATTATTTGCACCAGATTCGAATGTGGCAAACCAATTCCTCCCCCCTTCGGTCGGCTACGAGGTGCCCGGAATGAAAGCGCTCAGTGAGTTTTGGCCGCACTTGAAGCGCGTGGCGTTCGAGGAGGTCGAGTCGCTCCTATCACGTGGCGTTTTGGCGCAAGTAGCTGCTGGCTTCCCCGCGCAAAGCTTTAGCCGCACGCGAACTGCACTGCTGCGGCGCGCGGGCGTGAGGATAGGGCGCAGCTCGCTCGTGCAAGGTCCGATTCGAATTACGGGTGAAGGCAATCCCTGCCAGGAAATCTCGATCGGCACCTACACCCTGATCAGCGGCTCACTCCACTGCGATATCGGCGCACCCATCCAGATCGGCAACCGCGTGCGGATTGGCCATGACGTATCACTACTCACCGTCGATCACCGCGTGGGCCCTGAAGAGATGCGCTCGGGCAAGCGCAAGTTCGGTCCGATCGAGATTGGTGATGGCGCGTGGTTGGCCTCGCGGGTCGTCGTGCTCCCCGGCGTGAGCATTGGCGCGGGGGCAATCGTCGCCGCCGGCTCCGTGGTCACTCGAGATGTGCCGGCGAACACCCTCGCGGTCGGAGTTCCGGCGCGCGTGGTCCGTGATCTGAACGGTCAGGGTGATTCGGACGCGCCGGTCGAAGCCGAGTCACCGGTCTCGAGTCGTCGTTTCATGTACCAGGCCTGAACCGAGGCCGCACTCGCCGCCGCGCGCCCTTTCGGGCATGCTCGCATGATCCGATGAAGCGTGTGCTGATCGCCAACCGCGGTGAAATTTCGGTCCGCATTGCGCGCACGCTGCGTGACCTGGGCCTCGAGTCGGTCGCAGTGTTCACGCCCGAGGATCGCCTGGCGCTGCACGCCCGCAGCGCCGATCGCGCGGCCCTGCTCCGCTCCCCTCTCGGTTACCTGAGCGCGAGCGAGCTGATCGAAGTCGCTCGGGCGACCGGCTGCGACGCGCTCCATCCGGGCTACGGTTTCCTGTCCGAGAATGCGGAATTTGCGGCGGCTTGCTGGACCGCAGGGCTTTGTTTCGTCGGCCCGCCGCCGAGCGCGATCGCAGCCATGGGTTCGAAGCAGCGCGCTCGAGCGCGCATGGAAGCGTCGGGCGTTCCGCTGATCCCGGGCGGAGACGCGCGCACTCTGTTCGAGGCCAGCGCGACCGCCGCGCGCGTCGGCTATCCCGTTTTGGTCAAAGCCACGGACGGCGGTGGCGGCAAAGGGATGCGCCTCGTGAACACCGAAGCTGAGCTCGCGGCTGCGCTCGATCGCACACGGAGCGAAGCAAAGAGCGCGTTCGGTAGCGATGCCGTGTACATCGAGAAGGCGATCGGCAACGCACGCCACGTCGAAATCCAAATCATCGGCGATCAACAGGGGAATATCGTGGCCCTGTTCGAGCGGGATTGCTCGATTCAGCGGCGCCACCAGAAAGTGATCGAGGAGACTCCGTGCCCGGTGCTGAGGCCCGAAACCTTGGCCAAGATGGCGGAGGTCAGCGTGCGTGGCGCTGCGGCGATCGGCTATTTTTCTGCCGGGACGTTCGAGTTCCTGCTCGCGCCCGACGGTAGCTTCTACTTCCTGGAGATGAACACGCGCTTGCAGGTCGAGCACCCCATCACCGAGCTGGTCACCGGCCTCGATCTGGTCAAAGAAATGCTCCAGATCGCCGACGGCAAGCCACTCTCGTTCGAAGCACCGACGCGCCGCGGCGCCGCCATCGAAGTTCGTCTGTATGCAGAAGACCCCGCCACGGGCTTCCTCCCTAGCCCCGGCAAGATCTCGCTCTTGCGCGCCGCGAGCGGTCCCGGAGTGCGAGACGACTCGGGGATCTTCGAGGGCGCCCAAGTGAGCTCCAACTACGACCCGCTGCTCGCCAAGCTCTCCGTTTGGGGTGAAGACCGAGGTCAGGCGCTGGCTCGCATGCGACGCGCGCTCGGCGAGTACGCCATCGGCGGAATTCGCACGAATCTCGCCTTCTTGGCGCGCGTCATCGCCCACCGCGATTTCATTGCGGGCAATTACGACATCGGCTTTCTCAATCAACACCTGCCAGCGTTGTTGCTCGAACCAGACTCTGACGCAGACAACCGCTGGTTGCTCGCCGCCGCCGCCGCTACCGCGGCCCGTGTCGTCGACGACACGCAGCGCGAGACGCGGGTCACCGGTACGGAAGCACCATCGCCCTGGGTGAGCGCACAGCGCAGCGCGCTCAAGTGGTGAGCCAGCGGCACAGCGCCGAGAACGCGACGGCCCTAAACCTTCTTGTACTCTTCGACGAACTCCCAATCTGCAATCAAGTGCTTCTTGAGTAGCAACGAGAGCAACGCGGAGAAGAGCGCCTCCCAGCGCACGTCGGTGCCCAAGATCTCGCTGGCGTCGGCGCCGTGAGAGACGGCCCGCAAGGCCGCGATCAAGTCGCGCGCTGTCAGCTCGTTCGCATCACTCGCAGGGGGCGCAGACGAAGGACGCTTGAGAGCTGCGGGTTGCGTCGCGGGCTCGCGAGCGGGCAGGTTCACCTTGGTGCCATCGAGCAACGTGAGTGTCACCATGCGTCCACCGCCCCTCTTGGGCGCAGGCATCGAGATCTCACGCGCTTCGATCTGCGGTCCGGAATCCGGTGGCTCCGAGATTGGGCGCGCCGATTCGACTGCCTCGGCGGCCTGAGTGGAGACGGGCCTAACCGAAGCGACCGTGACCGGAGGCGCTTCGTTCGGCTTCAACACGTGCATCGTCCCGGGGATTGGCGTCGCGTCACTGGGCATCGAAGCGAGTGCGGGCGCAGGCGGAGAGCTTTTCTGTGAACGAGCTCCGGCCGCGCTCTCGGCATTGACCTCCGCCACCGCTTCGGAGAGTGACGCCGTATCCTTGCCCACCCCGTAGTAGACGCGAATCGCCGAGCGGATGTCGGTCGGCGGCGCGATCATCGCGCGCACGGGCAGGCCCGCCCATTGCCCTACCTCGCGCTGCGCGACTTCATCACTCGGGTCGTCCATCGCGACGTAGAGAGTTTCTCCCAACCCGCGCACTCTTCGGACGAAGATCGGTACCAGGCAATACTTCTCGGCGAGCTGGTGCGAAACCAAGTTCAACAGCTGCCGCGAAAAATCGATGTGATAGAGCGAGACCCACGGCACGCTGAGTTGCTGACTCAGAATTTGCGTGACTTGCGTCTCGGTGACGAGCCCGGCCTCGACGAGCATCGTCCCGATGCGTCGTCCGTCGCTCTTTTGAGCGAGTAAAATCTCCTCGAGCTGAGCACGACTCACAATCTGAGCCTCGACCAAGAGATCGCCCAGCCGGACGCGTACGGGAACCATCGAGCTCAAATCCTAGCCCAGTCGTGCCGGCAGACGATGCGCAGTTTCTGGCACCTGCTCCGAAAGATCGGATGCCCGAATCATGCGGGGAAGCCTGCCGAAAGGTCGGGGTCGCTCGCACCCGCGAGGCTCGAAAAGGCCATTCTAGCGGGCCCGCCCCGCCCGGCTGGGCTTCCGGTTCCCGGGCGGACCCCTGCGCCGGGCCGGCGGTTCGAGTTTCAGGGGAGAAAGCTGGTTTGCGGAGCCAACGCTGGCTTAGACTGGCACCCCTGTTCATAGTTTCGGTCGGGTCGCGAGCGCGTAGCGCGCGCCACCTCCGGAGTCGTTGGTTGTCAGCACAAGCTTCTAGTCGAATTTGTCCGCACTGTGGGTCAACCTGCAACGCAGAGCACCAATATTGCCCGGCGTGCGGTTTTCCCGTTGGGACCATGGGCTCGACCACGGACGACAAGTTCGTCGGCAAGTCCCTGCCTGGCGGATACTACATCCTCGATCTGATCAGCGTCGGCGGCATGGGGCGTGTGTATCGCGCCGAACAAGCCGCCCTCGGGCGCACGGTGGCGGTGAAGATCATTCACCCGCATTTGCTGTCGGATGAAAACTCCGCGCTCCGCTTCATGACCGAAGCGCGCGCCGCGAGCCAGTTGAACCATCCGAACTCGATCGCGGTGTTCGATTTCGGTCGCACGGACGACGGGCAACCGTACCTCGTGATGGAGTTCTTGCGCGGCAAGGACCTCGCGCGCGTCGCCTACGAAGAAGGGCCCCTGCCTTTCTCCCGCATCGTGGAGGTGTTGCGGCAGGCGCTGGCTGCGCTCAGTGAGGCCCATGACTTGGGCATCGTTCACCGCGATCTCAAGCCAGAAAATATCATCCTGGAGCCGCTGCGTCGCGGTGGTGATTTCGTCAAAGTCGTCGACTTTGGGCTCGCCAAGCTACGCGCTGACGCGCAGAGCCCGAGCGTTACCAGCCCCGGCATCGTGTGCGGTACGCCGGACTACATGGCTCCGGAGCAAGGCCGCGGCGACGCGATCGACGGCCGCAGCGATTTATACTCGATCGGGGTGGTCCTATTCCAGCTGATGACGGGGCGGCTGCCGTTCGAGGCCGACAGCCCGACCCAGGTCGTGATGATGCACCTCACGATCCCGGTGCCCGATCCTCGGCAGGTGGCGCCCGAGCGCAACATCCCCGAGCCGCTCGTAGACGTCGTGCTCAAGGCGTTGGCCAAGGACGCGAAGAAGCGTTACCAAGACGCAGCCGAGTTTTCCGATGCACTGAAGAACGCTTTGATTTTGGCGGAGAGCATTCGGCCCGAGCAGCGCAACTCCCTGCCGCCGAACTCACTGCTCGGCGGCGTCACCTGCGGCTCTTGCGGCTCGCTCGTGCCGATGGCCAAATTCTGCCTGGAGTGCGGCGCGCGCTTGCCGATCCGTAGCGGAATTCCGGACAACCCGACCCTCCCGCAGTTGCCGCTGCCGCTCGTCGCTCGTGAAGAGGATCTGAACTGGCTCGAAGACCGACGGCAGCGCGTGCGCGGCAGCCTGGTCGGCGCGCGCCTGGTCGGTGAACCCGGCGCTGGAAAGACGCGCCTGTTGCGCGAGCTGCTCGGACGCGCGCGCGCCGAGGGGGACCTGACCGTGCTCACGGGCCCAGACCCGTTCTACGCCGAGGTCGCCTACTTTGCCCTGCGCGAAGCAATCCGAAAGCTAGCGCAGCTCGGCCTGGACGAGATCGACGATCGACGCTTCGATGGCGCCGGCCCCGATGCGACATCGGGCTTGAACGAGGTGTTTTCGGGCGCGCCGACACGCCAAGACATTCGCTCGCCGGCAGAGCGCCGGCATGCCCTGGCCGAGGCGCTGCGCTGGGCACTCGCAGCCGCATCGAAGCGTGCGGGCAAACAACGCGTGATCCTCGCTATCGACGACATCTATCGGATCGACGGACCGAGCCGAAACGCGTTTGCCGACGTCGTGGGCGAACCGCCCGCTTGTTCTGCGCTGCTGATCGCGACCCACATTCCGGGCTTCGAAGCTGGCTGGGGCGCAGACGCCGCGGCTCGCATTTTGGGGGGCTTGCCGCCCCCGGCCGTGTCGCGCCTGTTGCGGCCGAGCCGCAATGGGCCGCGTTCGGTGAGTGAAGACGCGAAGGGCGTGCTGCCGATGTACATCGAGCAGGTGCTGCGTTACTCGCAAGAGGGCGGCAGCGATCCGCCAAGCCGACTTGCAGACTTGATCGCGTTGCGCGTCGACACGCTGGAGCCGAACGCGCGCCGCACGCTGCAAGCATTGTCCGTGATCGGCGACGAAATGAAGCCGGACACGATGCTCGAACTGCTACCCAAGACGGACAACTTGGAGGGCATGCTTTCGGACCTGCAGCGCGCCGGAATGATCGACATGGAGGCAGGTCGCGTGTCGACATCGCACCCGCTGCTGCGTGAAATCGTGCTTTCTGGCATTCCGGCCACGGCTCGTAAAGAGCTACACGCGAAAGCGCTACGCGCTTGCGAGCGCATCGGCGCGCCGATCGAAGCGCGCGCCCAACACGCCTATCACGCCGGTGATTCCTTCCAAGCGCTGCTGCTGCTCGAACAAGTGGCAGATCGCGCGACCGCCCGCGGCGATGCCGCCACCGAGGTGCTGGCCTTGCGCCGCGGCTTGGAAATCGCTCGCCAAGAAATTTCACGGGGCGAGCTCGATGACCCGCTGCGCGCCGTGCTGATCTTCGGCCGCAAGCTAGGCGCCTCCTTGACGCGCGCGGGGAATTTTGCCGACGCCGAAGGCGTGCTGCGTGAAGCTCTCGACGTCGCCGGACCAAGCGGAACCGACCGGGCGCGCGTCTTGTCGGCGCTGGCACACGTCGCGCATGGACGTCACCGCGAGACCGAAGCCATCGGCTACATCGAGCAAGCGATCGCCGTCGCACGTCAGAGCGGCGCGCACGATTTGGTGTCGACGTTCAATGACACCCGCCGCGCCTGGGCTTGAGCCGCGTATGCAGCGGCCTCAGACGATCGCCAGCGCACGCGACACGACGAATTTCAGATAGCGCCCTTCTGGGTGTCCCATGAAAATCGGATGATCGACGGCGTGACCCGCGTCGTGAAACACCTGCAGCCGGCGCTTCGCGTTCACGGCTGCTTCGGCCAACACTCCGCGAAACGCCTCCGAGCTCACTTGCGCGGTGCAGCTCGCGGCCGCGTAGATCCCACTCGGCTCGAGCACACGCAAGCCGGCGCTGTTCACGCTCACGTAGGCGCGCAGGGCATTCTTTTGCTGCTCGCGCGAATTGGCGAAACTCGGCGGGTCGCAGATCACGACGTCGTAGCTGACGCCAGCTTGCTGAGTGCGCTCCAGAAACTCGAATACGTCTTCGGCCACGAACTCGTGCGGCTCCGGATCCATGCCGTTTAGTTCGAAGTTGGCGCGCGCCGCGCGTGCGGCCGGTTGAGACATGTCCACGCTCGTTACGCTCGTCGCTCCCGCACGCGCCGCGTACAGCGAGAACGCGCCGGTGTAGGAGAACAAGTTCAGCACGCGCTTGCCCGCGCACAGCTCACCCATGAAACGCCGATTCGCTCGGTGATCCAGGAAAAGACCGGTCTTCTGGCCTAAAAAGAGATCGACGTGCATGCGTAGGCCATGCTCCGCGATGATTAGATCACGGGGCGGCAAGCGACCATGAAGCACTTCCAAGCGCGGCGGTTCGCCATCGCGCACGCGGGCACGGCGCACGACGCCGTGCAGCTTCAACAACTCGGCAAGCGCACGCACGACCCAGGGCACCAGCGTCTCCAGCGAATCCGCGTAGGTGACGATCACCGCAAACGCGCCGTACACGTCGACCGTCAGTCCCGGAATGCCGTCGCCTTCGCCGTAAAGCAAGCGGTACGCGGAAGTTTGATCGTCGAGCAGGGCGCGTCGCAGCGCGAGCGCCGCGGCGACCCGCTCTCGCACCCAGCTGGCGTCCGGGACGGCCCGCTCGGAGAACAGGCGGAGCGCGATTTTGGAGCTCTCGTCCCACAGCGCGAACGCCGAATAGCCGCCCGCCCGTACCTTGACCCAGGTGCCCGAGGCCGCCTGAAAGCCGCGTGGAACGTGATCGCGATAGACCCACGGGTGCCCGGCTTGCAGGCCACGCTTCAGTTGCGCCGGCAGCTCGAGCGTCGGCCCGGAGAAAGCTGCGCTCACGGTCCGACCGCGCGCGGCGCGGGGCCCGTGCTTTGTCGAACGACCAGGTCCATGGGGAAGTCGAGCACGGATCGCTCCGGTTGCTCTTCCAGCAGCGCCGTGAGCAGGGTGCGGCAGGCCGCAGCGCCCATGGCGCGCATCTGCTGGCGTACGGTGGTCAGCCCGGGCCAAATCAGGCTCGCGGCGGGAATATCGTCGAAGCCCACCACCGAGACATCACTCGGAATGCCAACGCTCTGCGCGTGCAGCGTGCGCATGAAGCCGAGCGCCATGACATCGTTCGCCAACACCACCGCCGTAGGCGCGCGATTGCGCGCGATCTTCAGCCAACGCTCGGCGTACGCTTTGCCTTCTTCGGCGTGAAAGCGCGGCGCGAAGGTCACGTTGCTCGGTAGCAGCTTGACCTTCTTCGCCTTCAAGCCGCTTTCCAGGCCCTCGAAGCGTTGCTGGCTATCGAGCGATTCCTTCGGCCCGCCCAGAAATGCAATCCGACGGTGCCCGAGGTCGTACAAATGATCGGCGATCTCACGCCCGGCCTCAGCGTTGTTGCTGCGCAGCACCGCGCCCAACTTGAAGCTTTGTTGCGGGGTGATTAGACACAAAGATACCTTGGCCTTGCGCGCGATTTCGACCACCGTGCGTTCGCGACGGCCGGGACCTGCGAAGATCAAGCCGTCGACACGCCGCTCGCGGATCCAGGACAGGACGGTAGTCGCATCGTAGGTGCCCTTGAGCACCAAGCTGCCGACCAGCAACGAGATGTGTTTGGCCGTGAGTTCCTCTTCGATGCCACCCAAGATTTGGGTGATCCACTCGCTCTGGCTGGACTCCATCACGAGCCCGAAGCAGCCCGCGCGACCGAGCGAGAAATTTCGAGCCGTAGTCCAGGGAGTATAGCCCAACTTGGCGATTACTTTGGCGACGCGTGCTTTGACCTCCGCGCTCGCATAACCGCCATTGATTACTCGCGAAACGGTGCTCTTCGAAACGTGAGCGTGCCGAGCCACTTCGGCGATGTCAGTGCGTCCAGCCATTTTGCCTGCAGGTTAGACAACTCCGTGCTGGGGAGCACGAAAGAAAGGCGGGCCGATGTGAAACCGCTACCAGAAAATGTGGGACGGTTTCCAGGAGTGTGAGACGGATTTCCAGGAATGTGACATACAGTCCCAGAAAATGTGGGAATGATTCCAGGTCTAGTGGGCCGAGACGATTCCGGAAATTTCTGCGTAATCGCCGTCTTCCACCGCGCCTTGGATGGCGCAGCGGATTTTGCCTTTGGGATCGACCAGTAAGTGGAATGGCAGCGGCGCATCCGGATTTTGGCCCGCCGACTTGAGCCAGTCCTCGCGCTCGCTGCCCTCCTTGAGCCAGTAGCTGGCGCGTAGGCCCGAGCTCGGCTGGCCCTCCAAAAAATCGTGCAATTGACGCTCGTCGTCATCGAGCGACACGAATGAGAGACGAAACGCGCCGGACGCAGCCAACTTTTGCTCGAAACCGAGCAGGCGCGGGATCTCTTCTTTGCAGGGCGCGCACCAGGCCGCCCAGAAGTTGACCCAAGTCCACTTTCCGCCCGCCGTGGTCAACGTCTCGGGTAGTTCCGACGCGCCCTTTGCCGTAGCGCGCGAGACGCGCTTCTTGGGCAACGAGTGGCCCGCCTCCGTGAGTTTGCCAGCACACAGCGAGCGCGGCTTCTTGGGGGCGGCCGGCTCGGTGGTTTTGACGGGGATGGTGGCGGGCGCGCCACTAGTAGCCGGGCCCTTCTGCGTGACCGCCTGGCTGCGCTCGTTCGTCGCCATCGGCGCGTCCTTCTCGGACACGGTTTCGCATGCGGCCATCGTGGGCAATGCCGAGCCCAAACCCAGGACCAGACTCAGAGTCGACAGTCTACCCATGACACGAACGCGCTCCGGTTGATGGCTTCTTCGTCACACTTTACGTCCCCGCGCGAGCTGGGCCACGAGCAATAGTCTTTCGAGAGCTGCGCGAATTCGTTGCCCAACCACAACAGACCGACTTTGGATTCGATCTCGGGATCGTTTGCGACCTCGTTCAAATGAAACATGACCGAGTTCGCGCGCCGGTGAGATAGCGCACGATTTTTGGCTTGATTGCCGCTCTTCGACGCGCGCGCCACGACGAAAAAATAGCGTGCGCCGCGGCGCGCGAACCACTTGTCCTCGAGCAATTTCTTGGCTTGCTCGTCGAGTTTGTCTTCACCCTCGTCGAACATTACGACCGCGCCGCGGTCCTTCAAGGGTGTGAACAAAGCATTGAAGTCTTCGTCGCTGATCGAGGCGAAGGTCTTCACGTCGGCCGGTTGACAGCCGCGGCGCGAATCACCTTCCGCGAGGCCGCAAGAATGCAGGACGCGCTCCAGCACTTGCTTGAACTGCGGTGTGCAATAGCCGACTTCGGACTGGTCGGCGACCGCGACCTTCGGTCGTTCCGCTTCCGGCGTGGTCAGGCGCTCGGCGGCGCCCGCGACCCACAGCCGCACGGCCAGCACGGCGCCGAGCACGAACACCGCGCCGCTGGCGAGGCCGGCTAGACCCGCCGCGGGAACTTTGGAAGCCGCTGCCGCGGCTGGAGGAAGAGGATTGAAGGGCTGGGTCATTTGAGCACCTCGGGAGCCAATTGGCCGAGCGTGAAGCGCAGGCCCAAGTCGGTGTCTTCATCACAGACGCGGCGGGCACCGAGGTACATCTGCGGTGTAGACACGGGGATGTTGTTGTCGGAGGCGAAATGCAGGTGGTTGTTCAGCCGCGTCTCCGTCTTGCGGTCATCGACGCACTTGAGCATCACGTCACCCCAGCGCTGCTTGATTGCGGCGCGCAACACGTTGGGCCCCTGCTTGCCGGCCCGCGTGAGAAACTCTTGCTCATCGTACGCCCACTCGAGCACTGCCCGAGCTTGCACGCCGCCACACAACACTGCCTTCGAGACGATGCACGCGCCCGGGTGGAGCGCTTGATCGAGCATCCAATTGCACTCGCTATCGAGCGGAAATAGCACCAAATCGATATCGAGCTTCTCGATGACGTTTTCACCCACGAGCCGTTCGTGGAACGCCTTGCACGTGGGACACAGCGGGTCTTCGAACAGCAGCGTCGGCTGAATCGGGCGTGAGGTCGTGACCTTCGCGAACTCGTCGTTCTTGATTTTGGGTACCTTCAGCTCGCCACACTTAGTGAGGTAAGGGCGTTCATCGGGGGCGCTGGCGGCGTAAACCAGCGCCGGCATCAGCGAAATCACGCCCAACGCTACGAGCCAGATCAGCGGCAAGGCCGCCCCTACCACCGCTCGCGGTTCCCCCGGGACGTCTTCCTTGCTGGAGAGGAGCGCCATCACCCCGGCCACGGCCAGCAAGATCGAGGAGATGTAGATCCCGGCGCAGGTTTTGCAAACCGTGCCCAGCTTGGTCACCGAGATCGTGAACATCACCAGCGAGACGAGCAGTGGTGCCAAACTCACCACGCCGAAGAAGCGCAGCGCTCGCTTGGGTGCTCGCGAGCCGTACACCAGCAGATACACCGCAAACGCCGAGTAAAACGCAAATGCGCCCAGCGCGAAGAGCGAGATCGGGATGCCGCCCCAAAACGTCTCTTTGAACAGTGCGGAGTAAGGGCTGTACATCGCGACCCGACAGGCCTCGGCCTCGGACGTCGCGGGCGCGCCCGGGATGAAGCTGCAGTGCACATCGTGCAGGCGGCGGTCGAGGTGTTTGGCGTAGTCGAGCGTCGAGTTCGAAGCGAAGAGCAGGCCGAGCAACGCGGCCACCAGCGCGAGCACGGCTGGGAGTTTTGATTTCGGACCAAGCATCGGCCGCGACGTTGTCAACATCGGCGCGGGGATTGCAAGGTATATGCGCCCGGCGGCAACGGATTCCGGCCCTGTTTCAATCACTTGCCCCGCGAGGCCGGCGTTCGGCGTGGGGTCCGTCGACTACTTTTTCGCGCCTTGCACGCCTGAAATCAGGCGCTCGGCCTCGGTGCGTCCGGGATGATTCTTGGGTGCGTCGTCCAAAAATCGCTGCAAGAGCGGCGTCGCGTCGCTCGGACGCTGCAGATAGTCCGAGTACAGAATAGCCAAGTTGAAGGTGGCATCCACGTTCTTCGGTTCGCGTTCGAGCACGCCTTTGAGCAATTTCTCGGCCTCGATAAAGCCGGATTGATCACCCTTTTTGCCCTGCCCGCGGCGCGCGGCGGCCAGCCCGAGCATGGCGTCCGTGCTCTCGGGCTCCACCGCGAGCACGGCGCGGAACTCTTGGGCGGCCTTGTCATACACGCCGGCTTGGAGCAGCACGGTTCCGGTATTGAGCCGCGCGGTGGTGTCCTTCGGATCGAGCTCGCTCGCGCGCTGGAAGTGCCTGAAAGCCACGGCATCGTCGCCCTTCCGAAGCGAGATCAATCCTGCGGTGCGCTCGGCGACTGCAGACTTGTCATCTGCTTTCAATGCTTCCGCGATCAACAGCTCGGCGGTGTCGATTTCGTCCAGCTCCACGTTCGAGAGCGCGAGCTCACTGAGCGCATACGGATCGCTCGAGTGGTACACGAGCACGCGCTGACCCTGCTCGATCGCTTCCTTCACCTTGCCGCCCTCGCGTAGCGCAGCCACGAGCGCGATCGGCGCCACCTTGGCGTCGGGGTTTTGCTTCACGAAAGGCTGCAGCGCTTCGATCGCGCCGCTGGCATCGCCTTCGCGCCGCCGCACCTCGGCCAACGCGACCGCCACGTCCTCTGCGTTGGGCGCGAGCTTCGCGGCCTGTGCGAGCTCACGCTCGGCCCCCTTGAGTTCGCCCTTGTCAGCCAGCAAAACGCCCAAATTGTAATGGGCTTCCCACAGGCCAGGGTCTCCGGTCACGGCATCACGCAAGAGCTGAATCGCGCGCTCTTTGCCGCCCGCGTCTTTGGCCGATTGCACACCCTGCACCATCTTGCCGACCGCTTGCGGGTTGGCCGGTGGCAACGCCGGAGCATCCACCTTCTTGTGGCTCGCACCGCAGCCCACGAGGCACGCTGCGCACAACATGAGTGCACCGAGACGATTCATTTTTTGCCTGTCTTGGCCGCGGCGGGCTGGGCTTTGTCACTCGGGGCCGGCTTGTCCGACTTGGCGACTTTTGCTCCGTTCGAGATCAAAAATTTCTCACTGCCGCCGCCAGCGGCACGACGCGGTCCGTCGATCAACGCTGGCATGGCCGTTGTGCCGCGCGAGCGTAACTTGAAGCCGGTCTCTTTGAGCGGCGGATAAAGCTCGGAGTTCAAACGCCCGAGCGCCTCGCGCATCTTCGCCGTCCACGAGTTGAAGATGCCGAGCTCGATCGCTTTCTGCCAACCGCTCTCGTACGCCTCCAAGCTGCGCTCCTCGATCGGCACCACGAACTCGTCGATCGATTGCTTGTAGATCTCTCTCTCCGATTCGCTCAGCTTGTCGGGCGGCGGCGAGCCGAGCAGCGCCTTGGAGAACGATTCGTAGGTAAAGCCGATTTGGTACAGCGCGGCCGTGGTCCACTCGGCGACCCCCATTTCCGCCGTCCCCAAGAACGTTTCCGCCGCTTTCTTGAGCAGTTCGCTCTTCTGCTTGAGGCGCTGTTTGAGCTGCTTGACGTCACCCTCGATCTTCACCGCTTCATACCTGGCGAGCACCGCCTCGCCCTGCATGTAACGAGCCTTCGCTGCGTAGTATTTGCCGCGGTCGCTGAGCTGATTCTTGCGCTGAGCGTAGATGTGAATCGCGCGGTCGAGCGCCGCCGCGGCGCCGCGCTCGTCGCCAGCTTTCACCGATGCGAGTCGCACCAGGGCCTCGATCTGACCATTCACGCTGCGGGCGTTCTTGGAGTACTGATCGTAGAGCGCTTCCGCCTCTTTCTTCTTGCCCGCCTTCTCGTGGGCCTTGCCCATCAAGAAGATGACTTCGTCCGCGGATTCGTCACGCGGGTAATACTTACGGAACTTCTGGCCGCTATCGATGGCCTTGTCGTGCTCACCCACGGTCGTGCGCAGCAGCACCGCGTTGTAGGCCGCGTCCTTGTGGTGCTCACTCTTCGGCCAATTGTCGGCAATCGCGGCGTGGTACTCGGCGGACTTGCTGAACAGGCCGACTTCTTGAAACGTCGTGGCTGCTATCCACACGCCCTGCGCGGCTTCTTCCCGCTGCGGGTGGTCGGTGATCAAGCGGTTGGTCGCAGCCGACAGCGTCTCCAGGTCGCCGGATTTTTTGGCCTCGACCTCGGCGTTGACGGCCGCCTGAGCGGCGCGCGGCTCTTTCGGAAATTCGGAGGCAGCGCGCAGGTACGCGGCCGCCGCCTTCGCGTGCTCCCCCTGCTCACTCAACTGCTCGCCCTGTTTGAAGACCGCCCCGACGATCAACGCATTCAGACGAGTCTGCTGGGACGGCGCCTGAAACGCGGGCGCCGTCTTCAAGCGGCGCGCCCAGGTCTCGATGTTGCCGTAGTCCTTGCTCTTGTTGAACGAATCGAGGATCAGCTCGCCGGCACCGACCGTATACTTGCTGCTCGGATACTTCTCGAGCAAGAGCCCCCACTGGCGCACCGCGGGGTCGTACACCTGATAGTCGTAGTAGAGCTTGCCTTGTCGAAACAGCAGCTCGGGGATCTGCTTATCGTCGGGGTAGGTCTTGATATAGAGCTCCATCGCCTCGGTCAATTGTTTGTCCGTGGGCGACTCTTCCTGCTTCTTGCCGGTTGCCTTGGCCGAGTCGAACTCGGCCGCACGCGCGACCTCGAGCGCGGACAGCGCGTTGTACAGCGCAGTCCGCGAGTACTGGCCCTTCGGGTTCGAGCGCACCGCGGCCAGGTAAGCGTCGGCGGCGCCGGTCGCGTTGTTCAGGCGATAGAAGTAGATCTCGGCGAGGTTGTAGTCGACCTCGTAGGCCTCCGGCCGCCCGCCGAAGCGGCTCAAGTAGACCTTGTATAGATTGGCCGCGCCTTGAAACTCGGCTTTGCTCACTTTGTCGGCCTGCGCCTTGGCGTGCAGCCCCACCGCGTCCTCGCGCAGTTGTTTCTCCGTCGCCTGTTCCGCCAGCGTCAGATCTTCTGCGCGCTGGGCACGGGCCCAAGCCGAAGGAGCCGTCTTCGGCTTGCCCTGTACCAGCTCCGGCGCCACGTAGTCGCGAACGCTGAGCTTGTAGTCGTCCTCGAGCCCGGCCCAATTTTCGAGCGTCGAGTGCCCCTGCGCGATCTGGAGCTGAAAGCGGTAAGCTTGCGGGTTCGTCGGTTCGAGTTTCAATAGCAAGCGGTACGCTTCGATGCCGCGCTCGTACTGCGCCTGGTCGTAAAACGCGTCCGCCAGGGCACGCACGATCTTGCCCGCGAATTTATCGCCACCCGCTTTGGTCAAGAAGCGATACATGTCCTCGGCCCGGTTGTTCTCGTCTTCCACGAACACCGCGACCAAGTTCTTCAGCGCTTCGTTCTGCAGCTCGTCCAGCTCGTCCTTGCGCTTGACCGAGCTCCTGGCATTCTTGCGATCAGTGGCTTGAAATACGATCAAGAAGCGCTTGGCGGCCTCCTCCGATTTGCCCAGGCGCCAGAGCGTCCAGGCGCTCTTGAACATGGCCAGATCGTAGAGCTCACTGTCCTTGTGCTCGAGGACTAGCTCGTACTCGTCGAACGCAGTCTCGTAATTGGGCGCGTCCTTCGTGAACTCGTATTCGGCCCGCACCATGTGCGCGTCGGGAATGAAGCGGCTCTTCGGAAACCACTCGATGATCTTGTTGAATCGACCCAGTGATTCGTCGAACTTGGCCTCTTCGTTGGCCAAGAAGCCGTCCACGTACAGGGCCAAATCGTATTGATTGAAGCTCTTGTAGTTTTTCAGCACGCGCAAGAAACGAGCGCGCGCCTTGGCGTAGTTCGGGGTGGGCGGGTCTTTCTCCGCGCGCTGTTCCGGAGGCAGTGCTTCCCACTTCTGGAAGCCCTCGAGAAACGTGTCGCGCGCTTCCTCCCATTCGAGCTCTCCCATGCGCAGCAGCGCTTCGGGCATTTCATTCGAGCCCTCGGGGGACTCGTCGATGAACTTCGAGAGCAGGCCCATCGCCTCGCTGCGCAGCTTCTTCTCCTGAATGAGATTGCGCTGGATTCGCCGATCGATCTTCTTGGCTAGGGCTTTGCGCAGCCCCTCCGGGATCTGCAAGCTGACCCGGTAGCCCCGCTGTTCGCGGGCTTGCTCGGCCGCCTTCTTCTTGATTGTCGGGCGCTCTCTATTGCCGATCACGCGTTCACCGGCGGGCTTGATGTGCGCGCTCTCGCCGGCCATGGTCGGTGGCTCCCCTGCTTCCAAGGCGAGCCCAGAGCTCGACACCAGCGAAAGCAGCAATATCCCGAGTGCGCAGCGGCTGGCGCCTCGGAAGCTCGGACGATGGATCATGCGCGTCATCGGTCAAAGAGCCGGCGGCCCCAACCCATGAGATTAGCCGCTCAGGCGCGGCCGAAGCAACGTCCGCACAAGTCCTACACTGGCGCACGGCCAGCAAATGGGGGCCCTGAGCGGCCGACCGCGCCGCCTTGGCTGTAAGAGCCCGCGGGCCCCGCGCGTTCTTCACGCATGATGCAAAGACGCCGTGCGCTCACACTCGGTATTTTGCTGGCCACGACCGCCCTCGCTGGCTGTCGACGCGAGGAAGCGCCGCCGTTGCCGGCCAATGACGCGGCTGGTGCGAGCGCGCCCAGCCAAGCTTTCAGCTCAGCTTCCGCCAATTCGCTCGCGCCGAGGTCGAGCGTCACCAGTCGCAAGATCATCCGCCAGGCAGAGCTCGAGCTCGAAGTGGCGGCACCCGGGGCAACTCAGACGTCTATCGAGCGGCTCGCCGAGCAGCGCGGCGGATACGTCGTCAGCGCCACGCGCAACACCGAAAACGGCGCGGCCATCGACGTGCGCGTGACGGTCGTCGTACGCGTCCCCCAAGCCGAACTCATGGCGACGATCGGCGAGCTCAAACGAATGGGACGCGGCGTCGGCTCGGAGCGTATCACCAGCGACGACGTGACCGACGAGTACCTGGACTTGGCCGCACGCACCTCGACGCAGAAGCAACTCGAGCAACAATACCTGGAAATCTTGAAGCGCGCGGTGACCGTCAAAGATGCCATGGAGGTGCAAAAGCAGTTGGCCGAAGTGCGCACCGAGATCGAACGTATGCAGGGCCGCCAGCAGCTGCTGGAGAAAGAGAGCGCGTTCTCGACGTTGACCGTGCACCTGACGGCCGCCGTGCCCCAGCTCGCCGTCACGAGCACGGGCTTCTCAGGTGCCGTCCGGCGCGCGTGGTCGGACTCGATCGAGCTGAGCGCCGACATGATCAGCGGGGGCATCCGCTTGGTCAGTTTGCTAGTGCCGGTGTTCGTGCTCGTCGTGCTGCCGTGCGGTCTGCTGATCTGGGCGGCGCGGCGCGTGGGGCGGAAGCGGCGCGCCGCGTTGCTCCCGCAGTGATCGGCGACCCGCGAGGTGGGGGACGATCGCGATCCTCGCGTCGCGGCTCGAGTACCGGGCGATGCCCACGCAATCCGGGGGCTTGCTTTGACGCCGAAGGCTGGGGCGTGACGCGGCGTGGTTCGTGACCATCAACTCGGATCGCCTACTTGAGGTTTTCTCCGCCGATGTATTCATCGGACCAGTCTTCACCTTCG